>ENA-UEYI01000092-UEYI01000092.1-human-gut-metagenome-genome-assembly--contig:-NODE-92-length-82596-cov-6.576922_pt1 | contig 82596 bp, 74 predicted proteins | sample MGYA00242900_ERZ507916 | MGnify/ENA primary metagenome ERZ507916 (study PRJEB26167, sample SAMN06115521) | human gut metagenome | host: Homo sapiens | place: China:Chongqing | collected 2015-09-02...
TTCCCGCGCTGGACGCCAGACGCAGGGAACTCCTCCGCGCGCAACATCGCCCCATTCATGGATAAGAAGCTGTTCTGGCATTTTTATGATTGCTTTCAATCTCGCAGCCGCGCCGAAGGCGCGGGGGAAAGCGAAAGCTTTCGTTTTGCAGAACGCAAAACTCTGCGTTCATTATACCATATTCCGGTATGTTTTGCAACAGGTATTTGAAATAAATTCAAAGAAGTTTTAATTTCTTTCACTTTTTTCTATCGCCTATAATTTTATTTTCTTCCAGCCCAAGCGATTTCAGCCACATTTCCTTTTCCGTCTGAATCACGGAATACATCACCTTATCTTTCTCGCAATAAGCCAACAAAAAATTGTAATTTTTTAATTTTGTCCTGATTTTATCGTCCGGATCGTCACCCTGTATTTTCGGTCGGCGGTAATCGTTATACGAAGTCAGAAAAACTTTCCAACTGTATGCCGCAAGGTTTTGCTTTGCCGCGCGTTTGCAATACCTCCGCCAGCAAAGCCTGATTGACGAACGGTGCTTAACCATCTGAAACTCTTCCCACTTAAAATCCGGAATCAGATACCCGTCTCCCGGTTTCGCCCTTTCCGGGAAAAGCAAATAAGCGAGTTCTTTTTCGCTCATTCCGCTCAGTTCGTCAAGTCCGATGCCGATAGCGTCTACTCTTTTCAAAACCGTCCAGACGGTCGTGCGCGAACAATCGCAAAGCGTAGCGATCTGCGTGCGGTTGTTACCTTTTAAGTAATACTCTGAAATCAATTTATATTTCGACATAAAATACCTCTCTTTTATCGCCCTCTTTTACCTACAACAGTATATATGGAAAAATGTTCAATTTGAGGAACCACCCCGCTATTTTAGCATATTTTCCGGTTTTCGACCGCTTTCAGAAGAGTAAAAAAACAGCCAGACTCAAGCGAGAATGGCTGTTTTTCATAAAATTCAGTATTAAAATGCCGGAATTTAACCGTTTTCCGCCAAAAGCTTACGCCCTCGGATTACGGATGTTAGCCTGAGCGGCGGCAAGACGAGCGATCGGGACGCGGTAGGGCGAGCAGGAAACGTAGGTGAGCCCGATCTTGTGGCAGAACTCAACGGACGAAGGATCGCCGCCGTGTTCGCCGCAGATACCGCAGGACATGCCCGGACGGGTCTTTCTGCCCTTCTCGACTGCCATTTCCATGAGCGCGCCGACGCCCTTCTGATCGAGACGAGCGAACGGATCGGACTCGTAGATCTTGTTAGCGTAGTAAGCGCCGAGGAACTTGCCGGCGTCGTCACGGCTGAAGCCGAAGGTCATCTGGGTAAGGTCGTTGGTGCCGAAGCAGAAGAATTCGGCTTCGGTCGCGATCTCGTCGGCGGTGATAGCCGCGCGCGGAATTTCGATCATAGTGCCGACTTCGTACTTAAGTTCGACGCCCGCGGCTTTGATTTCCGCGTCGGCGGTCTTGACGACTACGTCTTTGACGAACTTCATTTCCTTGACTTCGCCGGTGAGCGGGATCATGATCTCGGGAACGATTTTCCAGTCCTTATGAGTCTTCTGAACGCTGATAGCCGCTTTGATAACCGCTTTGGTCTGCATTACCGCGATCTCGGGGTAAGTGACGCAGAGACGGCATCCGCGGTGACCCATCATCGGGTTGAACTCGTGGAGCGAAGAAATGATTTCTTTGATTCTCGTGACGGTCTTGCCCTGAGTCTTAGCGAGGGCTTCGATGTCGGCTTCTTCGGTCGGCACGAACTCGTGGAGCGGCGGATCGAGGAAGCGGATGGTGACCGGGTAGCCGCCGAGCGCCTCGAACAAGCCTTCGAAGTCAGCCTGCTGCATGGGCTCGATTTTCGCGAGCGCGGCTTCTCTTTCTTCGACGGTGTCGGAGCAGATCATTTCGCGGAACGCGCCGATACGAGAGGGATCGAAGAACATATGTTCGGTACGGCAAAGACCGATACCGGTAGCGCCGAAAGCGGCAGCCTGTTTAGCGTCTGCGGGGGTGTCCGCGTTGGTGCGAACGCCGAGCGCCTTATACTTGTCCGCAAGCGCCATGATACGTCCGAAGTAACCGGAGTTCGGGTCGGCGGGAACGGTTTTGATGGCGCAATCGTAGATATTGCCGGTGGAGCCGTCAAGGGAGAGCGCGTCGCCCTCGCGGAAGATTTTGCCTGCGAGTTCGAAGTACTTCTCTTCTTCGTGCATCTTGATGTCGCCGCAACCGGACACGCAGCAAGTACCCATGCCGCGGGCAACGACTGCCGCGTGGGAAGTCTGACCGCCGCGGACGGTAAGGATACCCTGAGCGTACTTCATGCCCTCGATGTCCTCGGGGCTGGTTTCGAGACGGACGAGAATGACTTTCTTGCCGTTCTTGCCTTCGACGACCGCGTCTTCGGCGGTGAACACGATGGTGCCGGTAGCCGCGCCCGGAGAAGCGGCGATACCTTTGCCGACCACGTTGTTCTTGTCGGCGTCTTTCAGCGCCTTAACGTCGAACGTCGGGTGGAGCAACATATCGAGCGACTTAGCGTCGATCTGCATAAGCGCTTCCTGCTCGGTGATCATGCCCTCGTCGATAAGGTCGCAAGCGATCTTGATAGCGGCAGCAGCGGTACGCTTGCCGTTACGGGTCTGGAGCATATAGAGTTTGCCGTGTTCGATGGTGAACTCCATATCCTGCATATCGCGGTAGTGATTCTCGAGCGTAGCGCAGACTTTCTGGAATTCTGCGTAAGCCTCGGGGAACACGCCTTTCATCTGCTCGATAGGCATCGGGGTGCGGACGCCGGCGACGACGTCTTCGCCCTGCGCGTTGACGAGGAATTCGCCCATAAGACCCTTTTCGCCGGTAGCCGGGTTACGCGTGAACGCAACGCCCGTGCCTGAATCGTCGCCCATGTTGCCGAACGCCATCATCTGAACGTTGACCGCGGTACCCCAGCTGTAAGGAATGTCGTGGTCCATACGGTAGATGTTCGCGCGGGGGTTGTCCCAGGAACGGAAAACCGCTTTGACTGCCGCGAACAACTGCTCTTTCGGGTCGTTCGGGAAGTCTGCGCCGAGTTGTTTTTTGTATTCTGCTTTGAACTGGTTAGCGAGTTCTTTAAGATCGTCCGCGGTGAGTTCCACGTCGTAAGTGATACCCTTCTTCTCTTTCATCTCGTCGATGAGTTTTTCGAAGTATTTCTTGCCGACTTCCATAACGACGTCGGAGAACATCTGAATGAAACGACGGTAGCAGTCCCAAGCCCAACGGGGGTTGCCGGACTTCTTCGCGATGACGTCGACGACCTTCTCGTTCAATCCGAGGTTAAGAATGGTGTCCATCATGCCGGGCATCGAAGCGCGCGCGCCGGAACGAACGGAAACGAGAAGCGGGTTCTCTTTGTCGCCGAACTTCTTGCCGGTGATCTTTTCCATCTTGTCGATGTACTCCATAATCTCCGCCTGAATACCGGGGTTGATCTGCTTGCCGTCCTCGTAATACTGCGTGCAGGCTTCGGTGGAAATGGTGAAGCCCTGCGGAACGGGAAGTCCCAGACCGGTCATCTCGGCGAGGTTAGCGCCCTTGCCGCCCAGAAGTTCGCGCATCTTAGCGTTGCCTTCGGTGAAGAGGTAACAATACTTTTTGTTTGCCATAACTTTTACTTTCTCCTTTTTATACTTCAGAGTTGTATAACTAAATTAGATTAAAATCGGGCGCGGACATGCCGACCCATTGCCGATTATAACACATATTGAGTTTTCTAGCAACTGTTTTAGCCGTTTTACGCCAACTTTTTGCGCAAATTACTTGAAATACTTGTTTTCGATCGCGGTAATCTTGTCGATACGCTTCTGATGGCGCTCGGCGTTCGAGAACGGCGTGTTCAGGAACGTATCGACGATATCGAGCGCAAGCCCTCCGCCCACCACTCTTTCGCCGAACGCAAGCACGTTCGCGTCGTTGTGTTCGCGGGTCGCGTGCGCCGAGAACGTGTCCGAGCACAGCGCGCAACGGATACCCTTGACCTTGTTCGCGCAGATGCTCATGCCTATGCCCGTGCCGCAGATAAGAATTCCCCTGTCCGCTCTGCCCGAAGCCACTTCTTCCGCGACGGGAAGAGCGTAGTCGGGATAGTCCACAGCGCCCGGCTCGTGAATACCGAAGTCTTTGACTTCGAAGCCTCGTTCGGTAAGGTGCTTTACCACCGCGTTTTTAAGCGTGAGCGCGGCGTGATCGCAAGCGATTGCTACTTTCATCGTTTATCTCCTTTTCGAGGTTTTTCCCTCGGTTTGATTTATCTTTTCGTTAAACAGTTTTTCCGCGAGTTCGAGCGTTTCGTCCACGGAATAAATAAGGTATTTTGCAGCGCGGACGTACTCGGAAACCGGCGCGCCGTAAGGATCGGAAACATCGCCGCCGCCCGTGATGTCGCCCACCGTGTACGCTTTTTCGAGGTTGATTTCGGCTTTGTGCCGAGCGGTCATGCACACGATGAGATCGGCTTTTTTCGCCGCGGCGAGCGTGAGCGGTTTCGCCTTGTGTTTGCCCGCTTTGTAGCCGAGATCGCTTAGCGCCAGCACCGCTTTCGGGTTGATTTCGTCGCCCTCTCTCACCCTTAGACCGAACGAGTTTATCGCGAATTTATTCTTTAATCCGCGGCGGGTAAGTTCCTCTTTGAAAATCTTTTCCGCCATAGCCGAACGGCAGGTGTTGCCCGTGCAAACGAACGTTATCCGTATCTTTTCGGGCTTCTTGGCGGCGGGAGTTTCAGCGGCTTTTTCGGGATTTTTTACGGCGGTTTTGCGTTTTTTCGGCGTGTTTTTCGCGGGCTTTTCGTTCATCAGACGGTTTTACCTCCCGCGGCTTTTATCAGTCGGTTGGCGACCGAAGCGCCCAAATCCCGCTCGTCCGCGCCCTCGCACACGACCGCGGCGTAACCGTCCGCGTCGGCGGCGCGCAAGAACGCGAAAAGATTGTGCGCGTAGTCGGCGTAGTCTTTGCCCGCCACCCGAACGTTTCTCTCGCCCATTTCCGCGGCGGTATCGTCGAGCGCGACGATAAGCGTCTTTTTACCCTCTGCGGTCAGCGTATCGTAAGCCGCTTTCATGCGGCTACTCAGTCCCTCACCGGGAAGCGCAACGAACACTTCGGCAAGCGGCGAATAATGCTTGTATTTCATTCCGGGACAAAGCGCAACCTTGCTGTTGCGAACGATTTCGATCTCGCCTATCGCGCTCTCGAGCGTTTCTATCGGCATACCGCCCGCTCGGAGAAGCCGCGGCTTGTCCGTTGTAAAATCGATGACGGTGGACTCCACTCCCACTTCGCAATCGCCGCCGTCGAGAATCGCGGGGATCTTGCCGCCGAGGTCGCCGTAAACGTGCGCCGCGCTCGTGGGGCTGGGGCGGGTGCTGGTGTTCGCGCTGGGGGCGCAGACCGGCACTCCGGAGCGCTCGATAAGCGCGAGGGCAATCGGGTTGTTCGGCATGCGGACGGCTACGGTTTTCAAGCCGCCCGTCACTTCGTCCGGAACGATTTCTTTTTTCGGAAGCACGATCGTGACGGGTCCGGGCATAAACCGTTCCATTACGATTTTCGCCTTTTCGGGTACGACCGTCGCAAGCGTATTCACCGCTTCCTTGTCAGCGATATGTACGATGAGCGGATTGTCGGACGGGCGACCTTTAGCCGCGTAGATTTTGGCGGCGGCGCTTTTATCGAGCGCGTTGCCGCCCAAGCCGTACACCGTTTCCGTGGGGAACGCGACGAGTTCGCCGCTACGCAGAAGGCGGGCGCAGATTTCGAGATTTTCGGTTGTCGGAAGGTAAATTTCCGTTTTCATTTTATACTACCTGAAGTTTGGATTTTTATCGTTTTTTAGTTTATTTACCCGCGCGGGCGTCGATAATCTTCGTATGAAAAACTTCGCTTATTACGTCGACGGCGCGCTGTCGAAACTGATTTGCTTCTTTATGGGCGCGGCGATCGCGGGCTATTACGTCCGCGGGCTTATCGCGCTGTTCGCGTTCGCGCTTACGTTCTCGTTGTGCGTTTCCGAACTGTATATGCACGTTCTCTACGGCAGAAAGCCCAAGAAAGATACCGCCGCTGCGGACGCGGTCAAAGCGGAATTCTGCTATAATTCCGACCGCTACGCTATCGATTATTTCGCCGCGGCTCTTACGAAAAAACGGACGGTCAGGCGCGAGGACGAATTCCTCGGCGTGGGCGAAGTCGCTCTCTTTTGCCGGCTGAAACCGTCCTCTCCCGCGCCAGATTATATCGTGGATTCGGCGGCGACGGCGGCAAGTCGCGGGTATAAACGCGCGGTTATCGCGGCGTTCGTCCGCTCGTCCGAAGCGCAGTCGGTCGCAGGCGAAATCGGCTATATCGACGTACGGATACTTGACGGTGAGGAAACGGCAAGGCTGTTAAAGTCGCTGAACGCGCTTCCGAAAATTCAGCCGAAAGCCAAAGCGCGCAAATCGGTCAAAGCGGTTTTCGCCGCGGCGCTTTCGAAACCCCGGGCGAACGCTTATCTATTCGCCGCCGTGCTGACTTTCGTATTCTCGCGGTTCGTGCGGCACTCGATCTACTATATCGTGGCGGCTGCGGCTTTGCTCGCGCTGAGTTTCGCCGCGCGGTTTATACGCGTCGGGAACGACGGTCGCGATAAGGGAAAGACCCGCGCGTAATTACTGCGGGTCGGGCGTGTCGTTATTCTGTTTTTCCGCGGACTTTTCGGCGGGCTCGTCCGCTTTCCCGTCCTCGGGTGCGGGCGCTTCGGGGTCGTCGAGCGGCTTACCTTTGCCCTCGTACGGCTCGTCGTCGTTTGCTCCGTCGTAGTTGTCGCGCGACATCCATATCACGAGGAAAAGCGCCAGTCCTATGCCGCCCGAAAACAGCGTCAAAAAGCCTATTGCGCCGTTTAGCAGCGTTTTGTCCACGAAGTACGCTACGAGCGACACCGTAAACACCGCCATAAATACGAGCGCGACTATCGCTATTATTCTTCTCAGTTTCTTACTCATACCGAAAGTATACCACACGCGCGAAAATTGTGCAAGCAATCGACGGGAATTTTCGGCTTTTTCGGGCTGAACAGGGCGCTTTAAGGCATTTTTCGGCTTAAAGGTCGTCAGCGTCTTGCTCGGGTACGGCGTAGTTCGGGTCGACGACTATCCCCGTATAACTGCCGTTCGGGTCGGTTTTCGGCGAAGCTAGCGTTTTTTCCGCACCCTCCGCGATTTTCAGTCCGCGTCTTTTCAGTTTTCCGTAATACGTTTTCTTGTTCATACGTTTAGTGTGCGTAAAGTTATAACGAATTATCCTTGGCTAAACTAACCTTATACGTCATTCCGAGCGTAGCCGAGGAATCCGGCGAAGCGCAAAAATATAATAAATGCGGCTTCGGCTAGATCTTCAGGGCTTCGCTAACGCTCCGCCGGATGTTTGACGTAAGGATAGGATAGTCGTTCCGTAGACCCCCCCGTTGGCAGAAAAGCAATTATCTTTTTACACTATTCCTCTATTTTTAAAATACTTATCGCTTTTTTCGCCGTAAGGACGGTTGAAACGCTTGACTTTGTACAGTGCGTCGACTACCCCGGGCGAAAACTCGTTGATACCCTCTTCGCAAGTGAGCATCGCACCGTAGCCGTACTCGCGGACGGCACGGGCGGTAAAGCCGTCGTAGCGCCCGAACGGACAAGTGTATACTCTGGGTATACCGCCGCACGAACGTATCAGCGCGTCGCACTTCTCCGTATCGCGGGTAAATCTCGCCTTGTACCGCTCGTAACCCTCACCCCACAGCGGTTTCGCGCCCACGCCGCTGTGGAGCGCGTAACTGTGGTTGCCGACCTCTGCCGTGCCCGACAGCGCGACGGCGGCGAGTTCCTCGGGGCTGAGGTACGAAAAATAACTGCTTCGGCGGGTCTGCCCTTTTTCCTTGTCGGTAAACGAGCCTACCACGCTGACCGTCGCCCGCGCCTCGCGCTCCTTCAGAACGGGCACGACCTGCGACAGAAAATTATAGTGACCGTCGTCGAACGTGAGCGCGACCGGCTTTTCGGGAAGCGCGGACTTGCCGAGGACGAAATCTGTAATATCGGATATGAAAACCGTTTCGTAGCCCGCGTTTTTAAGATAAATTATATCCTCCTCTAGCGTTTCGGGCGGGATAACGTACTTGCCGGGGCTACCGCGCGACACCGAGTGGTACATAATCACCGGGACTTTCACCGCGGTTACGACCGTGATTTCGTCACGCATGGAAAGCGTGGTAATCGGCGAGGTTTCCGCTCCCGCGCTTAACGCCGCGCCCGAAAACAACCCCGAAATAAGTAAAATAAAGACCGCGACGAACGCGGACAGCCATTTCGAAAATCGGTTATCCATACGTTAAGTATCGCGGTTTTTACGTTTTTTTATGCGGTTTTTAGGGAAAACGGCGGGTTATTTGGTCGCAACGAAGAACATAACGCCCAGCATAATGAAGATTTTGCCGTCCATATATTCGCGCTTTTTGTCGTCGTGAGCGGCGGTATACGGCGCGATCTTGGCGAACGCTCTGCCGTCCGAGAAGTAGTCGGCGGTAGGCACGCTCCAAAGGTACGGATTGAAGTACAGATCCCACAGCACTTCTTTCATTTCGCCGCCGAAGTCCGTGGAAGCGATGGTCGTGCGCTTGACCTCGACGTCCGAAAAACCCGCGCCGCTGAGCAAAAGCGGCAGTTTTCTGCCCATATGACGATCTCCGGACTCGAGCGACTTGCTCCAGATAAAGAAGCAATCGTCGAAAAACTCCGAGTCTGGCGAAACGGTGTTGAGTCCGTCATCCTCGTCCACGATAAAGATTTTACCGCCGGGCGCAAGGCGGCTTTGTAGCGTTTTCAGCGTGAAAAGCGGCGTTTTTATGTGCAGAAACACGGCGGAAACGTGTATGAAATCGAAGTACTCGCGGTTCTGCTTTTTGAGGTATTCGTCCAAAACCCCGCCGAAACTCTCGCCGGTAATGTCGGCGTAAACGAACGAATAGCGTTCGTCGCCGTGCGTCGCGTTCGCCTTTTTCACCATTACATCGTCCTTATCCACGCCGAGAACTCGCGTAAACTTCGGGTCGGCGAGCCGCAGAACGGTGTTCGCACCGTCCGAACAACCCACGTCCAGCGCGCAGATATCGGTCATATTCTCTATCGCTTCGGATATGTAACCGCTTGCGTAGCGGTTGTAAAAGTCGTTCTGTATCGCGAGCCGCCGCGCTTCGGCGTCGGTTTCCGCAGAGTAAATGCTGTCTACGTTCGTCATATCGGGAACGATTCCGAGTTGCTCGAAAATCTTGGCTACGAGATCGTCGGGCGTGGCGAAGTCGCGGGCGAAAAGTTCGTTGAACATACTGAGGTAAATATCGAGGCTGTCGAGCTCGTCGCATTCCTCCACTTCCTCGATGAATATCGGCAGAATTTTGTAGCCCTTGGTGTTGTTGTAGTGTTTGAACGCGATGGCGATCTCGCTGCGAACGTACATCGAGCGTATGCTTGCGTTCGAGAGAAACACGACGAACGCGCGGCTCGTGCGTATGCCTTTCGAAATTTCGGCGGCGTATTCCTGCTTGCTGTCCTGAATCTGGAACCAGCAAGACACGCCTTGCGCCGTGATCTTGTTCACGATCTCGGCTACTTTTTCCTTGTTGCTTTTCGAGTACGATACGAAAATGTCTTTTTCGACAGCCATAATTACCCTCTCGCGATTGTTTCTGTCTATATTTTAGCACGAATCCCGCGCAAAAACAATCGTTTTGCAGCAGTTTAGTCGCATTTTCGGGCGTGTAGCGCGACGAACGAATAATAAAACGACTCGAGCGCCGCGGACAGGATAATTCCGCCGATTATATCCGTCAGCCAATGTACGCCCGAGTAAAGCCTGCCGACGACGGTGAAGCCCGCGAGCGCCGCGAAAGAAACTTCGGCGGCGATAATAAGCGTGCGGCTTTTTATCTTGCGGCGAAGCGCCGTTATCGCGCTCAGCGATATGCACAAAACGATCATAACGTGCGAGGACGGGTACGACGCTTCGGGTTTTTCGTACAGAATTATCGGACGGTAATTCACGATAACGAACTCGAAAAACAGATAAAAGCCGATAACGACGATATAGAGTGCGCCCGGCGCGAGTATTTCGAAGTCGACTTTGAGCAGGCTTTTTCGCCGAATAAGTTGAACAAACCCCGCGACGGCGAACCCGAACGCGACGGCTATCGCGACTACGCCGATCCAATCGGTTATTGCGTACAACGTAAGGTTTACGCCGAAGAACGCGAACGCGGCTTCGTTGAGTGCAGCAAGCCCGACGCGTGTGCCGCCCGCGCCTATCTCACGAACGTCGACGAACGCGACTACAAGCGTGTACGCGACGAACAACGCGAGCAGCGATCCCGATACGATAAAGTTCCTTTTCGTTTTCATAATTTTCTCCTTTGCGGCAAAACCCGCCGGAACGATTATCGCTCGAAGTCTGCGGATAAGTCAAGACGCTTTTCGTCGCAAACAGAGAAAACCCGCGACACTTTTCGTATCGCGGGCAGTTTTTTACGATTTTTAGCGTTAATTTGTGCAGATTTTAATTATAAGCACGATTTTCAGCGCGTACAGCACGAAGGTCAGCGCGGTGGCGTACGGTTGCCGGGCGAGCGCGAAAAGCAGTATCGTCGCGGTGTGGAACGCGACGGAAGCGGCGTTCACTATCAGCGCGGACTTTCTGCCGACCGCATACCTGACAGCGATTTCCGCAACGCCCAAAACCGACAGCGCGGCGAGAGCGGCAAAAAACGCGGCTATCAAACCGCCCGACGCGTCCGGACTACCTAAGAGAGTTACCGCGCGGATAACGTCGCCGTCGGCTTTTCCGTACAGCGGCAGAAACGCAAGCATGAGCGCCGCCACGTCCAAAAGCCCGAAGATCAGTCCGCAGGTATTTTCCGCGCGGGCTTTACCGTCGGACTCGGCAATCGCCAATATTTCTCCGCCGGACAGAAGTTCGTCGACCGACACCGAAAACAGCGCCGCCAGACTTTTGAGCGAATCGATATTGGGGTATCCTTTCCCACTCTCCCACTTTGACACGGCGGTGCGCGAAACGTAGAGTTTGTCGGCAAGTTCCTGCTGAGTCCAGCCGCGGCTTTTTCTTAAATTCTGTAGTTTTTCGCTAAATTCCATGGGTTTATAAAGAAGCGGCACGAGTGTTTCGTTTCGTCGCGCCGCAGTCGGTTTTTAATTGTCGTGGGGTTCAACGGGATCGTTAAGCCGACCTTATCAGAGTTCGCCTTAGTCCTCGTTCTCTTTGTCGCCTTCGTAGAGTTTGTAGAGTTTGACGGAGTTTTCGATCGTCTTTTCCTTGGCTTCTCTGCCGTAGCGGTCGACGTCCTGCACGTTCTTCGGACCGTGGTTAAGGCACAACGCGCCGTTCAGACAGCCGCCGTCGCAAGCCATACCCTCGAAGAAGTTGTAGACGGACTTGTTGAACTTGAGTTTCGTAAGTTCCGCTTTGCACTCTTCGAGTCCGTTCATGTACACGGGGCGAATGTCCTCTACGCCCATGTCCGCGCCGACTTCCTTGATGCCCTGAGCGATACCGCCGCACTTGGCGAAAATTCTGCCGTAGAACGAAGCGTTGTCGAGCGGGGTGTCGCCGAGCGAAGCGATATCCACTTCGCGCGCGTCGAAGAACGCCTGAAGTTCCTCGAACGACATAACGTTATCCACAGCGCCGCCCGTCTTTTCCATGCGGAACTCTAGTTTTTTCGAGGTGCAAGGTCCGATAAAGACGATTTTCGCGGTCGGGTCGGAAGCCTTGATGAGTTTAGCGGCTTCGATCATAGGCGAAGGATTGTGCGATATGTACTTGGTCAGCGTGGGGAAATTCTTTTCGATAAACATTACGAACGACGGACAGCAGGAAGTGGTAAGCATACCCTTCTCTTTGAATTCGTTCGCTTCGTGCCAGAGCGTGATGTCCGCGCCGAGCGCCGCTTCGACCACCTGATGGAATCCGAGCCGCTTGATGCCCGTCACGACCTGTTCGATACGAGCGTACTTGAACTGGCTGACGATAGCGGGCGCGATAAGCGCGTAGACCTTGTATTTGGTGTTGTTTTCCGATTTTTTGAGAATGTCGATTGTGTCGAGTACCAGCGACTTGTCCGAGATCGCGCCGAACGGGCATTGATAAACGCACGCTCCGCAAGCGACGCACTTGTCGTTGTCGATGCAGGCTTTTTTGTTCTCGTCCATAGAGATCGCGCCCACTTTGCAACTGACTACGCACGGACGGTGCTGTCTGATAATCGCGCCGTACGGACAAGCCTGAGTACACTTGCCGCACTCGATGCACTTTTCCTTGTCCACGACCGCCTTTTTATCCACGATCGTGATAGCCCCTCTCGGGCAAACGTTCTGGCAGCGGTGAACGATACAGCCTCTGCACGCGGGAGTGACGAAAATGCCGTCGATAGGACACTCGTCGCAAGCGATATCGATGACTTCGACAACGTTCGGATTGGTTTTGTCGCCGCCGAGCGCGAGTTTGATACGCTCCTGAAGTATCGCGCGTTCCTTGTAGATACAGCAACGCATGCTCGCCTTGGGCCCCGGAACGATCTTTTTCGGAATATCGGTATAAACGCCCGACATATCGCCCTCGTAAGCGCATCTTATGATTTCTTTGAGTACTTCGTATTTAAGTTCCTGTACTTTCGTGTCGAATACTTTTTCCATAGCCAACTTATTATAGTCCTCGCTCGTGATTTTGTAAAGTGATTGACGGTAATTTTTTCATAAAATCGGACGGTAAATTTTTGCCCTAATCGTAATTGACTGTGACGGTCTTGCCCATTTTTATAAGGTTTTTTGAAAGCGTTTCCACAAGTTTGAGTTTCATGGTCGTGTCGATCGGCAAGCCCTGATGCGCGACGTTGACGCTCTGACCCACGAAGAACGTGACCGAAGTCGCTTCCTCGAAAAGAAGCTGCGCCAGCATACCCGCGCCGTCCTTAGCTTTGGTGAATTCCTTGGGGGTAAGGTCGGAAACGGACAAATACTTGTCGCTGAGTTCGCACAGCCTGCGCAAAGTGATAACTCCCTCGGTGGTGAGGTCGATGCCGTCGATATAGCCGATAGGCGGGATTTCCTTGTCGATAAACTCGAGCGAAGTAGACACTTCTTTGCCGAGGTATCTCGCGACGATCTGCGAACTCGTGCCGCCGCAAACTATCTTTTTGTCGCAGTCTTTCATAAACCTTGCGACGTAGAAGTCGTCGCGGGATTTGTCGAGCGGCGGACCTACCATAATATTGATCTTCTCTTCTTTTCTGGCGCGGATCGCCGCGACTGTGGTGTCGTCGCCGGGTTCCCCGACGTAGAAGTCGTTGCAAGCGTCGACCAGCAGCCACGCCGCGCACCTGGCGCTCATGCCCGGGCGGACATGCGTGTCGAGAAATTCCTTTATCTCGTCGCGTTGCCAGCCGAAGTTAAGCAGCATGCCTATGCCCGCGTGGATCGTGCCGTCGCTCATTATCATAAGTATATCGTTCTCTTTAAGCCTCAGATCGGACTTGTAGACGGTTTTGCCGAGTACTTCGATTTTTTCGCGCTCGAGTTCCACACACTTGCCGTCGTGCATATAGATCGCTTCGGGGTTATCGAACTCGAACAGATAGCCTTTGCCCTCTCTATCGACGTGAATGACGGAAAACGTGGAGTACGCAAGTCCGCGTTCCTTACAAACGGGCAAGGACTGAATGATCGTTTCCACGCACTCGTAGATGTCGATATCGTTCGACACCATGGTGCATAGAATCTTGGAAGTGAGCGTGGAAAGTATATTCGCTTTCACGCCGCTGCCCATGCCGTCGGCAAGCACGAGCGTGGTATAGCCATCGGGAGTGACGACCATTTCCACGTTGTCGCCGCACAGTTCCTCGCCTTTTTTGTTGATTGAAGTGTAGCCTGTTTCGAGTACGAGTGACATTTATTTCTTATCTCCGTTATCGATGCCGCCGTTCTCGGCGAGCGTCTTTTTGAGTTTAAGCAGCGCGACCTTGGTTTCCGCGGTAGTTTCGCCCAAAAGCGACGCGATTTCCTGCGCCACGCGCATTTGCTTTTTGATAACTCCGTCCGTCGTTTCGAGAGTCTTTTCGGTGAGTTCGCGAAGTTGGTTTTCTTTCTCCACGTCGGGCGTAATGTCTTTCATTGTGCCGAAATACACGTTGTGTTCTTTCAGCGAAGTGACGGTAAGTTCCAGGTACTTATCAGTCTTGTCTATGTGCGTTTTGGTCTTGTGAACCGCCGCTCCGCTCTGCGCCGCGATGACAAACTCGGTGGGGTTAAACCAGTCGAACGCGTTCTCGCCGCGTATGTCGGCGCGGTCTATGCCTAAAAATTCCAGCGCGCGGGCGTTGATGTCCACGATTCTGTAGTCGCCGTCGAGCAGTATGATGCCGTTCGGGCTGTTGTGAATAACCTCGTAGGACATGGCTTCCGCTCGCTCGCGCATGTACGGCAGACAGATTTCCACGTCCGCGTAGCCGTTCGCTACCGCCCATGCCTTTTCTCTGCAAGTCGAGTAACCGCACGCGCCGCAATTGAGTTCGTCCTCGGGGCGAAACTTGTTGGTCATCTTAAGGATCTTTTCGATCTCGTACTCGGACACCGCTCTGCCGCCCTCTTTGACGGGCGCGTAAACCGCGGACAGATCCACGCCGGAGTAGTCGACTTTCATGCTCTTTTTGCCGTTGATCGCCTCGCCGGTGTACTTTCTTATCGCCGCGGTCGAACGGATAGCGTCGTTCTCCTCGAGCGTCGAACACGGTCCGTTCACGCACGCGAATTCGCACGCGTTGAGTTCGAGGAAGAACCCGGACAGCGATTCGATATCGTCGAGAACCTCCTGACAGCGCTTTACGCCGTCGACACTGAGGTACTCGTAACCCGGGCGAAAACCGTCGAACGACTTGATAATGCCGCGGTTGATCGGGAAGAACTTCGCTTTGTTGCCATCTTCCTCGACGATCGGCTCGCTTTCGACCTTGGAAATATCGAGCGCCGCTTCCGCAAACATTTCTTTCAGTTCCTCGAACGTGAGTACCGCGTCCACCACGCCGCTTTCGTCCGCTTCGCGCTTTTTGGCGATGCAGGGACCTACGAACACGACTTTCGCGTGCGGCGCGCGGTGCTTGATCATTTTCGCGTGCGCGACCATGGGCGAATCCACGGGCGCGAGGAATTCGACCGCTTGCGGGTAGTACTCGCGTACCAACCTCGTGACCGACGGACAAGCCGTGGAAATAAGGTTGCGATACTTGCCGCTTGCAAGCAGCGCGTCGTATTCCGCCACTACGGCGTTGGCGCCGATAGCGGTTTCTTCCGCTTCGGTGAAGCCGAGTTTTTTCAGCGCGGCGCGCATTACGCCGAAGTCGGATACGGCGAAACTCGACACGAACGACGGCGCGAGCGAAACGATGACGTCCGCGTCGGACGCAATCAGTTTTCTCACGGTTTCCAGTCCGCTGTGGACGTGTTTCGCGTTTCTCGGGCACACGTTGACGCAGTGCCCGCATAATATGCAACGGTCGGGTATTACCCTCGCCTGCTCGGTTTCGACGCGTATCGCCTTGACCGGGCAGTACCGCAAGCATCTGTAACAGTTTTTACAATCGGCTTGATTGAAATCAAGATATTCCGCCATTATGTATCATCCCCCTGAACCGAATTCTCACCGTTATTTCTTTGCGATACGCGGCAAAATTTCGGTTTCGAAAACTTTTCGGACGTTTTCCGCGGACAAGCCCGTGATATAGTCGTCGTCGGCTTTCGCGCTGACGCCCTCGGCGCAATGCCCGAGACAGAAACTAGCCTGCAGACTGATATCGTTCTGTACCTTGTACTCGTCGATCAGTTTTTTGAGTTCTTCGATCACGGCGTACGAACCGCGAAGATGGCAGGAACTTCCCACGCAAACCTTTAATACCATAAGTTAAACCCTCCCCTTAATCTCTTTTTCGTAAAATTTATCGACGGTTTCGGGAGTGACCGAATGCAACTCCCCGTCAACCGTCACGCAAACGCCTTCCGTACATTTCCCGATACAAAATCTGCCCGCAAGCTCGACTTTGTCCTCGATCCCGTCCGCTTTAATCCGGCTTCTTATCGTATCGAGCACCCGCCCCGCGCCCTTTATATGGCACGAACTGCCGATGCAAATCTCTACTCTTGTCATTTTTCCTCTCCCGGTTACGTATTGCGGCATAACGCCGCTCTTATTCTATTCGTAGTCGACTACGTTGACCCAGCGAAGCAGGAACTCCCGCTCCTGCGGCTTGCCCTTGACGAGTTGCGAAGCCGCGACGATGGGTATCCATTTCTGAACGTACTGTTTCGCCGTATCGGACAACAAACAGAACTTGTCGAGGTATTTGTCCGCGCCCGTGATGTCGCCCGCCAGCCAGAACAGAAGGTACGTTCTCGCCGCGTCCGCCGAAGCGTTGCCCTGAGTAGCGTGCGCCCAGTCGATGATATAGTCGCCGTCGCCCGACACGATTACGTTGCTCGGGTTGAAATCCCCGTGGCAGAGTTTCGTGTGCTTGGGCATACCCTCGAGCCGCGTGTGCAGATCGTAACGCGTGGTCGCGTCCAGCCCGGTCTGCGAGATCTTGCGGTTCATTTTGTCTTTGAGTTTGGTCAGTAGCGGCGCTTGCTTTTCGTGGACGGAGAGTTGAAGACGGACGAACCTTTCCATATACTCGTCCCTTTTCCCCGGCTCCTCTTCCATAAGCCGCGCAAGCGTTTTACCTTCTATAAAGTCGGTGACGATCGCCCATTTGCCGTCGATTTTCGTTACTTCGCGTATCTTCGGCACAAACAGCCCGGTGTCCTCTACCCGCGCCTGATTGAGCGCTTCGTTGAGAACGTCCGCTTTACTATAGCCCTCGTCGAAAACCTTGATCGCCGCGTCGCCGTCGCGATAGACGGTCTTATTCGGGCGTACCGCTATTACGTTATCGAGTTTCATTTTCCCTCCTTATACTTTCTCGTGCTTGCCGTAGTAAGCGTTGAGATACATTTGCTTGATTTCGCTCATAAGCGGATAGCGCGGGTTAGCGCCCGTGCACTGGTCGTCGAACGCTTGTTCCACCATCGCGTCGAGCCTATCCAGAAAGTCCTGCTCATTGGAAACGTAGTCGCGGATAGTCGGCTTTATGCCCACGCGCGCCTTGAGGTCGTTGACCGCTTTTATGAGGTTTTCGAGTTTTTCTTCGTCGTTCTTGCCGCCTAAGTTCAAATAATCCGCAACTTCCGCATATCTTGCGAGCGTGTGCGGGTGGTCGTACTGCGGGAACGTACCCATTTTCGTGGGCTTCTCGGAAGCGTTGAAACGCATAACCTGTTCGAGCATAAGCGCGTTGGCTACGCCGTGCGGCAAGTGGTGGAATGCGCCGAGCTTGTGCGCCATCGAGTGGCAGACTCCTAAGAAAGCGTTGGCAAACGCCATACCCGCCATAGTCGCCGCATTAGCCATTTTCTCGCGGGCGACGGGGTCGTTAGGACCGTTGTCGTAGGCTCTCGGCAAGTACTCGAAAATCATTTTCAGCGAACGGAGCGCAAGTCCGTCGGTATAGTCGGTGGCGAGCATCGCGGCGTAGGCTTCGAGGTCGTGCGACACCGCGTCGATGCCGGAAGCGGCGGTGAGGCCCTTCGGGGCGCTCATATGGAAGTCCGCGTCGATGATCGCCATATTCGGCAAAAGTTCGTAGTCGGCGAGCGGGTACTTCACGCCGGTTTTCTCGTCGGTGATGACGGCGAACGGCGTGACTTCCGAGCCGGTGCCGGCAGAGGTCGGAACGGCGATGAAGTATGCCTTTTCGCCCATTTTCGGGAACGTGTAGATACGCTTTCTTATGTCGACGAAGCGCATCGCCATATCCATGAAGTCGGCTTCGGGGTGTTCGTACAGCACCCACATGATCTTGCCCGCGTCCATTGCCGAGCCGCCGCCGAGCGCGATGATGCAGTCCGGTTCAAACGAGCGCATAAGTTCCGCGCCCGCTTTTGCGCACGCAAGCGTCGGGTCGGGTTCGACGTTATAAAAGCAAGTGTGTTGAATACCCATTTCGTCGAGTTTGTCGGTAATGGGCTTGGTGTAGCCGTTTTTATAGAGGAAGTTGTCGGTGACGATAAACGCTTTTTTCTTGCCCATGACCGATTTCAGTTCGGTAAGCGCCACCGGCAGACAGCCTTTCTTTATATAGATCTTCTGAGGCGTTCTGAACCACAGCATATTTTCTCTCCTTATCGCGACGGTCTTGACGTTCATCAGGTGCTTTACCCCTACGTTTTCGGAAACGGAATTGCCGCCCCAACTTCCGCAACCGAGCGTGAGCGACGGCAGAAGTTTGAAGTTGTAGAGGTCGCCGATACCGCCTTGCGACGAGGGCGTGTTCACCAGTATGCGGCAGGTTTTCATGCGCTCGGCGAACTCCGCGATTTTCGCTTTTTCGGTGATTTCGTTGACGTACAGCGACGAAGTATGCCCGAATCCTCCGTCCTCGACGAGTTTTTCCGCCTTTTCGAGCGCTTCGTCGAAGTCTTTCGCCTTGTACATCGCAAGTACCGGCGAGAGTTTTTCGTGCGCGAACTCTTCGTCGAGGCTTACGGAAGTGACTTCGCCGATAAGGATCTTGGTGTCCTCGGGTACTTTCACGCCCGCAAGCGCGGCGATCGTGTGCGCTTTCTGCCCGACGATCTTCGCGTTGAGCGCGCCGTTGACGATAATGGTTTTTCTTACTTTTTCGGTTTCTTCTTTATCGAGGAAGTAGCAACCGCGGTCTTTGAATTCTTTCTTGACCTTGGCATAGAGTTTTTCGTGGACGATGACCGACTGCTCGGAAGCGCAGATCATGCCGTTGTCGAACGTTTTAGAGTGAATGATCGAGTTGACGGCGAGTACCACGTCGGCGGTTTCGTCGATTACCGCGGGGGTATTGCCCGCTCCCACGCCGAGCGCGGGTTTTCCCGACGAATAAGCCGCCTTGACCATGCCGGGACCGCCGGTCGCGAGGATAATGTCCGCACTTTTCATAATAAGTCCGGTAAGTTCCAGCGACGGCACGTCGATCCAGCCGATAATGCCTTTTGGCGCGCCCGCGGCAACCGCCGCTTCGAGTACGACCTTAGCCGCGGCGATCGTCGAACGCTTGGCTCTCGGGTGCGGGCTGATGATGATGCCGTTGCGGGTCTTTAAGGATATAAGCGTTTTGAAAATCGCGGTACTCGTGGGGTTTGTCGTGGGGATAACCGCCGCGACCAGTCCTATCGGTTCGGCGATCTTTTGTATGCCGTAAGCCTTATCCTCTTCGATTACGCCCACGGTTTTCGTATCGCGGTAGGCGTTATAGATATATTCCGAGGCAAAGTGGTTCTTGATGACTTTGTCCTCGACTACGCCCATGCCGGTTTCTTCCACCGCCATTTTAGCCAGCGGAATACGCGCTTTGTCGGCAGCCGTCGCGGCGGCAAGGAATATCTTGTCGACTTGCTCCTGCGTGTAAGTCGAGTACTCCGCGATTGCCGCGCGAACTTCGTCGATCTTGGCGGAAAGCGTTTCCACGCTGTCCACGAGTCCGACTTCTCTTTTCGGTTCGTCTAATTGCATTTTGCCTCTCCTTAATGGAAAATTTTATACTTCTTAATCTGTTTATATACGCTTCTATCGTATATTTTCTGGAATTTTATACGGTTTTATGCTTGTCGAGGTCGTCTTTCAGCGCTTTCGACAACAGCGCCAGCGAAGCCGCCAGATCCTCGTACTTGACTATTATGTCCTCGGGAACGCTGAGGTGCGTGGGCGCGAAGTTCCATATCGCCCTTATCCCCGCCCCTATCATCATATCGCACACCGGCTGGGCTTGGTCTTTCGGCACGGTGATGATACCTATAAGGATATTCATACGCTTTACCAGACTTTGGAATTTGTCGATCGCAAAGACTTTTTTGCCGCCGTAAACCGAGCCTTCTATCTCGGAGTTCGCGTCGAAGCCCGCCACGAGTTTCAGTCCGTGCGACTCGAACCCGCCGTAGGAAAGCAGAGTTTTACCCAGCCTGCCCACGCCGACTATGACCGCTTCACTCGTATTATTATACCCCAAAAAGTCCTCTATATCTCCGATAAGCGCGGATATTTCGAAACCTAGCTTGGGTTTTCCCGGGCGGCGCGACACGATTGCAAGATCTTTTCTCACTTGCACCGGGTTCTGCTTCAGATCTTCCGCCATTACCGTGGACGAAATGAACGTTTCTCCCGCTTTTATTCGATTTTTCAGATACAGCAAGTATCCCGGCATGCGCCCGAGCGCCGCTTTGGATATCCGTATCACCTCTCTGTCATCCGTCATCTTTTGCTCCCGATTGTGTTATCGATAAAATTATACCGATTATTGCCGCGTTTGTCAATCGTTTTATACGCGTTTATGAAAATAATTGCGCCGCGGAATTTGGGCTTACTCGCGGCGCAACGCGTTTTTCGTATATTATTACCCACCCTTTCACATGAACGCGCATAAAAGCATAAGGAGCGGAATGGTGATTACGCTGAAAAGCGTAGTTAGCAGCGTGGCGCGGACTGCGGACTCGCGGTCGCCGTCGAACATTTCGGCGAAAGTCAGCCCGAGCGAAGCCGACGGCATAGCCATTACTATATAGATAGTGATCGCAACCGAACGGTCGAGCGCGGGGAAAAGTCTTACGAGCGCGAATACGACCGCGAACGCCATAAGCGGCGAAGCGACGAGTTTCAGCGCGCACGCGACGTACACTTTGCCGTCGGTGAACAGCGACGAGAACTTTATGTCCGCAAGGCGAATCCCGAGGATAATCATTGACAGCGGAAGCGTCATATCGGCGAGATACCCGACTGCGCTCGACACCGGCACGATCACGTCCGGCGGAATATAACTTTTGAAAAAGAACAGCGGGAGCGCGACGACGAGCGCGGCGGTCGGCGGGTTAAGGAGCGCACGGCGGAAACTGATGTTTTTCTTATCCCCCGTCACTTCGTATACGCCCAGCGTCCAACTGGCGATATTGAAGCCTAAGATAAACACGGCGGTATAGATCAGCATTTCGGGGCTTTCCGGGAACAGCGCTTTCATGACCGGTATACCCATAAAGCCCACGTTGCCCATAAACGACGTAACGGTCAACATGCGTTTTTCGGCTGCCGGTTTACTAATAAGCGGCAATTCTTCCCCGCTCTCTCCCTCGGTTCCGTCGTTTTTTTTCTCGCGGAACAGCGCGAACGTTCCTTTCGCCATGAAGTACGCCAGCGTATGGAGAACGAGCGACAACAAAAAAGTAACGCCCATGCCGACGAGAAGTTCGGGGCGATAGTCTTTTTCCAGAAACGAATCGATCGTAAGGAACGGTTGCGAAACATAGATAAGCACCGCCACGAGCGCGGCGACCGCTTTTTCTGGCAGCATATTCTTTTTCCGCAGAATAAAGCCCGGAACGGCGATCGCGATCATGGTCGCGACGCTGATAAATGAAGTTAAAAAATCGACTTGCATAACGGTTTTATTATATAACATTGCGGGCTACTGCGCAACGATTTAAGGCGCGAAACCGCGAATTTCGCAAAAACTGCTATTATTCCGGGCGAAAATGCAATCGTTTAAGGCTGCGCTCGGCTTAGCCGAATATAAAAAGAAAGGACTTCCGTGGGGATCGCACGGGTCAACCGAAACCTCGGTGCGACGGAAGTCCTCTCTATGGGGAGAATAAGAATTTTTCCGGTCGATACGAATCGACTTGGGAACTAAGTTGATTGTCTGCCGCGGGCGGCAGAGAGTTAAAGGGATAATTAGTGATATCCGCTTCGCGTGTGGTATTTTCGAACAGCGTTCGAAAGTGAGATCCTCGCTACGCTCGGGTTAAAGTATAATCTTTATCTGGTGACGGTGACTTTGTTGAGCGATTTGGGGCTGTCGGGGTTGTTACCGATAGCGCAACTGATCTTGCACGCAAGCATCTGCGCGTAGAGCGCGAACGCGAACATAGCGATTTTCTCGTCGCCGAACGAAGCGAATTCGTCGATATGCGCGGCGCCGGCGTACTCGCCGTAAGCCTTGCTGTCGGTGATAAGCGTGACGTCGGCTTTGAGCGAGGTGAGTTTATCCATACATCTCTTCACGTCGGCAACGTGCGCGGCGGCGAGGTCGGCGTTGACGCCGGTATACTCGGGAGCGTACACGAAAACGTGCGTACCTTCGTCGACCATTGCCATAGGTCCGTGATAAAAATCGCTCATTGCGTAACCGCGCATACGGATATAGCAGGTTTCCTGCAGTTTAAGCCCGCCTTCGAACGCGATCGGATAAGCGAGTCCGCGCGCGAGGCAGAAGCCGTCTTTCATGGTTTTCAGTCTGTCGGCGTCCGCATCGGTGAACTCGTTCGCTTCCTTGAAGAACTTCGCGATCTTCTCGGAAAGTCCCGCATACTTCGCGGTCAGATCGTCGCGGTGAGCGAGCGCGCAAGCGAGGTTTAGCATCGCGTACAGTTGGACGGAGAACGTCTTGGTCGCGGCTACGCTGATTTCCTTGCCGGCGTTGAGGTAAATATGGTACTTAGCCGCTTTTGCGAGCGGGCTTTCGGTATCGTTGGTGATGGCGACGGTGACCGCTCCCTGCTCGTTCGCGCGTTCGATAACGGCGATAACGTCGGCGGCGTAACCGCTCTGCGAGCAGCCCAGCACGAGATTGCCGGCAAAATTGACCTTGCCGTCGTACATAGTGACGACCGACGGCGCGACGTAGCCCGCGGTATACTCGCTCATGATCTCGACGAGGTACTTAAAATAGAACAGCGCGTGATCGGAAGTGCCTCTGCCGGCAAGACAGACATTCTTTACGCCGTGCTTTTCGGTATCGGCTACCACTTCCGCGATCGTTTTCGCATTGACCGCGTTAAAGTCCGCTATCGCGCGTTCGGTTTCGGAAATTTCTTTCCACATATAAGTGTCTTTATAGTTCATCGTAAAACGCCTCCCATGGGTTTTATTCGTTGGTTTTATCAGTCGCTCTTCTTCTTTGCCGCGGGGGATCCTCACGGTCGCGTGGCGGCGCTCCCTCAGGATGACGAGGGTGAACGAAAAGCGTCTTTTGACTTTTTCGTTATTTGCTGAGTTTCTTTACGCGGTTTTCTACGTCCGCGCGGAAACCGTCGATATAGCGGGCGATAAACTCGAACGGGGTTTCATCCGTTTTGTCGGTAATCAGTTCGGTCATATCCACGCCGTAATTGAGCGCGTTGGAGTCGTCCACGCCGTGGCTGGCGTAATAAGTCGCGTTCGCCACTCTTCTCGACTGCGCCGCGAGGTCGTAGCGCTTGCCGCCGCAGATCTGCGAGTCGAACACGCTGATGAGCGCCGCCGAAACGTTCGGGTGCGCGCTCACGTCGAACACCGTCTTTTCCTCGTCGACCACCCAGTCGAGGTCGCGCCACACTTCGCAGCCGTACAGTTTCTTCGGGCGAAGTTCTTTCGGAAGTCTGCGGATCGCTTCGATAACGCGAAGAACGACCGCGCAGTGAGTGTCGTGCTTGTCCGCGGGATTGTGCGTATAGATAATTTCGGGGCGGGTTTCCTCGATAACGCGCATTAAATCCTCGACTACTTTGTCGTTCTTGCCATCCTTGACCGCCGCCGACGTATAACCGAGCATAAGTTGCGCCGCGTACTCGCCGACGAACGCCGCCTTTTTTTGCTCGACCACGCGCACGGCTTTCATTTCTTCGTCCGTGTAGTCTGCGTACAAGCCGTTTCGCGGACTGCCCGCGCCGTCGGTCACGACCACTCCCGTGAACCACTTATCCTTCTTCCCGAAGCACTCCAGCACGCCGTGCATCGCCATAAGTTCGATATCGTCGTGGTGCGCCGAGATCGCAAGGTGCGTAGTGCGGCTAAGGTTCTCGTTACCGTCGGGGAAAAACACGACCGCGTTTTCGTTACAAAGTTTCATTTTGCTTATCCTCCCGCTCGTTTTCCTGTTTTCACTCTAATTATATACCGACCCGATACCTAATCGGTGTAACAATCGTAAACAAAATTTGCACGAAAGGACACTAACGCTTGTCAAGATTTATATAATATGCTATACTTTACTTACTATGGAAACGGCAAACAAGACCACAAACCCGACCGTGTACAAAAAGACCGTACCGGCCAGCGTAATCAACGTTAAGTGTCTGTACACGGTGCATTATTTCCGCTACGGACAGAAGTTCGCGTTTCAGGGCGAAAGCCACGACTTCTGGGAACTCGTGTATATCGACTCGGGCAAAGCGGAGATTACCGCGGGCGACAAGACGCTCGTTCTGTCGCAGGGCGAGTGCTATTTTCACAAACCCGGCGAATATCATAATATCCGCACGGACGAGCAGTTCGCGAACTCCGTGATCGTGACTTTCGGTTGCGACAGCCCCGCGATGAGCGCTCTCGAAGACGCGCGGCTTACCTTGGGCGAAACGGAAAAATCGATATTGAACAAGATCGTGAGAGAAAGCAGCGATTGTTTTACCGACAAACTCAACGACGTGTACCTCAGTAAAATGCACCGCGCCCCCGACGCACCGTTCGGCGGCGAGCAATTGATTAAACTTTACGTCGAACAACTGCTGATTCTTCTCTGCCGCAAGCGCTTCGGAACAAACGAAACGCACGAAAATCAAGCAAAAAACGCCGACGAACTGGTCGAGCGCATAAAAGCGTATCTGGTCGAAAACACTTACGGCACGATCACGATCGCGGACGTAGCCAACGCGATGTTCTTTTCGAAAACTTACGTCAAGTCCGTGTTCAGAAAAGGCACCGGGCAGACGATAATGCAGTACTTCTCCGCGCTCAAGATCGACGAAGCGAAAAAACTGATCAGTTACAACCGCTACACTTTCACAGAGATCGCGTACAGACTGGGGTATTCGTCGCTGCACTACTTCTCGCGGCAGTTCAAAAAAAGCACGGAGATGACCTTATCCGAGTACGCGCGGTCGATCAAAGTCGACGACGTGCTGTAATCGGACGGCAAACCGCAAATCAGCCCGAAAGAAAATCGGCAAAACCGAAGCAAAGTTCGCGCTCGTCTTGCCGATTTTCTTGACTTAGAGCGGTCGGGCGTTATATAATAGTACGAGATTAAACGGAGATACCACAATGGATTACAAAGCAATCGAAGAAAAATGGAACGCCGTCTGGGAAAAGGAAGGACTGCACACTTTCGACCGCAAGAACGCGGACAACAAGTACTACGTCCTCGAAATGTTCTCCTATCCCTCCGGCGCGAATTTGCACCTGGGGCACTGGTACAACTACGGTCCGACCGATTCGTTCGCGCGGTTCAAGCGTATGCAAGGCTACGACGTGTTTCAGCCGATGGGCTTCGACGCGTTCGGACTGCCCGCGGAGAACTACGCGATAAAGACGGGTATTCACCCCAAAGACAGCACCGAAAAGAATATCAAAACGATGGAGCGCCAACTCAAAAACATGGGCGCTATGTTCGACTGGAGCGAAGAACTCTACACTTGCTCGCCCGAGTACTACAAGTGGACTCAGTGGATCTTCCTGCAACTGTATAAAAAAGGGCTTGCGTATCAGAAACTTTCGCCCGTCAACTGGTGTTCGTCCTGCAACACCGTCATCGCCAACGAACAAGTCGTCGACGGCAATTGCGAGCGTTGCGGCACGGAAATCGTCAGAAAGGAAATGACCCAGTGGTTCTTCAAAATTACCGACTACGCGGAGGAACTTCTCAGAGATCTCGACAAACTCGACTGGCCGGAAAAGACCAAACTTATGCAGAAAAACTGGATCGGCAAGTCCGATGGTGCGGAAGTCGAATTCGCGATGGAGAACGGTCGTACTTTCCGCGTATTCACCACTCGTCCCGATACTTTGGGCGGCGTTTCGTTCATAGTATTCGCGCCCGAACACCCGTGGATAAACGAAATCACCACCGACGAGCAAAAGGCGGCGGTCGAGGAATACAAAGCCGCGACGGCTAAACTCAGCGATATCGAGCGCCAGTCCACCGTCAAGGAAAAGTCCGGCGTGTTCACGGGCGCTTACGCGATCAATCCGCTTAACGGCGAGCGCGTGCCGGTCTGGATTGCCGATTACGTTCTGTCGACTTACGGCACGGGCGTCGTTATGGGCGTACCCGCGGGCGACAAGCGCGACTACGAGTTCGCGACGAAATACTCTCTTCCGATAAAGCCCGTTATCGAATACCGTGACGGCGCGGAACACCCGATGCCTTGCGAAGAGTACGGTTACGTGTGCAATACCCCCGGCTTCGACGGACTTACCAGCGAAGAAGCGAAAAAAGCGATCACCGCCAAGCTCGAAAAGGAAGGCAAAGGCAAGTTGAAGGTCAACTACCGCTTGCGCGACTGGTCGGTTTCCCGTCAGCGTTACTGGGGCGCGCCTATCCCGATTATCCATTGCGACCACTGCGGCGCGGTTCCCGTTCCCGAAAAGGATCTGCCCGTCGAACTTCCCTACAACGTCAATTTCACGCCCGACGGCAAATCGCCGCTCGGTAAGTGCGAAGAGTTTATGAACGTGACTTGCCCGGTGTGCGGCAGACCCGCGCGCCGCGACCCCGACACTCTCGACACGTTCGTTTGCTCGAGTTGGTATTACCTGCGCTATCCCGACGCGCACAACGCCGATAAGCCGTTCGACGGCGAGTATATCGACAAAATGCTGCCCGTAGACAAGTACGTCGGCGGCGCGGAACACGCTTGTATGCACCTTCTCTACTCGCGCTTTATCACCAAGGCGCTCCGCGATATGGGCTATATCCACTTCGACGAGCCTTTCAAGTCGCTCGTGCATCAGGGCGTTATCTTAGGCCCCGACGGCACACGTATGAGCAAGAGCAAGGGTAATATCATCAACCCCGACAAGTACGTTTCCGAGTACGGCTCGGACACTTTCCGTCTTTACCTTATGTTCGGTTTCTCGTACATGGAAGGCGGTCCGTGGAGCGACGACGGAATCAAGTCGGTCGCGAAATTCCTCGACCGCGTGGAACGTATGGTGACCAAAGAACACGCGGACGGCACCGACGAAAAGGCGGGCAAAGAACTCGAATACGCGCTTAATTACTGCATTAAAAACGTGACCGTCGATATGGAAGCGTTCTCGTTCAATACCGCTATCGCTCGTATTATGGAACTCGTCAACGTTATGTACAAGGTCGACGGACTTGCGAGCCGTGATCTTATGGAAAAAGCCTCGGACGCGCTAGTGCTTATCCTCGCGCCGTTCGTGCCGCACGTTTCCGAAGAACTCTACCACGTTCGCGGCGGCAAAGAGCAGTCCGTGTTCCTCTGCCGCTACCCCGTCTGCGACGAGAGCAAGCTCGTGAAAGACGAACTCGAACTCGCCGTGCAGTTCAACAGCCGCGTGAAAACCAAGATTTTCGTGCCCAGCACCGCGGACAATGCCGAAATCGAAAAGATCGCCCTTTCCGACCCGAAAGTCGTCGAACTCCTCGCCGGCACTCCCGTCAAAAAGGTAATCGTAATCAAAAACCGCCTCGTCAACCTCGTGATTTAACGGCGATATATAATAAGGAATAGGAAAAGAAGCCCGATAATTATCGGACTTCTTTTTTCGTTTATATTACTAAAATTTATCTGAAAATCTATTTTTTAAACTCTTCTCCATTGATAAGATAATCTATTGAAACGTTAAAGTATCGCGATAAAAGTTTCAGCGTCTGAATGTCCGGATTCCTCTTTCCGTTTTCATAATGTGACAACGCTTCCCTACTCATATTCAAATCCATTGCAACCTTTAACTGGTTTAATTCTTTCGCTTTTCGGAAAAATACTTTGTGCAAATAGCGATGAGTGTGAACTAACCGAATGTAAATATCATAACGGTAATATTTCTGATTGGTGATAAAACAAAAAACGCGATAGCCCTACATAGGACACCGCGTTTTTTTACTGCACGTTGATTTAATCTATATTATACTTATATGCCATTTTTTACTTGCCGTGTTTTTCGAGCCACGACACAGCGTAGGAGCAGACGGGGATCGGGGTGCGGGAGCGGGACTCGATTACTTTGACCGCGCGTTCCATAAGTTTGCCGGCTATGCCCTGCCCTCGTAGCGATTCGTCGACGAACGTGCGGGTGATTTCGCACTTGTCGGAGCCGCTGTCGGGGAACGTGATTTCGGCGAGCGTTTCGCCCGATTTATTCACGGCGTACACGCGGTTACTCTCCTCGATAAAGGTCAGATCACCGCAGGGCGCGGGCTTATTTTTGAACTCGAACAGATTAAGCCCGACGGTTTCGTCGAATTTGCGGTCGACTTCGCCGCAGGTAACCGTCATGAACAGTTCGCAGGTCGCGCCGACGATCGCGCGGTTAAGGTGACCGCCCACCGCTACTCCGTCCGCTCCCGCCGCGCACATATGCAAGTGGCAATAAAACTCGCCGCCGAGCGTATTGACCGATCCCAGCAGCGACACGATCTCGTAGCAACCGCTGAACGAGTGCGAGGCGTATTTCTTCTCGTTGAAGTCGAACGCGCCCACGGTGAACTCGCGCGCCGCGCCTATTGCGGTTATCTCGGCAAGGCGCACGTTTTCTTTGGTCGCGACCTCTTTGATTTTGTCGATAATTTCTTCGCCGCGGTCTATTCTCACCACGATTTTATTACCGAATTTTTCGTACTGCATTTGTTTTTACTCCTTTTATATAAGGTGGATTAGTCGTTCCACGTCGGGGATTCCACTCGTGGCGTACAGCCACGCTCTGAATGACGAAGTAAGACGGAAAGTTCGCATTACTTTTATTTGACTTTTTATAAGGATAATTACTTGTTCTATGTAGGGGATCCTCACGCGCTACGCGCTCAGGATGACGAGGAAAAATGAAAGGTTCGCGTTATTATTTTAAAATAGATCGGGAAGCCTTACTTTTACATCGTCATACTGGGCGCGACGCGGCGGTGCGTAGCACCGTAAAAACAATTCACTGAATTGTTTTTAGAAATCTCGGGAGCAATCTATGATTGCGACAGGGCTGAGCGGCTTTCCGCGACCGTAAGTATCCCCTACTCAAAACAAATAATTATCCTTATTATCCCCACTCACGCAAAAAGCCGCATTGTGACACGCGTCTTTCGTGTGAATACTACTTGTTGTTGTCGTCATATTCGAGGACTGCTTTGATACGGCGCACGCCTGCGGACGAGGACTGTTCCTTGACGATACGGAAGCGACCGAGTTCGCCGGTGCGAGCCGCGTGAGGACCGCCGCAGATCTCTTTCGAGTACTTGCCCATAGTGTAAACCTTGACTTTCTCGCCGTACTTGGAAGAGAACAGTCCGGTCGCACCCTGAGTCTTGGCTTCGTCGACGGTCATTTCTTCGCAAACGACGGGAACGTCGGCTTTGATCGCTTCGTTTACACGCTTCTCTACCTCGGCGATTTCCTCGGGGGTAAGCGCACGGGGGAACGTGAAGTCGAAACGCAAGCGTTCTTCGGTGATGTTACTGCCCTTCTGGTTGGCGTTGGGGTCGTTCAGCACTTCCTTGAGCGCGCGGTGCATAAGGTGCGTAGCGGTGTGAAGGCGCGCGGTCGCGACGGTATTGTCGGCAAGTCCGCCCTTGAACTTCTGCTCGGCGCCGGCGTGGCTTTTCGCCTGATGCTCCGAAAAAGCTTTGTTGAAGTCGTCGATATTGACCTTAAGTCCGCGCTCGCGAGCGAGTTCGACAGTCATTTCCACGGGGAAACCGTAAGTATCGTAAAGACGGAACGCCGCTTTGCCGCTGACTGTATCGCCCACGAGGTAATGGCAGAGTTTTTCGAACTCGCGCATGCCGCCCTGAAGCGTCTTTTCGAAACGCGCTTCTTCCATCGTGATTTCGTTGATAATGCGGTCGTGGTTCTGGACGAGTTCGGGATAGACTTCCGCGTACTCGCCGATAACCGCCTCGGCGACTTCGATAAGTTTGCCCGCCTCGATATCGAGGTTCTTGGCAAAGCGGATAGCACGGCGAAGAAGTCGTCTTAAAATATAGCCCTGATCGACGTTGGAGCAAGCGACGCCCTTTTCGTCGCCTATCATGAACACGGAAGTACGGATATGGTCGGCGACTATGCGGATAGCCTTGGTCGCTTCGTCGCTTTCGCCGTACTTTTTGCTGCCGACTTTTTCGATCGCCGCGATAATGGGCGCGAACAGATCGGTTTCGTAAACGGACTTTTTGCCCTGAAGTATGCAAAGAGTGCGCTCGAGTCCCATGCCGGTATCGACGTTCTTTTGTTTAAGCGGCTCGTACTTGCCGTCGGCGGTCTTGTTGTACTCCATAAAAACGTCGTTCCAGATCTCGAGGTACTTGCCGCAGTCGCAAGCGGGCGAGCAGTCGTCGGAGCATTTTGGCTGACCGTTGTCGATGAACATTTCGGTGTCGGGACCGCAAGGACCGGTTATGCCGGCGGGTCCCCACCAGTTATTCTCTTTAGGCAGGAAGAAAACGTGGTCGGGCTTTATGCCGCACTTTATCCACAGCGCCGCGCCCTTTTCGTCGCGCGGGCAGTCGTTGTCGCCTGCGAACACCGACACGGCGAGGCGGTTCGGGTCGATTCCGAGGTACTTCTGCGAGGTCAGAAACTCGTACGACCACGGGATCATTTCGTCCTTGAAGTAATCGCCCAGCGACCAGTTGCCGAGCATCTCGAAGAACGTGCAGTGGCTGTTGTCGCCCACTTCGTCGATATCGCCCGTGCGCACGCACTTCTGCACGTCGCAAAGACGTTTGCCCGCGGGGTGCTTTTCGCCGAGAAGGTACGGAACGAGCGGGTGCATGCCGGCGGTCGTGAACAGAACGGTCGGGTCGTTCTCCGGGATAAGCGACGCGGAACTAATTATCGCGTGTCCGCGCGCCGAGAAGAACTCGAACCACATTTTTCTCAATTCTTTTGCAGTTACGTTTTTCATATTAACTCCGTTTAAGGTTATTGTTCTTTGTGTTTTGCGTTAAAAACGCGTTATCTACTAAGCAGAATTTTCTTTAAGTCCGCTACGCTTTCGGCTGTAAAATCGGGCTGTTCGCCGAGAAGATCTACTCTGTTTCCGAAGCCGTACAGCGCCGCTATCGAGCCGACTCCCGCCGCTTTCGCCGCGCGTATGTCGTAGATCGCGTCGCCGATCATGACGGAATTTTCGGTAAGCGTCGCCGCGCGCACGAGCGATTCTTTGTCGTCGGACTTGACGGCGAGCGACGGACCGACTACTTTGTCGAACGCGGTTTCGAGGTTAAGGAACTTCACCACCACGTCCAGAGAAACTTGCGGTTTGGCGCTGGCGACCGATATTTTAACGCCGCCGGCTTTCAATTCGTCCAGAAGTTCGCGCATTCCGTCGTAAATCTTCAGTTTGAATATGCCCTCGCGCGAGTACGTTTCGCGGTAGTACTTTACGGCAAGTTCGGCGGTTTCCGGGCTAAGCCCCGTTATCCGCTGAAAACTAATAAACAGCGACGGACCGATAAATCCTCTTAACGTTTCGCGCGGGAACGCGGGCGAACCGACTTTTTTCAGCGCGTACTCGACGGACTCGATAACGCCCTCGCTCGTGTCCGCGAGCGTGCCGTCGAAGTCGAAGATTACTCCGTCGAATCTCATTTCTTGTAACCGTCCTTTAAAGAAACGACCTGATTGAACGTCACGCCGTCGTACTTACCGTCGCGGCAGAAGTAGCCGGTGCGCACGAACTGATAGGAAGTAAGCGGCTTGGATTCCGCGAGCATTTTTTCGCCTTTAGCCGCGAGTACCGTGCGGGAATTCGGGTTGAGCCGTTCGGAGAAGTCCTCGTGTACGCCGTCGTACGGAAGGAGCAGACTGTCGTAGAGGTTGACGGTCATATCGACCGCCGTCTTTGCGTCTACCCAGTGGATAACGCCTTTCGCCTTTACTCCGCTATTGTCCGCGCCCGACTTACTGCCCTCGATAACCTCGGCGTAAACGCGCGTGACCTCGCCGTTTTCCTCGTCGTAGCCGGTAGCGCGGATAATATACGCGCCCTTGAGCCGCACGACCCCGCCCGGGGTAAGACGCTTGTACTTGGGCGGCGGAACGACCGCAAAGTCCTCTTTTTCGATATACAGCCGCGGCGAGAAGTCCACTTCGCGCGTACCATTTTCGGGAGCGTTGGGATTGACTTCGACGGTGACTTTTTCGGTATAATCCTCGGGAAGGTTGGTAATCACGAGTTCGATGGGGCGAAGCACCGCCATCGCGCGGTCGGCGGTAAAGTTCAATTCGTCGCGTATGCAACTCTCGAGCAGCGAGAGTTCGACTTCGCTGTTGGCTTTGGCTACGCCGATTTTCTCGCAGAAGTCGCGTATCGCGGTGGGCGTATAGCCGCGCCGTCTGATGCCCGCGATCGTAGGCATTCTCGGATCGTCCCAGCCGTCTACGAAATGCTCGTCGACGAGTTTTTTGAGGTAGCGCTTACTCATGATCGTGCGCTCGAGGTTGAGCCGCGCGAACTCGTACTGGTGCGGGGGATTGACGAACTCGCCCTCGCGAAGCACCCAGTCGTAAAGCGGGCGGTGATCTTCGAATTCGAGCGTGCAGATAGAGTGCGTAACGCCCTCCACCGCGTCCTCGATGGGGTGCGCGAAATCGTACATCGGGTAAATGCACCATTTGTCGCCCTGACGGTGGTGAGTGGCTTTCAGCACACGGTAAATGATCGGGTCGCGCATATTGATGTTGGGCGAAGTCATGTCGATCTTGGCTCTGAGCACGAGCGCTCCGTCCGCGATTTTGCCCGCTTTCATATCCTCAAACAGCGCGAGGCTCTCCTCTATAGGGCGGTTGCGGTGCTTGCTCTCTATACCCGGCTCGGTGAGCGTGCCGCGCATTTCGCGCATCTGATCGGGCGTAACGTCGTCGACGTAAGCCTTGCCTTTCTTAATCAGTTTTACCGCCGTTTCGTACATGACGTCGAAGTAGTCGGACGCGAAGTACACTTCGCCTTTCCATCCCAGCCACTCCACGTCCGCCACGATCGAGCGGACGAACTCGTCGTCCTCTTTCACGGGATTGGTGTCGTCGAAGCGCAGATTGCACTTGCCGCCGTACTTGACCGCCGTGCCGTAATAGTTAAGGCATATCGACTTGGCGTGACCGATATGCAAGTATCCGTTCGGTTCGGGCGGGAAGCGCGTGATAATCTCGCTTACTTTGCCCTCGGACAAGTCCTTTTCGACGATTTCTTCAATAAAGTTTGCCATATATTCTCTCCGAAAATTTGTGTACGGTTATGTGCTTTTCTTTTAATGTTTCCGATAGTTCTTCTAAAGTGCGGATTTTTCGATGATTTCGACGAAAACGAGCGACGGCGTACCCTAAAATACGGTCCGGCGAGTTTCCGGAAAAAAACGTGAAAAATCAGCCGTCAGAACGCGGAAAAGCCGCCTTCGGAATTTAGAACAGGCCCGAAACTACGCCGTCCTTAATCGACATACGCTCGGCGTTGGGCGAACGGGATAATCCCGGCATAAGCATAATAGATCCGGCGACCGCGACAAGGAATTCCGCTCCCGCCTTGTACATAACTTCGCGGACGGTGATCTTAAAGCCGCTCGGTCTGCCGATCAGTTTGGGATCGTCGGACAGCGAGTACTGAGTTTTTGCGATACATACGGGCAAGTTCTGCGGGTAACGCGCGACGTCCTCTTTCGCCTTGTCGGTGAAAATCACGCCGTCCGCGCCGTAAATACGTTTTGCGACCGCCTCGATCTTCTCTTCGGTGGTCATGTCGAGCGAATAACTATAAGTAAGTTCGCCCGCGTCCTCTTCGCAAAGCCGAGCCACTTCGTCTGCCAGTTCCGTCGCGCCGGCGCCGCCCTTTGCCCAGCACTCCGTGCAAACGGCTTTTACGCCGAGCGCGTCGAGTTTACCTTGGAGCAACGCGATTTCCTCGTCGCCGTCGGTGGCGAAGCGGTTGATCGCGACCACACACGGACGACGGTAGACGGTTTTAATATTTTCGACGTGTCTGAGAAGGTTGCCTATGCCGTTCTCCAGCGCGGTATCGTCGCGCTCGGAGAGGTTTTCGGTCTTGCCGCCCGCGCACTTGAGGGCGCGAAGCGTGGCTACTATCACTACCGCCGCGGGAGCTAAGCCCGAAACGCGGCACTTGATGTCGAGGAATTTTTCCGCGCCGAGGTCCGCTCCGAAGCCCGCTTCGGTGACGGCGTAGTCGGCGTACGAGAGCGCCATACGCGTGGCTTGGATACTGTTGCAGCCGTGCGCGATATTCGCGAACGGTCCGCCGTGTACGAACGCCGGCACTCCCTCCAGCGTTTGCACGAGATTCGGCTTTATTGCGTCTTTTAAGAGTATCGTCATCGCTTCTTCGGCTTTGAGATCGCGGGCGGTGACTTGCTTTCCGTCGCCGTCAAGTCCCACAACTATATTGCCCAAGCGGCGCTTGAGGTCGTCGATATCGTTTGCCAGACAGAAAATCGCCATAATTTCGCTGGCGGCGGTTATGTCGAAGCGGTCGTCGCGCTCGCACTTCATACCCACGCCCGTGCGGACTGCGCGAAGCGCGCGGTCGTTCACGTCGAGGCAACGATGCCACGTTACTTCCTTTATGTTCAGCGAATTTCCCCAGTAGATATGATTGTCGATCATCGCCGCGAGCAGGTTGTTCGCCGCGGTTATCGCGTGGAGATCGCCGGTAAAATGCAGGTTAATGTCCTCCATGGGCGCGATCTGAGCGTAGCCGCCGCCAGCCGCGCCGCCTTTTATGCCGAACACGGGACCCAACGACGGTTCTCTTAGCGCAAGGCACACGCTTCTGCCCGTCTTTTTCAGTCCGTCGGCAAGTCCTATCGAAACGGTGGTCTTGCCCTCGCCCGCGGGGGTCGGGTTAATCGCCGTCACAAGCACGAGTTTGCCGTGCTTTTTGCCGAACTTGGTGACTTTGGCTTTATACTTGCCATAGCACTCGAGATCACTCTCGTCCACGCCCAAAGCGCCGGCAATTTCGGTTATGGGTTTCAGTACCGCGGAATCCGCGATTTCGATATCAGTCAACATTATTTGCAACCTCCGCATCCGTTAAGATCGAGCGCCCACGCGTCCGCTTTCATTCCGTTTTCCGTTTCGGCGAAGCCCAGCGTTTTCAGTCGCTCGTCGGTAAAATCCGCCGTAATATCTCTGCCGCGGTTTTTCAGCACGAACGCCGCCGACCGCAAAAGAAAATCGCCGTACTTTTTATCCGCTTCCGGGCTTACGTACTCCGCGCTCCGCAGTTTCGTTCCCGAAATCACTGCCCGCGCGACGGTTTCGCCGCCGTCCGAGAGCACGAACATTTCGGTTTTTCCGTCGGTTTTTTCTTTGAGAAACTCCAGCATAAATTCTTTCCTTGATAAGTCTTGCGCGCGTGCGCGTACTTGCCTATTATTTTAGTCCGTCGGCGGCTTTTTGTCAACGATTTACGGGGTGCGCCATAGCCTTTGACGGTATTAGCGGCGATTATTCTCGTAAAACCGCTAATTTTCGTCCTCGCCGCTCCCGAACAGCAGCCGCGAGTCGCGTTTCGCTTCGGCGATAAAGCCGGTAAGCAGCGAATAGCGCTTCGCCACGTAGTTATTGTCCACCATTTTTTTGATATTGTACTTGTCGCCGATCAGCACGACCATTTTCTTCGCGCGGGTGATCGCGGTGTAAAGAAGGTTCCGCGTCATTATCATAGGCCCGCCGGCGGTAATCGGCATTACTATCGCGTCGAACTCGCTGCCCTGACTTTTATGCACGGTTATCGCGTAGGCAAGCACGAGTTGATTGTAGATATCGGGCGTGTATACCGCCACTCTGCCGTCCTCGAACTCCACCGTCATATCGCCGCGGGTCTTGTTTATCTCGCGGATAACGCCTATATCGCCGTTGTATACGCCCGTACCCTCGCGGTAATTGTAGCCGCTCGCGATCTTCCATTCGAGGTCGTAGTTGTTCACGACGTGCATGACCTTGTCTCCCTCGCGGTAAACGTAGTCCTCGTCCTCGACCGTCGCGCCGCCGTTCGCGGGGTTAAGGCGGGTTTGCAGAAGTTTGTTTATATTGACCGAGCCCGCCGCGCCGTTCTTTCTCGGGCAAAGCACCTGCACTCTGTCGGGCGTAACGCTGATAAAGCCCGCCGCACGCTCTACCATGTCGGCGGTTTTCACGGCGATCCGCTCGGGTTCGGTCATCGGCAGATAGAAAAAGTCGCGGGTCTTGTCGTCGAGAACGGGCATTTCGCCGCGGTTGACGGCGTGCGCGTTGGTGACGATCAGACTTTCGCCCGCCTGACGGTAGATGCGATCGAGCGTTACGCACTCGACTTCGCCCGAGTGCATTATGTCGGCAAGCACGTTTCCCGCGCCTACGCTGGGCAACTGATCCTTGTCGCCCACGAGAACGAGCCTCGTACCCGGCTGTAATTTTTTCAGCAGCGCTTCGAAAAGGAAAATATCGACCATAGAGAACTCGTCGACGATCACCGCGTCGCAAGCGAGCGGTTCGCCGTCGGCTATTGCCGCGTTGCCTCCGAACTTGCAAGCCCTGTGAATGGTACTCGCCTCTCGTCCGGTGGCTTCGCTCATACGTTTAGCCGCTCTGCCGGTGGGCGCCATGAGAGTGACTTTTTTGCCGATATGGTCGAAAATATCGATTATACACTTGATTATCGTGGTTTTACCCGTGCCCGGTCCGCCGGTAACGAGCGCGACGCCCGAGGTCACGGCGGCTTTGACCGCTTCGCGCTGGTTGGGCGCAAGCGTGATATTATTGATTTTTTCGTACGAAGCAATATCGCCGGTCACGTCGTATACGGTGGAATCCGCGGCTTCGATCAGCCGCTCGAGCAGTACCGCGGCGTTCTTTTCGGTGCGGTAAACGCCGGGCAGAACGTACACCTCGGTATCTGCGGCTTCGGTGAGTTTTATTCTGCGTTCGAAAACCAGTCCGTCCGCGACCGAACGCACGAGTTCTTCGTCCACGCCGAGTAGCGCGGCGGCTTCTTTTACGGTATCTTCGCGCGGATAGCAGGTGTTACCGCTTTTCGACACGCTCTCCTTTAAGATATAGATAACGCCGGCGGCGACGCGGAATTCGCTGTCGCGTTCGACGCCCGCTCTCTGCGCGATCTTGTCGGCGGTAATGAAGCCTATGCCGTCCACGTCCTCGATAAGTCGGTACGGATTGTTTTTCACCGCGTCGGCGGTGGCTTTGCCGTACACTTTGTAGATTTTAAGCGCAGTGCCGAGCGGAATATCGAAGGCTTGGAGCGCCATGACCGCGTCCTGCATTTCCTTGATTTCGCCGTAGGCTTTGGCGATTTCCCGCGCTTTCTGCTTGCTGATGCCGCGCACCGTCGCGAGCCGCCCGGGGGAATTCTCGATCACGGAAAAAGTGTCTTTGCCGAACGCCGAAACCAGCCGCAGCGCGAGCGCCGGACCTATGCCTTTTATCAGTCCGCTCCCGAGGTATCTGACTATGCCGTCGATACCGGTGGGCTTTTCTATGTCGCACTTGATCGCCTTGAACTGTCTGCCGTACTTCGGATGCACGACGTACTCGCCGCCGAGAGTGACGGTCTGACCTTCCACCACGGGCGGAAAAACGCCGGCGGAAATAACGGGTTCGCCCTCTACGTCAAGTACTACGATGGTAAACCCGTTTTCTTCGTTGCGGAAACGTATCTCGTCGATGTCGCCGCGTATATTCACTATTTAATCGCCTTTTTCAGCGCTTCCGCTTTGTCCGTCTTTTCCCACGAGAACGCGGGGTTGCCGAAGTGACCGTAATTCGAGGTCGCGGCGTACACGGGCTTGCGAAGGTCAAGCTGCTCGATTATGCTGTACGGACGGAAGTCGAACGTTTTCTCCACCGCCTCCAAAATCTTTTCGTCGGAGTATTTGCCCGTGCCGAACGTATCGATATTGAGCGAAACGGGCTTTGCCTTGCCGATCGCGTATGCGACCTGAAGCTGGCATCTGTCGGCAAGCCCCGCCGCGACGATATTCTTGCAGACGTAGCGGGCGTAATAACACGCCGAACGGTCGACTTTCGTGGGATCCTTGCCGCTGAACGAGCCGCCGCCGTGCGGACACATACCGCCGTAAGTATCGACGATGATTTTTCTGCCCGTCAGTCCGCTGTCGCCTTGCGGTCCGCCGATAACGAAGTTGCCGGTGGGGTTGACGTAATATTTCGTGTCCGCGGTCAGCCACTTGTCGGTGACTACCGGGCGCACGACTTTTTCGATGATATCTTTCTCGAGCGTAGCGTGATCCACGCCGGGGTTGTGCTGAGTGGAAACGACCACGGTATCCACCGCTACCGGCACGCCGTTCTCGTACGCCACGGTGACCTGAGCCTTGCCGTCCGGACGAAGGTACGGGATCTCGCCGCTTTTACGCAGTTCGGCGAGTTTTTTTGTGAGTTTGTGCGCAAGCGTAACGGGGAGCGGCATAAGTTCCTCGGTTTCGCGGCAAGCGTAACCGAACATCATGCCCTGATCGCCCGCGCCCTCTTCGTCCGCGCGGTCGACTTCGCCCGCACGCGCTTCGAGCGCTTTGTTTACGCCCATGGCAATATCCGCGGACTGCTCGTCTATGGTGGTGAGTACCGCGCAAGTCTTGTAATCGAAGCCGAAGCCCGCGTCGGTATAGCCGATTTCTTTCACGGTTTCGCGCACGATCTTGGGAATGTCTATATAACTTTCGGTGGTGAACTCGCCCATAACCAACACAAGCCCTGTCGTACAGCAGACTTCGCAGGCTATGCGGCTCATGGGGTCGGCTGCGAGCGCCGCGTCGAGCACCGAGTCCGCGATATGATCGCAGACCTTGTCCGGGTGACCTTCCGTCACCGATTCGCTGGTGAATAACGTTCTGTTTTTATCCATAATACTACCTCTTTTTCGCGGCGCGACCCGATCCGTCCGCCCGCCTGAGTTTCGGCTTACGCTCTCACCGCTTGCCATACCGAATTATTATACCACCGCCGCGCGATATTGTCAATCCGTTTCGCGCCATTCCCCTTCGTTCGCCGTCATTTTCAACCGGTAACTATTTGTCGTCTGTTCGCCGCCTCGCAATCCGATTGCTTTTACGAATCCGACGGCGGCGCTTATACGCGGGAATTTCAATAACTTAAGCGGCGGCGGGGACTTTTCTTCGCAATTCTTTCTTAGGCTGCGGTCAAGCGATTGACAGCGGGCTCGCGTTTCGGTTATAATATTACGGTACAAATCACGGAGTGTTTATTATGGCTAAGGAAAAACAGTTTGTTCAGGAAGTTGCCGATATCGAAAAAGATTTCGCGCAATGGTACACCGACGTAGTGCTCAAAACCGAACTCGTCGACTACGGTCCGGTCAAGGGTACGATGGTCATTCGCCCTTACGGCTACGCTATCTGGGAAAATATCCAGCGCGAAATGGACGCTCGCTTTAAGGCGACCGGTCACACCAACGCTTACTTCCCCATGCTGATACCGTACAGTTATCTTATGAAAGAAGCCGAGCACGTCGAGGGCTTTGCTCCCGAGGTCGCGCTCGTCACGCACGTCGGCGACGTTCCGCTCGCGGAAAAACTCGTTATCCGCCCTACCAGCGAAACGATTATCTGCCAGATGTACTCCAAGTGGGTGCAGTCTTACCGCGACCTTCCCATGCTGATCAATCAGTGGGCTAACGTCGTGCGCTGGGAAAAAACCACCCGCCCGTTCCTCCGCACTTCCGAATTCCTCTGGCAGGAAGGTCACACCCTCCACGCCACCCCCGAGGAAGCGCAGGAAGAAACCTTGAAAATGCTGCACGTTTACGAAGAATTCGCCAGGAACGTACTCGCGATGCCCGTGCTTATCGGTCAGAAATCCGAAAAGGAAAAATTCGCGGGCGCTCAGGCGACCTACTCGATGGAAGCGATGATGCACGACGGCAAGAGTCTGCAGGCGGGTACCACGCACTACTTCGGCACTAACTTCTCCGAAGCGTTCGATATAAAGTTCCTCGACAAGGACGGCACGCACAAGAATCCGTACCAGACCTCGTGGGGTACTTCCACCCGCATGATAGGCGCTATCATTATGACGCACGGCGATCAGCGCGGACTTTGCCTGCCGCCTTACGTCGCGCCCGTTCAGGCGGTAGTTATCCCCATCGCGGCGCATAAGGGCGGCGTAATGGAGAAAGCCGAGGAAATCTATAACAAACTCAAAGCGACGGGAATCCGCGTGAAACTCGACGACAGCGACAACTCTCCCGGCTGGAAGTTCAACGAGTACGAAATGAAAGGCGTACCCGTACGTATCGAGATCGGTCCGCGCGACATCGAAAACGGCGTGGTTACTTACGCGCGCCGCGACAAGACGAGCGAAAAGTTCACGCTCGCCATCGACGGCATCGAGAACGAAATGCCCGCGCTCCTTCACGACATTCACGAAAATATGTACCAAAAGGCGCTCGACCACCTCAATTCGCACATCAAAGTCGTGCATAACACGGACGAACTGCGCGAAGCGGTGGATCACGGCAACTTCGGCTTGGGCATGTGGTGCGGCTGCAGAGAGTGCGAGGACAAACTCAAAGCCGATATGCAGGTCACTACCCGCAATATGCCGTTCGACCAGACCCCCGTCGGCGACAAATGCGTCGTTTGCGGCAAGCCCGCAAAGAAGAAGATTTACTTCGGAAGAGCGTACTGAAATAAACCTATAAAAACTACCATGCCGCGGCGGAACGCGCTTTCGTCGCGGTAAATTTATAAACGATGAAAAATATGAAAACGATGAAAAACTTTACCGAATACGGATATAACGGCGCGAATTTTTCCGAGGCTATGAAAGCCGCGCTTGCCGCCGAGCCGGAAGTCTATATCCCCGGCGGCAATTATACGCTGACCGAGCCGCTGATTATCCCTTCCCGCCGCAAAATCGCAGCCGCCGCGGACGCGGTGATAAAAGCCGCCGACGGTCGCTTTGCGGACGGCGATTACCGCGCATGCATAAGCAACGATTACGACGACCAAAACTGCGAAAACATTTCGATTTCGGGCGGCGTCTGGGACGGAAACAACGCGGGTAACGCGCGCGGCGACTGGCGTCACGGACCTTGCACCGGCGTGCTTTTCGGTTTTTACGGCGTAAAAGGCTTGAACGTATCGGACGTAACGGTCAAAAATTCCGAAACCTATCATTTTATTCTCAGCCGCGTTACCGACTTTACGATAGAAAACGTGGTTATATCCGACGAAAACATGACGCTTTGTCAGGACGGCGTTCACTTAGGCGGCGGTTGCCGCCGCGGCGCGATAAAAAATATTATCGCCGAAAACGGAGCGACGAACGACGACCTTATCGCGTTCAACGCCGACGACGCATACGATTACCGTCACAATCACTACTTATTCCCCGAGGAAATTTCCGATATAACGGTAGATAACGTGATTGCCGAGAACTGTTGGACGGCGGTGCGCATGCTCAGCGTGGAAGCGCCGATACGCAACGTGACGGTGAAAAACCTTATCGCGGGCGTACGCGAAATGGGCTTGAACTTCGACGCGACGCGTTACGCGGGCGATCGTATTTTCGACCCCGCAGCCTACCCCGGCGGCGTGGGCAATATCGAAAACGTAAGGTTCGAAAACGTCGTACTGTGGAAAACCCGTAACAAAGATACACCGCTGTGCGTGATCGAAAGCAACTGCCGCGGCGTTGTTTTCGAGAACTTCGCGAGAAACCCCGACCGCGACGTAATGCCGGGCGAACCGTTCTTCCGCTTTGACAATCTCGCGGAAACCGCGGTGTACGTTGACGGCGAAACGACCGTGCTTTCGTCCGGCGAACGGAAAACGCTCGGCGGCGGCGCGTATAGAAAAATCGCCGTCGAACGCAATTAAAGATTATAGGGGTAGTTTATTTCCAATATTCCCGAGGAGAAAATATGATTAAAATCGTCAATCCCGTATCGAAAGTCGACTGGGCGGATCCGTTTATGTCTTACTGCGCCCGCACCGGGTACTATTACGCGCTTTGCACTCGCGGCGATCGCGTAGAGATACGGCGTTCGCGCCACGCCGCAACGATAGCGGACGGCGAACTCACCGTGGTTTATCGTATCGATAACAAGACCGTTTTCGGTTGCGTGTGGGCGCCCGAAATGCACGAAGCGCCCGACGGCAAGTTCTATATCTACACGAGCGGCGTGACGAATCCCGAAACGCAGGAAAAACACTTGTTCGTACTGCGGTCGCTGACTTCCGACCCGTTCGACGGCTTCGAGTTCGCTGGCTTTCTTGGCGATAAAACGATATGGGCGATCGATCCTACCGTACACACCCTGCCCGACAAGCGGCAACTTATCTGCTTCTCGCGGCTCACGCCCGGACATCAGGTGCTGGAAATCGCTTATCTCGACAAACCGAACGTACTCGGCGACAAGATCGCGCGTATCGCGCGGGCGGAATACCCGTGGGAAACCGTTCCGCCGTACTGTGGAAACTGGACGATCGTCGAGGGCGCGTTCTTTGTGGAAAGTAATGGGCGGCTGTTCATAATCTACTCGGCTAACGGCTGTTGGTCGGACGATTACTGTCTGGGCGTTCTCGAATACGTCGGCGGCGATTACGTTTCGGAGTCCGCATGGGTCAAGCACCCCGAGCCGATACTCACCAAGTCCGACGGCGCGTACGGACCGGGTCACGCTTCGTTCTTCCGCTCGCCCGACGGCAAAGAACTTTGGTGCTGTTACCACGCGATGAAAGACCACAACGCCGAAACCAAACCCGCTCCGAGATATATGAACCTACAAAAAATCGAGTTCGACGAAACAGGCTATCCAGTAAAAGCGGTAGCCGTTCCCCGCGGCTCGGCGCTCGACCCGCCGTCGGGCGAAGAGGACTAAAAAACCGCCGAACGCATTAAGGTACTAAAAAGCATCTAACTTATTTACGACAAGGAGAAAGGACTAATGAACATTGCGCTTATCGCACACGACAAGAAAAAGAACGATATGATTTCGCTCGCGATCAAGTACAAGGACGTACTGAAAAAGCATACGCTTTTCGCGACCGGCACTACCGGCACGCTCGTAATGGGCGAAACCGGGCTGAACATTATCCGCATGAAAAGCGGCCCGCTTGGCGGCGATCAGCAGATAGGCGCCATGATCGCGGCGAACGAACTCGACCTCGTGATATTTCTTAGAGACCCGCTGACCGCTCAGCCGCACGAGCCGGACGTATCCGCGCTTCTGCGCCTTTGCGACGTGCAGAATATCCCGCTCGCAACCAACATGGCTAGTTCTACCGTAATGCTGACGGCGGTCGACCGCGGCGAACTGGACTGGAGAAAGTCCGTCAACCCGCTCTACGCCGATAAAAAGGACTGAATTGTATCTCTCTCACGCCCGCTCCCGCCCTTACGTAAGCGCGGCGGCGGTCGCGATAAAACGCGCGGCTGCAAAAAATTATGATTTTTTTTGAAAACCCCGCGTATTTTATTTGACAAAATTCTCGCTATTTGATATTATGTATAGGCTGTCGGTTCAGTCGTGGGGGTATAGCTCAGCTGGTAGAGCACCTGCCCTGCAAGCAGGGGGTCAACGGTTCGAACCCGTTTACCTCCACCACGATTCTCCTTCCGATTTCATTTGGTCCGAGAAACGATGATCGACAGCGTTTATAGGAGTGTAGCTCAGCCGGTTAGAGCACCACCCTGATAAGGTGGGGGTCGGTGGTTCGAGTCCACTCACTCCTACCAAACCCCGATTCGTTCGGGGTTTTTTTCTTTTGTTTTTTCGCGGAATTTATATAAAGATAAAAGGCAATTACCCTGCTTTTCGGGGCAATTGCCTTTTTTCGCGCAATCTCATATAATAAGAGCCGCTATTACCTTATTATTTTACTCGAACTGACTGTTGTAAAGCGAAGCGTAAGCGCCGCCTTTTGCGAGCAATTCGGCGTGACTGCCCTGCTCGACGATATCGCCGTGTTCCATGTAAAGAATACGGTCGGCGTCGCGGATCGTGGACAGACGGTGCGCGATGACGAAACTCGTTCTGCCGCTCATAAGCAGCGACATAGCCTTGCCGATTTCCGCTTCGGTGCGGGTGTCGACGCTGGAAGTCGCTTCGTCCAAGATAAGCACGGGCGGATCGCAGAGGAACACGCGGGCGATGGTGAGCAGTTGGCGCTGACCCACCGAAATGTTCGCCGCGTCGTTGTCCAGCACCGTATCGTAGCCTTGCGGCATAGACAGAATAAAGTCGTGGATACGCGCCATTTTCGCCGCTCTTTCGATCTCTTCGCGTGTGGCGTTTTCCTTTCCGTACGCGATATTCTCGGCGATAGTGCCGCCGAAAAGCCACGTATCTTGCAGTACCATACCGAAATTGCCGCGAAGCGTTTTCCTCGTAAGGTCGGTCGACGGTATGCCGTCTATCGTAATTCTGCCGCCGTTCACCTCGTAGAAGCGCATAAGCAGGTTGATAAGCGTGGTTTTACCGGCGCCGGTCGCGCCGACGATAGCGATCTTCTTGCCTTGCTCGGCGGTGAAGTCGATGTTTTTCATCAGCAGTTTGTCTGGCGTATAACCGAAACTAACGTTCTCGAACGCTATAATGCCCTTGGCGCGCTCGAGCGGCAACGGATCGGTCGGATCGGGAACTTCCTCGGTTTCGTCGAGGAATTCGAACGTTCTTTCAGCCGAAGCGAACGCCGACTGAAGCGCGTTGATCATATACGACGCTTGGGTAAGCGGTTCGGCGCACATGCCCATATACTGGAAGTACGCCTGAAGCACGCCGAAAGTCATCGCTCCGCGCACCATGTACACGCTGCCGATCAGCAGTATCACGGCTTGGGCAAGCCGGGAAAGGAATCTTATGCCGGGGTTTACGCTGTTGGTGATAAAGTCGGCTTTTTCGTTGGCTATCGCCACGGCGTCGATCGCTTCGTTCATCTTCTCCGCGCTCGCTTTCTCGCGGTTGTAGGCACGGATAACGTTGCGTCCGGTGTAGTACTCCTCGGTAAGCCCGGTGAGTACCGCGACTTTTTCCTGTCTTATAGCGGCAAGTTCCAGATTTTTGCCCGCGATTATTTTGGTCGCTACGATACTGATCAACGTGAAACCCATGAATATCAGCGTGAGTATCGGGCTGAAGTAGAACATAAACGACAGCGCGCCGATGATCGTGCCGATCGACGAGATAAACCGCAGTAAGCCCGTCTGGAGCGTTTCGGAAATCTTGTCGAGGTCGCTCGTCACTCTCGAGAGAATTTCGCCCGGCTTGTTGCCGTCGAAGAACTTGAGCGGCAGTTTGTGAATTTTCCGACCGATTTGGTTGCGGAGCGTGAGTATCAGCGTTTCCGCGACGTTCGCCATAAGGAACGACTGCAAGAACGTAAACCCGGTGAGCGCCGCGTACATTATCGTAATGACGGTAAGGCGCAGTCCCAGCGGATTCCACGCGATAGTGAACTTCGCGCCGGTTTCGATAGAGGTTCTGACCGCTTCGACCAGCGAGTCCATTACGCTCGCGCTGTAGTACGGCGCGACGATGTTGAGCGCGGTGGTGACGATTACGCACAAAACGACGAATATAAGCCGCGTTTTCTGATTTTTAAGTTGACCGAAGAGCCGTTTCGCCGTGCGCCACGTGTGCTTAGGCGCGTCTTTTTCGGGGGCGGGATCGGGCTTTACCGGGGCTTCGGGAGTTTCGTCTCTAAGCGCGGTTTCGTTTTCCGAGATATTGAAGTTATTCTCGCTCATCTCTGCTCCACCTCCTTGGTCTGAGATTCGTAGATTTCGGCGTACACAGGGCAAGTCGCGAGCAGTTCCTCGTGTCTGCCCTTGCCTACCGATTTGCCGCCGTCGAGCACGATGATCTCGTCGGCGTTGCGGATAGAACTTATTCTCTGCGCGATAATAACCATCGCCTTGTCGCTCTTTTCTTTCAGCAGCGCTTTCCGTAGCGCCGCGTCGGTCTTGAAGTCCAGCGCGGAAAAACTGTCGTCGAATATGTAAAGTTGCGGGTCTTTCACGATCGCGCGGGCAATGGAAAGCCGCTGTTTCTGACCGCCCGAAAAGTTCGTGCCGCCCTGAGCGACGCGGGAATTAAGCCCGTCCGGTAGCGCGCGAACGAAGTCGCCCGCCTGCGCCACGTCCAGCGCGTGCATGAGTTCCTCGTCCGTGGCGTTCGCGTTGCCGTAGCGTAGGTTTTCGGCGATAGTGCCGGAAAAAAGCCATGCCTTTTGCTGAACGTAGGACACGTTATCCCTAAGTTGCGTTTGCGGCATATCCTTTATATCTGCGCCGCCGAGCGTTATTCTGCCGCTCGTCACGTCGTTGAAGCGCAGCATAAGCGACGCTATGGTCGATTTGCCGCTGCCGGTGCCGCCGATTATCGCGGTCACCGCGCCCCTGCGGCAAGTAAAGTCGAGGTTTTCGAGCGCGTTCACGTCGGAGTCCGCGTAACGGAACGTCACGTTCTCGAACGACATTACGTCGTCGCCCACGTTAAGTTCGAGCGGAGTTTCGGTCTTATCGGTTATCTGCGGCTTGTAGTCCAGCACTTCGCCGATACGGCGCGAACACTCGGCGGCTCTGGGGAACGAGAGAATGACGAACTGCGCCATATACACGCTGAACATAGCCATGATCGAGTACTCGATGATCGCGGTAATATCGCCCACGCCGAACGCGCCGACAGAAATTCTGCCGCCCGCGATCCAGTAAATCAACACGACGAACAGATTGATCACGAGGTTCACCAGCCCGTCCAGCCCCGCGAACATTTTATTCGCCTTGACCGAAGTGACTTTGTACTCGGTGAACGCGTCGTTCAGTCGTTCGGTTTCGCGTTCTTCCTTGTTAAAAGCGCGAACCACTCTCACGCCGGTAAGGTTTTCGAGCAGCACCGTACTCATTCTGTCGAGCAGTTTCTGAAGTTTCCGAAACAGCGGCGAAGCGCCTTTGAGGACGAACAGCGCGACGATAACGATGATCGCGAGTACGCCTAAGAGTATCAAACCCGACCACAGATCCTGACGGAACGTAAGCGCAACCGCCGCGACGAACACGACGGGCACGGGCAGCATCATCTGAAAGATCCCGACTACGGCGAACTGGATATTCGCCACGTCCGAAGCGGTACGCGTGGTCATGGAAGCCGTGCCGAACGATTGAAAATCGTACACCGACAGATCGAGCGACTTTTCGTAAAGCGCTTTCCGAATGTCCGCGCCTACTTTTGCGGACAATCTCGCGCACACCCAGCCGCCTAAAATCGCGCCGACCACGGCGATAAGCGCGGCTACGCTCATTTTGATAGCCGTCAGCCCCAGTTCTTCGAGAGTAGCGCCCGAAGCGCCGCCGTTCAGCATATCCGCGGCGAACGTGGGTATCAGCATCATGCCCACCATATCCGCGGCGGTAAGCAGCGTAGCGGCTATACATAATCCTATATGCGGTTTCAAAAACCGTAAAATCGTTTTCATAACTTAAAAATAGTCTCCTTGTAGTAGCACTGTTGCAATCATATTTATAAGCCGAATCTCAAGATTCGTCCACTAATTTTTTCAGCACCGTCAGTTGACGTTTGGTCAGTTCCAGTAACTGCGCTTGCTCGGCGGGCGTGAGCGCCGAAAACGAAGCGTTCTCCGCCTGCATGATCGGCTCGACGAGTTCGGCGGCGATCTTCTCTCCCTCTGGAGTTAGCCGAACGCGCTTTTTGCGACGATTGTCGCTGTCGACGTACAGCGCGATAACGCCCTCTTTTTCCATCTGTTTAAGGCACGAATTGATAGTCTGAAGCGGTGCCGACCAGCCGTCGCAGATGTCCGTCTGCGTTATTCCGCCGCCCGAAACGTACACCGAATACATTATCTGAAACCGCGACTCCGGCACGCCTTTTTTTGCCGCGTACTTTCTGTATATACTGCTCCACTCCTTTTCCGTGCGATAATACGTCGCCTGAAGCGGTTGATATTCGGTTTTCATTGTTTACCCTCCGATTTCGGACTATATGGCAGAATTATACTCCGATTTCGGATAATTGTCAATCGATTTTAACTAAAAAATCGCGAAAAAGTTTTCGCCCGCGACGGCGGCGATTGACCTTTTGGGTTTTTAGTGATATACTATAAAAAAACGAGGTGACCGAAATGGTTAAACATATCGTAATGTGGAAGTTCGCGCCCGGCACTCAGACGCAAGCGAAGGAATTTTTGGATAAACTCAAGGGGCTTTACGGGCAGATCGAAGTACTGCGTTCGGCGGAAGTCGCGGTGAACGAAGCGGACGGCAACGATTGCGACGCGGTGCTTATCGCCACGTTCGACAGTTACGCCGATCTTAACGCGTACAAGACCGACCCGCGGCACGTGGCGGTTTCGTCGCTGTGCAGGTCTATCCGGCTCGAGCGGCACGCGGTCGACTACGAGTTTTAAGGCGCGCCCGCCCCGCTATCGGAGAATATAATGAAAGAAGAAAAAACGAACGTACTGAGAACGCTGGACAAACTGAAGATCGCATATAAAGTGCACTCGTTCGAGGTCGATCCCGAAAACTATGTGGGTATCGACGAGGAAACCGCACCCGTCAAGGTGGGCTTGCCCGCGGAGCGCGTGTACAAGACGATCGTGACCCGCGGCAAGAGCGGCGAACATTACGTTTTCATGCTGCCCGTCAACCGCGAACTCGACCTTAAAAAATGCGCGGCGGCGGTGAGCGAAAAGAACGTCGAGCCGCTGCATCTGAAGGAACTTTTGCCGACTACCGGGTATATCCGCGGCGGCTGCTCCCCTATCGGTATGAAAAAGAAGTTCCGCGCCACGGCTTACTATAAGATCGCGGATCAGCCCACGGTGGTGTACAGCGCGGGTCGACCGGGGCTTATGACCGAAACCGCGCCCGCCGACCTTATAAAAGCCGCGGACGTGAAACTCGCGGATATCGTAAAGGAATAAAAATGAGATTAGACAAATTTTTGAAAGTATCGAGAATACTCAAGCGGCGCACCGTAGCGGCGGAAGCGGCTTCGAGCGGCAAGGTTCGGGTGAACGACAAAGAAGCGAAGCCCGGCACCAAACTCAAAGTCGGCGACGTCGTGACTATCGAATTCGGCTCGTCCACGCTGAAGTTCCGCGTACTCGAACTCAACGAAAAAGCGAATAAGCAAGAAGCGGGGTTAATGTATGAAATCGTTTCCTGAAGTCACCGCCGTCATCCTCTGCGCGGGCGAAGGCACTCGCGCGGGGCTAGGGTACAACAAAGTTCTGCACGGCATATCGAACACTACGATCGCGGCGATGACCGCAGCGAAGTTCGCGCGGTTCGACCGTCTCGTTATCGTGTGCGCCGAGCGCGATATGGACGTAATGCGAAGCCAAATCACCTTCCCCAACACCGAATTCGTTATCGGCGGCGCGACCCGCTCCCAAAGCGTGCGCAACGCTCTGCGGGCGATAGTCGACACCGACATAGTGATGATTCACGACGGCGCGCGACCGTTCGTCACCGACGAGGTTATCGACGCGAGCCTTAAATCCGCACTCGAATACGGAAGCGGCATCGCGGCTATTCCGCCCGTCGACGCGATCAAAATTCAGCGCGGCAAGATACTGATGACGCTCGAGCGCGAATACACTCACGTCGTACAGACCCCGCAGACCTTCCGCTACGCCGGGATAAAGTATGCTTACGACACGATCGAGGGCGATTACCTCGACGACAGCGAACTTTATTACCGCGCGGGCTATACCTGTACGATTTCCAAGGGCGATCCGTCCAACGTGAAACTCACGTCCTACCGCGACTTCGCGGGGCTTAACGACGCGTTCAGAATAGGTTTCGGCTTCGACGTGCATCGACTGGAAGAAGGCAGAAAACTCGTGCTGTGCGGCGTGACGATACCGTTTGAGAAAGGCTTGCTCGGACACAGCGACGCTGACGCGCCTATTCACGCGGTTATGGACGCGATACTGTCGGCGGCGGGGCTTCCCGATATAGGCACTCTCTACCCCGACAACGACCCCGAGTACGAGGGAGTCGCCAGTACTTCGCTCCTCAAAGACGTGCGAAAACGCGTGGAAAAGCACTTCGAGTTGTTTAACGTTTCGGTGTGCGTTATCGCCGAAATGCCCAAACTCAGACCGTACATAGCCGAAATGCGCGCCACTCTCGCCGCAGAACTGGGCGTGCCGGTCGAGCGCGTGAACGTTTCCGCGACCACAACCGAGCGACTGGGCGTAACGGGCGAAGGCAAAGGCATTGCCGCCGCCGCAGACGTTCTTCTTAAAATCAAGTAATCGCGCGGCTTAACTAACGCAAAAATCAAAATACAAAAAACGCTCCGTTTGCTCGGGGCGTTTTCCTTATATAAAGTGCGCGGTGTATTTTAATTTGACGATTTGCGGCGAATTCCCCGCCGCGCGTTATCTGAACTTGACGTTGATTTCGGGTACGACGACGAGGTCGGCGAGCATGCTTTCCTTGTTCTCGTAGGCGTTATAATCTTTCGTTCGGAAACGATACAGTATGTCGGTAAAACCGCTTACGTCCGCGTCGAGCCGTTTCATCGCTTCCACCGCGCTCAAGATATTGCTCGCTATTTTTGCGGAAAACTGTTCTTTCATCCGCTCCGACAGTTCCTTTTCGCTCACGCCGCCGTACTTGTTCATATCGCTGAGTTTGTACCTCTCCTCGAACTTCATGAGCGCGTCTATTCTGACTTTCGCCGTGGGTACGCCGTCCTCGAAACTCACGTCGATATTAACTCGCTTGTCGATAAGTTGGCAGTAAACCTCGCCCGCTTCGATCCCGCCCGCCGTAAAATTTTTGACGGTCACCAGTCCTTGCGTGTTGTTCTTGTCCGTCCAGTCGTAGCCGCGGGTTTCCACGGGGTCGAACTCGCCCGTCTTTACGCCTTTTTTGTAGATCGCGATGCGGTTTATCTGTTCGATCTCCGCCTTTCCCGTCTGCGCTCCGCTCCCCTCGCCCGAAGCGCTCTCCGATCCCTCGCCCGAGCCGCCGGCGTCGCTCCCCTCGAACTCCTGTTCTTTCACGCCGATTTCGAGTATCGGCATATACGCGCAATTCGTCACCGAAGCGGTGTCGGACAGAAACTTCAACAGCGTGATCGTGGACATGTGCGTGTTCAGCGCGTTGTGTTCGACGAGCGTGGACAAGCCGTTGCTGCTCGCTTCCGATAGCGCGTTGGACATTTCTATCGCTTTTTTCGCGGGCATGCCGTCGGCGAAAATCAAGTACGCCCCGGGGATAATCTTACCCGACGACAGTAAGTATTTAAGGTGCGGCAAAAGGCTTTCGTCGCCGAACGTGTCGCCTACGACTATCACGCCGCACAGCCCGAGTTCCAGTCGCTTGCCCATTTTAAGGCTGAGTTTCTCGAGAGCGGCGCTGACCGACACTTCCTCGGACTCCACGTCCGTGCGCATGGTTGCGCCGTTCTGACTTTCGGCGGGCATGACCGCGGTGGCTGTCACGCGGTAGCCGTTCTCCGTTTTGTCAAGCCCGAGAACCGTAAGCAAGAGTTTGGTTTCGATCTCGGGCATGCTCGTAACGCTCCGCGGCAGCAGCACCAAAACCACCGCGAACAGTGCAATAAGGATCCTGTATATCCTAAGCAGGCGTTCTTTGTTCTTCGGATTTCTTGCGTCCATCCGGTTTCTTCTCCTTTTTCATCAAGGTTTCGGGATAGTTCGGGCGGTACTTCAATAGCGCGGTGATATACAGCAGCATCGGCATGACGAACGCGACCGGGCAAAGCGCGTACTTCACTGCGCTCGTAAAGAACAGATACGACACGTTCTCGTTCCTCAGCACGAACGCCGAAACCGCATACCACACTGCGGCACAGATCGGCGACATAAGGTAATTATTACGCGTGCCGACGATAAAGCCGAGGTTGCGCGTGAAAAAATAGAAAATCAGCGCGAGCTTGAGAAACACCGTGAACAGCCATATACAATAGAACATGAGGTCGAAGCGCCCGTTGTCCTGCGCGCCCATGCTGAGTTGGGTCATGTTGCTCACGTTGTTGCCGTAGTCGATCAGCGTGGAAACGTTTGCGTAGGTCGAAAACAGCGTGACCGAAAACAGCATAACGAGCGCGGTCGCGACGAGTTTCGAGAGGTACGATTTCCATATAAAACCGCGGTTTATCTTGATATTGCCGAGGAACATAAGAAGAAACGACACGTCGCCGAACCACATGGGAAACGTGAGCATACCCTTTTTTATCGGCGCGAAGCCGTTTTCCATTACCGGCAAGAGGTTAGCGAACTCGATATCGCCTAACAGCAGTCCGCTGAGAACGAGAGTGCTGACGACGATAACGGGGGTAATGAGTTCCGCCGTCCGACCTATCGAGCGGAGCGAGCGTATGCCGAACGCGCAAAGAAGCGCCATAAGCGGTATAAGCATCACTACCCAGTTGATGTCGGCGTACATAGTGACGACGAAAAAAGTCTTTAATTCGCCGAGAACAAGCAGTCCCTTCGCGCACACGAACAGCGTGAACAGCGCGACGATTACTCGGGAAACTACTTTGCCGAACGCGTCCGTGAGAATTTCGTACATAGTTTTGTCGGGGTTTCGGCGGGCGAGAAGCACTACGAACGTAAGGTCGACAAACTCGAACGCGATCCACACGAGCATTACGATATAACTGTCCTTGCCCACTACCCGCAGCATCAACGCGGGCAGCATAAACATTTTGACGGCGAGCGCGACAAGGAACTGCACTACGACGAACTGCCGCGTACTGACTTGCTTGGCTATCATTTCTCCTCCTTTTGGCGGTGCGGGTTGACGTTCTTGATCGACCGCGGGCGCTCGTTCATGCGAAGCAGCGACGCGCGGTAGAACGAATCCTTGAGGTCGCCCGGGATAAGCGGCGCGAACGGCGCGAGGTACGGCGTGCCGAAGCCGCCGAGCGAACACAGATACAGTACGAGGTACAGTACGCCCACGAGCATAAAGTACATGCCGCCCAAGCCGCCGAGCGCGGTGAACGCCACTCGGAGCAACGTGAGCGTGCCTTCCTGATTAGGCGCGACGTACAGCGCGATGGAACTAAGCGCGGTGATCATGACGGCGGGCGAACTGATTATGCCCGCTTTTACCGCCGTATCGCCGAGGACGAGCGCGCCAACGATACTCATCGCCATGCCCACCGCCCGCGGCATACGCACGCTCGCTTCCCTTATGACCTCGAACAGCAGTATCACGAACAGAATTTCCAGTAGCGGCGGAAGCGGTATGCCGTTGACCGCCGTCATGACCGTGATAAGAAACCTTAGCGGAATCATGCTGTAATGGTACTCCTGAAGCGCGACGTACAGCCCGGGCAGTAACACCGCGAAAAATATCGAAAAGAACCGCAGAATCCTGAGAAAGGTCGCCAGCGACGGGCGCTCGTAGTAGTCCTCGCTCGACTGGTAGTCCTCCACCGCCATAAACGGCACTGTCACTACCATGGGCGAGCCGTCCACCACTATCGCCACTCTGCCCTCCAGCAGTTTCGCCGTCACGATGTCCGGTTTTTCCGTCACACCCGTCTGGTGAAATATCGAGAACGGGCGTTCCTCGAGGTACGGCTGAATATAGTGACTGTCGGTGAGCGCGTCGATATCGATCTTTTTCAGTTTTTCGCGCACGGCGTTCACGACTTCGGGGTCGGCTACGTTACTTAAGTAAACCATCGCCACCGCCGTCTGCGAAATTCTGCCGATCGTCGTCTTTTCGACCGCGAGCGCGGGCGACTTCAGCCGCCGCTCGATCAGCGACAGATTGGTCTTTACGTCCTCGATAAATCCCTCTCGCGGTCCGCGCATAACCGTGGAAGTGGGCGGTTCGGCGATAGAACGCTTATCCCATTTTCGGATAGCACATATAAGGCAGCCGTTCGTGCCGTCGACTATAACCGCCGCGTCGCCGCTAAGAATAGATTTCTGCGCTTCGGCGGGATCGGATATTATCTCGCTTTCCGCGATATATACAACCGACTCGAGCAGCGTTTCGATAGTCGGGTTCTTCGCTTCGCACTTCTCCAGCGCGCGCACGATCTGCCCCGCAAGCAAACTGTCCGTTATATCGGGGTTATACAGCATCACGCCGTCGCGATTCTTTATTCTGAACTTGCGTTTTACTATTGTTTCGGGCGTTGCGAACTCCCGAAGTATGTCGTCTGCTCTTTCCATATACACGGTTAGGTTGCGCCGCCCGCGCGGTTTTTATAGCAAATTACGGAATTTTTCGGGTCGGGGTTCGTGTTCAATAGTTGCCGTATTTTAGCCATACCGAGCGAAAAACCGACAATCCCTCCGTCATTTTATAAAAAAATGACACCTCCCTTTACACAAGAGAGGCATCGTGCGGTCGTTAATTTATTATATTTTTCGTTATATAACTCGTTATCAGTCCGTGACGGACAGTTCGTCCAAAGAGAGTTTGTACGCTTCGACGAAAGTGTCGAGAAAATAATCGACGGATTTCGACCCGAAACCCTTAAGTTCGCGATAAATCGACTCGCTCGCCTTTTTGAACTCGGCGTTACCGCACGCGATCTCTTCCACGCACTTTATATACGCGGTGAGTTTGTCGGCGTACTTGACGAGCCGTTTATCCTCGCCCGAAGGCTGAACGAGCGCGGCGAAATCTTCCATAAGATCAGACGGCAGCGTCGCGAGTATTCTGTCCTCTGCGACCTTTTCCACCTTTTTATAGGCGGCGTTGATCTCGGGCGAAAAGTACTTGATCGGCGTGGGCATGTCGCCCGTAATGACTTCGCCGGTTTCGTGATAAGCGGCGATCATACCGATTTTGCAGGGGTCGAACGCGCCGCCGAAGTATTTGTTTTCTATCACCGCGAGGGCGTGCGCCACCCACGTCGCGAACAGACTGTGTTCGGCGACGTTCTCTTTCGTGGTGCAGCGCATCAGCCCCCAACGGTCGATATATTTCATTCTTGACAGAAAAGCGAAAAAGCGCGAGGTCATGATTTCTCCGTTTCGCCCGCGGGAAAATCGGTCGTAACCGCTCCCACGCGAGGTTATTTTATTACTTCTTAATTACGGATTTAGCGACTGCGGCTACGTTATCCGCGGTGAATCCGAAGTGCTTCATAAGTACGGAAGCCGGAGCGGACGCGCCGAACGTGTCGATACCCACTACCGCGCCGTCAAGGCCGACGTACTTGTACCAGGTAGCGGTCGAACCCGCTTCGACGGCAACGCGCGCGCGGACGAACGACGGCAGAACGGTTTCGCGATAACTGTCGGACTGCTCGTCGAACAGTTCGCAGCAAGGCATGGAAACTACGCGGGTCTTTACGCCTTCCGCTTCGAGCTTTGCTTTCGCCTCGAGCGTGATGCCGAGTTCGCTGCCCGACGCGATAAGGATAAGATCGGGTATGCCCGCGCAGTCGGAAGCGACGTAGCCGCCCTTGAGCGCGTCCTTGCCGCTCTTGTCGAGTTGGACTAGGTTCTGGCGGGAAAGCACGATCGAAGTCGGGCATTTCGAGGAAAGCGCGCTGACGTAAGCCGCGACGGTTTCGCGATAGTCCGCGGGGCGGAAAACGTGCATATTCGGCATAGTGCGGAGCGCGGCGAGTTGTTCGATCGGCTCGTGAGTCGGTCCGTCCTCGCCTACGCCGATACTGTCGTGCGTAAGAATATACATTACCGGCAGTTTCATGAGCGCGCTCATGCGCATGCCGTTCTTCATATAGTCGGAGAACACGAAGAATGTCGAGCAGTAAGTCTGCAAGCCGCCGTGAAGTTGCATACCGTTGGAAATCGCGCTCATTGCGTGCTCGCGAATACCGAAGTGCATGTTCTTTCCGTCGCGGGTAGCCGCGGAATAATCGCCCGCGCCCTTCATATACGTTTTGGTCGACGGAGCGAGGTCAGCCGCGCCGCCAACGATATACGGCAGTTTCGCCGCGATCGCGTTCAGCACTTTGCCGCCCGATACTCTGGTCGCTTCGGGCTTCTCTGCCGCCGCCCACAACGCTTCGTCGTGGATAAAGTCGGGCATTTCGCGCTTGACCGCGTACTCGAACGCGCGGTAATCCTCGGGGTACTTCTCTTTGTAAGCCTTGACTATGCGCTTCCATTTTCTCTCGTAACCCGAGAAGCGGCGCTGACGACCCGCGATATGGCGGTAGACTTCTTCCGGCACGGTGAACGGCGGATAGTCGTAGCCGAGGTCTTTCTTCATCTTTTCGGTTACTTCCGCGCCGAGCGGTGCGCCGTGGCTGTCCGCGCTGCCCGCTTTCGCCGAGCCGTGACCGATGACGGTGTTGATAATGATAAGCGACGGTTTGGTCGTTTCTTTCTTCGCGCGCTTGATCGCCTTGTTGATCGCGTCGATATCGTCGCCGTCGGTGACCTTGATTACCTGCCAGCCCTGCGCTTCGTGGCGCTTGCCGACGTTCTCGGTGAACGCCGCGTCGGTATCGCCCTCGATCGTGATATGGTTGCTGTCGTACAGTACGATCAACTTGCCCAGTTTCCAGGTACCGGCGAGCGAAGCCGCTTCGCTCTCGATGCCTTCCATCATACAGCCGTCGCCGCAAAGCGCGTAGGTGTAATGGTCGACGAGGTTGAGATCGGGCTTGTTAAAGCGCGCCGCAAGCATGGTTTCCGCTACCGCGAAGCCCACCGCGTTGGCGATGCCTTGTCCTAAGGGCCCGGTCGAAGTTTCCACGCCCGGGGTGTGACCGACTTCGGGGTGACCCGGAGTGCGCGAACCGAACTGACGGAAGTTTTTCATATCCTCCATCGTCACGCCGTAGCCGAAAAGGTGCAGCAGCGTGTACAGAAGCGCCGAGCCGTGACCCGCGCTGAGGATAAAGCGGTCGCGGTTGAAAAAGGACGGGTTTTTCGGGTTGTGGACGAGGTTGTCCGCAAACAGCGTGTAACCTATCGCCGCGCAACCGAGCGGAAGTCCCGGGTGTCCGCTGTTAGCCTTGTCGATCGCTTCCGCGGATAATACGCGGATCGCGTTGACCGTCAACTGTTGAATGTCGTTCATGTGTTCTCTCTCCTTCTTTTTTCATAGCCGCGTGCCGCGACCTTGTTTTTTAGAGTGAAATCGTACGCCGCAGGTAACGTTCCCGCGCGTACCTTTTTATTTTATAACTTTTGCCCCCGTTTTGTCAAGGAAAAGGGGCTATGCCGCGGGTTTATAATGATTATTACTTGTTCTATGTGGCGGATTCCACGCTCGGCGTGCCGCCTCGCTCTGAATGACGTTATAGCAGTTTTGCTTCACGTTATAATTTAAATGCTTCACTTATAATTTAAAATCGAACGTGCAGTTTTCGTGCTACCTCGTCATTCAAAGGAGTAAGGCATTTCCTCGATGCCCAAGAGGCTATGCCTCACGACGTGGAATTCCCTGTCGGAACAGGTAATTTACCTCTATAAAACCATTAAAAAACCGGGCTGCCCGAAAATAAGCAGTCCGGTTTTTATAAGTTCGGGTCAGATGAGTAACCTTTTGTGTTTAAGCCTGCGCAGACGGTGCTTCGTAAACCGAAAGTCCGAGCGTCAAAGACGAGCCGAAGTTATCGGTAAGAGTGAGTTTGATAGTCTTTGTCGCGTTGACGTAGAATTTGTTTTCGCCGCCGAACGCACCAGTTTCCGTTTTTTCCGTCCAGCCTGCCGCAACGAGTTTTGCCTTGTATGCGGTCACTTCGTCGTCGGTGTAACCGGTAATATCGGTAGAATACTCGTTAAACATATCCTGGAACTTCGTGAATTTGCCTTTTGCGGTCTCGAAGAACGGAATATCTTTATCGATGTCCGCGTCAAAGCCGAAGATTCCGCCGTAAGTAAACTCGTCGCTGATGTCCGACCACTTCGTCACGCTGTATTCGACGTAATCGGTAGCAAGGTTATAACCGAGTTCCGCGGTGCCGAAATCGGACAACGTAACGGTAATCGTATTGAGATTGCTGCTCATAAAGACGGGTGCCTTGTAGGTATAAGTTACGGTAAACGGATTTTCGTTGATGGTGAACACGATATCCGAGGACATGGACATAAGTTCGAACATGCCGTCGGGAATAAGGTCGCCGATTGCGTATTCGCCGGGGATAAGCGCGTACTTGTTGTCGTCGATCTGACGGAACACGTCTACGCTGAAACCGCCTTTCGTGAGTTTCATGCTGGCAAGAGTTTCGCCTTCCCATTCGTTGCCGTTTCCTTTCAGAATCTTTTTGCCGTCCTTATCTTCGGTAAGGTCGACTTCGACGAGGTTCCCGGATTTGGGATCGTTAAGATATCCGAACGCCGCGACGGAACTTGTTGCCCATGCGCATTCGGGCGTCACGACGCCGTGCATAACGGCTTCTTCTCCGTTTTTGTATGCCGCGCTGTACTTGACGAAACTGAAGTTGTTCGCCGCCATTTTGTCGAGCGCGGTTTTAAGCAAAGCCTTGTCGCCTTTTGCCGGGCACGGATACTCGGGAACGTTAATCGCGTCTTTCGTCACGAAATTGCCGGTGTACTTGTAGGTATAATTGTAGGTCTTTCTGCCGGATTTTTTGTTAAGCGCCTCTGCGGTGAACTCGATCGCGACGGGCTTGAACTCGTCGTCGAGTTTGACGGTGATGTCGCGCGCCTCTTCTTCCAACGTGACAAACATGGAATCGAGCGCGGTGCCGAACGTTATCGCGCCGACTTCGACTTTTGCGTTGATCGTGACTTCCTTGTCGTTCTGCGTCATATCGGCAGTAGTTACGAACGTAAACGGATTGACGTAGGTCTTGGAAAATTCGCGGGGACTCGTGGTATTATCGGCGTTCTTGAACTGTACTTCGGTTTCGATCAGCGTGTTTGCCTTGTCAACCTTTTTGGTGCTGACGTTGCCCGCTTCGTTCTTGAAGTACTGTCCTACCACGCGGGTGTTCTCGTCATACCTGGTGGCGATATAGTACTCGTCGGCAGCTATGTAGGTATTAGTGCCGGTCTTGGTCGAACTGACTACGGACGAGTCCGCGGTGTTGACTACCGTCGTTTCGAGCGTGGCGTTTACCGCCAGAGCACCCTGAAGAGCGCTTAAAACCGCGTCTGCGTCGTAAGTAGCGGTCGGCGCGGGCGTAGGCTCGGGCGTGGGGTCAACATTCCCCCCCCCGCCGTTATCGGGCGTGTCACCGCATGCCGCGAGTACCGTCAGGCTCAATGCGAGCGTCAGTATAACCGTTACAAAAAGATTTCTTTTTTTCATTGGTTTGCTTTCTCCTTATGAAGTATGCAGAGATTGTAATACTTTATTATAACAAAGTCAAGCGTTTTCACGCAATTCTCACAAATTTTTTTTCGCGGGCTGACGAGGTAAAAATCGCAGCGGCAGATAACGAGTTTTATTCGTCTTTCGGCGAGTGATATTTTTGCTACGCAAAAGTGGTATACGGCTTCGCCGTGTGATATACGCGCTACGCGCGGGTTAAGGATAATTACTTCTCTGCTGTCGGGGATTCCACGAGAAAAGGCAATTGTCCGGGTTATGGGGCAATTGCCTTTTCTCGTGGAATCCATACTTAAAACGAGTACTAATCCTATTTATAATAAATTCCTACCCGCTCGACTACTTTACGATTTTTTCCAGGTCGGAGCAGTTCAACCCGCCGAACGCGGAGAGGTAAGCGTACAGAATTCCGGCGATTTTCACCGCGCCGCCATAGAGGTCCGACTCGATATTGATAGGCATAATCGGGTCGTGAACGGACATACGGATCAAAAACCAGCCCTTGAATTTCGGGATGGACACGCGCACGCCCTCGTAGTTGTCGGGAGCGACGATAAGGTCGCGGTTCTTGGTCTTTTTCATGTTTTCGATAACGAACGCGCCCAGATTTTTCCAGTCGGGAGTATTGAACGACAAGCGGACTTCGAGCGATTCTTTGGCGGTGTGCAGATCCTCTATCAGCGACAGAAGCGGCTTGCCCGCTTTCTTTAGCCGCACGGCTTCGATAATGATGCGGGTGACGAGGTACGCTCCGTCGTCGAGGAAGTAGTTTTCGCGGAGCGCCGCGTGTCCGCTGGTTTCGATCGCGAGCGGAGCGTTTACGCCCGCTTCGTTCAGTCTGATCGCTTCGTCGATTACGTTTTTATAGCCGCGCTTGAAACGGTGATGCTTGCCACCGTGCTCTTCGATAAACGTTTTCAGCCCGTCGCTGGTCACGCTGTCGGTAACGATAGTCGCGCCCTTCTCGTCGCGTAGAAGTATTGCGGAAATGAGCGCGATAAGCGAGTTGCGGTTGATTTCGCTGCCGTCGGGGGCAACGATCGCCGCGCGATCGACGTCCGTGTCGAATATAACGCCGAGGTCGGCTTTCGCATTCACCGTAGCGTGCGAAACCGATTCCATAGCCTGCGGATTCTCGGGGTTGGGAATATGGTTGGGAAAATTGCCGTCGGGTTCAAGAAACTGACTGCCGGTCGTGTCCGCGCCGAGCGGTTCGAGTACGCGTTTCGGGTAGAACGCGCCCGCGCCGTTGCCCGCGTCGACGACGATTTTCATGCCCTTGAGCGGCTCGGTTTCGCCCGTCGCTTCGCGCACTTTGCTCACCAAAAAGTCGCAGTAGTAGCGCATAAAGTCGTCCTTTTCGACTTTGCCCTTTTCTTTGCCGACGAGTTTTTCGCCGCGCTCGGCAAGTTCTATGATCTCGCCGATCTGCGCGCCCTCGAGTCCGCCGCCCGGCAGAAAAAATTTAAGTCCGTTCTTTTCGGACGGGTGATGCGAAGCGGTGACCATGACCGCCGCGCACGCGCCTATTTCCGGGAATTTCGTCGTCATGAACATAGACGGCGTGGAGCAAAGCCCGCAGTCCTTTACGTCGTAGCCCGCGTCCGTGAGCGCTTCGGTCACGATTGCTTTTATGTCTTCGGTGCTGAGTCTGCTGTCGCCGCCCACCGCGACGATTTTGCCCTTTACTCTCGGGCGAAGCCAAGCGCAGAACGCGTCCGCGATCGCGCGCACTTCCGCCGCGCCTAAGTTCACTTCCGAGCCGTAACCGGGTAGCGCAGTGCCGCGCACGTCCGTGCCGCTTTTAAGTCCTTTCAGTTCCATTCGTAGTTATCTCCGTTTTTGGTTTTTTTATGGGGTTATCTGCCCGTACGTTATCTTTTACCGGCGGTCGCTTTGTTGTAAAGCATTATAATGCGGTCGGCGGTGACGGCGGGTCGCGAGTAAGAATTGTCGATAGAAAAGTCCGCGTACTTGCGGTACAGCGGTTCGCGTTCCGCCATAATACTCTTGACTTTTTCGATTCCGCCCTCTTTTAGCAGCGGTCGGCGGTCGTTGCGGCTGACGCGTTCGTAGATAATTTCGGGCGAAGCGGTAAGCCGAACGATAATGCCGTTGCTTTTCAGCGCGGTCATGTTCTCTTCTCTCAGCACCACGCCTCCGCCGCAAGCGACTACCGCGCCGTCGAGCGCGCCGAGAAGTTTGGCGATTTCGGTTTCGCGTTTTCTGAATTCCTCTTCTCCCAATGCCGCGAACGTATCGGAAATTTTCTCGCCGTACACCGAAACGTACACGTCGTCGCCGTCGAAGAACGGTCGGTTGAGTTTTTTTGCGAGGATTCTGCCCGTCGTGGACTTCGCAGACCCCATCATTCCTATAAGTATTATGTTTTTCATTTGTTCGTTAGGCGCAAAAGCGCGGTGATCGCGAGGTAGTAACTGTCCGCGCCGAAGCCGCACACCGTGCCTGCGCACGCCGCGGCGATGACGGACTTGTGACGGTATTCTTCGCGCTTGTACACGTTGGAAATATGCACTTCGACCACGGGCGAAGCGATCGATTTTATCGCGTCGTGGAGCGCGTACGAATAGTGCGTATATGCGCCGGCGTTGAACGCGATACCGTCCGCGTCGGTACTCTGGATAGCGTCAACGAGCGCGCCCTCGGAGTTCGACTGAATAAATTCGAGTTCCGCTTTGCCGTCGAATTCCGCTCTCATCGCGTTCTCGATATCGGCAAGCGTTTGCGAGCCGTAGACGGCGGGTTCGCGCACGCCCAGCATATTAAGATTAGGTCCGTTCAGTACTAAGATTTTTTTCATCGTCGTTATTCCTTATATTATATATAGGTATCGCGGGTTATATCCGCGACTTGATTTTCCGCATAATGTCGGCGTAGAGTTTCTTTTCGAGGTCGTCGTCGATATCGAAACCGCACATAATCCGGTCGGCTTCGATCGCCTGCAGTATCAGCATACCCAAGCCGTTTGCGCGTTCCGCAGACGGAAAACTCGCCAGAAAGTCGGTGACGGGCGGCGAATAGATCGTGTCGTACATCCACTTGAGTCTGCCGTCGTTGAACACCCAGTGGTCGTGACCCGTTTCGTCGAACGCGATCGCGGGGTTTTCGCCGCGGTTAAAACCGTAACTCGTGCAGTTCACGACGAGGTCTGGCTTGACGGACTCGTCCGCCACGTGCGCTCCGAATTCGTCCGCAAGCGCTTCCGCCCGCGCTACCGTACGGTTACGGATATATACATCGAAGCCGAGTTTTTTCAGTTCGTCGACTACCACGCGCGCCACGCCGCCCGCGCCAAGCACCAGCGCCGTGCCGTGAATTTTCTCGCCGAAGCGGATTTTAAGGTCGTGGGAAAAGCCGTAGCCGTCGGTGGAATAGCCGTGCAGTTTGTCGCCGTCCACCCGCACCGTGTTCACGCTCTTAAGGTCGGTGTCGTCGAGGTACGGCAGAATATTTTGCTTGTGCGGCTTGGTGATATTGAAACCGACATACTCGGATTTCAGTTTTTTGACAAGCGCCGGCAGTTCGTCCTTGTCCACGGAAAACAACTCGTAAGTCGCGTCGTAGCCCATTTCGCGGAAGATTTCACCGTGGATAAGCGGCGACAGCGAATATGAAATATCCTTGCCGATAAGCGCGAGTTTTCTTTTCATCTCATTCCTCCAGTATGCCGAAAAAGTCGGGATAACTTATCGCGACGCACTCGGGGTTGAGAATATCCGCGCCGCGCTCGGACAGCGAAGCCGCTATCGCCGCGGACATCGCTATGCGGTGATCGCCGTTCGGGTCGATCGTAGCGCCGCCACTAAGACCCTTGCCGCCGCGGATAATCATTCCGTCGTCGGTGGCGGTAACGTCCGCGCCCATGGCTTTCAGCATTGAAACGGTCGTGTCGATGCGGTTCGTCTCCTTGACTTTCAGTTCTTCCGCGCCCGAAATCACGCTTTCTCCGTCAATAAAACACGCCATAACCGCCAGCACCGGGATCTCGTCGATAAGGTACGGGATCAGTTCCTTGCCGATATTGAACGGCTTCATTTTTTCGGAGTATCTTACGTCGATAGTAGCGACTTTTTCCACTTCGTAGCGGACCTGCGACTCGGTAACTTCCGCGCCGCACTCTTTCATTACGGTGAGTATGCCCGTGCGCGTGGGGTTTACGCCTACGCCCTTCAGCGTGACGTGAGCGCCCGGAAGGCACGCCGCGAGCACCATGGGATAAGCCGCGGACGAAATATCGCCGGGTACGTCAACGTCGGTAGCGGTCAGCGCTCCGCGCATAATCGCCGTGGCGTAATTCTCTATCCAGATCTTCGCGCCCATGGCTTTGAGCATGAGTTCGGTATGGTTTCTCGAGCGCACGGTTTCGTGAACGGTGGTTATGCCGTCGGCGCTCAGTCCCGCAAGCAGTATCGCGCTCTTGACCTGAGCGGAAGCCACCGGCATATTGTACGAAATGCCTTTCAGCCGCGAGCCGGTAACGCCCAGCGGCGCGCGCACGCCCTCGGAAAATCCGATCTTGGCGCCCATTGCCCGCAAAGGTTCGATAACGCGCTTCATCGGTCTTTTACGAATGGAAGCGTCGCCGTCGAGTACGAATTTTCCCGGTCTTCCGGCAAGAAGCCCGGTAAGCAGTCTTATCGTCGTGCCGGAATTGCCGACGTCGAGCGCGGCGGAGCGGAGTTCCTCTCTGCCCTCGACGATTATTTTATCGTCCTCGATTTCGATTTTCGCGCCGAGCTTCCGCATGCAGTCCGCGGTGGACAGACAGTCCGCGCCGAGCAAAGCGTTGGTGATCTTCGCTCTGCCGCCTGCGATCGAGTTCAGCATAATCGCGCGGTGCGTTACGCTCTTGTCGGGCGCGGGCGCAAGCGTTTTTACAAAACTTTTCAGCGGCTTAACTTCCATAAAGTCACTCCTCTCAAAACTTCGTCGAACGACATCCGTACTTCTCTCGTATTCTCGTAGTCGGGCAGCATTACGCTGATCGCGCCGCCGCCGTTTTTCTTATCTTTAAGGCAAGCCTCGGTCACTTCTTCGGCGTTAAAGTCGGGATAATCCACGCTCGTTTCGGCTACGAACGCCGAGATTTCCTCCCTTAGTTCGCGGTTTATTCTGTCGCCTAAGATAAACGACTCGATCTCCATGCCCATAAGCACGTATTCGCCGTGACTGCGGCGGTGCTTGTCCGTTTTCTCCAGCGCGTGTCCTATCGTATGACCTACGTTAAGCGCCTTGCGCGGACCGGACTCGTAGAGGTCGCGGGCGGTAAGTTCGCGCTTGTATTCGATGCACTCTTTTACGCACGCGGCAAGCGTCGCTTCGTCGCGCTCGAGCAGTTTTTCCGGGCTGCCGTCGAGGATTTCGTAGACTTTGCGGTCGAGAAACGCGGTCTTTACGATCTCGCCCACGCCGCACAGCCATTCGCGGTCGGGAAGCGTGTAGAGAAAATGCGTGGAAACGAGGACTTTTTCGGGCAGATGGAACGCGCCGATTATGTTCTTGTAGTCGCCGAGGTCCACCGCCGTTTTGCCGCCCACGCTGCTGTCGACCTGCGCAAGCAGCGTAGTGGGGATATTCACCCACTTGACCCCGCGCATGTAAGTCGCCGCGACGAAGCCCGCGAGATCGCCCACGACCCCGCCGCCTATCGCGACCACCGTGCTTTGGCGGTTACAGCCGCTATCAAGCATCGCCGCCGCGATCTTTTCGAACTCAGCGAGGTTTTTCGAATCCTCGCCCGCGGGAATAACGTAATGTTTCGCGTTCTGCCACAGCGAGCCGTAAGTGAGCACGACGTTCGAATCGGACACGACGAACGCGGACTTATCGGCGGTTATTTCGCGTATTTTTTCGGTAAGGTTCGCCCCGCAGATTATCTTAGTTTCCATTCGCTTTCCCTCTTTTTCGTCATTCGCTCGACGATTTCGTCCATTCTGTCGCCGCCTAATGTTTCCAGTATCTTGTCCGCGATAACGAACGCCGCCACCGCCTCCAATACCACGCCGCCCGCCGCCACCGCGCACACGTCGCTGCGCTCCGGCTCCGACCGTACGCACTCGCCCGTCGCGATATCGACGGTATTCAGTCCGCGCATGACCGTGGGTATGGGCTTGAGCGCCGCTCGGATAATAATGTCCTCTCCGTTGCTCACGCCGCCTTCGATACCGCCGGCGTTGTTGGTTTTTCTCTTTATTCTGCCGCCGTCAAGGTACATTTCGTCGTGGACTTCGCTGCCGGGGTACTCCGCGTAGTCCGCCCCAAGCCCTATCTCCACCGCCTTGACCGACTGCACGCTCCCTATCGCGCCCATCAGAGCGTAGTCGAGTTTACGGTCGTAATGAACGTACGAGCCTATGCCCGCGGGTACGCCCGAAATCACGACTTCGACTTCGCCGCCCAACGTGTCGCCCGCGGCTTTCGCTTCGTCTATCGCTTTCATCATTTCTTTCGCGGCTTTGGCGTTCATACAGCGCACCGGACTTTGATCGGCGTAGCCTATCAGTTTGTCCGCCGAATACTGACCCTTCGAGCATTTCACGCCGCCGATAGCGTAAACGTGCGAGCCGACTTCGATTCCGAGTTCTTTAAGAAGCAGCTTCGCCACCGCTCCCGCCGCGACCCTCGCCGCGGTTTCCCGTGCGGAAGCGCGCTCGAGAACGTTGCGAGCGTCGGTAAAGCCGTACTTGACCGAGCCGGCGTAGTCGGCATGCCCCGGGCGCACGGCGGTGACGGCTCTAAGCGCCTTGTCGGGACACGCGCCCTCGCCCATTATGCCTTTCCAGTTCGAAAAGTCGGCGTTCTCTATGACGAAAGCGAGCGGCGATCCTAAAGTAAGCGCGTCGCGCACACCCGAAAGAATTTCCGCGCGGTCGGACTCGATCTTCATTCTGCCGCCTCTGCCGTAACCGGCTCTGCGACGGTCGAGTTCGTCGTTTATAAACTTTTCGTCGATTCTCAGCCCCGACGGTAAGCCCTCGATAATGCCGACGAGCGCTTTGCCGTGGGATTCGCCCGCGTCAAGAAATCTCATTTTCGTCCTCCGTTTCGTTATCGCATAAAAGCGCTTTCGCGCGTTCGTACTCCGCTTCCGAGCGGATCGCGATACGCAGCGCGCCGCCCACGCCCTCGCGCGAGTTGATTATCTGTATTCCCGAAATATTCACGCCGTTGTCGGCAAGCACTTTGCTCACCCGAGCGATCGCGCCGAGTTCGTCGCGGACGTCGAGGTCGAGCGTGTACTCATTCTGATAAACGCGTTTCTGAGCCAGCGCCTCGCGCTTTTCTTTCGCCGCCGCGATCAAGGCTTTCAGTCCCTCTTTGTCGCCGTTATCGAGTGCGGCGAGGTACTTATTAAACTCCGCTTCGTAGCCGCGCATATCTTCAAGAAGGTTTTCGCGGTTAAGGAACGCGACTTCCGTCCAGAACCCGGGGTCGGAAGCGGCTATGCGCGTGGTATCCAGAAAGCCCGTGCCCGCAAATCCGTCGGCTTTCAGCGCGTATCCCGCCAGCGCGTACGCTATCATATGCGGAAGATGACTGACCTCCGAAACTCTGCCGTCGTGTTCGTCCGCGGTCATGATGACGGGCTTCGCTCCGAAACTCTTCACAAGGTCGGTAATATACTTTACGTCCGCTTCGCTCGTGTTTTCGTACGGCACGATCGCGTAGAAAGCGTTCTCGAACAAGTGCGCCCGAGCCGCGGCGATGCCGCTCTTTTCCGTACCGGCCATGGGGTGACCGCCGACGAATCTGCCGCCCACGCCTTTCATTTCGCCTTTTACGGAAGCGACGTCGGTCACGAGCGTTTCGTTGTCCACGACCGCCGCGATCTTTTCCACGGTTTCGCGGGTCCTACCAACCGGCACGCATACGAAAACCGTTTCCGCGCCGCGCAAGGCTTCTATCCCGCCGATCTCGTCGACGATACCGTTTCTCAGCGCGAACGCCGAAACGTCGGGATCGTTTTCGACCCCGACTACGCGGTAACCTTGTTTTTTTAGCGCGGACGCTATCGAGCCGCCTATCAGCCCCAGCCCCGCCACGCCGAATTTCCGCATATCGTCTGCCTTTTCGCGGGGAGTTTGCGGGCGGTTTCCCGCCGTCCTCGCGATATAATCTTTACGGATTTATCCGCAAACCGAAACCAAACGGACTACTCCGATTAGATTATATAATAATTCGGCTGAAAAAGCAACGACTTATCGCGGGTTTGGCGATTTTTACGCCGTTATTTGCTCTTTTCTATAAATCGGCGCGACCGTTTCGGCGGCGTTGCCCGATTCGGCTTCGGTCTTTTCGCACCCGCCGGCGCCCTCGCCGAGGACTACGCACACCGCGGAATAGATCGTGTACGCGATTTTTTCCTGATAGACGGCGGTCACGAGTTTCTTTTCTTCGGCGGCGTTCGATAAAAAACCGCACTCGACGATCACCGACGGAAACTCCGTACAATTAAGGATATAATAGTCGCCCGTCTTTGCCTCGCGGTCGCAACTTAAATCGCGGTTGAGCGCGGACTGAAAGCACTCCGCCGCCGCTTTGGACGGCTCGCTTTCGCCGTGGTAGAACACTTGCGCTCCGCTTATTTCGCCGCGCGGGTAAAAGTTCTGATGGACGGAAATCACGAGGTCGGGGTGCGCCGCGCGGATAACGTCGCGCCTCGCCTGCATATCGGCGAGTTTCTTGTTTTTGTCGGCAGCGGCGTACAGTCCGTCGGGCGTTTCCCTCGTCATCACCACGTCGTAACCGTTGCGGACGAGAAAATGCCGCAGACTCTTCGCGATCGCAAGGTTTATTTCCGATTCCTTGACGCCCGAATTCACGCCCACGACCCCGCCGTCCATGCCGCCGTGACCGGGGTCGATCACCACGGTTTTGCCTACTTTCGGCACGGCGGAAGTTTCTTTCGAAACCGAGCCGAGCATCACGCACCCCAGAATTATTGCCGCCGCAAGCACCAGACACAGTATTATCGTTTTCTTTTTAATCACCGCAAACATAATTTTCGCCTCGTTATATCGTTAAATTTCCGTTTCGGGAAGCCTTGACTTATCAATTATTTGCCGCTAAGCCCGCCGAAGTCCGCGACTTTGCCCTCAGTCCAACTGTCGAAAAAGCCCTTGAGGTCGCGTCCCGAAGCCTTTTCCATACAGCCGATAAGGTCGTCGGGCTTGGCGGTTTTGAACTTGTAGGTCGAATAATAGTCTTTGAGTCCCGCGAAAAACTTCTCGTCGCCGATCACGCTTCTGAGCGACTCGAACATAAGTTCGCCCTTGACGTAGGTCATGTAAGTGTACTCGAACGCGCTGTCGTACTCGCAGACTTTGCGGGTCATGGAAGTGTCCGAATCGGCGTTCCCGAACGCGTCGAAATACAGAACGTAAGCGCCCAGCGCGTCGGCGATACGCTTTTCGTAGTCGACCTCGTAGGCGGGGTTTTCACGGTAGAAAATGCTCGTAGAGAACTCCGTAAGTCCCTCGTCAAGCCACGGATAACGCACTTCGTCGTTGCCGACGGCGGCGTACCACCACTGGTGCGCGGTTTCGTGGATAATCGCTTCGCGGTAGATGTCGCCCGTTAGCGCGTCGGAGATCATCGCCAGTCCCGGGTACTCCATACCGCCCTGCAAAAACTGCGTTTCCACGCTCGACATACTCTCGTAGGGGTACTCGCCGAACTTATCCGAAAAGGTCTTTACCGCGTCGACCGCGGCGGTGAGCGCTTTCTCGGGTTCGGGGTCGGAAATATAGTAGTAGTTCACGTCCGTATCGCCCGCTTTCGAACCGAGCATTTTGAACTCGCCTATGACTGCGGCGTAGTCGCGTGCGGCGAGGATTTCTGACGAAAAAGTCTTAGTGCCGTCGGCGTTATCCGCGCCGGTCACTCTGCCCGAAGCGGCTACGGTCAGTCCGTCCGGTACGGTCACGGACACCTTGTAGTCCGCGCAATCGGAGTAAAACGGATCGCCCGTCGAGTAGTACGGGTCGGTCACAAAGTTTCCGTCCTCGAACGCGCACGCTATCGGGTACCAGTTTCCCAGGTTCACCCGCGTGCCTTGGTAGCCGAAGCGGTGGCGGATTTCGGGCAGGGTCAGCGTAAAATCCACGGTGAGTTCCGCGCGCTCGGTGGGGTAAAGTCCTTCGCCGCTCATTTTCACCACGAGTATATCCTCGTCCTCGCCCTCTATCGCGGTCGCGACTTCCGCGCCGCCCAGGGTCGTTTTGCCGATTTCGATGCCGCCGTAGGAAAGCCCCGCGGGGTACGCCGACGAAACCGCGTCTTTCGGTACGGGCGAAAACCGCGCGCCCTCTCGGAACGCCGCCGGGTATAGGTGAAAGCAAAGTTCGTCGAGAATCGCTTCCGTGCCGTTGTAGTACGACAGCGACATACTCGCCGTTACGGTCTTATTTTCCTCGTCGTAAGTCGCGGTTATTTCGTAACGCGACCGCTCCTCTTTCTGCGGCTTCTTTTCGCACGCGGCAAACAACGGCAACGCGCAAATCACGCTCAATAAAATCGCAACGATCTTTATCTGTTTTTTCATATTTTTCTCCGATACGGTCGTAATTTCTCAAAACGGTCGGCAAAATTCCTCGCAAACGAAAAATTTGCCTCGCTTTTCCGACTCGCTTTATCTTATGCCCGCCCGTCCGCATTTATGAAAAAAACGGACGAGATTTCTCGCCCGCGTTTATTCACCGCATAATCTATTTATCCGAAAAATGATTTATTGCATAATTCCGGTATGCACTAATTCCGTTTCAATTCTACATTTGTTCCTTGATTTCATCTTTAAGAACTTTTATCTTGCTTATTATATTGCTTCTTAACCTTTGCGTGTTATCTCTTAATTCGTCATATTCGATTTCAATAAGTTTCAGATTATGTTTTTTATAAAGTTCGATTTTCTCTTATTGTATTTTTCATCGCCTTTAACGCCCCACAACTCAATATAGATGCCTTTATAGCCGCTGACGGGAATAAACCAATCGCATACGACCGTTCTTTCGGTAATTTCATCTACCCTTATGCTATAAGCATGGGCAATATTATTCGTATATAGAATATCGTCTACTTTAATCTCAAACTCGCTTTCGACAAAGTGACCGTCTTGTGTCTTTTTAATCTTTGCTTTGTCTTTATCGCTATCTGCTTTAATTTCGTCAATTCTGTTTATCTCGCGTATATTCGTAGACAATTTTTCATTTTTCGATCTTAAATTTTCATTGATTTTTTCTATATCTTTATGCAACCTTTCAACCAAATAATCGTCGCCGTATAATTGATTTAAAATGTTCGTTATGGCTACCATCGTCAATTTCTGATAATAAATTTTGTCTTCCTTAAATATTCTCATTGCATAGTCTTTGGCATTATAATAGTAGTCTTTTAATTTTTGAGGATTTTGATTTTTATCCAATTCCTCCATTCTGTCCAAAACGTTGTAATAACACTCTTTACAATATTCATATCTATCATCGACAGGTTCGCCGCATAATCTACATAATTTATTACTTTTACCGCTATTCGACGAATCGATATTCTTAGACAAAGACGAATCGCCGGCATTGACTTCGATCCACTTTCCGTTGCCGTCTTTTTTTACTTGTCCGGTTTTGGTATTCTCTAAATGCTTCTTGCACAACGGATAAAAGCCGAAAGCATTTTCATTACAAGAATCTATCGCGCACTTCTTTGTCATCTGTTTTCTCCTTTTTCGACGTTGAAAATTTGTATATAAAACTCGTCGTTTTTGTCCTTTCGCGCCGTTTGCAAAGTCTTGTTCGCCATGGCGATACCTCTCGTCGTTAGTCTTATAACTTTAACATTATAACACTATAAGACTAATAATGCAACACTATAAGACTAACTTATCCGTAAAAATTGCATAAACTATATTTATAAGACTTAGAGAGGTGGGGTATGGACGTAGGACAGAGATTGAGATATCTCAGGGAAGAACGTGGATACTCGCAGAATATGCTGGCGGACTTCGCCGGCGTTTCGCAGACGCACTTGCGGCGCGTCGAACTGGGCGAAGCCGACGTTACCGTCAGTCATTTGCGGCTTATTTGCGACGCTCTGAGCGTTTCGTTAAAGGAATTTTTCGACGCGGAATCGCCCGAGGACGAACTCTCCGCCGCCGTTTCGTCATTGTCGCCGAGGCAAAAATCGCTTCTTATCGAGTTTTTGAAAAGTCTGTAACGAATAATGCGCTAAACGCAGCAAAAAAGACGGTCTAGCCGTCTTTTTCGTTTGCGATTTATCATGTTTTTTATCAGGTCGATTACTCATTCCATTAGGGGGGTATCCCCCCTTATATCGTTTCTACCTATATCCCACGCGCTTACTTCGACAAACTATCGAGGAGCGCGGTACAGCCGTCTAAGACGTCGCGATAGGTTACGGAAAAGTCGCCGGTATACCACGGGTCGGCTACGTCGCCGCCGCGCCCGGTGTAGTCCATAAGTTTACGGATTTTCCCCGCGGGATCGCCGCCCAGAATCAGTCGCATATTTCGAATATTCGCGCTGTCCATACCGATAAAAAGATCGTAGTTATCATAGTCCGAGCGTTTTAACTGCACGGCGCGTTTGCCGTCGCACGCGATACCGTGACGACTCAGTTCCGCTCTTGCGGGCGGATAAACGGGATTGCCTACCCCGCCGTAGATTTCCTCGGTGCTGGTCGCCGACGACGCGATAACGAACTCGCCGTCCGCTCCCCGCTTCTTCACGAGGTCTTTCATGATAAACTCCGCCATGGGACTACGGCAGATATTCCCGTGGCACACGAACATTATTCTCATAGTTATAAACCGTTTACCTTTCCTTACAAGTGAACACTTGGTTGCAGACGGCTTCGGCGAATTGCTTTTCGTGGCTGACGAGAAGAATAGCGCCCTCGTACTTCTTTAACGCTTCGAGCAGCGCGTCCTTGGCGCGGACGTCGAGGTGGTTGGTCGGCTCGTCGAGGATAAGCATATTCGAAGTCACGTTCATAATGGTGAGAAGGCGTATTCTGACTTGCTCGCCGCCGCTGAGGTCGCAGATATGCCGAAGCGCCATTTCGCCCTTTATCCCCACGCGGCTCAACTGACTGCGGATTTCTTTCGCGCCGTAACGCGGGAAGCAATCGGAAATATAGTCGAACGGGGTCATAGCGGTGTTGCGGAACGACAAGTCCTGCTCGAGGTAAGCGGGCTTCGCGGCGATATGGAAGTGAAAGTCGCCGCCTTTTTTCGGGATAAGCCCGAGCAGAGTTTTCATAAGCGTGGACTTACCGATACCGTTTGTGCCGCGTATCCAGAGTTTCGTGTCGCCGCGCATTTCGAAACTGATCGGCGGCAAAAGCACGCTGTCGTAACCGATTTCGAGGTCCTTGACGGAAAGCATATCCTTGGTATTGAGCATAACGCACGGAAAATCGAAGTGCGCGTCGAGTACGGTGGTCGGTTTCGCCATGACTTCTATTCGGTCGAGCATTTTTTTGCGGCTGTTAGCCATGCCGGCGGTAGCGGCGCGCGCTTTATTGCGGGCGATATAGTCCTCCATACGCTTGATCTCGGCTTGCTGACGGGCATAATCCTCTTCGTACTGCTTGACCGCCATTTCGTGCTGAACGAGGAACTGCGAATAATTGCCCGTGTACTTGCGGATCGAGCCGTTCTCGATACTGACGATATACTTGCAAACGCCGTCGAGAAACTCCACGTCGTGCGAAATAACCATAAACGTTTTTTCCGAAGCGTTCAGAAACTTTATAAGCCAGTCGACGTGCTCCACGTCCAGAAAGTTAGTCGGCTCGTCGAGAAGCATTACGTCGGGTTCTTCGAGGATAAGTTTCGCAAGCATGAGTTTGGCGCGTTGCCCGCCCGACAGCGTTCCGATCACGGTGTCGTAGCCGAACGCGTTGACGCCCAAGCCGTTCGCGACCTTTTTGATCTGCGCTTCGATGTCGTAGAAATGCTCGCGGGTGAGCGTGTCCAGCATGCGGTTTGAGCGCTCGATCATGCGGTCGAGTTCTTTCTCGTCCGTCACCGATCCCATTTCCTCGTAAAGTTTCTGTAACTTTTTGTCGAGTTCGTAGAGGTGCGTGAACGAAGTCTGCAAGTACTCCATAACGGTAAGACTTCTGTCGATGTCGGCGTGCTGATCGAGGTAGCCGTAACGTATGCCGCTCAGCCAGATGACCTCGCCTTCGTCCTGCGAAATATTGTGCGCGATAATGTTGATAAACGTACTTTTGCCCGCGCCGTTAAGTCCGACGATGCCGACGTGTTCGCCGTTGTTTATGGACAAATCGGCGTTCTTGAACAGCACTTTGTCGTCGTACATATGGCTTAGGCCGTTGATTCTCAGAATACTCATGATGGTTGTTTCCGTTTCGGGACGGCACGTTCCGTCCGATTTCGTAGTAGTTTTACGGCAAAGCGCAAGCGGCAAGTTTCCCTGCCGCCGCGCCGAAATCAGCCGTTGATATAGTTCGAATTATAGATGAATACTTTGTCGACCGCAACCTTGCCCTTGACGAGCGCGCGACCGGCGTGCGTGCGGCTTTCGATGGAAAGATCTTCCGTCGAGAACGCGGAGAGGTAATCCTCGCCCACTTTCAGCACGATCTTGTACGGCTCGGTGACGTAACTCGCGAACACGATTTTTTTGCCGTTGTTGCCCTTGATGTCGATGATCTTCACGCCCTTGCGGTAACGCGCCATTACGTCGAGGTCGGCGGTCAGCACGCGCTTACCGTAGCCCTTGTCGGTCACGAGTACGATCTCGCCGCCGTCCTCTATCTGCCGGGTGAAAATGCAGTCGTCGCCGTCGGAGAGGTTGACGCCCTTTACACCGCCGGAAATTCTGCCCTGAACGGGGATATCGCTCATGTCGGCGTTAAGGCACATACCCGACTTTGTCACGAACACGAGCGTGCATCCCTCTCTCTCTGTTTCCATGCCGATCACTTCGTCGCCGTCTTTCATTTTTATCGCCTGGAATACGGACTTGACCACGGCGTACTCTTTCCACTCGGTCTTTTTGACCATACCGCTCCCGGTATAGAACAAGAGGTTGCCCTTGGGAAGTTTCTCCCCGAGCGGAAGCATATACACGATTCTCTCTCCCTCAACCGCCGCGGGATACAAACTCTTCAGCGTAACGCCCTTACCCTTCCACTTCTCGTCGTCCAGCGCGTCGAGATCGATTTTGACGCAGTTGCCGAGGCTGGTGAACACCATAAATCTGTCCACGCCCGCGCAGTTTATGATAGACGAGCATATCTCGTTCATCGTCGAATTGTCGTTAAAGTCGCGGGTCGCCATATTGAAACTCTTGACGGGCATACGCTTGAGGTTGCCGAGCGCGTTGCAGCAGACTACGCTGTCGTCGATTACTCTCGGAGCGCTTTCGTCCGGCACGATATATTCCTTTTCCGACTTTAAGATAACGCTCTTTCGGGGCGACTTGTAGTTCTTCTTTATCGCGAGCATTTCTTCTTTTACGACTTCCATCTGCATTTTTTTGGACGCGAGTACCGAAGTAAGATATGCGATACGTTCTCTCAGTTGCTTAAGTTCCTGCTCGAGTTTGTACACTTCGAGGTGGGTAAGGCGAGCAAGTCGCAAGTCGAGGATCGCGTCGGCTTGAATCACCGACAACTTAAAACGGTTTCTCAGTCTGTCGCGGGCCTCGGGCGTCGACTGACTGCTCTTGATTATCGCGACCACTTCGTCGATATTGCGGACGGCGATAACCAAACCCTCCAAAATATGCTCGCGCTTGCGGCAGTTGTCCAGTTCGCACTTGGTGCGCTTGACGATAAACTCGCGCTGATAAGCGACGTAATAGGAAATTATGTCCAGTAGCCCCAGCGTTTTGGGCTTGCCGCCCGCGATCGCGACCATGTTCACGCCGAACGAAGTCGAGAGGTTCGTGGACTTGAACAGCACGGCGAGGATCGCCATGGGGTCGGCGTCCTTTTTGACCTTGATGACCGCGCGGATACCGTTGCGGTCGGACTCGTCGGCAATGTCGCTTATACCCATCAGCACGCCTTTCTTTTCTTCTCTGAGTTTGAGTATGTTCTCGAGCAGCGCCGACTTATTGACCTGATACGGCAGTTCGTCGATGACGATAAGCCGTTTGTCGCCCTCCGCTTCTATATGGGTTTTGGCGCGCAAAATAAGTTTGCCCTTGCCCGTTTCGTAGGCTCGTTTCAGTTCCTCGTCGGCGATGATATAGCCGCCGGTCGGGAAGTCCGGACCCTTTATTATCTTCATCATGTCCGCGAGTTTGATGCGCGGATTGTCGATGTACGCCACCGCGCCGTCGATGGTTTCGGCGAGGTTGTGCGTGGGAATGTTCGTGGCTAAACCTACCGCGATGCCCGAAGCGCCGTTGACAAGAAGGTTGGGAAACCTACCCGGCACGATCTCGGGTTCTTTTAATGTGTCGTCGAAGTTACAGCCCCAGCGCACGATTTCGTCGTTCGGGTCGCCCATGTCCTTTAATAGTTCCATGGCGAGCGGGGTCAGTCGGCACTCGGTGTAACGCATTGCAGCCGCGCCGTTGCCGTCGATGTCGCCGAAGTTGCCTTGACCGTCGACGAGCGTAGCGCCCATATTGAACGACTGAGCCATGCGGACGAGCGCGCCGTACACCGAACTGTCGCCGTGCGGGTGATACTTACCTAAGCAGTCGCCCACAACTCTGGCGCATTTTTTATACGGACGGTCAGGGTAAAGCCCGAGTTCGAGCATATCGAAAAGTATTCTTCTCTGGACGGGTTTCAAGCCGTCCTCGACTCTCGGTAACGCACGGTCGAGGATAACGCACTCGGAGTACGGTATCATCGATTCGTGCATCACGTCTTCCATATTTTTGACTATGATTCCGTTGGTGTCTTCCATTGTACTCTCCTCTCTAGCCCTTTACGTTCTCGATGAACGCGTCCTCTTTGTTAAAGTCGGCGTGTTCGACGATGTAATTGCGCCTGAGTTCTATCGCGTCGCCCATAAGCACGCTGACGAGTTTTTCGGCCTGCGCCGCGTCTTCGATGGTGACTCTCACGAGTTTGCGATTCTTCGGGTCCATGGTGGTCGTCCAAAGCTGCTCGGCGTTCATTTCGCCCAAGCCCTTGTAACGCTGAATTTCCGCGCCCTTGCCGTACTTTTTCTTCAGTTCGTCGAGCGCCGCGTCGTCGTAGGCGTACTCTATCTGCCCGCGCTTTTCGATCTTATACAGCGGCGGCAGACCGATATAGACGTGACCCTCGTTTATGAGCTCGCGCATATAGCGGAAGAAGAACGTGAGAAGTATCGCGCGGATATGCAATCCGTCCTGGTCCGCGTCGGACAATATAACGACTTTGTGGTACTTAAGGTCGGCGACGTCGAAGTCCTCCCCCAGTCCCGCCCCGAGAGCGGAAATCAGCGTGCGGATCTCCTCGTTCGCAAGCACCTGATCGAGGCGCTTTTTCTCGGCGTTCAGCGGCTTACCGCGTAGCGGCAGTATCGCCTGAAACGAGCGGTTTCTCGCCTGCGAGCAAGTGCCGCCCGCGCTGTCGCCCTCGACGATGAAAAGTTCGTTGTTCTCGGGCTTTTTACCGGTGCAACTCTTGAGTTTGCCCACGGTGTGGAAGTTATCTATGCTGTTTCTCGCACGGGTGAGTTCTTTTTCTTTCCGCGCGGCTTCGCGCACTTTCGCGGCGAGCAAGCCTTTCTTTATCGCGATTTCGGCGATCTGCTGATTCTTTTCGAAGAATTTCTGCAGTTCGGTGGTGACGATATCCTCCAGCGCTTTTTTCGCTTCGGTGTTGCCGAGTTTGGTTTTCGTCTGACCCTCGAACTGGATATTCTGCATCTTGACGGACAGAACGGCGGTAAGACCTTCTCTGTAGTCGTCGCCGATAAGGTTCTGATCCTTTTCTTTCAGTAGCCCGAGTTTTCTCGCCCAGTCGTTCATGACCTTGGTAAGCCCGATCTTAAAGCCCGTTTCGTGCGTGCCGCCCTCGGTGGTCGGGATATTGTTGACGTACGAGAAAATGTTCTCGGTGTACGCGTCGGTGTACTGGAACGCGATTTCCGCTTCGATATTCTCGCTCTTGCCGTCCAAAAACACGGGGTCGGGGAACGCGGGATTTTTGGTTTCGTTGAGGTCGCGCACAAAGTCGATAAGTCCGCCCTCGTAGAAGTATTCGCGGTGAAGCACGCCCTCGCCGAACGGTATGCGCTCGTCGATGAAATAGATATGCGCGCCGCGGTTAAGAAACGCGAGTTCTTTCAGCCGCCGCGATATGGTTTCGGTATTGAATCTGACCGTTTCGAAAATGCGGTCGTCGGGCATAAACGTCACGCGCGTGCCGGTATGATCGGACTTCTGCTTGGTATCGAACAGGTGTTCTTTGACCAGTCCGCCGTGGACTTTGCCGTTCTCTTCGCGGCTCTCGAAGTCCATTCTGTAAGTCGTGCCGTTCTTGAAAACCTCGACCTTTAGCCAGCGCGACAAAGCGTTGGTGACCGACGCGCCCACGCCGTGCAGACCGCCCGAGTGCGCGTAGTTGTCGTTGCCGAACTTGCCGCCCGCATGAAGCTGAGTGAAAACGACTTCCACGCCGCTGACTTTCATAGTGGGGTGAATGTCGACCGGTATGCCGCGCCCGTTGTCCTCCACGCTGACCGAGCCGTCCGCGTGTACCGTGACGCGGATAGTGTCGCCGTAGCCGTTCGCCACTTCGTCCATACCGTTGTCCACGATTTCCCACAAGATATGGTGAAGTCCGCGCGCGCCCGTCGAGCCGATATACATACCCGGGCGAACGCGAACCGCGTCAAGACCTTCGAGGATCTGTATATCCTTTGCGTTATAATCTTTTCCTGCCATAATTCCTCCGTAACTTTTGCGCCGGACTCCCGGGGGTTAACGGCGGCGAAAATGTCGATTTTTCGCGGGATTCTCGCTCCGAAACCGCCGCCGCGGCGCGCTAAAGAAGTTTACCGTATAATTGTATCACAAACCGAATTTTTTTACAATCGTTTCACACCGTTTTTATGTATTTTTATTCGGTTTTTTTACGGTAAATCGCGACAATTCGCAATACAATCGGAATATTGCATAATTATACGAATTTTATGCATAATTATAAATTCAAGAGGGAATTAACGATAACAACGGTCGGAATCGGTCATTATTTCTCGGCGGAAATCCTCACGCTCTACGCGCCGGAGGTCTGACGGCGGTAAAACTATAACTGCGCGTTAAGTTTTAAATCGTAACGTTATATTTTAAATCATAACGCGCGTTTTCCGTTTACAACGTCATCCCGAGCAGAAGGTCACAGCCCTGCTGCAGGGCTGTGACCTTCCGCGTGAGGATCCCCCTCACCAAGCTAATAATTATCCTTACAAAATTCCTATAACGCCCTACTCTGTTTTTCCATAACCGAATCGAAGAAGTCGGCGACGTCGGCGTAAACTTCGGCGCGGTTGAGTTCGTTGACGATCTCGTGCCTGCCGCCCTCGTAGAGTTTGAAACGCGGGTTAAGCCCGAGTTTTTGGTAGCGCTTGTTCAGTTTTTTGACGAGTTTGCCTCTGCCGCCCACCATATCGTCCGAGCCGGAAATTATCATAAGCGGGAAATCGGGCGCGAGGTTTTCGTGTTTCGCCTTCTTGATCGCTTTCAGTCCGCGGAAGAACCAGTAGTAAAAGCCGTTCGAGCAAGTGAAGTTGCACAGCGGGTCAGCGTTGTACTTGTCGACTTCCGTTTTGTCGCGGTTGAGCCAGCCGCCCGCACCCTCGCCGAACTTCTTGTCGTAGCCGCCGAACGTGAGCGAAGCGAAGATTTCGCCTTTCTCGTCGCGGTGTTTTTTGACTTTGCGTTTTGCGATAGCGTGTCCGAAACTAACGGGTGCGCCGGTCATGAACGCGCTGCCGCAAAGCACGGCGGCTTTGAGCGGGCGCGGATCGATAGACAGATAGCGCTGAGAGAGGAACGAGCCGTAACTGTGTCCGAAAAGTATCACCGGAAGGTTATAGCGCGCTTTCAGCATTGCGGTAAGGTCGCGTTCGTCGCGGACGGTGTTTTCGAAAAGATCGCCATTACCCGCAAGTCCCAACGCGTCCTTGTCGGTCAGTCCGTGAGCGCGGTGGTCGTCGCCCTCGACGATATAGCCGCGGGAATTGAGGTAGCGGGCGAACTCGTCGTAGCGCGCGATATGCTCCGCCATGCCGTGCACGATCTGCACGACGGCTTTCGGTTTTTCGACCTCGTCCCAGATCGCGATCGCGATTTTCTTGCCGTCGAACGCGGTAAACTCTTCTCTTATCATAATAAATCCCTCCGTAATCGGTGTAATCGGCTTTAAGCGGGCGTTTCGCGGTTTTGCAAATAGAAACTCGCCGCTCTGCATATATTACGATTATACAGGAAAACGGAGAATAAGTCAATGAAAAAGATAATACTCACGGGCGGCGGCACGGCGGGACACGTCACGCCGAATCTCGCGCTCCTGCCGTATCTCGAGCCGCGTTTCGAAATCCATTATATCGGGTCGGTCGGCGGCATGGAAAAGCGGCTTTTGGCGCCGTACAAAGGCGTGATTTATCACGAAATTCCTTGCGTGAAACTCGTTCGATCGCTCACTCCGAAAAATTTGCTTATACCCTTTCGGCTATTAAAAAGCGTAAACGCGGCAAAGCGGCTTATAACCGAAATTCAACCGTCGGTCATCTTCTCGAAGGGCGGATTCGTCGCGCTCCCCGTCTGTCTTGCGGCGGGCAAAGTACCGGTAATTCTGCACGAAAGCGATCTTACGCCGGGGCTTGCCAACCGACTGGCGGCGAGAAAATGCGCCGAATTTCTCACCTCGTTCGATACCTGTATCGCGCGGGCGAAACGCGTGGGCGCGCCGCTTCGGCGGGAAATTTACCGCGGCGATAAGTCGAGGGCGCGGCTCGAGTGCGGGTTTTCGGGGCTTAAACCGGTGCTGCTCGTGACCGGCGGGTCGCTGGGCGCAAAGGCGCTGAATGAAGCGGTCGCGGCGGCGCTCCCCGCGCTTACCGAAAAATTCGACGTCGTACACCTTACGGGGCGAGGCAATCTTTCGGGCGTAAAAACCGCGGGCTACTATCAAAAGGAATTTGCCGAAAATATGCCCGATTTTTTCGCGCTTGCGGACGCGGTTATTTCGCGCGGCGGGGCGAACACGCTGTTCGAACTCGCGGCGCTGGGGCTTCCGTCGCTGATCGTGCCGCTACCCAAAGGCAATTCGCGCGGCGACCAGATAGACAACGCGCGGTACTTCGAGGCGCGCGGCGCCGTGCGCGTACTTTTGCAGGAAAACCTCTCGCCCGCGGCGCTCGCGGCGGCGATAACCGAGGTTTACGACCGTAAAAGCGAACTTACCGCCGCGTGTAAGGCGCTAGGGTATGTCGACGGCACGGCTACGATCGCGAGAATTCTGGCGCGATACGGCGAATAAGCGCGATAAAGCGCGAGTTTTACCGCCGTCACGCCGCCGTCCGTTCGATATGCTACAATCTTGCCGTGATTTGTTTTGCGGGCTTACCGCGACAATAACGGAGGAAATGTGGAAATGAAACTGAATAAAGCGCAAGTTCGGGTGATATTTTTGCTCGATCTCGTTCTTATCGTACTTATCGTAGCCATCGGCGTTCAATACGCGCTGAACGGCAAATTTCGCGTGGGCGGAGTCGAACCCGCGGCGTGTGCGGACGTGACCGTAACGGAGTCTGCGCCCGCGCCCGAGTACTCGACCGAACGCAGCGCGCGGCTGTCGCTGTCGGACTCGATCGATCTCGAAACCAACGTCGGCGGCAGCGGCGACGAGCGGCTGACGGACGTCATCGCCGTCGGCGACCGCGTGTACGTGTTCGGCAACACCGAATCAAACGATTACGACGCGACAAGCGGCAACGGCGCGTTCGTGAGCGTTCTCGGCGCGGATCTGAATACCGTCGCCTTCTATCGTCCGTCCGACCGTAAGATCGCGGGCGTAACGCTTGCCGAGGGCGGTTTTTTGCTTGCGCTCGGCGATAGCGGCAGCGTGTCGCTCGCGCTTATGAATTACGACGGCGAAGTCACTGCCACCGCTCCCGCGACGGACGGCGAGTTTGCCGCGCTGCGGCTTACCGACGAGGGTTACGCGCTGATAACCGGAGTTACGCACTCGCCGCTCTCGAAAAAGAAACTGCTGCTCCGCGCGTACGATTTCTCGCTCGGGCTAACGTTAGAGCGCATGATTTCCTCGCCCTACTCGCTCGATTTCGTCGACGTTTTCAAGACGGGCGACACTTATACCGTGTTTTTCAACGCGACGTCAGACCTCAGCAGGCACGCGGGAGCGGCGGTTTGTAGGCTTTCCGCGGACGAGCCGAAAATTACTTACGTAGATAAAGGCGGGGCTTACCGCGCGGCGGCGGTCGCGCCCGTGCAGTCCGGCTGGGCGATGGCGGCGATTTACGAGGGCGGCGACGGCGCGGTTATGCTGATTGACGGCGATTTCAATAAAAAAACCGTCGTGTTTCAAGGCGCTTCCCGCCCCGATTCCGCGGTGCTCGATTACTGCGACGGCGCGTATTACGTAGGTTTCTTCGGCGAAAACCCGTCCGTTTCGCTCGCCTACGATCCCACTTTCACCGTTCGGAAAAATCTGTCCGTACTCGGCGAGTTTTCCAAAACCACCGATTACGTCGCGGGCAACGGCTGGGGTTTGTACGCGGGCGAATGCGGCGATACGCTGGGCGTGGTCGGCAGTCGCGGCGCGTGTTCTCTGCGCTTCGGCTCGAAAAACGAAAGCAATCTCAAACTTGCCTGCTCTGGCAACCTATTTTTCGCCGCGGCGGAATCGCGCGGCATTTCCGCGGACGTCGGCGGCTCTTTCGGCGGGATAGACATTTGGGTCGTCCGGTTGAGAATATAGGGCGTAATTGCTCGTAGAACTCGAATTTTATAATAGGGCATTTTTATTTGTTTTAATTTTAGTTTTGGTAGTTAATTTACTGTAAATAACGACACTGCACTTGCGACAGCGAGTGCAGTGTATACTTTTTTCAAGCGAAGAAAAAAGTCGCTGGGGACACTATCGGTTGTGTCCCCCGCTTTGGCTACGAACAGTCCACCGGACTGTTCGCTTAACGCGTCGCGCCCGC
>ENA-UEYI01000093-UEYI01000093.1-human-gut-metagenome-genome-assembly--contig:-NODE-93-length-82271-cov-6.184904_pt1 | contig 82271 bp, 71 predicted proteins | sample MGYA00242900_ERZ507916 | MGnify/ENA primary metagenome ERZ507916 (study PRJEB26167, sample SAMN06115521) | human gut metagenome | host: Homo sapiens | place: China:Chongqing | collected 2015-09-02...
TTCATGCCCAGGCCAAGGATCTGGACGAGCTCATCAACGAGTTCAACGAGGCCACCGGCCTGCTGAAGGACCTGTAAATTGAACCCCAAACGGGCCATAAAGCTTCCCAGGAAGCTTTATGGCCCGTTTTTGCTGCGTGAAAGCACAGTATGCTTTTTTCCATTTCCCTCCTTTCGCCATCACCTGAAAAACCGTGAAAAGAGGAGCGGATCCGTATAACAACCGGATCCGCTCCTCTTTCTGTAAGCAGAAACGCCACTGTCCCCTGTCACACGCAGGTAAAGCCGCCGTCCACCAGCACAGTGCTCCCCACCGTAAAGCTTGCCTCATCACTGGCGAGAAACACAATGACCCGGGCGATTTCTTCAGGCTGCCCCAAACGGCCGATGGGAAACAGCTTTGCAAATTCATCCAGTCCGCCGATGCCCTCCATCAGCGGCGTCAGCGTGCCGCCCGGGCAAACACAGTTGACCAGAATATTTTCCTTGGCATATTCCGCGGCCATGCTCTTGCTAAGCTGGATCACCGCTCCTTTGGTGGCGGAATAGGCATGCAAACCCCATGCGCCCACAGTGCCGGCTGTGGAGCCGATGTTAACGATCCGCCCATAGCCGTTTTTCCGCATCAGCGGCAGGATATACTTACTCATCAGAAAGATACTGGTCACATTGAGCGCAAAAATTTTTTCCCACTGCTCCAGCGCCAGCGTTTCCACCGTGCCATCCACTGACATTCCCGCATTGTTGATCAGGATATCCACTTTGGGGTAATCTCGAGCAATTCGGGCACAGAGAGCCTCTATCTGCTCCGGATCAGAAAGGTCGCAGGCATAAAATTTTGCACCCTGCTTTTCCAGCTCCGCCCCCTTTTTCACACTGCGGCCAACCGCCAGCACCTGTGCGCCCTTGGCCATCAGCTGGCGAGCCGTTTCCTCACCGATCCCGGAGGTCGCTCCTGTCACGATCGCAACTTTTCCGCAAAAATCCATTTTCCATCCTCCCTTAGCGGTATTCCTGCACAAGCATCATCTGATTAGCGGCATGCGCCACCTCCAACAGCTTGATATTTCCCTCTCCCATCAGGGCGCTAAGCCGCGCATCCGCCTCCGCCACCCAGTTGGGATCCACTGCCTCTAAAGAGGCCTTGTCCTTCCAATACACAATGTTGCGTACATAACCGGGGCGATCACTGCTCACCCATATCTCAGAGCCCATGAAGCCCGGCCACTTTTCCAGCCCCTGCGTAAAGCAGGTAAAGTCCCCTTCCAAATACCGATCCAAAAGCTCCGGAGCAATCTGGAACACAAGCTCCTCCACGATCAAGGGGTTCTCATATTTCTTGCGCTGCATATATCTTCCTCCTGTTCAGTTATAGCTCATTCACTCCGCCGGAATAGCTGCAATGGCAGAAGCGCATGGTGGAACAGCACGTGGCCGCTCACCAGCTCATCCCCCTCCAAGGCATAGCGGATATCCCCCATACGAAACAACGTGCTGCCGGGCTCCAGCTCCAGCTTTTGGGCCACGGCGCCGTGCACCTGGCAAAAATCAAGCTCCGCCACAGTCGTATTGGCCTGCCTCAGGCAAAAGATCTCCAAAAATTCGCAGAGACTCAGATCCTCAAAATCTTTCCATTTTTGATAGTCAAATTTGAAATTACTCTTGCGGTAGTAGGCAAGGCTGTAAAGTACCGGCTTTCCGTCCCCGCAGAATACCCGCTCCAAGCGCAGCAGCGGTTCGCCGCAGGTTTTAAGTGTGGAGCCTTGGGCAAGGCCCTCCGCCGCCTCACAATCCACCCACCGCTCATCCGTCAGCCGAACGGAAGGCTCCATCCCATGCAGCCGGATCAAATCCATGAAATCCACCTGTTCATCGATCCTCGGCCCCAAGCGGCATATATGGTCGTTGATCAGGATGCCTTTTCCCCGGCGGCGGCTGACATATCCGCGCGACTCCAGTTCGCCCAGCACATCGCGGATCAGCACCAGACTTACGCCGCACATCCTGGCCATTTCCTCACCGGAGGGAAGTCTGTCCTCTCCTGCGCTGAGTTTCTGCTGGATCAGGCGCAGAACCGTCACCTTTGTTTTGGCATACGCCTTGTCCGGCGTCTTCATATTCTCAAGGCTCATCGTATTCCGTCTCTCCGTAAATAATATTTTTAAAAATAAATCATATTTATCTATTGCAATCAGATTTATTTTATGATAATCTATTTTCAAGAGATAGTCAAGTGTTTTTCCAAAGCGGATTCCTGTATTTCCGGTGCAGCGACACCTGTGTATATTTTTTAATTCGAGGAGGAAGTCACCATGAAAAAAACAATCGCATTCCTACTGTCTCTAATTATGACTCTTAGTTTGCTGACCGCCTGCAGCACCCAGAAGGAGCCAAATAGCCCAAACAAAGGCGGCAACACTTCTGACCCGAGCAATCTGAAAATAGGCTTAGTCCTGACCGGAAGTGCCAACGACGGCGGATGGAACCAAATGGCTGCCGACGCCGCTTCCACTGTGGCAGCCAAATATGGCTGCACAGTAAATTTCTCCGAGTCTGTTGCAACCACAGATATTGAAAACACCATCCGCGGGTATGCCGATGCCGGATATGACATTGTGTTTGCCCATGGTGCAGAGCTGTTTGATGCTTCCAAGCAGGTTTCCAAGGATTATCCCGATACTAAATTTATCAACAGTTGCGCCTTCTCCGGGCAGGAGCCAAATCTCACAGGCGTTGACTTCGGTGCATATGAGCTGGGCTTTTTGAACGGCTTGGCCTGTGCCTACGCTACAGAGGTAAAGAAGGTTGGCGTTATCATTGCCGTGGAGAGTGACTCCATGCTGACTTGGGTAGAGGGCATCAAGGACGCTGTGAAATACGTGGATGAGAGCATTGAGGTCGTGGTTGTTGCCACGGGTAGCTTTGACGATCCCATCAAGGCCAAGCAGGCCACCGACGCAATGGCTTCCAAGGGCTGCGATGTGATTACCCAAAATGCAGACGCCTGCGGAAACGGCGCCGTAGAGGAATGCGACGCCCTGGGTCTAGTGAATGTGGGCGCTGTGGGAGACCAAAGCGCTTACGGAGAAAGCTGCTTCCTGTCCGTGATACAGGACGCGCACCAGGGCATTGCGGCCGCTATTGATGAGGCAATCAACGGCACCCTGAAGCCCGGGCCTGTGGTCATGGGCGCCAATGCAAACGTGGTGTATCTCACCGACTACACCGGCAAATACGCTAACCTCCTCACCGATGAGGAAAAAGCCACCCTGCAAAGCGTCTGGCAGCAGGCGCATGACGGCATTGATCTGCACACCCTCACCAAGTAAATCTCCGTACTGAAAAAAACACCGGGGAAGGCTCCTTTGAAGGGGCCTTCCCCGGTGTTTATTTGTCAAGGAAGTCCGAAGAAAGTGTTCCGAGCTGCGCAGCGATTTTCTTGTCCTGCACGGTGTGCGCTGAACAGCAGGGTGCCTTATGCGGCATTTATGCTTCTGCGGACGTTTTCTCCTCCCGCCGCTTTTGATATGCCTCCAGATACCGATCCAGATAGACCTTGTTGACAGTAGCAGAGATCGTATTGCGAAGCAGGTCCTTTTCATCGGATTGAGTTTCGCCTATTCCCTGCCTTGCAGGTGCTATGCCAAAGGCCGCGCCAAGCATATTTTCGAACTCGTCGCAGAAATAATCATAGGCAGTCTGAAGCGCATAGCTGTCCTCCTGTATACCAAACATCATCCGAAGCCCATCAAGCGGAACGACAGGCTTGACCACGGCAATAAAGAGCAGGCGTGCAAGGTGCTGGGCGGTGTACAGCTTTTTCTGCGGTGCGGGGATCAGCCGCTGCTTGACATAATTGCTTACCATAGAGCTTGTCAGCGCAGGCTCCCCCAGTATTGCCAGGTGGGAATTGACATAGCGCACCACCTGTTCCAAATAAAGGCCGACGTCAGGAATCTGCGCATAGCGGGGCAGACGGAATTCCTCAATATTCACAGTTGTGTTCTTCCCTTCATATTCTATGGCTCTATTATATACGATTTCGGCCAATAGTTCAACTGTTCCCGAAAATGTTTTAATCGGTTTTATAAAAACGGTTGACGGATTGAGAGAAAACTGGTAATATTCTTATACCGGTTTTTCAAAACCGGAGGAAATGCCTTTTGCTATTAGGAGGATTTACCATGACTCAGCTTCGCATTGCCGCAGACTCCAGCTGTGATCTTCTGGCGCTGGAGGGTTTGGACTTTGTCGCCGTTCCCCTTACCATACGAACCGACACGGAGGAATTCCGAGACGATGCCGCCCTCGATGTAAACAAGATGGTCAGCACGCTTCGTAATACCAAGGGCCGCTCCTACAGCGCGTGTCCCAATATTGCGGATTGGGAGGATGCTTTTGGCGAGGAGGGTGACGTAATTGCCTTTACCATCACAAGCAGCCTCTCGGGCAGCTACAGCGCGGCGTGCGCCGCAAAGAAGGCCTGCACTGAGCGCAATCCCACTCGGCGCATCCATGTTGTTGACACCCTGTCTGCCGGCCCTGAAATGATGCTCCTCATCGAAAAGGTGCTGTCCGCACTGCGCTCCGGCGCGGACTTCCACGATGTGTGCCGGGTGGTAGAGGCATACCAGCACCAGACCCACCTGCTCTTTGCGCTGGAATCCATGCATAATCTCGCCCAGAACGGACGGGTCAGTAAGCTCGCCGCGACTATGGCGGGCGTTCTCGGCATCCGCGCCCTGGGGCAGGCCAGCCTTGAAGGAACCCTTGAGATGCTTGAAAAATGCCGTGGGCTAAGAAAAACACGGGCGTCCATGCTGCGGGAAATGGAGCGCTTCGGCTACAACGGAGGCAGCGTCCGTATCGGGCATTGTCAGAATGCGGCCCTTGCGCTGGAGCTTGTCACCGAGATTCATCAGCTTTTTCCCGAGGCGGATGTTAAAAGCTATCCCCTGCGCGGCCTTTGCAGCTACTATGCCGAGTACGGCGGCATTATGCTGGGCTTCGAGTCGTGAAAATGCATACGCGGTTGCAGGCGATGGAGATCCTGCATCTGCCGGTACGTATTCTGACGCTGCCGCCGATCGTTATCGGCGTAACCCTGCTTTTAATGTACGCCCTGGAAGGATTTTTGACGCTGCGGGAGCTGCTGGTGTGCGAGCTTTTTTTGCTGCTCATCCCCATTGCGGCATACCCACTGCGGGAAATCCTTCACATCGGAAAGGACCGGCGGAAAGGGCAGCGCGCCACGGCGCTGGTATGCAGCGCCGTCGGATACATTGCAGGCTTTCTCTGGTCACTGCTGGCACCCTGCTCATGGCTTGTCCATATTCTGTTTCTCTCCTACGTTATTTCCATCGCGGGCCTGCTGCTGCTCAATGTCGGGCTTGGCTTTCATGCAAGCGGCCACGCCTGCAGCACAACGGCTCCGGCACTTCTGCTGACTTGGAAGCTGCACCCCCTCTTCATCATACCGTCTGTGCTGCTAATTGTGGCGGTATACCGCTCCTCCTTGAAACTGTCACGTCACACGCTCCCCCAACTCCTGACCGGCTCGGCGGTGAGCCTCCTGGCCTGCGGGATTTCCACCCTGTTCTACGGAACCGGTTAAGGCAGAGTTACCCTCTATTAAAACGCCGCACCTACTGATGATCCCGAAAACCTGTGCCTACATCTGGATCATTGTTATGGGGCTGCAGCTGCTGTTCCGCGCTGCTTGAGGAGGGTGTGCAGCAGCATGAGTCAGAAAAGATATTCCATCATCTACAGCAGCGTGACCGGCAAATAGCGGAACAGCGCGAGAGCTCGCGCTGTTCCTCTATTTATGGGGATATAGCCGCAGGGATAAACCCGCGTTTAATTCGCCCGGGTTTTAAGTCAGCTCAAATGCGATACAATAATCTCCTTACCCGCCTGCCGGGATGGATATCTCAAACACAGCGCCGTGCTCCCCATTGCAGGCGCAGATCCTGCCCTTGTGCAGGTGGATGATTTCTTTTGTCAGCGCAAGGCCAATGCCGGTTTTTCCGCTTTCCCCCATATAGAAACGATCAAAGATATGGGGAAGATCCGTCTCGGCGATGCCGTTTCCATCATCCTGTATCCGGATTATCACATTCCGTTTGTCAGGCCGGCAGGTCAGGCGCAGCTCACTGCGGGCATACCGCAATCCGTTGGTCAGGATGTTCGTGACCGCCCTGCGCATCTGCGTGTCATCGCATTTGACCATGACGGGTTCTTCGGGGAAATCCGGCACAATGGCGATGCCGCTATGGGCGGCTGCCGGCTCCACGGTGCGAAGGCTGTCGTAGAGCAGCTCCCGAAGATCCACCTTTGAAAGCGTAAGCTGCCGCCCCATGTCGAGCCGGGAGATGTCCAAAAGCTCCTCCACCAGCTCCGTCATGCGGTCGCTTTCCGCCAATATCACCTCCGCCGAGCTGTCTGCCTCCATCACCCCCGCCTGTATGCCCTCCGCATAGCCCTGTATCGCCATAAGCGGTGTTTTCAGCTCGTGGGAGGCATTCTGGAAGAAGGTCTGCTGTCGTTCCGCTTCGTTCTCGATATCCCTGCCAAACCGGAAGCCCAGCAGGCACATGACGGAAGAAATTGCAAGCAGCACCGCAAAGAACATCCCGTTCAGCGTCACGATATAGCGTGTGATCGGGCCGATGTCTATGTACATGATGTAGGAGTATGGAGCTTCTGCATCGCCGTAGTCCTCCTGCACGGACATAAAAATCAGGTGGTGTCTACCCGTCCTAAAGGAATAACACTGATCCAGCGCGATGTTCCGATTGCTGCAGTAGGCCAGCAGCTCCTTCTCCAATTGGTAGGTTTCCTGTCTCCATCCGCTTGGCCGGTAGCCATCCTCCAGCTCCAGAAAGACAATGCTGGGCGTAAGGAAGTGTTCCTCCTCCCCGTTGTCCCAATCGCTGTTAGGGATCGTTCCGCTGTCTGTATAGGGGATGGTGCGGTTTTGGTACCTCGCCTCACTGATGAGCGCCTTTTTTGCCTCTCTTACAAAGTGAGCCGGGATAATGACATTGACCGCCAGCATGAAAAGGGCAAAGAGCAGCAGCGCCGCGCCGAGGATCAGATACACGATCCGCTGCTTGATGTTCTTCATACGCTCTCCGCCTCCTTCAGCCTATACCCAAAGCCCCAGATCGTAGTCACACTGACGCCGCTGCCTGCCTGCAGCAGCTTTTTCCGGATGCGGCGAAGGGTTTCGTCCGTCACACGGGTCTCCACCTCCGAATCGAAGCCCCAGACTGCGTTGAGCAGCTCCTCGCGGGAGTAGGCTTTCCCCGGCTGCCTCATCATATAGCTAAGCAGCCGCAGCTCGGTTTGGGTCAGCGCAACAGGTGCATTCCCGCAGAGGACGGCGTTTTCCGTAGCGGAATAGCGGAGATCCCCATAGCGCAATTCGTCTGCTGTCGCTGCCGCTGTTTTCCCCCTGTCCATCTCCACCCGGCGCAGCAGGGCTCTCACCTTCATGAGCAGGATCGTGGGCCGAAAGGGCTTGGTGAGATAATCATCGCCGCCCTGGCTGATTCCCATGACATAGTCCAGCTCGCTGTCCTTTGCCGTGAGCAGAATGATGGGAATGTCGGAAACAGAGCGAAGCTCCCGGCACACGGTAAGGCCGTCCGTGCCGGGCATCATAATATCCAAAATCACAAGCTCCGCCGGCTCCTGCTGAAAAGCCGCCAGCAGCGCGTCGCCGCTTTCAAAGGAGCGCACTTCATATCCGTCGCTTGTAAGGAAGCTGTGCAGCAGCTCGCGTATGCTCTTTTCGTCATCAGCCAGATAGATGGTGTGCCCCACAGCGTCCTCCTTGTAAGCAGCGCCAAATGCTGCGCACAGGCGCAGCATCGGCGTGGTATTGAGTCTATCGTATCAGAAAAGGCTTTCTCCATCAAAGAGGGCAGATGCCGCTTTCACAGCCTGTGTTCCCCCAAACGGAATTGTTCAGCTCGCAGAGTCGGTTGTCAATCTCCACCAGGCGGTTGTAGTCGGTGACAAGGGCCTCCTTTTCCGCATCGGTCAGGACATTCAGGCTGCGGATAAAGGAAATCTCATCGTAGTTATCGAAGTTATAGTCATCCGGCAGGCCAAAATAAGCCTCATCCACCTTGTCCCACAGGTCTGCATTCTTCTCGCTGATCCGGTCATACTCCTGCTCCAGGGTGTCGATCTCATCCAGCACCTTGGGGTCGGCCTTTTCCAGTGCCTTCTCGTAAAGCGGCATATTGTCGCAGTCGGGCAGCTGAGCGTACAGCGCCTCCATTTGGGCGTCCAGCTCGTTCAGCTCCTTGATGTCCGCCAGAAGCGTTTCCTTCTCCGCTTCCGTCAGGGCGTTGCTGCTGCGGATAAACGCTGCTTCGTCAAAGTCTGTGAAGTCGTAGTCCTCGGGCAGTGCATTGCAGGCCTCGTCCAGCTTCTCCCACAGTGCGGCGTTCCTCTGGAAGACGGCGTCGCTCTTTGCTTCCACTGCCTCAATCTGCTCCCAAATTGCGTCCTCATTCTCCGTGGCGATGGCAGCTGCCGGCTCTGCCGTGTCAGGCGTTGCCGCAAAGGCTACGGCAGTTGCGCCGATGGCCGATACCGCCAATGCCAGTGTCAGCACAAGGCTCCAAATCGTTTTCTTCTTCATGGTATGTTACGCTCCTTTTTGAAGTATTTGGGGTCGTGTATCAACCTTGTCTACATGATACCAAAAGCGCCTTCGGACTTCTCCCGCAAAAGTGCGGAGAAAGTGTCACAAAAGTGCAACAGGGCCAATTGGGAGATTCCTCCTTTTTTTGAGGAGATAAAAACCCGCTTGTCAGCTCATATCGGCGGCAAGGGCCTGGTCGATGAGCTTTTGCAGCGTCTCGGCCTGTTTCTTTTCTGTAATAGCACCTACGATGGGTTCTCCCACGATATTGCCGTTGCGGTCAACTACATAGGTGGTGGGATAGGCAAGGATATTCGAGGTAAACTTTCCCGCCTCACTGTCGGAAGCGAAATATACATTCTGATAGGTTGCGCCCTTCTTCATCAGCACATCCTTTGCCTCTGAAATTGCCGCTTCGTCGCCGCCCAGCGTGAAGGTGTTGACGCCGATGAGTGCGCCGCCCTTTTCAGCAAGCTTCTTGTTCAGCGCATCCAGCTCGGCAAGCTCGCCCACACAGGGGTTACAGGTGGTAAACCAGAAATTCACTACCGTGACAGCGTTGCCGGAGAACAGCTTATCGCTCTTCACCGTGTTCCCGTTCAGGTCCTTGCCCTCAAAGGAGGGGAACTTCTTCATGCTGCCGTCATTGGGCGGCGTGGTCGTGTTGCTGCCTGCAGGCATACTCATGTCGCCATCCAAGGATTTCCGCGCCACCTCAGGGTATTTTTTCTCAATCATGGTCAGCTTGCTTTCGATGTCACGAATCTTCTCCGCTTCTCCCTGAAGCAGCTTCAGCTCATCCGCCGTAAACTGATCCTTGGCGGATTCGATTGTACTGAGCAGGAAATCGCCATAGTTTTTGCCGTCCTCCTGCATAGTCATGCCTTTATCAGCCGCCATAAATACCTTTTCCCACAGCGCGGTATTCTTTGAGAGAATAGCATTTTCCTGCGCCATCAGATCCTTGTGCATGGCAGCCGCTTCCTCGGCATTCTTCGGGTCGCTTCCCATTCCATCCTTTTTGTCGCCGCTCTTTGTGCCGCAGGCCGCCAGAGACAGCACCATCAGCGCGGCAAGCAGCAGCGCCAACAATCTGCTGGTAGTGTTCATTTTATTCATCCGTTTTGTTCCTCCTTGTTATTTTTGTTTTTTCTGCGGCTTTCTGCCGCCTCTTTTTTATCCTTATCATCTCCGAAGCCGTAGCGAAAGCACACGGCGCCCGTCGGGCAGGTGCGGACGCACATCCCGCAGCGGATACACTCGGCATGATTGGGCGTCCTTGTCACATCCACATCCATCTTGCATACTCTGGCGCATTTTCCACAGGAGACACACTTGTTTTTGTCCACCTTCATTTGGAATAGAGACACCCGATTCAGCAGCGCATAGAACGCGCCCAGCGGGCAGAGCCACTTGCAGAAGGGCCGGTAAAGCAGTACGCTCAGCACGATCACCACCAGCAGGATGCCGAATTTCCAGGTAAACAGGCTGCCCAGCGCCGCTCGTATGCCGGCATTGGCAAGGGACAGCGGGATGGCCCCCTCCAGCACGCCCTGCGGGCAAAGGTATTTGCAGAAGAACGGATCGCCCATACCTACATCGTTCACAAGGAACGCCGGCAGCAGAATTACCATCACCAGCAGAACGGCGTACTTGATGTATCGCAGTGGCCTCAGCTTCTTTGTGGAGAGCTTCTTCGTGGGGATCTTGTGCAGCAGCTCCTGAAGCCAGCCAAAGGGACACAGAAAGCCGCAGATGAAGCGCCCCAGCAAAACTCCCAGCAAAATGAGAAAACCTGTGATATAATAGGAGAAGCTGAATCTCGACGAACCCACCACCGCCTGAAACGCACCGATAGGACAGGCGCCGGAGGCCGCCGGGCAGGAGTAGCAGTTCAGCCCCGGCACACAGACGGTTTTCCCTGCTCCCTGATATATTCCGCCCTTGAGAAGGTTCGGCAGGTGCAGGTTGGTCAATAAAGCGGCCCCCGCCTGTATCCAGCCGCGGAAGCGAGAGAGCATCTGTGACACGCCCGAAAACTTTTTATCCAATGCCCACACACTCCAAACACAATTTAATTGCTTTGCTCAATACTACCGCCGCTTCGCCGCGCCAGATACCGAAGCACAGCATGACGACTCCCGCTATCAGCAGCGCGGCCTGCACCACAATCCTTTTTACATGGCCCAATTTCATCACCCCTTCGTTTTTTCTGCCAACATCATAGCGCAGGAGAGTTAAATTCCCTGTTAAGAACGAAAATTTAACGCAAATCTTATCTGTTTTTGCTATAATTAGGAACAACATAAAAATAAAAAGGAGGGCTCCCATGCGCCTTTTGATAATTGAAGATGAACGCGCCCTGTGCGAGACCATCGTCCGCAGCCTGCGGCGTCTGGCATACAGCGTGGACTACTGTTACGACGGTGAGAAGGCTCTGGAGCTGCTGAGCGTGGAGCGCTACGATCTGGTTCTTCTTGATCTAAACCTGCCGGGCAGGGATGGCATGGCGGTGCTGCGCACCCTGCGGCAAACGGACCGCGAGACGCGGGTGCTGATCCTCTCCGCCCGCAGCGAGGTGGAGGACAAGGTGGAGGGGCTGGACGCCGGGGCTAACGACTATCTGGCAAAGCCCTTCCACTTGGCCGAGCTGGAGGCCCGCATCCGTAGCCTGACCCTGCGGCAGTTCACCCAAAAGGATGTGCTGCTGCGCTGCGGAGCCTTGGCCTTTGACACCCGCTCCCGCACCGCCTCCGTTAACGGGCAGGCCATGACGCTGACCCGTAAGGAGACAGGGATTTTGGAGTATTTGATGGTTCACCAGGGACGACCGGTAAGTCAGGAGGAAATGCTGGAGCATGTATGGGACAATAGTGTGGACAGCTTCAGCAACTCCATCCGGGTCCATATCTCCGCCCTGCGCAAGAAGCTCCGTGCCGCGCTGGGCTATGACCCCATCCGAAACCGCATCGGTGAGGGCTATCTGATGGGAGGTGAGGAGCTATGAGGCGCCTTTCTCTGCAGTGGCGCATCACCCTGATGACGGTCCTGCTCATCGGCGTCACCTGCATCGCCATGAATCTTCTGCTCTGCTCCTCCGGTATATACTATATGGATACGATCACAGATACCCTGCAGGGAGACAGCACCGTTATTCTGAACGGTGAAGGAGCAGAGAGCTTTGATCCGCAGCTCATAACGCCTAACGAGAATCTGGCCATCGTTGTCAATGGGGCACAGGGGCGTTTTCGCACAACCAACTGGTACATTACGGCGGTCGTGACTGTATTGAGCGGTATCCTGGCCTATTTTGTCAGCGGACGCGCTCTGAAGCCCTTACGCAGCTTTGCCTCGCAGGTGGAGAAGGTGCAGCTGAATAATCTTGCCGATATGAGGATCAACGAGGATGTTTTGCCGGAGTTTCGGCAGCTGAGTCACTCCTTCAATCAAATGCTGGAGCGGCTGAACAATGCCTTTGCCGCCCAGCGGCAGTTCACCGGCAATGCCGCCCACGAGCTGCGTACCCCCCTGGCGCTGATGCAGGCGCAGCTGGAGCTGTTCTCTGCAGAGCATCCCGACGTGCTGCCGGAAACGGCAGAGTTTCTCACGCTTTTGCGGGAGCAGACGGAGCGGCTGACCCAGATGACCAAAACGCTGCTGGAAATGAGCAATTTACAGCAGGTGGCGCGCAATGAGCATATCCAGCTCGCCCCCATGATTGAAGAAATATTCACGGATCTTGCACCGCTGGCGGAGAAAAATGACATTGCGCTGGAGGTGGAGGGTGACGGTGCCATGATTGGCAGCGATGCGCTGATCTATCGCCTGCTCTTTAACCTGACGGAGAACGCCGTCAAGTATAATCGTCACGGCGGCTCGGTGCGAGTCACTGTCTCACAGGAGTCGGAAAAGCTCCTGATCCGCGTCTCAGACACCGGCCGCGGCATCCCGGAGGAATTTCAGCGCAGCATCTTCCAGCCCTTCTTCCGGGTGGACAAGTCCCGCAGCCGGGAGTACGGCGGTGCGGGGTTGGGCCTCTCGCTGGTGTGGGAGATTGCCGAGCTCCACGGCGGCTCCGTCCGGGTGACGAAGAGCTCGGACAGGGGCACCACCATTTCGGTGGAGCTGCCGGTTCAGTGATATGGCGCACAATTCTCCGGTGAGCAGTTTGCCGAACGCAAAAAGCTGTGTCGCATTTCAAATAAATAAACTGCGCAGCGGGAGCGACCCAAAGGTCGCTCCCGCTGCATGTTGTTATCCCTGAATCTGTTTCTTCTTTATTCCAGCGTGTCCGCAAAGGCCGCTATGGCCGCCAGGCCATCCTTTAGTGTCCGCTGATCACAGGCATAGCCAATGCGCATGCTGTGGGGCTGCTCGAAGCAATCGCCGGGGGTGACAAAGGCCCCGGTTTTATGATACATCTTCTTGCAGAACTCGTAGGATGGGATGTCATAATCATAGTATACCAAGGCTGTGGTGCCCGCCTTGGGCTTGGTGTAATAGAAATGCTCGTGCTCGTCCACCCAGGCATCCAAAATTGCCAGGTTTTCCCGGACGATGGTCTGATTCCGCCTCAGCATCACATCCCTGTGGGCCAGGGCAACGGAGGCCGCCGCATCGTCGAACAGGCCGCAGCTGATGAGGTTATAATCCCGGTGGGACAGGAATGCCTTCAGCGCCGCCGCGTCCCGGGTGGCGATCCAGCCCAGGCGAAGTCCCGCCAGAGAGAAAACCTTGGACATGCTGCTGACAGAGATCCCCTTTTCATACAGATCCGCTATGGAGGGGCACCAATCATCGGTCTGGGTCAGGTGGCGGTACACCTCGTCGCAGAGGATATAGGCATCCACACTGCGGGCAATGTCCACGATCTGCTGCAGCTGCGCCTCGCTCACCAGCGCACCGGTGGGGTTGTTGGGATTATTCAGACAGATCATCTTTGTCTCCGGCGTTACCAGGGCCTTCAGCTCCGCCAGATCCGGCAGGTAGCCGTTCTCCTGTTTGAGATGCATAATGGCCACATCCGCGCCGAGAGCCTCCGGGATGGAGTAGAGCTGCTGGTAGGTGGGCATGATGCTGACCACCCGATCCCCGGCGGAAATAAGGGAGCAGAACACATGGTGATTGGCCCCCGCCGCGCCGTGGGTGGGTACCACCTGGTCCGGCTGCACGGTCTTATACAGCCCGCAGATGCCGCTGCGCAGGGCGGGGCTGCCCAGTATGTCACCATAGGTCAGCCGCTTGGCACAGAAATCCGCCAGAAACCGGGCCTTATCCTCCCCCGCCAGGGCAAACAGCCGGTCCAGGGACACGGAGTCCACGCAGGTCTCTGCGATATTAAAGCGTGCGCCCACTTCATATTCATTCATCCATTCTTCCACGGCAAAGGGTTTGATGTACATAGCATTTTCTCCTTTTCTTGTGAAAAAATACAGGCATCCATGGCCAAATCTTATCCAGCAGATGCCGGAATACCTACGATTCAGTCACGGATGCCTGTGAGCCCCTCAGCCGGTGCCAAGGGAAGCATTTCCTATTCAGCTCGCTTTGCATTATAGCACAGGAAATGCATTTGTCAAGAGGAATATGAATAAATATTCATCATGCATTTGCAGCCCCGCACTTTTTTCTTGTCCGATCCAATCGCATTATAGTTCTTCATGCTCTCTTTACACCGGAAAAGCAGGGTGTTCTTGACAAACACACAAACGCGCGTTACAATGTTCACAAAAGAGGGAGGTGCGTAAATTGTGAACATAGCAGAGTGCAACATTCTGATGGAGCTGCAGCGCAGCGGCTCTACGTCCCAGCGTGCCCTGGCGCGGGCGGTGGGCCATTCCCTGGGGGTGGTGAACCGCTCCTTAAAGGCCCTGCACGAAGCCGGTTATACAGATGATGGCTGCCGCCCCACGGAGAAGGCCGCGGCTGAATTCCGGGCCCGGCAGCCGCGGCAGGCGGTTATCCTGGCGGCCGGGGCCGGCATGCGAATGATCCCCCTAAATATGGAGGTATCCAAGGGCCTGCTGGAGGTCAACGGTGAAGTGCTCATTGAGCGGCTGATCCGCCAGCTGCAGGAGGTCGGTATCCGAGAGATTTATGTGGTTGTCGGATTCATGAAGGAAAAATACGAATACCTAATGGACGCATACGGTGTGGAACTGATCGTCAACCCGGAATATGCGTTGAAAAACAACCTTCACTCCCTGTATCTGGCCCGGGAACACCTGACAAATGCCTATGTAATCCCCTGCGACATCTGGTGCAGCCACAACCCCTTTTCCCGGGAGGAGCTGTACTCCTGGTACATGGTCACAGACCGGTTCGACCATGACAGCAGCGTCCGTGTTAGTCACAAGGGGGAGCTGATAGCCGTGCCCAAGGGCACGGCCGGGAATTCCATGATCGGCATCTGCTATCTGACGCAGCCGGATTCCGACACCGTCTGCACCCGGCTGGAGGCCATGGATGCCGAGCCGCGGTATGACGATGTCTTTTGGGAGGAGACCCTGCGGGATAAGGGCCGCATGATCGTTCCCGCTCGGCTGATGGACGCCGGAGAGGCCGTGAGCATCAAAACCTTTGAGCAGCTCAGGGAGCTGGACAGCCAATCCGACCACCTGAAAAGCGAGGCCATCCGAACCATCTGCGATGCGCTGCACGCGGACATGGAGGAGATCACTCAGGTCACCGTTCTGAAAAAAGGCATGACCAATCGCTCGTTCCTGTTTTCCTGCAAGGGTAAGCGCTACATCATGCGCATCCCCGGAGAGGGTACAGCTCAGCTGGTGGATCGCCGCCACGAGGCCGCCGTATACCAGGCCATCCGGGAGAAAAACATCTGCGATGACATCGCCTACATCAGCCCCGACAACGGCTATAAAATTACGGAATATCTCGCCGATGCCCGGGTGTGCAACCCGGAAAAGGCCGAGGATGTGCGCCGGTGCATGCAGCGGCTGCGCGAATTTCATGAGCTGCGCCTCACTGTGGCCCATACATTTGATATCTTTGGGCAGATTGAGTTTTATGAGTCTCTCTGGAACGGTGCGCCCTCCATTTATAAGGACTACCAGCAGACCAAGGAAAACGTTTTCTCCCTCCGGGGATACATTGACGCACATGTGCAGGAGCGGGTGCTGACGCACATCGACGCCGTGCCGGATAATTTCCTTTTTGTGAAAAGGGATGACGGCAGCGAGGAGATTCGCCTCATCGATTGGGAGTACGCGGGCATGCAGGATCCCCATGTGGACATTGCCATGTTCTGCATCTATGCCCTTTATGACCGCCGGCAGGTGGACGAGACCATCGCGGCCTACTTCCCGGGCGGCTGCAGCGAGGCGGTCCGATTGAAAATTTACTGCTACATTGCGGCCTGCGGCCTGCTGTGGAGCAACTGGTGCGAGTACAAATGGACGCTGGGCGTGGAATTCGGTGAATACTCCCTGCGGCAGTACCGTTACGCAAAGGAGTATTACCGCATCGTTCGGGATACCCTGGAGCAGTGGGAAAGCGAGGGAAAATAAGCATGTTCAAGGCTGAAAGGGCCATCATCATGGCGGCGGGCTTCGGCAATCGGATGAAGCCTGTGACACTGGTTCGGCCCAAGCCCCTGGTAACGGTCAACGGTGTGCGGATGATCGACACCGTGATACAGGGCTTACACCGCAACGGGATTAGGGAGATCTATGTGGTGGTGGGGTATCTGAAGGCGCAGTTTGCCGGGCTGGAGCGGGAATATCCCGGCCTGCAGCTCATCGAAAACCCCTATTACAGCACCTGCAACAACATCTCCTCCCTGTATGTGGCCCGGGATCACATCGAAAACGCCATCATTCTGGACGGTGACCAGATCATCTATAACCCGGATATCCTGGCCCCGGAGTTCAGCCGCTCCGGCTACAACAGCGTGTGGACGGACGAGCCCACAGGCGAGTGGCTGCAAACGGTGGAAAACGGCATTGTGACCGCCTGCAGCCGGACCGGCGGCAGCGGCGGCTGGCAGCTGTACAGCATCTCCCGCTGGTCGCCGGAGGATGGCCGGCGCCTGCGCCGGCACCTGGAGATCGAGTTTGAGGAAAAGCAAAACCGGCAGATCTATTGGGATGACATCGCCCTGTTCTGCTATCCGGAGGAATACCGTCTGGGAATACGCCCCATGCATAAGGGGGACGTGATTGAGGTGGATGATTTAAGCGAGCTGGCCGCTCTGGACGCCAGCTACAGGAAATATGAAAAGGAGAAAAATAATGGAAATGGATAAGACCGCCTCTCATAAGCGAGGTCAGATAGATTGGATGATTACCCTGGTCCCCCTGGGGCTCATTTTGGCCCTGTGCATCGTGTTCTTTTTTGCACCGGAGCAATCCAACGCCGTATTGAGCCAGGTGCGCTTTTTCTTCGGTGATACCTTCGGCGTATATTATCTGGTCATCGGCCTGGGCATCTTCCTGCTGTCGCTGTTCATCGCCGGGTCCAAATATGGAAGTATCGTTCTGGGCGAGCCCAATGAAAAGCCGAAATATCCCTTCTTCGCTTGGGGGGCCATGATGTTCACCTGCGGCTTGGCGGCGGACATCCTGTTTTACTCTTTTTCTGAGTGGGTCCTGTACGCCACCGATCCCCACCTGGCTGAAATGGGCAAAGTCCAGGAGTGGGCCGGAGTGTATCCGCTCTTTCACTGGAGCTTTATCCCCTGGGGCTTTTACTTGGTGCTGGCGGTAGCCTTCGGGTTCATGCTCCATGTCCGCAAGCAGAACCGGCAGAAGTATTCCGAGGCCTGCCGTCCCATCCTGGGCAAGCACACCGACGGCTGGCCCGGGCGGATCATCGACCTGCTGGCGGTATTTGCCCTGCTGGCCGGAACCGCCACCACCTTCAGCGTAGCAACGCCGCTGATGGGCTCTCTGATTTGGGAGCTGTTCCATGTGGAAATAGGCCGGGTAACCATCGATATCATCATCCTTTTCATTACCTGCTTTATATATACATACTCCCTTCTGCATGGGTTCAAGGGCATCAGCAAGCTGGCCAATGTCTGCATCTACTTGTTCTTCGGGCTGCTGGCCTTTGTGCTCCTGTTCGGCGGCGAGACCCGGTATATTATCGAAACGGGCCTGTCCTCCCTGGGCACAATGGTCCAAAATTTCATTGGCCTGTCCACCTTCACAGACCCCCTCCGCACCTCCCATTTCCCACAGACCTGGACCATCTATTACTGGGCCTACTGGATGGTGTGGTGCGTGGCCGCGCCGTTCTTCATCGGCAATATCTCCCGGGGCCGGACGGTGCGCCAGACGATTCTGGGCGGCTACGGCTTCGGCGTGGGCTCCACCATCGTCAGCTTCATCGTGCTGGGCAACTATTCCATGGGGATGCAGGTGACCGGGAAGGCCGACTTCATCGCTCACTTTCTGCGCACCAATGACATCTATGGCATGATCGTAGAGATCATCAAGACCCTGCCAGGCGCACCGGTGATCATGGTGGTGGTGCTGCTGACCATGATTGCCTTTTACGCCACCTCCTTTGACTCCATTGCCCTCACGGCCTCCTGCTACAGCTACCACCGGCTGGAGGAGGGCCAGCAGCCCCACAAGCTGATCCAGCTCATGTGGTGCATCCTGCTGATTCTGCTGCCCATCGCGCTGCTGTTCGCCGAAAGCTCCATGACAAACCTGCAATCGGTGAGTATCGTTGCGGCGTTCCCCATCGGCATCGTCATTGTGATGATCGCAGCCAGCTTCTTAAAGGATGCAAAAAAATATCGTGAGGAGCTCAATTTAAAAGAGTAAGCGGCGGAATACGAAGGAGCTTCCAATAAAAGCAGGTCTGCGGCCAGTTGGCCGCAGACCTGCTTTTATGCTTCAGTTCTGTCCCTTCAGCTTCTCCAGGGCTGCCCGGGCGGCGGATTGCTCCGCCTCCTTCTTGCTGTGACCGGTGCCGGTAGAAAACTCCTCCCCATTCAGCAGAGCCGCCGCCTCAAAGACCTTGGCATGGTCCGGCCCGTCAGAGCCCACCATCCGGTAGTTCAGAGTAGAGCCGCTCTTGCGCTGCACCAGCTCCTGCAGCTCGGTCTTGTAGTCCCGGCGGCGCTCCTCCACGGCTTCCTCCCGCTCCTTATCCAGCAGCACCCGGTGAATCAGTGCCGCAGCGGCCTCCATGCCGCCATCCAGATAAACCGCGGCAAACACGGACTCCGTGGCATCCGCCAGGATAGACGGCCGCTCCCGGCCGCCGCCCTGTTCCTCGCCCCGGCCCAACTTCAGATGCCGGCCTAAATCCAGGCCTTGGGCCACCTCGTGCAGGCTCTCCTCGCACACCAGCGCCGCCCGGATGCGGGTCAGGTCCCCCTCCGGCAGGTCCGGATGCTTTTTGTACAGGTAGTCTGCCGTCACCACGCCCAGCACGGCGTCACCCAAAAACTCCAGCCGCTCATTGCTGCGCATGCCCGCGCCGCGGTGCTCGTTGGCATAAGAGCTATGCTGCAGAGCGTTTTCCAGCAGGGCGCGGTTTTTGAACCGATAGCCCAGCTTTTCCTCCAGTGTGAACATAAAAAACTCCTCTCCACAGCTGAAAAAGGAAACCCCGGCGTGCTGAAAATGCCTTTTCGCCCGCCGCATAAGATTTTGTATCTTTGAAGAAGATGCAAAATCTATGGATCTGAATGGCGCAGGACACCCTTCTTGGGTTTCCCGCACACACCCTTCCTTACCGCGGCTGTAAATTCCCGCTTTTACAGCAGCCTGTCCGGCAAAAGGCCTCGCAGCCGAATAAGAATTTTCGCCCACGCACATGTCGCGGGCGAAAATGATCTCATTTCTCGCGTCTGCGGACGCGAACTCTGCGAGGTCTTTTGAACGGTGGGGTCTCTTTTTTCAACCGTTGATTTTATGGTTCAAATACTGCACGCAGTCCCGGACGGTCTTGAGCCCGGCCAGATCCTCCTCGTCGATCTCGCCTATGTCAAACTCCTCCTCCATGGCCATCACCAGCTCCACCAGATCCACGGAGTCGGCGCCCAGGTCATCCACGAAAGAGCTGTCCAGGGTGATCTCCTCCGCATCGATGGCAAACTGCTCGGCGATGAGGTCCTGCATCGTTTTGAAAATTTCCTCTGCTGTCATATCGAGTTTTCTCCTTTCGGATATGTCTTGAAAAATAATACGGCATCGGCGTATGTATGTCAATAGTCAAATAGGCATTTACTGCTCAATTTTCATCAAATTCACATTTTCCTCAATTTTTTCAATAAGGCCGCTGCGGGCGAAGGCCGCCGCCTGACCGACGGCATTTTCAATGGCCTCGGCGTTGGAGGCCCCGTGGGCCTTGATGACGGCCTTGGAGATGCCGATGAAGGCGGTGCCGCCCACCTTATTGGGGTCCAGCTTGTCCTTGAAGGCATTAAGGCCCGGCATCACCGCCAGGGCGGCCAGCTTTGTCAGCAGGTTTTTTTTGAACATGCTCTTCAGGGCCGACCCGGCAAAGGAGCCCACACCCTCCATGGTCTTGAGCAGGATGTTTCCGGAAAAGCCATCCGTCACGATGACGTCGCAGCCGCCCTTGATGGCCTCCTTGGCCTCGATATTGCCGATGAAATGCAGGTGTCCGGCGGCATCGGCCTCCTTCAGCCGGGCCAGGGTCTGCTTCTGCAGGTCTGTACCCTTGCTGTCCTCGGCGCCGATGTTCAGCAGGCCCACCCGGGGCCTCTCCAGGCCCAGCACCTGCTGGGCATAAAAGCTGCCCAAATAGGCAAACTGCACTAGGTACTCCGGCGTACACTCGGCGTTGGCGCCGCAGTCGATCAAAACAGCCTGTCCCGTGGTGGTGGGGATCACCGGGGCCATAGCGGCCCGGCGGATGCCGTGGATGCGCTTGGTGATAAGAGTTGCTCCGGTGAGCAGGGCCCCGGTGGACCCGGCGGAGACCAGCGCATCCGCCTTCCCCTCTCGGAGCATAGTCAATCCCACACCCATGGAGGTGTCCTTCTTCCGGCGGAACACCGTGGCCGGGTCATCGCACATATCCACTGTCTGGGAGGTGGGGACGATCTCCACCCCCTGGGGCAGCTCCCCTTGGCCGCACTGGGCCAGGGCATCCCGGATGGCGCTCTCGTCCCCGGTGAGGGCGATGTCCACGCCCCAGTGCTTCTGTCCGGCCAGGGCGCCCTTTACGATCTCCAGGGGCGCATTGTCGCCGCCCATAGCGTCTACAATGATCTTCATCAGCTCAGCACCTCCTCGCGCATTTGGTCAATAATCTGCAAAGAACGGGCAGAAAGCTCCGCATTCTTATTTCGCTTTCCCTTTACCCTGTGGTCAAGGGGCGGAATAATACCGAAATTGATATTCATAGGCTGGAAAACGCCCACGCTTTCATTGCTCACATACAGGCTCAGGGCGCCGATGGCCGTCTCCCGGGGAAAGTCCAGGGGTGCCTGTCCCTTGAGCCGGCGAGCCATCTCCACCCCGGCCAAAAAGCCGCTGGCGCAGGACTCCACATAGCCCTCCACCCCGGTCATCTGTCCGGCAAAGGCAATGCGGGGCTGCTTTCTCAGCCGGTAATAGCGGTCTAAAAGCCGGGGGGAATCCAGATAGGTATTCCGGTGCATCACCCCGTATCGCAGGAACTGAGCGTCCTTCAGGGCCGGGATCATGGTGAATACCCGCTTCTGCTCCGGCCATCTCAGGTGGGTCTGGAAGCCCACCAGATTATAGATGCTGCCCTGAGCGTTATCCTTGCGCAGCTGCACCACAGCGTAGGGCTCCCGGCCGGTCTTGGGGTCTTTTAGTCCCCGTGGCTTCAGGGGGCCATAGCGCAGGGTATCCTCCCCCCGCCGAGCCATGACCTCCACAGGCATGCATCCCTCAAAAACCTGCCCATCCTCAAACCCGTGGACCGGGGCCTCCCGGGCCTCCGTCAGGGCCTTCCAAAAGGCCAGATACTCGTCCTTTTCCATGGGACAGTTGATGTAGTCCGGGGTCCCCTTATCATAGCGGGAGGCGAAATACGCCGACTCCATGTCCACGCTCTCAAAGCTCACAAGCGGCGCGGCGGCGTCAAAAAAGCTCAGCGTCGTATTCTCCCGGCCCAGCAGCTTCAGCAGCGTCTCGGCAAAGGCATCGCTGGTCAAAGGCCCGGTGGCCACCAGCACTTCTCCCTCGGGAATGTCCGTTACCTCTCCATCGATGATTGTGATATTGGGGTGGCTGCGGATGGCCTCCGTAACCATTCGGGCAAAGCCGTGGCGGTCCACTGCCAGGGCGCCCCCGGCGGGAACCCGAGTGGCGTCTGCACAGCGCAGGATCAGGCTGTCCAGCCGCCGCAGTTCCTCCTTCAGCAATCCCACGGCGTTTTCCAGCTGATCCGAGCGCAGGGAGTTGCTGCAGCACAGCTCCGCATAATATTCGGTCTCATGGGCAGGGGTCTTTTTCTCCGGCTTCATCTCCCGCAGCGTCACCCGGATACCTCGCTGGGCCAGCTGCCAGGCGGCCTCGCTGCCCGCCAGGCCCGCGCCGATCACCGTTACTTCCATGGCTTACTCCTTCTCGGCGGTTTTCTTCGTCTTGGCGGCGGATTTACTCGCCGCCTTCTTTGCTGTTTTCGCCGGAGCCTTGGCGGCGGATCCCGCCGCTGTCTTGGTGGTCTTGGTCCCGGCCTTCTTCGCGGTTTTTGCGGTTTTCTTTTCGGCGGTATCCTCCGCCTTTTTGTGGTACCCCCGCTTATCCTCCGGCAGGAAGTTGGAGCACTCCGGATTGATGCAGAAGGGCTTGTTAAAGCCCCGGCCGGACTTTTTGAACATGGTTTGGCCGCACACAGGGCAATCCTCCTTGGTGGGTACATCCCAGGTGCGGAAGTCGCAGCGCTGGCTCTCGTCGGCGGCAGTGGAGCGGTCGCAGCAGTAGTAGGTATATTGCTTGCCGGTCTTTTGGCTGACACCGGTGCGCTTCATGAGCCGCCCGCCGCACTTGGGGCAGCGGCCCGGCATCTGGACAACCAAGGGCTTGGTAAAGGTACACTCCGGGTATCCAGGGCAGGCCAAAAAGCGGCCGAAGCGGCCGGTCTTGACCACCATGTTGCGCCCGCAGATGTCGCACTTCTCCTCGCTGACCTCGTCGGGCACCTTAATATACACGCCCTCCATGTCCTTCTCCACTTGGTTGAGATTCTGATCGAAATCGCCGTAGAATTCTCTCAGCAGAGCCTTCCAATTCTTGTCGCCGGACTCCACCTCGTCCAGCTCCTTTTCCATGTTGGCGGTGAATTTCACATCCACGATCTTGGGAAATCGCTGGCACATGAGGTCATTGACCACCGATCCCAAGGGAGTCATGCGCAGATACTTACCCTCCTTGACCACATACTCCCGGTCCAGAATGGTGGATACCGTGGGGGCATAGGTGGAGGGGCGGCCGATGCCGTTTTCCTCCAGGGCGCGGATAAGGGACGCATCCGTAAAATGCGCCGGGGGCTGGGTGAAATGCTGGGCGGGCTCCATCTTTTTCAAATCCACCGCTTCCCCCTGCTCCAGGGGCGGCAGGGCCGGCTCCTTGTCCTCTTTTTCCTCATCCCGGCTCTCCTCGTACACGGCGGCATAGCCGGCAAATTTCAGGCTGCTGGCGCTGGCGCGGAAGCTATGTGTCCCGGCCTCCAGCTCGGCGGAAACGCTGTCATACACGGCGTTTGCCATTTGGCTGGCCAAAAAACGGCTCCAAATCAGCCGGTACAGCCGATACTGCTCTCCGGTGAGATCGCCCTTCACCTGCTCGGGAGTCAGCGCCACATTGCTGGGACGGATGGCCTCGTGGGCGTCCTGAGCCCCGGCCTTGGCCTTGTACTGGCGGAAGGTGTTGGGGCGGTAATTGCTGCCGTAGCGGCTGTCGATCAGCTCCCGGGCGGCCACCTGGGCCTCGCGGGAAATGCGCAGGGAGTCGGTACGCATGTAGGTGATGAGACCCACGGCGCCCTCGCCGGTGATCTCCACGCCCTCATATAGCTGCTGAGCGATGGCCATGGTGCGCCGAGGGGTCATGTTCAGCTTGCGGGATGCCTCCTGCTGTAGGGTGGAGGTGGTGAAGGGGGGCGACGGCGAGCGCTGCTTATCCGCCCGCTTCACGCTCTTGACCGTAAAGGGCTGGGCCTGCACCTCCCGGCAGATCTCCTGGGTCTCGGCCTCGGAGGCCGGCTCATACTTCTTTCCGTTTTTGCCGTAATAATGGGCCTTGAACACAGCCTTTTCGCCCTGCTTCGCCAGGTGTGCGTCCAGTGTCCAGTACTCCTTGGGGATGAATTCCTCTATTTCCTTTTCCCGCTGGGCCACCAGGCGCATGGCCACCGATTGCACCCGGCCCGCGGAGAGGCCCCTGCGGATCTTCTTCCACAGCAGCGGCGAGAGGCGATAGCCCACGATGCGGTCCAGCACGCGCCGGGCCTGCTGGGCGTCCACCAGGTCCTGGTCGATGTGCCGGGGAGCGGCGATGCTCTCCTGCACCACCTTTTTGGTGATCTCATTAAAGGTGACCCGGCGGGTCTTGGCGTCGTCCAGATCCAGCAGGTATTTCAGATGCCAGCTGATGGCCTCTCCCTCCCGGTCCGGGTCGGTGGCAAGATAGACCATGTCAGCCTTGTCCGCCGCCTTCTTCAGCTCCCGGATGATCTCCTCCTTGCCCTTAATGGGCTTATAATCCAGCTCAAAATCCTTGTCCACATCCACGCCGATCTTGCTCTTGGGCAGATCCCGCAGATGGCCCATGCTTGCCATGACCTCGTAATCCGGGCCCAGGTATTTGCCAATGGTCTTGGCCTTGGCCGGGGACTCCACGATCACCAGGTTTTTTGCAGCCTTTTTTGCCATAATGCTCTGTTACTCCTTTGTGTCTTCGACTTCCACCGTGCGGACGAACTTGCGCAGTCCCTCCTGGCGGGTGTAGCCGTCAATTTCCAACATTGTCACCGCCGACAGAATCCGCCGCACCGGCACATTGGCCCGCAGGGCGATGTCATCCGTCAGCATGGGTTCCTTATCGTCCAGGATCCGCAGCACCTTGATCTGGTCGTCCGTCAGGCCCTCGGCGTTGCGCCGGACATTGATGACCGGCAGGCCCGAGGAAGCCACCTTAGGCTTTTTGCTGCGCTCGGGATAGAAAATTTCGCTCTTTTTGGGCAGCGGCGGCAGCTTCTCCCCGTCCGGATGCAGTTTATGGGGATAGCGGCTCTGATATTCCCGGAGGATATCCCAGCTCTCCGTAGCCAGGCCCGCGCCGTCCCGGATGAGGCGGTTACAGCCCACGCTGCCCTCGGCGTCCAAAGGGCCGGGGATAGCAAATACATCCCGTCCCTGCTCCAGGGCCGTGGCGGCGGTGATGAGCGCGCCGCTCTTTTCCGGCGCTTCCACCACCAGGGTGGCCAGGCACAAGCCGCTGAGAATCCGGTTCCGGGCGGGAAAATGCCAGCCAAAGGGCTCCGCCCCCGGCGGATACTCCGACAAAAGCACGCCGGAGGCGGCCACGTCCTCATAGAGTCTGTCATTCTCCGGCGGATATACCACGTCCACGCCGCAGCCCAGCACGGCGGCCGTCAATCCGCCGGCGCGCAGTGCCCCCAACTGCGACGCCGCATCAATGCCCCGGGCCAGACCCGAGACCACCAAGCCGCCCTGCTTGCTCATTTCAAAGCCAAAGCGCTCCGCCGTGCGGATGCCGTAGGGCGAGCAGCTCCGGGTGCCCACCACCGCCACGGCGGCCTCCTCGTCAAACAGGGGCATGGAGCCCCTGCCGTAGAGCAGCAGAGGTGGGTCATAGATATTCTTCAGCCGCTGGGGATAGAGGGCATCCTGCGCTGTCAGAAGGAAAATGTCCTTCCGGGCGCACTCCTCCAGGATGCTCTGCGCCCGGTCCAAGGACTTGTTTTCCAGAGCCTGCGCCTGGTCGGCGGTGATCCCCTCCACCTGCAGCAGATCCCCGGGCTCGGCATAGTAGACCTCCTCAGGTGAGCCGAAATGCTCCAGCAGCGCCTGACGGGCCGGGCCGCCCAGCCGGTTCTGCTCCGTCAGCCACACCCAGAATTTCAGTGCTGACATGCGTCCATCTCCTCTCCGCAGTATGCCTCCCACAGCAGCACAGAGGCAGCCACAGCAGCGTTGAGCGACTCACACCGGGGCGACATAGGAATGCGAACTGTGCCGTCGCACAGGGCTAAAAGCTCCTCCGTAAGGCCCCGCCCCTCGCTGCCGATGGCCACGGCGGCCCGGGAAAGCTCCACCGCCCGGGCATCCATGGTGTCCGCCCGGAGGGCAGCACCGTAGAGGGGGATGCCGCTGCGGCGCAGCAGCGTGTGCAGCTCCTGCCCCGTGCAGGTCCATACCGGGCGGCGGAACACCGCCCCCATGGACGCGCGCATGGTCTTGGGGCTGTATACATCGGCGCAGCCGGGCAGCAGGAACAATCCGTCGGCATCAAAGGCATCCAAAGTACGCAGGACAGTGCCCACGTTGCCGGGATCCTGCACTCCCTCCAGCACTGCATAGCGCCGGCCGGTGAGCTTTTCCGGCAGGGCGCGGGCCGGAATGCGGCAGGTAAATAAAACGCCCTGGGGCGTTTTCATGGGCGAAACGGAGGTCATTATGTCTGCCGGGACCTCCACCACCCGAACATCGGGAGGCAGCGGCGGCAGCTCAGCAGCTCCGGTGTGCACCACGCACACAAGCTCCGCCTTCCACAGCAGCGCCTCCCGCAGCAGCTTGGGGCTGTCGCCCAGGTACTCTCCGCACTGACGGCGGTAGCTGCCGGAGGCGGCCAGGCGGCGAATATGCGTGAGCAGTGGATTTGTGCGGGACGTGATGCGCTCCATAAGTGCCGGCCTCCTTTCGGGCATACACAGGGTGTCATATACCTATATAATAAAGCAGTATTTTTTTGCGATGTCAAGAAAATTTTTTGCCGCAGACACAATGTCTGCGGCAAAAAGACGATTCTATACACATTTTTGGCAGGTCTGCATCACATTGATCGCCTTTTGGTCTTTGTCTCCAATCCCCTTATTCTGCACTCGCAGTTCAAAAAAGCTCTTGTGTTTTCAATGTATTGAGTCCGTCAAACTGGAAGCCGTGCTTTCGTTATGCGACCGTTGCGCTCAGCGCTCTTTCTCTATAATCGCCAGCACCTTTTCTCTGTCGCGCAAATAGAAGTGCGCCGAGGCTGTGAAATACGCCTAAATCCTGCATTTACAGATCATCCTCCTTGCGATTCACCGAAGCTCCGGTGTCAAAGCCGTTGGAAAACGCCGGCGCAGCTTGTCCAGATTTCCCTGAAAAACAGCCTCCAGCGGAACATCCAATGCCGTGGCAGCCTCGGCGAGATACCACGCCACATCCCCAAGCTCCCTGACCAAATGCTCCTTGTCCGGCTCATGTCCCTGCATCAGCCACTTTTTCACGATGTCAATGGCCTCCCCGGATTCCCCGCACAAGCCCATGATGCTGTTGATGAGAACATCCTTTTTGTCAAGCGCCGGATTCAGCGTTGCCATTGCCGCTTTCTGATATTCGTTGACTTGCATCGGTTTCCTCCGTTATTTTGCCTGCGCAAATTGATAAGCCTGCTCGATCCAATCAAATAAATCTTCGTCTAAATCGGACGGATTGCTGATGACAAAATGCGTTGTCCACCGCCCCGGATACGGCTCGGTTTTTGCCGCCACCCGGTCGGATTCCGGCGGTGCGGACAGCCCCAGCGTCAGCACAAAATAGTTCTCCGGCAATACAAAAACCTCTCCCCCCTCTCCGTGATCAATTCCCGCAAGGCATCCCTGTGTTCCGTGTGCCGGGAAACACAGCACACGGAGCGGTACAGAAATTGATGATTCAAAAAAGGAAGAGTAGATTATGATGACTAAAAATGATAAAATCAAGTCAAAAGGCTCAAGCACCCCCGCCGACAGCTCCCTTGGCCTTGCCATCGGCTTGAGCCTCGGTACGCTATTCGGGATCATAACAGACAATCTCGCTCTCGGCATGATGATCGGCGTTGCCGTGGGTCTGTGCGGCGGTTCGGCTGCCGGTGCGCTGAAGGGAAAGGAGAAGGAGACAAGCGATGAAGAAAAGGAAAACGGTGAAAAATAGCAGGGGATTTTCAAAATATCTTATGTCGATCCTGCTGTTTCTGTTGTTTGAAGCAGTAGCGGTCACGCTGTGGCTCACAAAGGACAACCTGTTCTATCTGCTGAATTTCAGCTACATAGGCGGCTGCCTCGCACTGGGAACGGCGCTGTTCACTGCCGGGAAACGCTATGCCCGGCATTTTGTGCAGCTGGCGGTGGGAAGCTATATGCTGCTGTATCTTGGCGTGATTTCTCATGAGAATATGCAGCTTGAGGGCTTCTGGTACTATCTGTTTCTCGGCGTTTTTGAAGCGGCGACCATTCACTATGCCGTGGCAAAGATTTTTGGCCCGCTGCTGTTCGGGCGCGGCTGGTGCGGCTATGCCTGCTGGACGGCCATGGTGCTGGATTTTCTGCCCTATAAGCAGCCGCAGAAGCCCCGAAAGGAGAAGCTGGGCGCTCTGCACTATGTGATGTTTGTGTTGTCGTTGGTGCTTGTGTCCGGCCTGTTTTTGTTCAAGGTCGCAAATCTCGAAAAAATAATGTTCTGGCTGTTCCTCGCCGGGAATGTGCTCTATTACATCGCCGGCATCGCGCTGGCCTTTGCCTTCAAGGATAACCGGGCATTCTGCAAATATCTGTGTCCCATCACGGTGCTTCTCAAGCCCATGAGCTATTTTTCTCTGCTGCGCGTTCACTGCGACGAGAGTAAATGTGTCCACTGCGGCAAATGCCTGCGGGTCTGCCCCATGAACGTGGAGGTCAACAAAGAATCCCGCAAGCGGAAAAACGGGACGGAATGTATCCTCTGCTACGAATGCACAAAGGTCTGCCCCACCAAGGCACTGCATTAACGGAGCTAAGCGGAAATATCCTCCCGGCACTGTTCAGGCTTCTGCCAGCGTAGTCCTTATATCCATCTCGAATACTATGCAGGAATTAGCCACCTGTTATCAGGAAACGACCACCTATCGAAAAACAGTAGTATTTGTTTTCCCCATCGTCTATGGTAAAGCCGTGGAAAGGAGGAGACCGGATGAAGATTGAGATCAAAATCGACAAGAATTGTGACGAACCGAAGGTCATCGTCGTAACGGACAAGGTAACCGATGCAATCAATGAAATCGTAACAAGGCTTTCGGATAAGCCGTCTCAAATACTTGCCGGATTCAAGGATGGACAGGCAGCCGTGCTGGAGCCGGAGCAGCTCTACCGAATCTATGCCTCGGATGGCAAGGTGTATGCCGAAACGGGAAATGGCACCTATTCTCTCCGGCTGCGGCTGTATGAAGTGGAGCAGCGGCTCACAAGCCGCTCCTTCGCGCGCATATCGAACAGTGAGCTCATCAACCTGAAAAAGGTCCGCAGTTTTGATTTGAGCCTTGTCGGAACAATCTGTGTTTCGCTCTCAAACGGAGCTGTTTCTTATGTTTCCAGGCGGTATGTCTCCAAAATCAAGCAGCTGTTAGGGCTATGAGGTGGTTAAAATGAAGAAAAAAATTGTAAAACGCATTTGGATCGGGTTTCCTGTAGGCATTGCCATGGGGTATATCATTACCTTGGTTATCTCCGCCTGTATTGGGGATGGAACCGTTTACTCGGCCACGCCGGAGTTTGTCCAAAGGATGGGCACTGAACTGAGCGCCGTTATTTTGCAGACAGCTCTGTGCGGCGTTCTGGGGAGCGGCTTTGCGGCGGCATCCGTGATCTGGGAGATAGATTCGTGGAGCCTTGCCAAGCAAAGCGGCGTGTACTTTATCGTTATAGGGGCCATCCTGCTTCCCATCGCTTATGTGACAAATTGGATGCGGCATTCTGTAGTGGGGCTCCTGTCTTATGTCGGAATTTTTATCGGTATCTTCATGGCCGTTTGGCTTTCTCAGTATTTATGCTGGAAGGTGAGAATCAAAAAAATGAACTATTGCATCCATCACGAGAAAAAATCGCAAGAGTAAAAATCTTAGCCCCGGAGAGTAAAGCGGCAGCCCGCTGCTTTACCCTTTGGGACTGATAAGGTTGAAAACGAGCATGATTTCTCTGTATTCCGCCGATATTCTACCGCCGAGGGATGTATCCGCATAGCCTTTCGCCGTATACTCAAAGCATCTTAAACACGGGAGGAAAATTCAATGAATCAAACAGCCATCGGCAGTTACATTTCCAAGAAACGCAGGGAGAAAAATCTGACACAGGAACAGCTGGCGGAAAAACTCGGCGTGTCCAATAAGACGATCTCCAAATGGGAAAACGGCAAGTGTATGCCCGATTACAGCATTATTGAACAGGTCTGCAGGGAGCTTTCCGTTACGCTCCCCGAGCTGATGGACGGCGAGGATGCAACGGAGGACAGCGTGCGCGTCTATGACGAAGCGCAAATCCTTGACCTGCTGCGCCGCATGCAGGAGTTGGAACGGCAGAAATGGATTCTCTACGGTATCATTCTCGTTGTCCTCGGCCTTGCCTGCAGCGCCATGTCGGCCACGGCCAGCGGCTCAGAGGTGCAGGACTTCGTATCCGGTCTTCTGATGGGGCTGTCCGCTGCAGAAATATTGGCAGGGATTGTCATTGTCGGAAAAAGCATTTTGAAAAGGTAGCTTACTATCCTTCATCACATCTTTAGCAAATCTGCAGCAAAAAAGCTCTATAGCGTCAATACAAATCGCCGCATTTTAAGGCCATCCTTTAATACAGGCAAAGCATTTCCTCGTGTTTGTGGTCGGCAGCTCAGCTTCACTCATGAGCGGCTATTATCCATATCCCTTTATTCATTTGTCCAGAATGTATTGTACTCCTGGAAAAGCAGTTTTTCCGACCCGGGTCCATCTTGACAGGTCGGCCGAAATTTGCTAATATAAACACACCTAATGGTTGTTTTTATGCAGCATAGTTAGTCAGCTCTAATCGTCGAGGGGCATAACAAGACTATGTGTGGAGCCATTAATTTTATCAGGGTGTCGGAGGCCGTGCTGCAACCGGTTTATACCCGGGCCATTTACCGACCGGCTGCGGCCGTGGCCCATTTATGAAAAGATCAATCCAACGACCTATATATCCGGTCGTTGGCTGCATCTAAATATCTGTTTAGGAGGACAACTGCTATGACAATGAAAAAAATCGGTATGTTTGCCGCCGGCGTGCTGTTCGGCACGGCGGGTCTGAAGGTTCTCGGCAGCAAGGATGCCTGCAAGGTCTATGCGCACACAACCGCCGCCGCGCTGCGCGCCAAGGACAGCGTAATGACCACTGTTACCGCTCTGCGCGAGGGTGCCGAGGACGTCTACGCCGACGCCAAGGCCATTAACGAGCGCCGGGCTGAGGCCGAGGCCGCCGCTGTGGTGGAGGACACTTCCGCGGAGGAAAGCAAGGCGGAGTGACCCATGAAATGCACGATCCTACATGAAACTCGAGGTCGCATGCGGGTACGCCTGTGCTGTAGGCGCATGACGCTGGAGCAGGCGGATGTGCTGGAGTACTATCTGCGGGCGGTAGACGGCGTGCAATCGGTGAAGGTTTACGATCGGACCCGGGACGCCGTGGTGGTCTATGCCGGCCGGCGCTCGGAGCTGATCCGTGTGCTGGGGGCCTTCTCCTTCGCCAAGGCGGAGGCTATGGAGCTGGTGCCGGAGCATACCTCCCGGGCCCTGAACCGGGAGTTTGAGGACAAGCTGGCGGTCACCGTCATGCGGCGGTGTATTTCACGCCTGTTCCTGCCGGTGCCCGTCACCACCGCCATCTCCCTCTTCCGCTCCGTCAAGTACATCAAGGAGGGCTGCCAGGCGCTGCTGCAAGGCAGGCTGTCTGTGGCGGTACTGGATGCCGCCGCCGTCACGGTGTCCATGGCGCGGGGCGATTTTGCCACCGCCGGCTCCGTGATGTTCATGTTGCGGCTGGGCGAGATTCTGGAGGAATGGACCCACAAGAAGTCCGTGGCCGACCTTGCCTCCGCCATGAGCCTGCGGGTGGACAGCGTCTGGCAGCAGGTAAACGGCACCGAGGTGCTGACGAAAATCACCGATGTGAAGCCGGGGGACCGTATCGTGATCCGCACCGGCGGCATGATTCCCCTGGACGGCCGGGTGGCGGAGGGCGAGGCCCTGGTGAACCAGTCCTCCCTCACCGGCGAGTCCATGCCCGTGGCCAAGCGGCCCGGCAGCCCAATCTACGCCGGGACCGTGGTAGAGGAGGGCGAGTGCATCATCTCCGTGGAGAAATCCTCCGGCGGCGGTCGGTATGACCGGGTGGTTCACATGATCGAGGAGTCGGAGAAGCTGAAATCCACCGCCGAGGACAAAGCCTCCCGGATGGCGGACCGCCTGGTGCCCTATACCCTGGGCGGCACGGCGCTGACCTATCTCCTGACCCGGAACGTGACAAAAATGCTCTCGGTGCTGATGGTGGACTTTTCCTGCGCCCTGAAGCTATCCATCCCCATTGCGGTGCTGTCCGCCATGCGGGAGAGCAGCGGCTATCACATCTCCGTCAAGGGCGGCCGGTTTTTGGAGGCGGTGGCCCAGGCGGACACCATTGTGTTCGACAAGACCGGCACGCTGACCTATGCGACGCCCACCGTGGCGGCGGTCATTCCCTTCGGCGGACGCGACGAGGCGGAAATGCTCCGGCTTGCCGCCTGTCTGGAGGAGCATTACCCCCATTCCATGGCAAACGCCGTGGTAGCGGAGGCAAAGCGGCACGGGCTCACCCACGAGGAGTATCATTCGCAGGTGCAGTATGTGGTGGCACACGGTATCTCCAGCATGGTGGAGGGCAAAAAGGTCATCATCGGCAGCGCCCACTTTGTCTTTGAGGACGAGGGCTGCCGCATCCCGGAGGGAGAACAGGCGAAATTTGACACCCTGCCCGCCGCGTATTCCCACCTGTACCTCTGCATAGACGGGGAGCTGGCGGCGGTCATCTGCATCCACGATCCCCTGCGCCGGGAGGCACGGGAGGCGGTAAGGGCGCTGCACGAGAGCGGCTTTACCAATGTGGTGATGATGACCGGCGACAACCGCCGCACGGCGGAGGCCGTGGCCGCCGAGGTGGGCGTGGACGCCGTGTACGCCGAGGTGCTGCCGGAGGATAAGGCCGCGTTTATCCGGCAGGAAAAGGCCAAGGGCCACACCGTTATCATGGTGGGCGACGGCGTCAATGATTCTCCCGCCCTCTCCGAGGCGGACGCGGGCATCGCCATCTCCACCGGCGCGGCCATCGCCCGGGAGATCGCCGACATCACCGTTGCCTCGGAGGATCTGTTTGCGCTGGTAACGCTGCGAAGGCTCAGCCAGGCGCTGATGGAGCGTATCCACGGCAGCTACCGGTTCATTGTGGGCTTTAACCTGACGCTGATCGCGCTGGGCGTGGCGGGGATCCTGCCTCCCACCACATCGGCGCTGCTGCACAACGGGTCCACCCTGGGCATCAGCCTGCGAAACATGACCGACCTGCTGAAAAAAGATAACAACGCATAATGCGGCAAAAAGCAGCCGGGAAGCGCCTGCCTGACAGGTGCTTCCCGGCTATTTCTGGTTATGCAGCAGCGGGAATGCTCTGAGAAAAGAGCTCCCCATTCTGCTACCTCCGTTTTCGTATGGGTCGGCTCAGTCAAGCGCAGTGATGGTAACAGAGCCGCTGAATGAAAGCAGATAGGTCTTGTAATCCCCTTGCTCCAGCGAAAATTTGAGTTCAACATCGTTTTTCGCGCCGGTAAGGTCATATATTCTGTTGAAGCAGAGAGAATTTGATCCCCTGCTGTCTTGTTCTATCAGTGTAATATATCTGCAATAGTCATCATCGTAACCGTCAGTCATCCGAACGGAATGCTTTCCGCTATTATCATTTGTCATCGCATTAACCATGCCGCTTACACACACATTGTAGGTATATCCTTTTTTCAGCCTGAGTGTTGTTCCGTTGTACGATATAAGACCGCCGCGGTTATGCATTTCCCGATAGTACAGGGGGACTGCACCGTCTGAAAGATGGGTTGACGGTACATACCCCGTGCCGTAAAAATACCCGGAGCTTCCGCCGTTCTGACCGGCATCTCCCTTGTCGCCTTTATCTCCCTTATCGCCCTTGTCGCCTTTTTCGCCGGGGTCACCTTTGTCGCCCTTGTCTCCCTTTTCGCCATCTGTGCCGTCAACACCGTCTGTTCCGGCAGCCTTCACGCCGGTGTCGGTTTCTCCGATCCACCAGTTGCCGTTCTCGCCGATGAAGGGGGTGTTGCCGTCCGCACCGTCCCTACCGTCTTGCCCGTTTATGCCGTTTGTTCCATCCTTACCGTCAGCGCCGTCTCTGCCATCCGCACCTTTTAATGCGGTAAGGTCATACAGATTCAGCCAGATTTCATCACCGGTGTAGCGCCACTGCAGGGTGTTTTCGCTTACACGGAATTCCGCTGTCTTTCCGTTTGCTCCATCTGCGCCTTTCTGCCCGGCAGGGCCTGTGATGTCAGCGATTGCAACAAGGTTTTGCCACTCGCCGCCCTCATATCGCCACTGTATGTAGGATTCGGCTCGCTGCACCTCTATGCTTTTGGCGTTCATACCGTCTTTGCCGTCAGTGCCGTCTTTGCCGTCGGCGCCGTCTTTACCATCAATGCCGTTAATGCCGTCTTTGCCGTTTGTGCCGTTTATTCCGTTCTTACCGTCGGTGCCATTTTCGCCGTTGGCTCCATCCTTGCCGTTTTCTCCGGCAGCGCCCCGCAGCTCGGTAAGCGCCACAAGGTCGCGCCAATCGGCTTCATCGCTGTATTTCCACTGGATCGCCGTGCCGTTGTTCCGCACCTCCGGCAGTGCGGCGGCGTTGGTCTTTGCCGCTTTGCTCCATCCTATGGCAAGCACGATGCAAAGCGCCAAAAGCGCCCCGCAAAGGGCCAAAAGTGAGCCTGTGAGTAGTTTTTTCCCTGTTTTCATCTTCTTTCCTCCGTTCGTAATTGGTTATCACGGCGAAGCTTTGCACCGCTGCCCACGCCGTAAATGAGCGGCGGCTGACCGGTTTATGCTTGGTTTGCTTTGTACTTATCCACAAACAGGGCGACCCCCTGCTTTAAGACCTCCATCTGGGTTTGAAGATAATATTCGTCCTCGAACATGGCGTAGTGCACGCAGGCGCGGACGAATATAAAGATCAGCGGCGTGATGACCGTATAGGGAATGCCGATCTTCGGCTCCAGCCGCTTGGCATACTCGGTATAGCGCTCGTTGACGCCCTCGAAGAATTTCTTGCCGTGCTCGATATACTTCGGAAGTGTATAGACCTGATACATCAGCCGATATTTTTTGCCGTGCTTTTGGGCCGTCCAATAAGGCACCTCCTTCACAAATCGAACAACATCCTTGGGGTCAGTGGGGGCCATCTCCATAAAGTCGTCCTCAACCTTTTCCATACAGTATGCCGTTGATTCGATGATCAGTTCGTCGAGGTTTTTAAAATACGAATAAAGATTTGCCTTTGTGCAGCCGCATGCATCGGCCAGGGCTTTGATCCCCGTACCCGTCAGCCCGTTTTCCGCATAACACTCAAAGCATTTTTCCATGATTTCACGCTTCCGCTCATTGTGCTGTTGCTCTGTTGTTTTCATGTAAATTGCGCCCCCTAATTGATGTGAGCGTTCGTTTAGTATTAGTGTAGCATAGAGTTGAGACTATTTCAAGAGCAGCCTTTAAAAGGGGCCGCAAAAACGTGGGGGCAGCTATAAGTTGACTATCCCATCTGTTTTCTGTTATTCCGCCCGGAGATTATTTTACAATACGGAAATGTCGCGGCTGTTTTGACCGCGCGGCAGAAAAAGCGGCCTGGTTCTCAAAAGGAAACCAAGCCGCTTTACCATGTCATGCAGTGTTCAGTTGATAAATGGGGATTTACCCTTTGCTGACGGACGGACTATCTTTTTATCGATCATCTATCTCCGTCTCGTGATGGAGAATTGCGCCGGTGGCCGCGTCAATCTCATAGTCGTACTCCCTATTGCCGGACTTGAACTCGACTTCATAAATAATTGTGCCGTCCTCTACATCCAGCTGAATGTTCATGTCATAGACCGTGTTCGCATCCACACCGGCGTGGTTCAGCGCAATGGATTTTGCCTTAGCGTGGCCAATGTCCTGCGCCGTTCCGGGCTGTGCGGGCTTTGCAGGCTGATCCTCAGATGCTTCGTCGTCATCCGTCGCCTCCCGCTTGGTCTCTATAACTGCGCCGGAGTAGGCGTCGATCTTATACTCTATCTCCTCGCCGTTCCGGCCTGTGATCTCCACCTCATAATGTGCCGGGGATTCGTCCAGCTCCGGGTCGACCTCACTGTGCAATATCTCCGCTGCAGACGCCTTGCCAAACTCCGCCACAGCAATGTCCATCGCCTTGTCTTTACCGATGGGCATAGCGGGCGCACCTGCCTCCGCCAGGTCCTTCAGCTCCTCCACGGAGAGCTTTGCCAGCGCATCAAACTGCAGCTCCGGGTTGATGGCAAGGACGCGATTCACCAGTGCCGCCTTCCCTGTGGAAATGTTGTTTTCCTGTGCCTGCTGGTCTCTCGCCGCATCCTGCGTCAGGGTCTGTGTCAGGACGGAGGCCTTCGCTTCACTGGTCTGCAAAACGCCGTCCACGGCGTCAGTCAGCTCCCGCTGAAGCTTTTCCGCGCGGGCGGTATCCTTGTCCTCCACCGAGATCATAATAGCGGAGGAAATGCTGCTGAGATAGCCGTTGCGCACAAGGCTGCCTACAATGGCGTTCACCGCCACATCCAGCTTGGCGCCCTTGAGATCGGCCCCGTCTCCCATATCCGCAAGGATCGTCTTTGCATCGTCATTGAGCGGCGCGCAGACCAGTACCTTTTCGCTCCTGCTGACCTTCAGCTCGATGCTGGGGTTTACATCCAGCGACACCACGGACGCCACCGCATTCGCCTGCTGATAGAATACACCTCCGCCGCCCAGCAGCATCACCGCAAGGCAGGCAGCGACGAGTGCCGGCCATTTTTTCCTTGCCGGTTTTTTTGTTGTCATATTGATCACCGTTCCTTTCCGCACTTCACAGCGGGAGAGAACGCCGCTCACATCGTCCGGCGCAGTTTTTTCAAGGGCCGAGGCCAGCCTCTGCTCCATTTTTTCGTTAGTCATCGGGCGTCATCTCCTTCCAGAGTACTTCGCATCTTTTTCAATGCTCTGTGATATTTTGACAGGACGGTAGGAAGCGTTAGCTCCAGCAAAGCCGCAATCTCTCGATGCTTCATGCCCGTGACCGCATGGAGCAGCACAATGCGCCGCTCCTCATCACTGAGAGCAGCCAACGCCTGCTGCAGCAGAATGCGCTCATCGGCATCCAGCCCGCACTCCTGTGCGGGAATGGCGTCCCATTCCTCCTCACTGAGTGCGGCATTTTTCTTTTCCCGCCGCAGACGCATCAGGCACAGGTTGCGGCACACGGTCAGCAGCCAGCCCATGGGTGACCCGGCGGGCCGGTACTGCTCCGCGCAGTCCCACACCTGCACATAGACATCCTGGGTCAGATCCTGGGCATCGTGCGCGTTTTTGAGATACGACAGCGCCAGGCCGTACACAGCCGTTTTTGTCCGCTGATACAGCTCCGCCAGCGCCTCGCTCTCCCCTCCGGCAATGCTGAGAAGCAGCTGCTGCAGCTGGTGCCGCTCCTCCGCCGGGGCATATTCAGTTGTCATCAGCATACTGAGCATGGGCTTGCATCTCCTGTCATCCGGGTAATGCGCGAAGCGGGCGGTTTATTGCATGGGCTTAAAAAAAATATACTCTCTGCGGCATCGTGTTATAATGGGCCAGAAAGCTCCGCTTTTCTGGCTCTGATTATACCTCCAAATCACGGAATAATCTACCAATATGTTCCGTGCGGGCAGCCGCCATGTTGAATGTCTGTTTTCGCATGTAAGCCCCACCGGTGTTCCCGGTGGGGCTTACACATATTATCTATCAACTCTTTTTATTCCCGCCGCAAAAACAGCACACCCAGTGTGCCCGGCCCGCAGTGGGAGGACACGGTGCAGCCTGCCTGGGTCAAGAATACCTCCCGGAAGGGGGCCAGGGACTTCACCAGCTCCGTCAGCTGGGCCAGGGTATCCTCTGCGACGCCGCCGGAGTGGGTAATGAAGGCCCAATCCTCCACCACGGTCTTGCCCGCCAGCCGCTCGGTGATGTACTGCCGGTAGACCCGTTCCATGGTACCCCGATACTTCTTGCAAACCACCAGCTTGCCCTCCCGCATCTCCAGGCAGGGCTTCAGCTTCAGCACGTTGGCGCCCAAGGCCGCCACGCCGCTGCAGCGGCCGCCCTTCCACATGTATTCCAGGGTGTCCAGCACAAAGCTGGTGTCGCTGTGAGGTGCCAGGCGGCGCAGCTCATCGGCAATATCCCCGGCCGCCATGCCTTCATCCCGCAGCTTGGCTCCCTGCAGGGCCAGCAAACCGCCGCCGGTGGAGAGCTGGCGGCTATCCACCACATGGATGCGTCCCGTCTCCAGCTCCGCCGCGGCTATAAGGGCGTTCTGGCAGGTGCCGGACAGGTCTGCACTGATGTCGATGTGGACGATGTCAAAGCCCTCCGCCAGGATGGCGCCAAAAAACTCCTTGAACTGCTCCGGACTCACTGCCGACGTCTTGGGCAGGGTGCCGTCCCTATGGAAGTCGGCGTAGAGATCCTCGGAGGTATAGTGGCCGTCATCGGGGAAAATACGCTCTCCGGTCTGGATGGTCAAGGGCACAGTGCGGATCTGAAAGCGTTCCAGCAGTGCCGGGGTCAGGTCGCAGGTGCTGTCATAGGTGATGCAAACAGGTCTGGGCATGAAGCGATTCCTCCTATTTTCTTCTTTTCCATTTTAGTATACCCGGCCAACCTCAACACAGGCTCAAAAAAGCTCGATTTTTCAGGCGGGATGTGATAAAATCATAAAAAAGCTAAGGAGGGCTCGCATGTTTCGAATTTTGGTAGCCGAGGATGACGAGAGCACCCGCCTGCTCATGTGCGAGGTGCTGCGCCAGGCAGGCTATGAGCCCTGTCCCGCCCGAGACGGTGTGGAGGCCCTGGAGGTTATGGATCATTTCCAGTGCGACCTGGCCATTGTGGACATTACCATGCCCCGGATGGATGGCATCGCCTTCACCCAAACCCTGCGGGAGGGCAACTGTGACCTGCCGGTACTCATGGTGACGGCCCGGGTGACCCAGGAGGATAAGCGCCGAGGCTTCCGGGCAGGAACGGATGACTATATGGTCAAGCCTGTGGACGAGGAGGAGATGCTCTGGCGTGTGGAGGCGCTGCTGCGGCGCTATCGCAGTACAGCGGAGCGGCGGCTGACGGTGGGCAGCACGGTTTTGGACCGGAGCGCCCTGCAGGTCATCACTCCCCAGGGCACTCAGCAGCTCACCGCCAAGGAGTTTATGCTGCTTCTGAAGCTGCTGAGCTATCCCCGGACTCTTTTCACCAAGCGTCAGCTTATTGATGACATCTGGGACCTGGACAGCGAGGTAGATGAGCACACCGTGGAGGTCTACATTTCCCGGCTTCGGGACAAATTCCGGGGCAATCCGGACTTCGAGCTGCGGACCATCCGGGGCTTTGGGTACATGGGGATGCCCAAGGAGGACGAGGATGAAAAAAAATAAGGTCAAAAAAGAGAATCCCCCGGCCCGGCTCCTATGGACCATGTTTTTGCTGGTACTGGGGATGGTGATTGTATACGGGACCCTGGTGCTGGGTATCTTCGCCCTGGTCCAGCGCCTGGTGCGGCTGGACGAGAGCAACTACACTTTGGTGTGGCCCATTCTTATTTTGACGGTGAGCGCCATTTTAGGCGTGGCGCTGGCCGTCTTCATTTTTCGGGGATATTTAGCGCCGCTGTCGCGGCTGATGCAGGCCACCCAGGCGGTGGCCGCCGGGGACTACTCCGTGCGGGTGGAGCTGCGGGGGGCCCGGGGCGAGGTGGCGGAGTACATCCGCAGCTTCAACAAAATGGCCGAGGAGCTGGGCAGTGTGGAGATGCTGCAATCGGACTTCGTGAACACCTTTTCCCACGAGTTTAAGACGCCCCTTATCTCCATCCGGGGGTTTGCCAAGCTCCTACAGAACCCGGACATCTCCGGGCAGCAGCGGGCCATCTATGCCGGGACCATCGCCCGGGAATCAGAACGATTGGCGGCTATGAGCACGCATATTTTGGAGCTGACCCAGTTTGAAAACACGGAGATCGTGTCCGGCAAGACCCTATATAGCCTGGACGAGCAGCTGCGCCGGTGCATCCACCAGCAGGAGCGGAGCTGGCTGCAGAAGGGGCTGACCGTGGAGGGGGACCTGGATCCCACGGATTACTACGGAAATGAGGAGCTGGTAGAGCACATCTGGTCCAACCTCATCTCCAACGCCATCCGCTTCACCCCTGCCGGCGGACAAATCACCGTAGTTCTGCGCAAGGAAGATGCGGAGATCACCGTGTCTGTCTCCGACACCGGCATCGGCATGGATGAGGAGACCCAGCGGCACATTTTCGATAAGTTTTACCGGGCGGAGCCATATCCGGACAGCCGAGGCAACGGCCTTGGCCTATCCATCGTGCGGCGGGCGGTAGAGCTGTGCGGCGGAGAGATTGAGGTGTTCTCTCAGCCCGGCAAGGGCTCCACCTTTACCGTGACCCTGTCCCCGACTGACCGGAATTGAGCTCCCTCCCCCCGGCGGCAGATCCTTCCACTTCCCGGTTGCAAAACATGTTGAAGTCGTGTATAGTATAGAAATACCTATTGGGAGGTCATACTATGAAAGAAAAAATGCAGCCGGGGAAGCTGGTCCCCCGGTACGCTGTTCCTTGGCTGTTGAGTGCCCTGGTGTGGCAGTTGGGCCTGTATTTTTTGGCCAAGCTGCTGACGGATGGCCGCTTCCATTACGATCTGTCCATTTCACTGGATGATAAAATTCCCTTTGTTCCCTTTTTCATGCTGATCTATTGGGGGGCGTATTTCTCCTGGGGAATAAACTATATCCTGGCCGCCCGGGAAAATCAGGACCACTGCCGCCGCTGCATTACCGCCGACATGATCGCAAAGGCCCTGTGCTTTGTGATCTTCCTGCTGCTGCCCACCACCATCGCCCGGCCTGAGGCGGATGGCAGCGGCCTTATCGGTTGGCTCACTCGCATCATCTACATGGCGGACACGCCTGTGACTCTGTTCCCATCCATCCACTGCCTGGATTCCTGGCTGTGTTGGCGTTTTTTAGTGAAGTGTAAAAAAGTGCCCCGGTGGTATAAATGGGTGAACTTTGTGTTCTCGCTGCTGGTGTGCGCCTCCACTGTGCTGGTGAAGCAGCATGTATTCGTGGATATTTTTGCGGGCATCGCCGTGGCGGAGCTGGGGCTGCTGCTCTCCCGCCGGGTATGGGATCGCCTGGAGAAGCGGAAAACGGCCGGAATATGAAAAACGCAGCCGCGCTTTTGGAGGAATACTCTATGAAAAGGATCATCTCATTTTTTCTGTGTGTGCTGATGACGGCAGCCCTGCTGGCCGGCTGCGGCGATAGAAAGCAGCGCACCACCTGGATCATCGCCGTAGACGGGGATTTCAGCCCCTTTGTGTGCGCCGATGCGAACGGCAAGGCTGTGGGCCTGGATGTGGAGCTCCTGGACGCCATCGCCCGGGATCAGAACTTCCGGTATGAGCTGCGCCCCTCGGATTGGGACACCGCCACGAGTGTGTTCACCTCCCACCAGGCTCAGGTTCTCATGGGCAGTATCGCCAGCTCTCAGGAGCGAATCGACGGCGGCTGGTTCTTTTCCCATAGCTTTTATAACGGCGTGACCCAGAGCATGGCCATGGAGCCCAGCAGCGACACCAATACCCTGGAGGACCTGGCCGGCAAGGCCGTGGCAGTGGTCTCCGGCACTCTGGGTGCCGCCTACGCCAAAAGCGTGAAGGATAAATATGGCTTCTCCATCGCCACCTTCAGCGATTCCCACTCCATGTACGCGGCGGTGCTGAAGGGTCAGGCGGCCGCCTGCTTTGAGGATACCCCTGCCCTGCGGGACAGCATCGCCGGCGGCGTAGCCCTGGAGCTGGTCCCCGGCAGCGAGGGGGCAGCCTCCGATTACTGTGTGGCTATTTGCGACGAAAAGGACCGGCCGTTTCTGGAGCTGTTCAACCAGGGCCTGGCCAACATCCGCGCCAACGGCATCTATGATGCCATCCTCGCGAAGTATGCGGATACCCTATAAAAAGCCTATGGTATATTTTGTGCAGTTTGCCAGTTGCATTTCCCCGTTGGATTTCGTATACTAAACCATCATAAGAAAGCAGAGGGACGGACATGACCCATTTTGCCATGAACAGCTGCAGCAAGGCCATCTGTATGGTCTGTTGTTGTTGTGGGCATTTTGGTCATGTATGTTCTGCTGGTTCGCCGAAAAACTGATTTTTTCGGATTTATTATTTGTTTATCGATCGGCAGAGGGTGCATGATGCATCCTCTGCCTTTTGTATTGAATGCATCGGCATCTCCCGCCCCACACAGAAAGGAAGATCATTGTGAACATCTATCGCTCTGCATCCCAACTGGTCGGCCACACCCCCCTGCTGCAGCCTGTGCGCTACATGGAGCAGCTCCGTCTGCCCGCCACCGTGCTGGTCAAGCTGGAATCCTTCAACCCCGCCGGCTCCGTAAAGGATCGTGTAGCCCTGGAAATGATTGAAGACGCCGAAAAAGAGGGCAAGCTCCTGCCCGGCGGCACCATCGTGGAGCCCACCTCCGGCAACACCGGCATAGGTCTCGCGGCCATGGGCCTGGCCCGTGGCTACCAAGTCATCCTCACCATGCCCGAGTCCATGAGCCTGGAGCGCCGGCAGCTGCTGGCCGCCTACGGTGCGCAGCTGGTGCTGACCCCTGCCAAGGGCGGTATGGCGGGCGCCGTGGAAAAGGCCAAGGAGATCGCCGCCGCGATCCCGGGCAGCTTCCTGGCCGGTCAATTTGATAACCCCGCCAATCCCCGGGCCCACTACCGCACCACCGGCCCCGAGATCTGGCACGATACCGACGGCCAGGTGGACATCTTCGTGGCCGGCGTAGGTACCGGCGGCACCGTTACAGGCGTGGGCCGCTACCTGAAGGAGAAGAATCCCCACGTGCGGATTGTGGCCGTGGAGCCCGCCGCCTCTCCCCTGCTCTCCGGCGGCAAGGCCGGGAGCCATGGGCTCCAAGGCATCGGCGCCAACTTTGTGCCGGAGGACCTTGACCGCAGCGTGGTGGACGAGGTGATCCCCGTGTGGGAGAAGGATGCCTATGCCGCCGCCCGGCTGCTGGCCGGTACCGAGGGCGTGCTGGTGGGCATTAGCTCCGGCGCCGCCTTGCACGCCGCAGGCCAGCTGGCCCGCCGCCCCGAGAATGCCGGCAAGACCATCGTGGCCCTGCTGCCCGACACCGGTGACCGTTACCTTTCCACACCACTGTTTCAGGAGTGATTTATGATGAGTGAAAACCATATCTGCGCCGCAGCCAAAGCCATGGCGCAAACCTATACCACCGGCTCCGTACCGCTGTACGGCAAGAAGCTGCGCCTCCCGGACCGGCAGGCTGTGATCCTGCTCATAAAGGACATCCGACGACTGATCTTTCCCGCCTACTACGGGGAAGCGGCTCTCATGAGCCTGGCCCCGGAGGACTATGCCGCGCTGCTCTTGGAGCGCATCGAAAAGCAGCTTTTCCGGCAGATCGCCTTGACCCTGCCGGAGGAGCAGGAGGACCGGGCCGCGGAGCTGGCCGCCGAAATGGTAACTCGTCTGCCCAAAATTGCCCGCATGGTACAGCTGGACCTGGAGGCCACCTTTGACGGCGATCCCGCCGCCGGCTCCCGGGAAGAAATCCTGTTTTCCTATCCCGGCCTGTTTGCCATTCTGGTATATCGGGTAGCCCACGAGCTCTACGAAATGAAGATCCCCATCCTGCCCCGGATGATGGCCGAGTACGCCCACAGCCACACGGGCATCGACATCCATCCCGGCGCGCAGATCGGCGATCACTTCTTCATCGACCACGGCACGGGCATCGTGGTGGGTGAGACCACGATCATCGGCGATAGGGTAAAGCTCTACCAGGGCGTGACCCTGGGCGCCCTGTCCACCCGGGATGGGCACCATTCTCAGCCCGGCAAGCGCCATCCTACCGTAGAGGACGATGTGACCATCTACTCCGGCGCGACCATTCTGGGCGGCAATACCACCATCGGCCGGGGCAGCGTGGTAGGCGGCAACGCCTTCCTCACCAGCTCCGTGCAAAAAGACACCCGGGTGGTGATTCACGCCCCGGAAACCGTGTTCAAAAGCCGCAAGGGCTAATAATAACCAATAAAAGCAGCCCTCGGCCGGTTGGCCGAGGGCTTTTAACACTGTCGAAAATTCCTTTGGAATTTTCCGACAAAAGGATCGCAGTCTGCTGCGCGCATAATTTTGCCGCAAGCGGCAAAATTCCACACTGGCAGCCTGAGCAGTATTTTTCCCCACGCGCATGTCGCGGTGAAAAATGATTGAAACTTTTCGCGTCTGCGGACGCGAACTCTGCGAGGCTTTTTTGACAAGCTGTAAAGCTTTTATTTTGCCAGCGGGGCGGTTTTCTTGCTGCCCAAAAGCAACGATGTGATGAGCGCTGTCAGCGGCACGGCCAAAATTACGCCAATGCTGCTGGCGATGCCGCTGATGACCTCCGTCGCCATATAGGGCGAGCTGATGAGCTGCCGGGGATCCAGCCCCAGGGAGCACAGGTAGATGATAAACACCAGTCCGCTGCCCAAAAATGCCAGGATCAGGGTGTTGGTCATGGTGCCCACCATGTCCCGGCCGATGTTCATGCCCGAGCGGAAAAGCTCCTTGCCGCTGCGATCCGGAGCCACGGTATGCACCTCCGTCAATGCCGAGGAAATGCTCATGGCCACATCCATCACCGCACCCAGGGCGCTGATGACCACCCCCGCCACCAGCAGACCCCGCAGGCCCAGAGGGGTGCCCGTCTGCCGCAGCTGCAGCAGCGGCTCCACCTCCGCCAGCCGCAGCCCATCAACGTGCAGAAGCCCCTGTGCCAGCAGGCCGAACAGCAGGGCCAAAGCCGTACCGGCGATGGTGCCCAGCGCCGCGCAGATGGTCTTGCTGGTCACGCCGCCCAGGATCACCATGGTCACGACGGTGATATATGCGCACACCAAAAATACCGTCAGCAGCGTAGGCGCGCCTTTCATCAGCAGCGGAATCATAATAAAGAACAGGCACACCAGCGTAATGGCCAGGGCCACCAGGGATTTTGCGCCCACCTTGCCGCCCACGGCCACCGTGGCCAGCAAAAACAGGCCCACGATCACCGCCAGGCCCACGGCCCGGTCATACTCATATACCGTGGCGGTGTGGTTGCCGTCAGAATAAGTGGAGATCAGCACCACCGCCCGCTGCCCCTCCTTCAGGGCCTGGCCGTACAGGGGGCCCACATAGTTGCTGACCTGCATGGTCTCGCCCTTGTACTGGCCCGTGCGGATCTCAGCCAGCAGCAGCTGCTCGCCCCGATAGCCATTGTCGGACACGGGATCCTGCTCGGTGCTGTCCGACAGGATATCGGTGATGACGGCGGTCTCATACTCGGCGTAATCCTCGCCCCGGGACTGCGGCTGCTCATGGGTCGCCGCCAGGGCCCGCACGATAATAAACACCACCACCGCCGCCGCCAGGATGATGCAGCTGAGACGATTTTTGCCCCACCAGGCTCTTGCGTCCGGCCTTGTGCTTTTCCCCTTGGATTTTTTCATAGGAGCAACCTCCGTGTCCTCATTTTTTTCAGCATAGCAATTTCTCCACCCGATGTCAAGAGGCAGGTTCCGGCGAAGCAGTTTAGGCATTTTTCATAAGATAAACAAAATTTTTCCGCCGTTTTTCACTAAAATAAAAAAACCGGTGGCAATCTGTATCGGGATGTGCTAAAATATCTCCATCAACACAAAAAGTTTGCTCTCGTTTCCCGGCATCCTTCACAGCCTGCTGTCCTGGTCGACGGAATTCCAAGTAGCATTTCTTACAGCGGTTGTGCAGGGTCGTCTCCCCACGCAGTTGGGGCAGGCGGCTTTTTCTGTCTCTGCGGATTTCACCCAGGTTTAACAGAGGCGCGGTTTCGGATTTTTCATAGTGGCTTTATGATGAAAGAACGGACCCGCCTACCCGGGCCCAGGGGGCAAGCTACCGTGTAACAAGCTACCGTGTAAAATGAATAGGAGGGATCAGATTTTGAAGAAGAGAGGACATAGCAGACGTCTGCTATCCGTGCTGCTGGCACTGGTGATGCTGCTGTCGCTGCTGCCCACAGCGGTGTTTGCAGACACAACGCCGAAGGCAACGCTGATAACGGACGCCTCCACGCTGAAAGCCGGCGACCAGATCATTCTCGCGGCGTCTGCCAACGGCAAGACCTACGCTGCGGGCAGCCTGTCCGGCAAGCTGCTCACAAGTATTGAAACCAACCCCACTGACCCGGCAGACACCGTGGAGATCTTCACGCTGGGCGGCGAGGCCGGAGCCTGGACGCTCACCGCGTCCGACGGCAAGCAGCTTTATACCAATGCCGCCAAGGCGCTGAATAACACCGGCAGCGGCACCGGCACATGGACCATTGCCATTGATGCCAATGGACTGGCCACCGTGGCCAGTACGAATACGTCCGCAGGACGTATTCTATACAATGTCAATAATCCTCGTTTCCTGAACTATGTCTCCGATACCAACAAGTCCATGCTGCTTCCCAGCATCTATCGCCTGGATGCTGCCCCCGCCCGTCAGAGCGGCGTCATCTCCGACCTGTCCACCCTGCAGGACGGCGACAAGGTGGTCGTATTCAACCCCGCCAATGGGAAAACTCTGTCCACGGAGTACAACGACCACTATAACAAGGGCAGCGATGTGACCCTGGCCGATGGCAAGCTCGAGGGCTTTACCGACGCCGATAAGTGGACTCTCGGCATTAACGACGACGGCACCTACACCTTCGCCACCGCCGATGGCAAGAAACTGGCCATGGGCACAGACTTCACCAGCACGCCCCTGGACGAGGTCAACCGGAACTGGAAGATCACGGCAGTGGACGGCAAGGACGCCACCTTCTACATTGACAACACCGGCCGCACCGACAAATACCGTCTCCAGTGGTATGCGGCGAAGGGCAACTGGAGTGCCTACACCGGCACCGGTGACGCCTTTGAGCAGCAAATCTACCTGGTGGTAGAATCCGGCTCCGAGACCCCCGACCCCGAGCCCACCTTCGTGCCCATCAGCGAGGCACTGGCCGGTGAAAACGGCAAGGACTTCACCGTTCAGGGCGTTGTGACCCTGGTGGACGGGCAGAACATCTACCTGCAGGACGCCACCGGCGGCATCTGCCTGCGTCTTGGCTCCAAGACCAGTGAGATCGCCTTGGGCGACACCATTTACGGCACCGGTAAGCGCGCCGAATACAACAAGCTGCCCCAGCTGGGCAACGGCACCTTCAAAAAGTCCTCCGGGCTGACCCTGACCGCTAAGGCCACCACCATCGGCGCTCTTACGGACAAGGATGTGTGCGGCTATGTGAAGCTGAAGGGTCTGGAGATCACCGAGATCTACGACAACAACGGCATATACACCAGCCCCAATGTCACCCTGAAGGACGCCGACGGCAAGACCATCCAGCTCTACAAGGCCGTCATGGAGAAGAAGGACGGCAAGTGGGCCTTCGCCGTGGGAGACATGGTGGATGTCACCGCCGCCGTGAGTACCTTCAATGGTACGCTCCAGCTGCGCAACACCCTGGCCGATGAGATCCGCGCCGCCGGAACCATCGTTGATCCCATTTCCGACGATATGATCCCCGCCGGTGCCATCACCGTGAAGGAGGCCGGAGCCATTACCTCCTCCACCTCTAATGTCTCGGTGGTCGGCCAGGTAGTGTATCACTACGGCAACGCCTATAACAATAAAGCCAGCATCAACTCCATCATTTTGGAGGATGTTATTGACGGCGAGATCTACGGCTTCCAGGTTTATGACTACACGAATTACGCCAAGTACAAGGTGGGCGACATCGTGAAGATCACCGGCACCGTGGCTCCGTATAACGGCGTACCCCAGATGTCTTTCCCCTCCATGGAGGTCATAAAGACCGGCGTGGAGGCCATTCCTGCCCAGGAGATCACAGTTTCTCAAATGGGCAAGGACTATCTCAGCGAGTACGTTTATATCAAGGATGTGACGCTGGGTACCTATGACGCCACCGGCAACACCACCGTCACCGATGTAACCGGCAGCACCAACCTCTTTAAGGGGGTGCCTTTGGCCTCCGGCGTGACCGAGGCGGACATCACCGCCGTGTACGGCTGCTGCTCGGCATATAAGACCACCTATCAGCTCCGCAACGGCAGCAGCGCCGACTATGTTTCCAGCGCAACGCCTCCCACCCCCGGCGGCCTCCCCACCGTGGGCGACCAGGTGGTCATCTACAATCAGAATGCCCAGGCTGTCCTGGCTGCGCAGAACGATAATGCAACCAGCCCCGCCATCAACAAGGCCGCCGCCACCATTCAGGATGGCAAGGCTACCTGCGCCAACGGCGCCGTGGTGTTCGAGGTGCAGAAAAACGGCGACTACTACCGCTTCTATAACAAGACCTACGGCTACCTCTGCGCGGGCGGCACCGGCAACAACGCTTTTTATAGCGCCACCGCCAGCGAGGACGCCGATTGGCTGGTGCGTACCTGCTCCGGCGGCGTAGGCGGCTACGAGATGGAGAGCCGCACCGCCAAGTACAAGGGCCATAGTCAGTGGCTGGAGTATTACAGTGACAGCTTCAAGGTCTATTCCATGTATAATGTCACCGACTACACCATCTACTCCTTCTTCTTCTACCCCGTGGGGCCGGGCACGATCTCGGACGGCGTCGTGAATAACCCCGCCGTGGTCCTGGGCGACCTGCCCTATGCCTATGTGGGCACGGACTATTCCTTCACCTTCACCGTGGACGCCCCCTTCGGCGTGCGGGGTGACATGACCGCCAAGCTCAATGGCACCGCGCTCACCGTCACCAAGGGCGAGGACGGCACCTACACCGTCACCATCCCCGCCGCCTCCGTCACGGGCGATAAGCTCACCGTGAACATCAGTGGCACGGACAATAAGTACATTCCCATCTCCGCCGCCGCTGAGATCACCGTCAAGGACGAGCCCGTCTTCTCCGATCCCACCCCTGCCCGGGGCAGCCAGACCGGCGAGAATAAGCGTCCCGCCATTTCCGTGGCCCTGGCCAATGCCGGCCAGAACCCCACCGTCACCATGACCGTGAACGGCACCGCCGTCACTCCGGTGTATGCTGGTGGCTGCGTCACCTACACCCCCGCCGCTGACATGGCTGACGGCCGCACCGAGGTGAAGGTCACCGCTACCCGGGCCGACGGCAAGTCTGCCGAATTCAGCTGGTTCTTCACCGTGGGCAAGACCACCTACCAGCTCTACTTCGGCCAGCTCCACGGCCACACCCAGTATTCCGATGGCGCCGGCTCTCTGGACAGCGCCCTGAGCTATATCAAGAACCTGCCCGACAGCGCCAACGTCCAGTTCGTGGCCTTCACCGACCACTCCAACTATTTCGATTCCAAGAATGCCCCCAATGTGGAGGCCGCCCTCTATGACACCTCCCTGGTCAAGGATTCCGATGCCAGCCACAGCTGGAAGACCTACAAGGACACCATCGCCCAGTTCAACGAGGACAACGCCGGCAGCATGGTGGCCATCGGCGGCTTCGAGATGACCTGGTCCGGCGGCCCCGGCCATATCAACACCTTCAATACCCCCGGCATCGTCTCCCGCAACAATAAGACCCTGAATAATAAGACCGATGACGCCGGCATGAAGGCCTATTACGCCCTGCTGAGCCAGACCGAGGGCGCAAACTCCATCAGCCAGTTTAACCACCCCGGCACCACCTTCGGCAACTTCAAGGATTTCAGCTATTGGAATCCCGTCATCGACAGCCGCATGTACATGGTGGAGGTGGGTAACGGCGAGGGTCAGATCGGCGCCGGCGGCTACTATCCCAGCTATGAGCAGTACATCATGGCGCTGGATAAGGGCTGGCACCTGGCCCCCACCAACAACCAGGATAACCATCAGGGCAAGTGGGGCAACGCCAATGACGCCCGTGACGTCATCCTCACCGATAACTTTACCGAGGAGGGCATCTACGACGCCATCCGCGCTCTGCGCATGTACGCCACCGAGGATAAGAACCTGGAACTGGGCTACACCGTCAACGGCCTCATGATGGGCTCCAGAATTGAGACAGTACCCGGCAAGCTGGACATCGAGGTCAGCGTTTACGATCCCGACCGCACGGATTCCATCGCCAAGGTGGAGGTGGTGGTCAACTCCGGCAAGGTGGCCCATGTTTGGGACGATCCTGCCGAGTTCAAGAGCGGCACTCTCTCCGTCACCCTGGCCCCAGAGTACAGCTACTACTTCATCCGCGTCACCCAGAAGGACGGCGACCTGGCTGTCACCTCCCCCGTGTGGGTGGGCGAGAGCCTGAAGCTGGGCATCTCCAACCTGGTCTGCGGCACCGCCACCCCCGTCACCGACGAGGAGCTGACCCTGACCACCACTCTCTTTAACAGCGAGAATGCCGACGCCACCGTCACCTCCCTGGTCTACAGCATCAACGGCAAGGTCATCGGCACCGACACAGCCGGCTACACCATCGCCGCCGGCAGCACCCTGGACATTCCCTTTAAGTGGACCCCCGACCAGGCCCGTGTTGCCACCGTCCTGGTCACCGCCGTGGTAAATCAGAACAACAAGGACTACACCTTCACCAAGACCATCAGCCTGGATGTGCTGGATGCCAGCAAGCTGGTCTACATCGGCATCGATGCCTCTCATTATAATGAGTATGTGTCCGGCAACTATAAGGACAGCATGGGCAACTTCGGCAATCTGGCCGCGGAGTACAGCGTGCGCACCGTCCAGCTGAACACCAGCGCGGACCTCATCGCCGCCTGCTCCAACCCCAAGTATAAGGCCATCGTCCTCACCGCCCCCAGCCGCCGCCTGGCTGAGGCCCAGACCAATCCCAAGACCTACAGCCAGGAGGAGCTCGCAGCCCTGACGGCCTTTAACGCCGCCGGGGGAACGGTCATCCTGGCCGGCTGGAGCGACAACTACGAGAACTTCCCTGTCATTCAGGGCAATCCCGCCATCAAGCACATGGCCGAGACCCAGAACGATGTGCTGCAGGCCCTGGGCTCCAGCCTCCGCATCAGCGACGATGCTACCTATGATGATGTTCGCAGCGCCGCCGACGGTGTGGATAAGTGGAGGCTCTACTTCAGCGACTACAACATGGATAACTTCCTCACGGACGGCGTGATCGTGGACAACGACCATCCCTACGACAAGATGTACACCGAGCGCTTCAGCCACTACGGCGGTGCCTCCATCTATGCCGTGGACGCAAACGGCAATCCCGCCTCCGCTCTGCCCACTACCGTCTCCCCTGTGGTTTACGGCCACGCCACCACCTATTCCGTGGATGTGGATAAGGACGGCAAGGGCGGCGCAGGCATCCCCAAGTACACCTACGCCGAGAACGATCCCCGCCTGCTGATCATGGCCACCGAGCAACTGGAGGGCAAGGGCATGGTCATCGTCTCCGGTGCGGCCTTCCTCTCTAATTTCGAGGTCCAGTCCGACCTGGACAACACCCTGGAGAAGAACTACTCCAACTACAGGATCTGCGAGAACCTGATCAACTATCTCAATCCCCCCAAGATCAGCACCATCGCCGAAGTCCATGCGGACCCCGATGAGGGCATCAAGTACACCGTGGAGGGCATCGTCACCTCCAACGCCTCCGGCTATGATAAGAATACCGCCTTCTTTGACTGCATCTATATCCAGGACGAGACCGGCGGCATCAACTGCTTCCCCGTGGCCGGCGACTATCAGATCGGCGATAAGCTCCGCATCAGCGGCTCCACCAGCTCCTACCAGGGCGAGCGCCAGCTGGCCGTGACCAAGATCCGGAAGCTGGGCGCGGATACCCCCGTAGAGCCCAAGGTGGTCACCGCCGCCCAGGTGAATGACGGCTCCGTCCTGGGCCAGCTCATCACCCTCAAGGGCTATGTCACCGGCATTGAGATGGCCAACGGCCTGATCCAGACCATCCTGGTCCGCGACGCCCAGGGCAATGTGGCCCGGGTGTTCATCGACGGCTATATCACCACCTCCCAGGATGTTGCAAACGCCGCCATGGGCTGCGAGATCGAGGCTACCGGTCTTGCCTCCTATGACAACACCTTCGTCCTGGAAGACGGCACTCCCATGGCGCCCCGTATCCGCACCCGCGACCGGGCAGACATCATCTGCACCGCTCACACCCACGCTTTCGGCGAGTGGACGGTCACCACGCCTGCCACCTGCACCAAGGACGGCGTAAAGACCCGCACCTGCGCCTGCGGCGAGACTGAGACCCAGACGATCCCCGCCACCGGCCATTCCTTCGGCGAGTGGACGGTCACCACGCCCGCCACCTGCACCGCAGACGGTGTGGAGACCCACTCCTGCGCCTGCGGCGAGACCGAGACCCGGGCTATCCCCGCCACCGGTCATTCCTTCGGCGAGTGGACGGTCACCACTCCCGCCACCTGCACTGTGGACGGTACGGAGACACGCACCTGCTCCGCCTGCGGCGAGACCGAGACCCGGACTATCCCCGCCACCGGACATACCTTCGGTGATTGGACCGTCACCACGCCCGCCACCTGCACCGAGGACGGCGTGGAGACCCGCACCTGCTCCGCCTGCGGTGAGACCGAGACCCGGGCTATCCCCGCCACCGGCCATGTGGATGCCAATCAGGACGGCAAGTGCGATGTCTGCCAGGCAGTCCTCACACCCGTGAATCCCGGTAATCCTGATAACCCCACGCCCGACACACCCGACAAGCCCGCCACCGGCGACAATAGCGCCATGGTGCTTTGGGTATCTGTCATGAGCATCACGGCTCTGGCCGGCGCTGCATTGATTCGTTCCAAGAAGCGCCGCGTCTGATCGGCATATCCCCGGCAAAAGAAACCCCCACAGAGGAGAGGCTCTACGGAGCCTCTCCTCTTCGTTTATATGGCCCGCGCCATTATATCCCCCGGTTGACGGTGCCGCCGGGCCGGGGTATACTGAATCCGCAGGCCCCATTCCCATACCATTCCACTTCCGGAGGACTTGACCATGACGAAATCCCACTTTCCTCAGCCCCCCACATCTAACCGCCTCTCCCCCGTTCTTGACCCGGTGCTGGACGCCATCCGGTCGCTGCTGAGCCGGCAGGAACGGGTGCTTGTAGCCATTGACGGCCGCTGCGGTGCCGGAAAAACCACCCTGGCCGCCCGATTACAGGCGGAGTTTCCCTGCCGGGTGTTCCACATGGACGACTTCTTCCTCCAGCCCTATCAGCGCACGCCGGAGCGCCTGCAGGCCCCCGGGGAAAATGTGGATCACGAGCGCTTCCTACAGGAGGTGCTGCTGCCCGCCGCCCGGGGCGAGGCCGTGGTTTACCGGCCCTATCTCTGTGCCCATGAGGTCCTGGGGCCGGCCGTTTTTGTCCCACCGGCCCGGCTGACTATTGTGGAGGGCTCCTATGCCTGCCACCCGGCCCTGTGGCCCTACTATCACCTGCGCATCTTCCTCACAGTGGATCCCCGGGAGCAGCTGCGCCGCATAGAGGCGCGCAGCGGCCCGGAAAAGCTCCGGCAGTTTATAGATCGCTGGATTCCCCTGGAGGAGCAGTATTTCCAAGCCTATTCTCTGGCGGAGCGGTGCGATTTTTTCCTGGGAGTATGAACCCGCCGATCAAAAGTTGCCGAATTTTCCCGTTTATTTTTTCTCTTCTCTTGTGTATATTGCACAATTTCTTCCCCGTTTTTTTGGCGTAGCATTTTTTTTAAAGGATTCCCTTTTTTTGAAAAATCCTGTATGATAAGGGGTACAGAGGAACGTATATACGTTTCTAAATTTTAAAGGAGGAAAAGAACCATGCGGAAAGTTTTAGCACTGCTTCTGTCCGTAGTCATGGCGCTGTCTCTGATGGTGACCACGGCCTGGGCAGACCCGGTGGAGCAGGATCTGGCCGGCAAAACCGTCATCCTGCACACCAATGATGTGCACGGCGAAATCGCCAGGTACGCCAAGGTGGCCGCGCTGAAGGCCGAGCTTGAGGCGCGGGGCGCAGATGTCATCCTGGTGGATGCCGGCGACTACAGCCAGGGCACCATCTATGTCAGCGTCAACAAGGGCGCCGACGCCGTAACCATGATGAATGCCGCCGGCTACGATCTGGCCACCATCGGCAACCACGAGTTTGACTACGGCTACGAGCAGCTAATGCTGAACATGGCCAAAGCAAACTTCCAGGTGCTGTGCGCCAACGTCAGCAAGGATGGCAAGTCCATTTTTGACGCAAACACCATCATCGAAAAGGGCGGCATGAAGATCGGCTTCTTCGGCTTAGAGACCCCCGAGGCGCAGACCAAGGCCAACCCCGCCCTGATCCAGGGCCTGACCTTCCTGGGTGCGGAGGATATGTACGCTGCCGCCCAGGCGCAGGTGGATGCTCTGAAGGCCCGGGGCGCGGATGCGGTGATCTGCCTGGCCCACCTGGGTGTGGACAGCAGCTCTGAGCCCAATACCTCCTATGACCTGCTGAAAAACGTCCCCGATATCGACTTCGTCATTGACGGCCACTCCCATTCCGTGATGCTGGCCGGCGCAGCGAAGCTCCAAACCGGCTTGGATGAGGACGGCAAACCCACTTATATTGACAACCCCCATTATAAGCTGCCCATCCAGTCCACCGGCACCAAGCTGGCCTATGTGGGTGTCCTGATCATTGACAACAAGACCAAGCTGCCCGAGGGTCTGGAGATGCTGGACCTGGGCCAGTATGAGTACGAGGACGCCAAGGTGACCGCAGCCGCCAAGGCCATTATGGAGCCCATTGACGCGGAATACAGTGCGGTGTTTGCCAAGTCTGAGGTAGAGCTCAACGGCGACAAGGAGCCGGGCAACCGCACTCAGGAGACCAATCTGGGCAACCTTATCACCGATGCCATGATGTGGGCCATCAAGACCAAGGCCCCCGGCGTTGACATGACCAATGCCGTGGCCCTCACCAACGGCGGCGGTATCCGCGCGTGGATCCACGCAGGGGATATTTCCAAGGCGGACGTGACCACTGTTCTGCCCTTCGGCAACACCCTGGCCGTGGTACACGTCAAGGGCAGCGAGCTGCTGGAGGCGCTGGAGGCATCCACCTTCTGCACGCCCATCTCTCTGGGCGGCTTCCCCCAGACGGCGGGCATGAAGCTCACCGTGGACTGTACCAAGGACTATGACAAGGCCGATGACACCTATCCCGGCTCCACCTACTACGGCCCCAAGAGCATCAACCGCGTCACTATCGAAAGCATCAACGGCCAGCCCTTTGATCCCGATCAAACCTACGCCGTAATCACCAATAACTTCACTGCAGCCGGCGGCGACACCTATTACGCCTTTGCGGCTGCCTCCAGCCAGTTCGACACCGGCCTGCCCCTGGACGAGATTGTGATGGAGTATATCACCACCGTCTTGGGCGGCGTTGTGGGGCAGGAGTATGCCGAACCCGATGGCCGCATGACCGTCATCCTGCCCCCTGATGAGGACGACGGCAAGATCACCATCGGCGGCCTGGACGCCAACATCTGGATGACCAAATACGGCAATGTGTATACCGACTGCAAGGCCGAAAAGTTCATGGGCGACATGGGCTTTAACTGGGGTGACCTGGTCACCGTGGAGTTCCTGGGCAAGACCCTGACCCTGCCCGTGATCCCCACCTATTCCTATGTGGATTCCGGCAAGCCTGCCATCATCGTGGAAAAGGGCGAGGATGGCAATCCCACGGGCTATGTGAGCATGGCCATCAACATGGGCAACTTTGCCGAGACCTATGAGCTGGCCGTAAAGCACACGGACGAGGATAAAAACTGGTACTGGACCGCCTGGGAGGGCGTGACCTACCCCGTGGAGGTCACCTTCACCATGGCAGAGAAGGACGGCTACCGGGCGGAGTATATCCTCCACGAGCTGCAGCGCACCAACGACCGGGCGGACTATCCCGACCTGACGGATGAGGAGTTTGCCAACTTCCGCAATGTGGCCACCACCGGCATGGGCAAGAATCTGCTCTACCGCGGCTCCTCCCCCATCAATCCCGAGCTGGGCCGCAGCGGCTATGCCGATGCCGCACTGAAGAAGGCCGGCGTCACCGTCATCATGAACCTGGCGGACAGCGAGGCGGATGCCAAGGCATATGAGGGCTTTGCCGACACCTATTATGCCGGCCAAAAGGTCATTTACCTGAATCTGGGTGTGGACTTCACCGCTCCCGAGTTCCAGGCCGGTTTGGCGGATGGTCTGCGCTTCTTTGCCGCTAACAAGGGCGTATACTATGTCCACTGCACCGAGGGCAAGGACCGCGCCGGCTTCGTCAACGCCCTGCTGGAGTGCCTCATGGGCGCCACCTTCAATGAGGTGGTGGAGGACTATATGACCACCTATTATAACTACTACGGCGTGGAGCCGGGCACCGATAAGTATACCGCCATCGCCGAGAGCAACATCATCAAGACCCTTCAGACCGCCTTCGGTGTGGAGGATCTGTCCAAGGCCGACCTGCAGAAGGGCGCCAAGGACTATATGAAGGCCATCGGCCTGACGGATGCGGAGATCACCTCTCTGATGACCAACCTGGGCTACAAGGCGCCCGCCACCGGCGATACCGGCGTGGTGCTGTATGTGGGCCTGGCCGTTCTGGCCTTGACCGGCGGCGTATTCGTTGCCCGGAGGAAGGAGCTGTTCTGATTCCTATCTCTGCCCCCTCCTATAGCGGCAGGCAGGGGCGCATTGCAAAATAGCGACTAAAAAAAGACGAGTAAGCAGTGCTTACTCGTCTTTTTTATAATTCAGGCGAAACTCAATTTCTAAATTAAAGCCAGTATACCGCAGAAGGGTGAAACATCCAGTTGCTATTTTTGTTAAACAGTGCAATTCAGCTGCCGGCGCCAGCGGCGCGGCGCCTTATTGACAGGCCGGGCGGGCAGCGTTTATAATGTATATTGTATGCTATATATCCATGAATTATAGGAGGTGAGCGTATGAAAGCTACAGTAGTCGTGGACAACCGGGGAAACGGAATCCTTTCGGGAGAATGGGGCCTGTGCATTTATATTGAGTATGGTGAAAAACACATCCTGCTGGACACAGGAGCATCTGATCTGTTCGTGCAAAACGCAGAGAAGCTGGGCCTTGATCTGACGGCAGTGGACGCGGCGGTGCTATCCCACGCGCATTACGATCACGCAAATGGTATGGAGGCATTCTTCCGCTGCAACAGCAGGGCAAAGTTCTATGTGGGGCACACCTGCGGGGCGGATTGCTACTACAAGAAGCTGTTTTTGCGGCGGTACATCGGTGTGCCGAAGACCGTGCTGCAGAACTTTCGGGATCGGATCGTGTATGCCGGGAAGGAGCCCACGGAGATCCTGCCGGGGGTATATCTGGCTCCGCACAAGACGGCGGGCTTGGCCCGGGTAGGTCGGCGGGAGAATATGTACCGCCGGACGAATGGTCGGTGGGTCCCGGACGACTTTTCCCACGAGCAGAGCCTGGTGCTGGACACGGAAAAGGGGCTTGTGATCTTCAACAGCTGCTCCCACGGCGGGGCGGCCGACATCATCCGAGAGGTGGCGGAGATGTTCCCGGGCAAGACGGTATATGCCATCATCGGCGGCTTTCATCTATATAACAAATCCAAGCCGGAGGTGCTGGCGCTGGCAAAGGAAATTCAGCAAACCGGCATCGCCTATGTGTGTACCGGGCACTGCACCGGGGAGCAGGCCTATCAGCTGCTGCACCGGGAGCTGGGTGAGAAGCTGCACCCGCTGCAGGTGGGCCTGGTCATGGAGTTTTAAGAAAAGAACACGGAGGAAATCAGAATGCTGAAAATCGAACATCTGACAAAGACCTATGGGGAGAAAAAGGCAGTGGATGACCTGAGCCTGCACATTCATGCGGGGGAAATCTATGGCTTTATCGGCCACAACGGCGCCGGCAAGACCACCACCCTTAAATCCGTGGCGGGAATTTTGCAGTTTGACGGCGGGGAGATTCTGGTGGACGGCAAGTCCGTGCGCGCCCAGCCCCTGGAATGCAAAAAGATGATTGCCTACATCCCCGATAACCCGGACCTGTATGAATACATGACGGGCATCAAGTACCTGAACTTCATCGCCGACATCTTCGGCGTGAGTGCCCAGGCCCGTCAAGAGCGCATCCGCAAGTACGCCGATCTATTTGAACTGACGGCGGACCTGGCCCAGCCCATTGCCGCCTACTCCCACGGCATGAAGCAGAAGCTGGCCATTATCTCCGCTTGGCTCCACGAGCCCAGGCTCATCATCATGGATGAGCCCTTCGTGGGCCTGGACCCCAAGGCAGCCCACATCCTCAAGGGGATGATGCGGGAGCTGTGCAGTGCGGGCGGTGCCATCTTCTTCTCCACCCATGTGCTGGAGGTGGCCGAAAAGCTGTGTGACAAGGTGGCCATTATCAAAGGAGGCAAGCTCATCCGCTCCGGCACTATGGAGGAAGTGAAGGGGGATGCCTCTCTGGAGTCGGTATTCCTGGAGCTGGAGGATGAATCATGCTGAAGATCCTGGTGAAAAAACAGCTGGGAGATATTTTCCGCAGCTATACCTACGACGCCAAGAAGAACCGGGCCCGATCCAAGGAGGCAACCATCGGCTTCACCGTGCTTTTCGTGGTGCTGATGGTGGGCGTACTGGGCGGCTTGTTTACCCTTCTGTCCCTGGCTATGTGCGAGAGCATGGCCCAGGTGGGTATGTCTTGGCTGTATTTCACGATCATGACACTGCTGGCGGCGTTTTTAGGCATATTTGGCAGCGTTTTCAATACCTATTCCACCCTCTACATGGCCAAGGATAATGACCTGCTGCTGTCGCTGCCTATTCCCGTGCGCACCATTATGGCGGCCCGGCTGGTGAGCGTGTATCTCATGGGTCTGATGTATTCCGCCGTTGTGCTGCTCCCGGCCATCATCGTGTACTGGGTGGTGGTAGGCATCACGGTTCCTGTGGTAGTAGGCTGCATGATCCAGCTGCTCCTTCTGTCCGTTTTCGTGCTGACCCTGTCCTGCGCCTTGGGATGGGTCGTCGCTAAAATCAGTCAGAAGCTGAAGAACAAGAGCTTTATCACGGTGCTGGTGTCCCTGGTGTTCATCGGGGCGTACTACTTCTTCTATGCCAAAGCCCAGAGCCTTCTGACAGAGCTGCTGGCCAACGCCGCCTACTATGGCGCGAGCATCCGCAGCGCGGCCTACCCGCTGTACCTGGTGGGCCGGGTGGCCATGGGCAATGGCTCGGCCATAGCCATTGTGTCGGCGGCGGTGCTGGGTCTGTTTGCCCTGGTGTGGTATCTTATCGCCCGGAGCTTTTTGAAGCTGGCCACCTCCACCGGGGCCGTAGCCAAGGTGGAGTACCGCGAAAAGGCCGCTCGCCCGCAAAGCATCGACCGGGCCCTGCTGGGCCGGGAGCTGAGCCGGTTCACCGCCAGCGCCAACTATATGCTCAACTGCGGCATGGGCATCCTGGGCCTGGTCATTGGCGCGGCGGCGCTGGTGTGGAAGGGCGGCAGCCTCCTTCCGATGCTGGAGCCCGTGTTTGCCGACAGACCCGGAGCCCTGTCGGTGCTGCTGTGTGCGGCATTGTGTACTCTGGTGGGCATGAATGATATGGCGGCGCCCTCCGTGTCTCTGGAGGGGAAGAGCCTGTGGCTGGCCCAATCCCTGCCGGTGACATCGTGGCAGGTGCTGCGTGCTAAGCTCAGGATGCATCTGCTGCTCACGGCCGTTCCGGCGGCGCTGTGCGGCATATGCGTGGCCGTTGTGAGCCCCGCCGGGGCGGCGCAGACGGCCCTGGCCCTGGTGGTAGCGGCACTGTTTACGGTGCTGTCGGCCCTCCTATGCCTGTTCTTAGGCCTGAAAATGCCCAATCTCCACTGGACCAGTGAGATCACCCCCATCAAGCAGGGCGGCGCTGTGGCCCTGGCCTTGCTGAGCGGCGTGGTGTATGCGGCGCTGCTGGCGGCCGGCTTCTTCCTGATCGGCTGGCGCATGGGATATATGGCATTCATGGCCGCCTTTGCTGTGGTGACGCTGGCGGCGTGTGTACTGCTGCTCCGCTGGCTCAAGACGAAGGGCTGCACCGTGTTTGCAAATCTGTGAAGAAGGTACCATGCGGATACGTTCATAAAAATTCGCCGTCTGCGCAAGGCATTCGATGCCGCGTAGGCTGTACAGGGCCTAAGCCTTCGCGTGAAATAAGGGAAACTGTTCGCCCTTTGGGGGAATAAGCGGTGCGGGCCCTTGTCAGGATGGATAGTTGGCCTTTTCCATTCAGGCGGCAGATGTATCCGGTCCTGGCAGGCAGCACTGCAGCACGCATGGGGCTTTGCACGATCTTCATCCGGCTATCGCCCCACCATAGCCCCCGGTAGTGAACGTCCATATAAGCGTATACAATAGAGAGAAGCGCCTGCTTCTCTCTATTGCCTTGTCAAGAGGGGAAAATGGGAGAAAAACGGAAACAGGAAATATTTGGAAGTATGATTGTATTATGTAAATCGACATTATTTTTTCAAGGCGAGGCCACGAAGAGGGAAACCTGGCAAATCAGCTTAAAAAGTCTTGAAAATAAAGGAAAACTGTATGTGGAAAACTCTGTGGATAATGTGGATAACAATTTGTAAAGTCGAAAAAGACTAAATATTATGTTAATCGATTTAAGAGAGTTGGGCGCGCCGCCCGGAAACAGAAAACGGCGGAAAAGAGCGGTTTTCCCCCTGGTGATTTTGACGAATACAGATAGAAAAGCGGCGGGACTCCCAGAGGCTATGGGAAAATATGGGGAAAACCGCAGGGTCGAATACAGATTGTATTCCACTTGAGCCGAAAATGAGAGTTGACGGCAAGAAAAAAAGATGGTATAATACCTACCGTCCGTAAAGGATATGCTTGTGTGGCTCAGTTGGTAGAGCAGCTCACTCGTAATGAGCAGGTCGCCGGTTCGAGTCCGGCCACAAGCTCCAAACTCCTTGCACTATCTGCGAGGAGTTTTTTTGCGCATTGACAAGGGGAAAAGCCGCAGGTATAATATATGCGGTACTATAAAAAGTAAATAGGTCCAGGGATGCTGTGCGGCTGTCTGCCGTAACGCCCGCATGCGGGCAGGAGACAGTTTAAAAGGAAAGGGTTAAAACCCACGCGAACGGCACTGTAGGCGCAAGGATGCACGGAAGCGGCGAAGGCCGCCGGGACGAAAGTCCGCCATTGGAAATCAGGTTTCCGAGAAGGTACGCTGCAAACGGGGAGCGGAGGCTCCGGGGCGCCAGTCAGGAGAATTGCACAGCGGAGGACACCACCGCAGCGGGCGCTTTCTTCGCTACGTCATGATACCCACGAGAGAAGTCAAGGGCCGAATTTTTTCGCAATAGAAAAATCCGGTCCTTTTATGCCGCCGGTCTGCAGAGCTGCAGCGGGCGGCATCTTTCTACAGGGAGGCAAAGGGCTCCGGGCGGCAGTAAGGACAGCAAAAAACGCAGGCAGAAAAGGAGGAGCACACAATGCGCATCAACTGGTTCAAGGACGAAAATCACCTGGTATACATCAACGGCGCCACCCAGCTGGCGGAGCTGGAAAAGGCGCTGCATTTTCCCGGCCTGGAGGAGGCGGCCAACGAGCTGCGGCAGCATCCCACGGCGGAGGGCTTTACCATCAAGGGGCCCAGGCGCACCAGCGGACGGCTGTTTGTGCCGGATCTGACCTTTGGTGAGCACATCGAGATGGGGGAGAATATTTTCTTCTTCATGGGGGAGATGCAGGAGTGCTATGTGATCTACTGGCCGGACGCACCGGTAGCGAAGTAAAATTAGGGCGGGACTCGCGTCCAGGCAGCCTGAGCAATAGGCGTAGAAACAGCAGTGCTTAAAAGTGATCCCCGCCGCCCGTTCCGGGCGGCGGGGATCACTTTTAAGCTGTCAGAGGGGGGATCAGTTACCGGAGGGCATTTTCCAGGCATGATGATCCGTGTGAAGCAGGTGGTGCGATTTGGCGCTCATGGGTGCGCCCAGGAAATCCCGATACAGGGCCATGACATCCGGGTTCTCATGGGAGAAGCGGACGGGCTCCGCCCGATCCAGGGCCCACAGTACGCTGCCGCGGCTCTCAGCCATCTCAACGCCGTCGTGAATAGGCTGACCGCCGCCGCCGGCGCAGCCGCCGGGGCAAGCCATAACCTCTACAAAGTCATAGGAAACATCGCCCTGCTCCAGGGCCCGCATAAGCTTGCGGGTATTGCCCAGGCCGCTGACCACCGCAATGCGAACGGCACCGGCGCCGGGAATCTCGAATACAGCCTCCTTCCATCCGTCCATACCGCGGATAGCGTGGAACGCATCGGGGTCCGGATTGCTGCCCGTGACCATGCGGTAAGCCGTGCGCAGGGCGGCATCCATCACGCCTCCGGTGGAGCCGAAGACTACGGCTGCGCCGGTGCCGGTACCCAAGGGGCTGTCAAAGGGCGTCTCCTCCAAGGTGGCGGGGACGATCTGCTCGCCCCGGAACATGCGCACCATCTCCCGGGTAGTAAGCACCACATCCACATCCGGATCACCGCAGGCATCCGTCATATTGGGCAGGGCGCACTCGCTCTTTTTGGATACACAGGGCATGATGGACACCACGAAAATGTCGTGTGGGTCTGCACCGATGCTTTGGGCAAAGTAGCTCTTGGCCACAGCGCCGAACATTTGCTGGGGACTCTTGGCCGTGGAGAGGTTGTTCACAAACCGCGGGAACTGGCTCTTCACAAACCGCACCCATCCGGGGCAGCAGGAGGTGAACATGGGCCAGGTGTAGCGATCCCGATGGGTGAAGCGGTCGATAAACTCGGTGCCCTCCTCCATAATGGTCAGGTCTGCGGCAAAATCTGTATCAAACACATAGTCAAAGCCGATCTGCTTCAAGGCCGTAACCATGCGCTGGGCCGTAGCAAATTTGGGGTCCAGGTGATAATACTCCGCCCAGGCAGCCCGAACCGCCGGGGCAATCTGCACCACGGTGATCTTCTTGGGATCGGCCAGGGCGTCGAAAACCCTGCCGGTGTCGTCCCGCTCCTGCAGGGCGCCCACCGGGCAGTGGATGATGCACTGTCCGCAGAAGGTGCAATCGGAATCCCCCAGGCGGCGGGTCTTGCCCACGCCGATGGTGGTGTGGGAGCCGGTGCCCATCAGATCCCAGATGTTCATGCTCTGGATCTTGTCGCACACCTGCACGCAGCGCATACAGCGCACGCAGCGATTCTCAATGCGCACCACGGGGTTGGAGAAATCGTCCTCCGTCTTTTTCAGGTCGTTGATGTAGTGGTCACCCAGGAGGTTATAGTCGTTGGTAAGCTTTTGCAGCTTGCAATTGCCGCTGCGGGTACACTTGGTGCAGTGGGTGTCGTGCTGGCTGAGCAGCAGACGCATATTCACCCGCCGGGCCTCCCGGGCCCGGGGAGAATTGGTATGCACCACCATGCCCTCGGCCACCACGTTATCGCAGGAGGGGACCAGGCGCGGATACCCCTCGATCTCCACCATGCACAGCCGGCAAGCAGCAATTTCGTTGACGCCCTTGAGATAGCAGAGGGTGGGGATTTCGATGTTCACAGAGCGGGCCGCCTCCAAAATGGTGGTACCCTCCGGCACGGAGACCGGCTTTCTGTCAATGATAAGCTTTACCATCTGTCAACTCGACCTCCTTTGAAGATACCATAGCCGTAATGATCGCACCGCAGGCAGCGAGAGGCCTCGGTAACGGCGCCCTCGTGGGTCAGGCCGCACTCGATGTCCTCAAAATCGCACTTGCGCTGGCAGGCTTCCCGCTCCGTGGTGTTGATACGGCCGTGGGGCGGACGGTTATTCAGCATGGGGCTGGGGATGTCAATGTCCACGGTGATCTCATGGCGATAGCCCAGGTGCTCGTCAATATTGGCGGCGGCCACCTTGCCGGCGGCAATGGCGCGGATGGCAGTGGCGGGGCCGGTAACGCAATCGCCCCCGGCAAAGACGTTATCCATGTCACCCACCTGGCCGGAAAGGCCGGCCACAAAGGCGCCGCGCTTAATGGGCACGCCGGCGGAGTCAAAGCCGCTGATCTCAACGCCCTGGCCAATGGCCACCACGACAATGTCCGCCTCGATGCGGACCTCGTCCAAATCAGCGTTGTGGGGCCGGGGCCGGCCGGCCTTATCCGCCTCGCCAATGAGCTGGGGCTGGACCCACAGGGCCTTGGCCACGCCGTCCTCGTCCGCCTCGATGCGGACCGGAGCGGCCAGCGCCATGATCTCGGCCCCCTCAGCCATGGCGCCGGTAACCTCATCGGGCAGGGCCGTCATATCCTCGATACGGCGGCGATACACGCAGGTAACCTTTTCGGCCCCCAAGCGGATAGAGCTGCGGGTAACATCCATGGCTACGTTGCCGCCACCGATGACCACCACCTTCTTGCCGGTGAAATCAGGCATGATATCATCGCCAATGGCGCGGAGCATCTCCACGGCAGACATGACGTTTTCACTGTCCTCCCCGGGAATGCCGGTCTTTTTATCCTGGTGGGCACCGATGGCAATATACAGGCAGTCATACTGCTTTTGCAGGTCCTCCATCCAGATATCCTTGCCCACAGTGACGCCGGTATGTACCTCGATCCCCAGAGACAGGATGGATGCGATTTCGGCATCCAACAGATGCCGGGGGAAGCGGTAGCTGGGGATACCGTAGCGGAGCATCCCGCCCAGCTGCTTGGCCTCCTCAAAAACGGTGACCTTGTGGCCCATGAGGGCCAAATAGTAGGCGCAGCTGAGGCCGCTGGGGCCGCCGCCCACAATGGCAACGGTCTTACCCGTGGCCGGGGCGCACGCAGGCTGGGGCACATCCCCGGCATGATCCACGGCATAGCGCTTGAGCCCGCGGATATTGATGGCATCGTCGATCATATTTCGGCGGCAGCGAGCCTCGCAGGGATGCTCGCATATATAGGCGCAGGCAACGGGGAAGGGGTTATCCTTGCGGATCAGGCGCACGGCGTCAGCGCAGCGATCCTCACCTACCAGGGCCATGTAGCCGGGAATATCCACCCCAGCGGGGCACAAGGCCACACACGGAACGGGGTTCTTCAGCCCTGCCAGGCAGCGCTGGTGAAGGATGTGCTCCTCATAATCATCCCGGAAGCCCTCCAGCCCGTCCACCACCAGGCGTGCCGCGTCCCGGCCGATGGCGCAATCTGCCGTGTTGACAATGGTTCGAGCCGTCTTCTCAATGGTAACCAGGGTGCTCATAGTGGCTGTGCCGGAAAGAACCTGCTCCAAGAGCAGGGCCAGCTGCCCCAGGCCGATGCGGCAGGGCACACACTTGCCGCAGCTCTGGGCATGGCAGAGCCGCAGGAAGCTCAGCGACATATCTACCGGGCAAAGCCCCGGAGGACTGGCGGCAATCCGCCGTTCTACATCACGATAGAGATTCTCCACCACAGTCTCGGCCTTGCTGGGAGACTTGATATCCAATCTGCTCATTCGCGATCAACTCCTTTTCTGATGATATGCTATTAGAATGGCACAAACCGGCGGGAATGTCAATTAATTCGAAGAAGTTCTTAATATGTATTTTTTTTATTAGAATACACAGAAAATCACCTGAAAAAAGTTTTGGGAATTCCTTGCAGAAAAAGGAAAAAATTTCAGAAAAACGGCATACATATTCAGCTTTTTTCCAAAGGAAAATTCCGAGGTTTTCAGCCGCCGGTAGAGATATTTGTCGAATTCTGTCGGAAAATCCCACACATAATCGTATGAAATCGCTAAAATTTACTTGAAAACGACACTGAAATATGGTATATTATCCGCAAGGCAAGGGAGGGCTGTTGAGGAAGAATGGATTATGCGCTGAAAATTTAATATGTAAGGACGAGGGAGAATATGGAAATCAAGGCAAGCGTTGTTATAGCAGACGCAAGCGAGGAGTATCGAACGATACTGAAGAAGACCATGGAGAGTACAGGGGAATTCCAGGTGGTCGGAAGCGCCGGCTCCGGGGTGGAGGCGCTGCGGTTGGTACAGCAGCTGTATCCGCAGCTGCTGATTATGGACCTGGTTTTACCGGAGCTGGACGGATTCGGCCTGCTCAAGCAGCTGCAAAGCATGGGGGACCGGGCGCCGAAGATTATCGTGGTGTCTGCGTTCTGTGTGCAGCGCACCGTGAGCCAAGCGGTGCAAATGGGCGTGTGGTACTTTTTATCCAAGCCCTGCAGCGAAGAATCCTTACTGGAGCTGATGCGTCAGGCAGCCCAATCCCAGCAGGAAATGGGGGATTTTTCTCCAGCTCTGGAAGGGCAGGTGACAGCGATCATCCATGAGATCGGTGTGCCGGCGCATATTAAGGGCTATCAGTACCTGCGGGAGGCCATTCTGATTGCCGTGCAGGACATGGATGTCATCAACGCAGTGACCAAGGTGCTGTATCCTGAGGTAGCCAGCCGATTCTCTACCACGCCATCCCGAGTGGAACGGGCGATCCGCCATGCCATTGAAGTGGCGTGGGACCGCGGGGATCTGGAGACCCTGCAGAAGTATTTCGGATACACCGTGAACTCGGCGAAGGGGAAGCCTACAAATTCGGAATTTATTGCCATGATTGCAGACCGGCTGCAGCTAAAGCTGCGGCGCAGCCGGGCCTAAGGCGCGGCAATGTCACGGACGTACACCAGCGCATGCGTCCGGCGGATAAACAGTCTCTGCCTATAATGAAATCACGCACCGGATTATACATCGGGTGCGTGATTTTTCTGCTTATAAATCAGGGGGCGGATTCCGCTTCGCCTTCTTCGTATTCTGCGGGCTTTCCCTTATAGATGTTCTGCATCTCCCGGTCCACCTCGAATACCGCCTCGGAGCACAGGCGCAGCCGGTTGGCGTCCTCCTGGGAGAAGGCCCGGGTGGATTTATACCGCAGCTCGTGCTCCAGGCTGGCCCACATATCCATGGCGATGGTGCGCAGCTGGATCTCCACCGGCAGGTGCAATGTCCCCTCAGAGATAACAATGGGAACCTCCACGATCAGATGCAGACTGCGATAGCCGGAGGGCTTGGGTGTCTTTATGTAATCCACCTCCTGGATCACCCGAAAGGACTCGTTCCGAGTGAGCAGGCTGCGCAGATAATAGATGTCATCCAAATAGTTGCAGATAATGCGGATGCCTGCCACATCTTGGACATAGGCGTAGATATTGTCTATAGTAACGGCATGTCCCCGGCGCTGAAGCTTCTCCACAATAGAGTCCAGGGTCTTGATGCGGTATTCGATGTGATGGATGGGAGAGCGATCATTGAGCGTGGCAAACTCCTCGTCCAGGATCTCCATCTGTGCCACAGCCACCTTTAATGCGCTGCGGTACAGGTGGTTCACCCGCACCATGCCTTGCGCCAGCTCCATCTCCTGCTGCGGGGTAGAGTTGGGCAAATGTACGTTTTTCAGGGACGGGCGGTTGGGTTTTTCGACCATCATGGCTGTTGCTCCTCCTTGCCCTGCGGGCAAAATTCTATCCTCGAAGCATATTATACCATAACCAAGGGATAAATGTATGAATAATTTGTGTTATTTGTAAAAAAAACCGCAGCAGGCATTTTGCCTGCTGCGGCTGAGGTGATCCATCAGCGGATGCCTGCCAGGAAGCAGGTGGGGTCTTTTTTCAGCTGCTCCCGGCCCCAGCGGAGCATATCCGCTACGCTTACGCAGGCGGTGACGATGCCGCTTTCCCAGCGTTCCGCCGTAACGGATTGTAAAAATTCGTCCGGACAAGCGGTGCGGACATAGTAGGGGTGGGCCTCCTCCGTGTTGGTAACAGCGGTAGGGCGCATGGCATCCGTGTAAAAGCCGCGCTTGCCCGCCAGGATGTCCAGGCAATCCTCCACAGCGTTGAAGGCTGTAGGATAGCGCCCGGCGCCTTGGCCAAAGAAGCTGTGCCGGCCGATTTTCTCCCCATAGTAGGTGATGAGGTTGAAGTTTTTGGGCACGGCAGCCTCCAGGTCATGGCTGGCAACCAGAGTGGGCTCGATGAAGGCGCAGACGCCGTCCTCGGCCGCCTTAGCGGTGGCCAGGAGCTTGCATACAAAGTCGTGGGCCTGGAATGTCCGGATATCCTCATCCGTGACGGTGCGAATCCCGAACATGGGGATATCCTCCTCCCGGAGGAGGGTATCAAAGGCGATGTTGGCGGAGATAGTCAGCTTACGGCGCACATCATCGCCATCGATGTCGGCGGATGGATCTGCCTCGGCGTAGCCCAGCTCCTGGGCCTGCTTTAAAATCTCCGGGAAGGACACAGGGGCGGCGTGCATGGCGTCCATGATGAAATTGGTGGTGCCGTTCATGATGCCGCCCAGCTCGGAAATGGCATCCAGCCGCTTACAGCGCTCCAAATTTACAAGCCAGGGAATGCCGCCGCCCACGGCGGCAGTGCAGCGCAGGGACACGCCGTTTTCTGCCGCCAGCTGCGTCAGCTGGCTGTAAAAGGCGCTGATGACCGCCTTATTGGCTGTCACCACATGCTTACCCGAGCGCAGAGCGGCGCAGATATACTCATAGGCCGGGTGCAGGCCGCCCATGACCTCGATGACGATGCCAATGGTGGGATCGCCCGTGATGTCGGCAATATCCGTCACCGCAAGAGTGCCCAACTCTGGCCGGGGACGGCGCACCAGCACCTTGGCGACGGTGAGGTCCGCCCGCTCCGCGCAGAAGTCCAAAATGCCGCCGCCTACCACACCGCAGCCCAGCAATCCAATGTTCATAAAATAACCTCCTCCGGGTCTGTTTTTTCTGCCCCCATTCTATAAGAATCGGCTTGGGATGTCAACAGACAGAGCAGAAATACGCAGCCCCGCACCGGGTGCGGGGCTGGAGATGATCCAAATTCAGTTTTCCCCCGGTGCAGTGGCGATCCACTGGCCCTGGCGCACCTGTACCTCCCCACGCTCCAGGGCGGTCAAAAGCTCCGGCTTTAGCCGAATACAGCCCTTTTGAAACAGCAGGGTAATGGTAGAGCCGGCCAGCTCAAAGTATCCCTTTTCCTGGCCCCGGCGCATGGGCTGATTTTCCCGGAGATTCACAATACCTCCCACCACCAGGGCGCCGATCTCCGTTTGCACCACAGGGCCAAAGTGATTCGTATGGAGCAGCGTCCAGCTGCGGCGGTTGAGGAAGAAGACGGGGTATTTCTCACAGGCGATGGGCTGCACACTGTGCAGCACGCCGGGGATAAAGTGATTTTCTCCCTGAAATCCATCGTCAATATAGCAGTAGTGATGGTAATCCGATGGGCACAGGCGCAGCACCAGGCAATCCCCGCCGGTGTAGCGGGCGGCCAGGTCCGCATCCTGGAGCAGATCGTGGAGGCTGTAGTGGGAGCCCTTGATGGCAAAGCTGCTGTCTTCTCGAATGGGATAGGCACTGAGCCAGCCGTCACAGGGACTAATGAGGTGAGAGGGCTCGGTGTCAAAGTCCGCAGGTGTCCGGGTACGGAGAAAGAGATCCCGATAGGTCCGGAAGTCCTTTTTCTGCGTCTCTGTCAGCGGGATTCCATTGCGCCGGGCATAGGGGGCGATCAGGGGCCGGGACAGGCGGGAGCAAAGGAACGCCACCGCCAGGCGGTCGGCATGGGTGGCAAGAATACCCTTGAGCAGCAGTCGGCCCATTGCGGTCCCGTACAGGAAGTGGACGAAGCCAGAATTTCCGCTCACGGCTTCACCCCCAGAAACACGATGACCAGCTCGGCGCAGCCCATGAGGATCATGAGGATCATGCCCGGCAGGCGAGGCTTCGCCAGCTTGAAGGGACTCAGAAAGGCCAAAGCCATCACCACCAGCAGCGCGGTGCCGAGGATGGGCAGGGGGCCATGCAGCAGCCGGGCCAAGCCCAGAACCGTGGGCAAAAACAGCGCAGCGGTGGTAACGGGTAGTCCCAAATACATCTCCCGCTGGCCGTTGTCGGTATCCTGCCGCTCCTCCTCATCTACATTGAACCAAGCCAGGCGAATCAGCGCCGCCAGTACATATAGCCCCGCTGCAAGGGCGGCATAAAGCGCGCCGCGAGCCGCAGCGTAAACCGTGACACCGGGCAGTACGCCGAAGCAGATGAGGTCGCTGAGAGAATCGATCTGCACGCCGAAGCGTTTCTCCTGTGGAGTCCGGTCTTTTTTTGTGGAGGCAATCTTCCCATCGAACATATCGCATAGGCCCGCCAAAAGCAGGCACAGCAGCGCCCATGGGATCCGTCCGCCCATGGCGCAGCCGATGCCTGTGAGGCCCGTGAGCATCCCTATGTAGGTCAGTAACACCGTATAATTGTAAACACCCAGCATGTTATAAAAATTCCCTTCCCGTTTTTTCGGCGGCCGACAGTCTGTGTGTCGCCGGCCTTTAATGGTCTTTATCCTGCGGCCATATTTTCACTTTCCAGCAGCACCGGGAAAAATATGACATAGGGCAAGCATACAGCCATTTTACAAGTATTATATCATACAAAACGGCTTCTGAACAGTATAGATTTTAATTTGCCAAAAACAGGACCCCTCAGAGCTTGCCGCCTGCCATGCCAGGCCCTTTTCCGCATTTGCGCCCGGCTTTTCCGGCACAGCATACCAAATGAACACTCTGCTGCCTGAATCATAAGGAAAAAAGGCGAGACAGCAGCCCCTTGTGGGAGCGCCTCCCCGCCTTTTTTCGCGCGCTATTTTGCTATGCGCCCTTTATTCCTTTTCATCCAGGTCCATGGTGGCGTAGGCGTTCAGGTCCAGCCCGCCCCTCCTTCCGGCCGAGTATTCGTAGTAGCCCTGGGCGCCGATCATAGCGCCGTTGTCGCCGCATAGGCGCAGGGGCGGCACATACAGGGTGCAGCCTTCCTTTTCGCAGGCGGCCTTCAGGTCTGCCCGGATAATAGAGTTGGCGGCCACGCCCCCGGCGGCCACGATGGTCCTGCGCCCGCAGCGCCGGGCGGCCTCTATAGCTCGGGGCACCAGCTCGTCGCTGACGGCCCGGGTGAAGTCCCGGGCCAGGGCAGCCCGGTCCAAGGGTTCACCCTTCTGCTGGGCGTTGTGAGCCAGGTTCACCACGGCGGTTTTCAGGCCCGAGAAGCTCATGTCCAGGTCCGCGCCGTCTACATGGGCCCGGGGCAGGTCGTATACGCCCCCCTGGGACTGCCGGGCCAGGTCATCCATGGGCTTACCGCCGGGATAGGGCAGGCCCAGGACCCGGGCGGCCTTGTCAAAGCACTCCCCGGCGGCGTCGTCCCGGGTGGCCCCGAGAATTTCCATGTCCGTATAATCCTTCACATCCACGATAAGGGTGTTGCCCCCGGAGATGGCCAGTGCCAAAAATGGCGGCTCCAAGGCCGGAAATGCCAGGTAATTGGCGGCGATGTGCCCCCGGATGTGATGCACCGGGATCAGCGGCACCCCCAGGCTGTAGGCCACACTTTTGGCAAAGCTCACTGCCACCAGCACCGCCCCGATAAGCCCCGGGGCATAGGTCACGGCCACCGCGTCAATATCCCTTTTGGTCAGGCCCGCATCGCAGAGGGCCTGATCCGTCAGGCCGGAAATGGCCTCCACGTGCTTGCGTGAGGCGATCTCCGGCACCACGCCGCCGTAGAGGGCGTGCATGTCCGCCTGGGAGAGGATGGCGTCGGACAGCACCGTGCGCCCGTCCCGCACCACCGCCACGGCGGTCTCATCGCAGGAGGATTCAAAGGCCAAAATATTCATGCTTCCGCCTCCCCATAGGTTTTCGTCAGGATCAGCGCATCCTCCTTGGGCAGGTCGTAGTAGTTCTTCCGCCGGCCCGCCTGCCTAAAGCCAAAGCTCTCGTACAGGGCAATGGCCGCTGCGTTGGAGGGCCGCACCTCCAGGGTGAGAAAGGCCAGATGATTGCCCCGAGCGAAGTTTTCAAACACGGCCAGGAGCTTTGCTGCCACACCCTGGCGGCGATACTCCGGAAACACCGCCACATTAGTGATATAGCCCTCGTCGGCCACTACTAAAAGGCCCGCATAGCCAATCACTTGGCCCGTTTCTCCGTCCTGGGCCACCAAAAAGGCGGCACACTGATTTTCCAGCTCCTCCGCCAGCATTTTGCGGCTCCATGGCCGGGAAAAGCAGAGTCTCTCCAGCTTTTCCAGCTCCTCCAGGTGATCCGCGTTCATGGGTACGATCTTTATATGCATTTTCTTATCCTTTCGCTTCCAGCCAGGTTTTGCCGCTGTGGGCCTGGGCAGGCAGAGGCACGGACAGGCGCACCACGCCGCTCATTTCCTCCTCCAGCAGCCGCTCCACAGTCTCCTTTTCTTCCTCCGGGCACTCCACGATCAGCTCGTCGTGCACCTGCATGATGAGCTTTGCCGCCAGGCCCTCCCCCTTTAGGCGATGCTCCACCCGGACCATCGCCAGCTTCATAATGTCTGCTGCCGTGCCCTGGATGGGCATATTCAGCGCCACCCGCTCACCGAAGGAGCGCATGTTGAAATTGGAGCTTTTCAGCTCCGGCAGTGCCCGGCGCCGATGCATGAGTGTCTCCACATAGCCCTTTTCCCGGGCCGTCTCCACCACCTGCTCCATGTAGCGCTTCACGCCCCGGTAGGTGTCAAAATACCGCTCCATATACTCCTTGGCCTCAGCAACGGACACGCCGATGTCCTGGGCCAGGGAAAAGGCGGAGATGCCGTACACAATGCCGAAGTTCACCGCCTTGGCCGAGGAGCGCATCCGGCTCGTTACCTCCTCCGGAGCCACATGGAACACCTTGGCCGCCGTAAGGGTATGGAAATCCTGGCCGGACAGGAACGCCTGCTGCATAGCCTCGTCCCCGGAGATATGAGCCAGGAGCCGCAGCTCCACCTGGGAGTAGTCCGCGTCCACCAGTACGTTCCCCGGGGCGGCCACAAACATGCCCCTTATGCGGCTGCCCACCTCTGTGCGGGCGGGGATGTTCTGCAGATTCGGCTCCGTGGAGGACAGGCGCCCTGTGGCCGTCACCGTCATCTGAAAGCTGGTGCGGATGCGGCCATCCGGGTCCACCACCTTCAGCAGGCCGTCGGCATAGGTGCTTTTCAGCTTGGCATACTGCCGGTACTCCAGCACATCCGCCACAATGGGGGCCTGCCAGCGAAGCTTTTCCAGCACGTCCGCGTTGGTGGACCACCCGGTTTTGGTCTTTTTCCCGTGGGGCAGCTGCATTTTTTCAAACAGCACCGTCCCCAGCTGCTTGGGGGAGTTGATGTTGAAGCTCTCCCCGGCCTGTTCGTAGATGCGGCCCTCCAGGTCCGCGATCCTGTCGGCCATGTCCCGGCCAAAGGCCGCCAAGGCCTTTCCGTCCACCAGGAAGCCCCGCTGCTCCATCCGGGCCAGCACGGCGCACAGTGGCAGCTCCACGGTCTCGTAAAGCTCCGTCATGTCCATCTCCCGCAGCCTTCCCGGCAGAATGTCATACAGCGCAGCCACAGCGGAGCTGTAGCTATGCATAGCTGCCCAAGCGGCGGAGGTATCTCCCAGGGGCGCGAAGGCGTCCTTTTCCAGCTGTGCGGGCTTTGGCAGCTCCTCGTTAAAATACGCCACAAACAGCCGCTGCAGGTCATAGCTCCCAGCTGTTGCGTCCAGCAGATAGGCCGCCAGGGCCGTGTCGAATATATACCCCTTCGGGTCCACTCCCCGCTCCAGCAGGGCGCGCATGGTGTCCTTAATGTGGTGGCCCACCTTACGGATGTCCGCAGCAAACAGCGCCGTCAGCAGCGCCTGCCAGTCGCCGCCATAGGTGTTCTCCTGCAGCTCCGCCGCCCGGGCGGTGTCCGCTCCCGTGTCCCACTGGACGGATAGAGCCGCCAGATCCGGCAGAGCATAAACCGTCACATGGTCCGCCTGCCGCCACATCTCCAGCAGCTGCGCCGCCTGCGCTTTACCAGTGATCGGCTCCACCGTCACAGTACATTCTGCTTTTTTCTCCGTCTGGCGGGTTGGGGACAAGCCGTATTTTTCAATGAGCTTGGAAAACTCCAGCTTTAAAAACAGATCGTAAAGCTCCTGTTTAAAGGGTCGGCGCAGATTGTCCTCCGGTGTAAATTCCAGGGGCACATCCGTGACGATGGTGGCCAGCCAGTAGCTATGGCGAGCACTCTCCTCCCCCTCGGTCAGACGGCGGATGGCCGCAGGCTTGGCGTTTATATCCGGCAGGCGCCGATAGATTTCGTCGATAGAGCCATACTCCTGTACCAAGGCCATGGCGGTTTTCTCCCCCACTCCCGGCACACCCGGGATGTTGTCAGAGGAGTCGCCCATCAGGGCCTTCAGGTCGATCATGTGAATGGGGTCAAAGCCGTAGGCCGCCCGGAAGGTCTCCGGAGTCATGTCCTTAGTGGTGGTCTGCCCCATGCGGGTAGACACCAGCTTTATCTTGGTGTGGTCGGTGATGAGCTGCAGGCTATCCTTATCTCCGGTCACAGCCACGCAGTCCCAACCCACCGCCTCACACCTGCGGCTGATAGTCCCGATAAGGTCATCCGCCTCCCAGCCCACCAGCTCATAGCGGGGAATATCCATGGCGTCCAGGACCTCTTTTAGCACCGGCATCTGCATGGCCAGCTCCTCGGGCATGGCGTGGCGGGTAGCCTTATAATTTTCGTCTGCCTGGTGGCGGAAGGTAGGCTCCCGCCGGTCAAAGGCCACACACAGGGCTTCCGGCTGCTCCTCGTCCAGCAGCCGCTGCATCGTGGTCACAAAGCCGTACACCGCGTGGGTAAAAAGTCCCTCCCGGGTACTCAGCGGCCGGATGCCGTAAAAGGAACGGTTGATGATGCTGTTTCCGTCAATAACCATCAGCTTCATGGGTAACCCTCCGTGAAAAAACAGATATTATAATTATACGCTATTTTCTCGCTTAAAACAGCTAAAACTTCTCGGTGTGCAAAAAGCCTCGCAGAGTTTGCCGCCCGCAGGCGGCAAAGAGATGAGATCATTTTCTCTCTCGACATGTGCGTGAGAGAAAATACCGCTCAGGCGAGAAGTAGTGCAATTTTGAGCCCTTGGCTCAAAATTATGCGCGCAGCAGCCTGCAAACTCTTTGTCGGAGAAAACGAAGTTTTCTCGACAGCCTCAATTATACGCTATTTTCCCGCCCAAAACAACCAAAACTCTTGACACCTCCCCGAATTGTGCTACACTTTCTCTTGTTGGCTCGAAGGGAGGGCTTTTTTTTGCTGGAATCAATTTGGACTGTGGGCGAGCAGGTCCTCATATTATTCATCCTGTCCGGCGTCGGTTTCGCGCTGGGCAAGGCGAAAATGATCGGTGATAAGTTCAGCCGGGATGCCAGCCAGCTGGTGATGTATGTAGTGTCCCCGTGCATGATGGTAGTGGCCTTTCAGCGCAGCTTTGAAAATGAGGTGTTTCACAATTTTTGCATGGCTCTTTTGCTGTCGCTGCTGATCCATCTGCTGAGCATCACCGTAGCTCAGCTTTTCCTGCGGAAGAAAACAGAAAGGGCCGCGGCCCTGCGCTTCAGTGTAGTTCTCTCCAACAGCGGCTTTATGGGCTATCCCCTGCAGGCGGCCCTTCTGGGAACCATCGGCATTTTCTACGGCTCCGCCTATGTCACCGTGTTCACGCTCTGCTCCTGGACCTATGGCCTGATGCAGATGTCCGGCGGGCGGGTAAAGGCATCGGCCAAGACCCTTTTGCTCAATCCCGGTGTCATCAGTGTAGTGGTGGCCATGGCTCTGTACTTCGCCAGCATATCCCTGCCCGAGGTAATTCTCGCCCCTGTGACCTACCTGTCTCAGCTGAATACGCCCCTGCCCATGGTCATTGTAGGCTACCAGCTTTCCCAGGCCAATCTTCTCTCGGCTCTCCGGGGTCGGGACATTTGGTTGGCCATCTTCCTGCGGCTTATTGCCATGCCCCTAATGTCCCTGGGCCTGTGTCTGTTGCTTCACGCCGACCACGCTGTTTCCGTGGCGGTTCTGTGTGCGGCAGCAGCCCCCTGCGCTGCCCTTTTGAGCATTTTTGCTACCCGCTACGAGGGGGACAAGTCCTTGGCCTCCAGCCTGGTGGCCCTTGAGACCCTGCTCAGTGCCCTGACCATGCCGGCGATGATAGGTCTGGCGGTGGCGCTCTGCTGAAAAACAAATCTCATCTGCCAAAGCAGAGGGCTGCGCGAATGGTTTCGCGCAGCCCTCTATTATATTGCTCTGTGCCGCAGCCGATTATTGTAACAGCTTGAATCCCATAATCACTGCACCCAGCACCACCAGCACCACGCCTGTGGCCCGGTTCAGGGTCTTTGGTTCTGCCTTGTTGGCAACCACGGCAGCAATGCGTGCCCAAACCAGTGTGAAGATCACACACAGCACCCACACTAGGATATTCGGTAAACCGCCGATGATGAAGTGCGACACCGCCCCGGTCAGGGCCGTGAAGGTCATGATGAATACGCTTGTTCCCACAGCGGTTTTCAGCTCATAGCCCATCACGCTGGTCAGGATCAGCAGCATCATCATGCCGCCGCCTGCGCCGATAAACCCGCATATAAATCCGATCAGAACACCGCAGGCCACCGATTGAACCGCCCGTTTCCCGGCGGATACCCCCGTCATGGCCTCCTTTGTGGTCATAACCGGGCGCACAATGAATTTAATACCCAGCAGGAACGTCATGAACACCGAAAATCCACCCATGGTCGTACTCGGCACCAGCTTGGCCACATAGCTTCCCACAACGGTAAAGGCCAGGACACTGGCCATCATGATCAATCCGTTTTTAATGTCCAGGTTTTTGTTTTTATGATAGGTATAGGCAGAAATAGCGCTGGCCAGCACATCCGACGATAGAGCAATACCCACCGCCATATATGGGTCCATATGCAAAAAGGTGATCAGCATAGGGCTGATGACTGCAGCGGCGCTCATTCCGGCAAAGCCGGTGCCCAGCCCCGCACCCATACCGGCAAAAAAAGTCACAACGACCGTCAGTAGAATCTCCATCAGTTATAATCCTCCTCCAGGATCGCATCCAAATTTTCCTCGATCCGGTGAAGCGCCCCAGAAAGTGCGTCCCGCTCCTTCTGATTCATGCCATAGTACAATCTATCGAAAAAATATTCTTGCAGCTGCCGCCCCTTTGCAATGACAGGCTGGGCCTTGTCCGTACAGCGCAGCTGGGTTTTTCGCCGGTCTCCCGGTACCTGTTGCCGCTCCAGGTACCCTTCCCGCACCAGCCGATCCACATGCATCGAGACCAGGTTTGCCTTAATGCGGCGGATCTCGACAATATCACGGGCCGTACTGTAGGCGGGATTATTCCCCAAAAACAGCAGGATGTCAAGGGCCGTCTGCGGCAGTTCCAGTTCTTTACACAGGGGCTTGCACATTTTCCGATACGCCAGCGTAAACTTTTTGACGGTTTCCAATCGAGAATTCAAAGCTCATCCCTCATTTACTTCTATTTTGAATCTTCCAATATTGAAGTATTATAGCACAGCATCTGCAGATGTCAAGAGTCCGATCTGTCAGAATAAAAACTTCTTTCTATATATACATCTCGATTACATCCCGACATAGATATTTTGACGCACATGTTTCGATGATAGAAGCATAATACATCCAATGGGACTTGAAAATAGGTGCAGTGAGAAAAGGGGTGCGCTAATCGCCCATACCCTGCGCCATAGTTCCGTCACGAGATTGTTTGCGGCAGGATTGGCCGCGAAAGAAGCGCGGTATTAGTGCAGGTATTCAATTGTGGTTTTTACCGATCAAAAGAGGGAAAGACGGTGGAGGAGCTGTTCAAAAGCAGCGCCAGCGCCAGCAGATCGGCACTGCCGCCGGGGCTAAGCCGGCATTCAATGAGAGCATCGTCCAGCGCCTGTGTCAGCGCGGCGCGCTGCTCCGGCGGCGCGGCCAGAATGGCGGCGGCCTGCTCCTTTACAAAGGCCGCGCCCTCGGCACCGCCTCGATGATAAAGATTGGTATCCTCCGTGTGGGCCATCAGCCAAAGGAGCACCGTCAGGGGATCGTGGGTTTGCAGCAGTTCGGCGGCCTTCCGGGCGGTTGGGAAACCCGCCAGCGCTTCCGCTCGTGCGCCGCCCACCTGATGGCGCCGCGCCACCTCCGCACCGTGGGTGTCCCGGGGCGGCGTCAGCTCCGCAGCCAATGCGGCGGCATGGGCGAATACATCGCCGCCCTCCGTTAGATACCGGCCCAGCGCCGCCAGCAGCACCGAAAAGGAGAACAGCGCCCCCTTGTGGGTATTGACACCGCCGGTGGCCCGGAACATGGCCGCCTCGGCCTCCAGCCCTGCCGCCTGTAAGGCGGCAGCATCCGCGCCAGACAGGCTCAGCGCCGTGATCCGGCGCAACCAGGGCGTCAATGCGTCGATGCTGCGCAGGAACAGGGGAAGATCCATGTCGCTGTGCGCACCGTTATTGCGTTCGTCTATCAGTCCCGGCTTCGGGGTCAGTCGCACCTCCTCCGTCAGTGCCTTTGCCGCCAGGCCGGCCAAATATCCGGCGGCGAAGTCCATCAGAATTTCGCGGGTGCGGTTCACAATGGCGTCCAGCCCATGGGCGCGGCTGCGGGAACAGACCGTCACCGGCCCGCCGCAGATAAGGCAGGTGCGCTGCACAAGGCGGGACAGCTTGTCGCCATCTGTGTCCAGCACATCCAGATCATACAGCCGCCCAACAGGTGTGGCGGTCTCCAGCGCCAAACAGGCGGCTTTCAGCTCCGCTGCCGGCCGGTCATACACCAGCAGGGCCTCGCAGCCGGTGGCGGGGCGGATGATCTCTGCTGCCATCGGCTGACCCAATGCATCATACAGGGCCTCCAGCCCCGTGTCGAAGGCCAGCGCGATCAGCGGAGAGGACTTCACCGGTCCGGCGATATTCATAGTGAAGGATACCAGCGGCAGGCGATAGGTCCGCAAAAGCCGACGCTGAGCATCCGCCCGTGTGTCATGGGCGCGGAGGACGTCCTCCAAAGTGACGTTGACAATAGGCATAGGTAGTCTCCGGTACAAGTGGTTGGATGTCGGCAAGCCGTCCCTCCGCCAAAAGGCGGCGGACGGCGGTGGCGGAGATGTTCTCCAGACGGGGGATCTCCGTGACGGAAACGCCGTAAGTGGGGAGTATTTCCTTCATCCGGCGGTTATAGGCGGCAGTGGTGGGAGAGAAGGGCTCCTCGCCGACGAAGCGGCGGGCGATGTGGAGGGCCGGGGCAATGTGCCGGGCAAACAGCGTCAGATCCAGGTCGCACCGGGCATCCTCCGACTGCTCGTCCCGCAGAAAGTAGGCAGGGAAGGTAGAGCGGCTCACTATAAAGTCGCCGCCGGAGCATACGGTCACATTAGGGAGATGTGCCGTCCCCTCCCGCACCAGCGCCAGCCGGTCAGCGGCAGGAAAGGGGCCGCCTTCCTCCGCTACCACGAACACCAGCATATGGTCACACTGTGCCGATGTCGTGGCGATGAGATGCAGATGCCCTCTGGTGAAGGGATTCGCATGGCACACCACACAGCCGATGACTCCCTCCTGCCAATGGGGCAGGGGCGCCAGAAACCGCGCCAGCGCGTCACGCTGGCGGCACAGCATCACCATGTCCGCCGTCTCCGCCACCGGATAGAACCCAAGTGAGCGGAACAGCCGTGCGTTTTGGGGCTTGGTGAACAGAAACGGGTAGAGAACGCCCCGCTTTACCGACTCCTGCACCAGCGCGGAGACGATGCGGGCGCATATATCCTGTCCCTCGGCGTTGGGAGAGACGGCTACCTGACGGATAACCTTGCCGCCCAGTGAGCCGCAGCCCAGCAGGATACCGCCCTCCGTCAGCAGGGCGGTAATATCGGCGTGGCCCTCGTCACGCAGACCACCTTCGGCCAGTAGAGCGGCATAGGCCGTCCCCCACCGGGAAGGGACGGCCTTGCATAGCAGTAGTTCACGCATCCTCGTCAATCTCGTGCACTACATCGATGATAGTGTTGTCGCGGTACATGACCACGCCCACGATGCGATCCTTGTAGCGGATGGGCTCGGGTACGCCCACCAGCGCCTCAGCCCGCTGCTGCAGCTGTTCGATGGTAAACACATGCAATCCGGCGGCCTCGATCTTCTCCTTCAGATCGGGGCGACGGGGGTTTACGGCAATGCCCTGCTCCGTCACCACCACATCCACCACCTCACCGGGGGTGACCACGGTGTTGACATGTTTGACAATGGTGGGAATACGGCCACGGGTCAGCGGTGCAACCACCACCGACAGGCTGGCACCCTCAGCGGTGTCGGGATGGCCGCCGATAGCGCCGCGGATCACGCCATCAGAGCCGGTCAGCACGTTGACGTTGAAATCCGTGTCGATCTCCAGTGCAGAGAGGATCACAAAGTCCAGCTGATCCACCGCCGCGCTGATCATGTGGCTGGCGTAATAGGTTGCGCCGATCTGGTGGTGGAAGTGGTTGTTTTTCAGAGACAGCGCCGCGTCCAGATCGAAGCTCTGGACGTCCAGCACGCGGTCGATGAGGCCCTCCTCATGCATGGCGGTGATTTGGCCGGTGATGCCGCCCAGCGCGAAGCGGCAGTGGATGTGCTGATCCAGCATTTTCTGCCGCAGGAAGCGGGCGGTGGCCAGGGATGCGCCGCCGCTGCCCATCTGCATAATTCCACCGGAGTAAAGCTAAATCGATTTCATCGCAAATGCGATCCATCATATCCACCAAACGATTGCGCTGCCGCAAGAAGTCTGTATAAATAAATAAATAGCTCTTGTTATCTGCGTTATCCTTGGTGACCCCCATTGCCGCTCGGAGCTTTGGAAAGGTAGCCGGCAATGACAATCTGTCATAGTTATAGGGATCTGAGTAATTAAAATTCATATTTACCAGATCTCCGGCTATTTTTTTGATTTCACGATCCGTATTGGTTCTGCCTTTGAGCGCACGGCAGAACTGCTGAGCTTTCTCTTGCAATATGTCCAAATGCGGAAACACCGGAGATAAATCAAATTCGCCTTCCAGCCCACATTGAATCTCTTGCAGCATGCGTCTGGTTTCTCCCATATAAGACAGAATATCTACCGGTAATTGGGTGCTGTTTGCCACCTCGCAGACCATTTCCGCGTTAATATTGGCGTCCCGCAATGCGTTGGCAAAATCAACCTTGTCCAGCGTATCCTCGCGGCTGTGCCACCAATACCCGCCGCCCACCGGCCAAATATATAAGTTCAGAATAATCTACTGCTGTGTATCAAACGGCGGAATTGCTCCCGCAAAATGTGTAATATGACCTTCAGATTACACCCAAAATAAGAAAAGCCGCCGTCTGTTGGCGGCGACCCGGCGTGTCGAAAAGTTTTTTCATTCCGCAATCAAATGCAGGCAAAAAGAAAAGACACCCTATTGGGTGCCTTCTCTATGTTGGCGCTACCTATTTTTCCGGGCCGTCTCCAGCCAAGTATCGTGGGCAGAAGCGAGCTTAACTTCCGTGTTCGGGATGGGAACGGGTGGACCCTCGCCCTAATCAGCACCAACTATTGAAACCGTGATTCGCGGTAACAAACTGTAGTATATTCAATTTTACGCTCTTTGTCAAGAAAGAAATGGTGACCCGTACCGGATTCGAACCGATGTTAAAGGCGTGAGAGGCCTCTGTCTTAACCACTTGACCAACGGGCCATGTCCGTCTCTCTATCTTCATCAGCTTGCGCTGTCTGAATTCTGGTACACCATCAGGGACTCGAACCCTGGACACCCTGATTAAGAGTCAGGTGCTCTACCAGCTGAGCTAATGGTGCATATTGCACTTACGCGCTCGATTGCACCTTCAAAACCGAACAATGTATTACTTAGAATCAGGAAGGCTTATTGCCTGCATAAATTGTAGGTCAAGCCCTCGGGCTATTAGTACCGGTCAGCTGCGTACATTACTGCACTTCCACCTCCGGCCTATCAACCAGATCGTCTTTCTGGGCCCTTACTCCATAAAGGATGAGAGATCTCATCTTAGGGGGAGTTTCACGCTTAGATGCTTTCAGCGTTTATCTCGTCCATACATAGCTACCCAGCTATGCCCTTGGCAGGACAACTGGTGCACCAGAGGTATGTCCATCCCGGTCCTCTCGTACTAAGGACAGCTCCCTTCAAATCTCTTACGCCCGCAACAGATAGGGACCGAACTGTCTCACGACGTTCTGAACCCAGCTCGCGTGCCACTTTAATCGGCGAACAGCCGAACCCTTG
>ENA-UEYI01000100-UEYI01000100.1-human-gut-metagenome-genome-assembly--contig:-NODE-100-length-80830-cov-6.316583_pt1 | contig 80830 bp, 70 predicted proteins | sample MGYA00242900_ERZ507916 | MGnify/ENA primary metagenome ERZ507916 (study PRJEB26167, sample SAMN06115521) | human gut metagenome | host: Homo sapiens | place: China:Chongqing | collected 2015-09-02...
CATTTGAGCGTTGGGCTTACAGTCAGCGCTGAGGGGTCTGTATCTACTGGCAGGACGAGCACGGACACAGGCATCCACTTTGAGAAAGCGGGCTCTGACGTCGGACGTATTTCGCACGGCTCGGACCCCATGACTGGTGTGTCGCCAATTGCCCGCCTGAAAGTGGCATCGCCGACCGAGGATGACGACGCGGCTACTAAGGCGTATGTAGATGGCAGGGCGGTGCGATACGACGCGGCGCAGACCTTGGACGAGGCGCAGCAGTTTCAGGCGCGTAAGAATATCGGCGCTGTTGGCAACGACAGCCCCCAGTTTCAGGGGTATGTGACATTGACCCCCGCAAACGGAACCCTTGGACACGGTGTCGGCCTGTCTCCGTCCGGAAGCGGCTATGATTATACACTTGATATTTCAGAAGTGGACACGAGCAAACCCACAAAGCTGACCGGTGTGAAAACGCCGACCGACGCAGACACCAATGCGGCCGCGACCGTCGAATACGTTAAGGCTAAGGTTGCAAGTGGCGGCGGCGTGACCGTGGACACCGCCATGTCGGACACATCTACCAACCCTGTGCAGAACAAGACAATCAAGCAGTATGTGGATGATGCTGTCTCTCTTCCGCTGACGCTCACCTACGCCAGCGGTCAGGCTACCGGTGCGTCGTATAGTGACATCCGCAAAGCAATCGAAAGCGGACGGCAGATTAAACTGTCCGTTGCAAATATGCCCGATATTATCGTGGCTAACGCCAAAAATGAAACTGACAAGAGCGTCTTGAAGTTTATCCATACAGACGTCGGCGGTGACACCGTTAACATCGCGCAGTACACTGTGACGGCACAGGCAAGCGGGCTGACTGTGAATGTGAAATCGCACGAGATCGCATAAGGATAGGGAGGACAAACCATGCACATCATCGAAGTATTCACGACCGGGAACAAGTGCTATCAGGTAGGCGCGCTGCTGCGCCCGCAGGGGCTGATGCTGCACAGCATCGGCACGCCGCAGCCGAGCGCCGCCGTGCTGGCGCGGTACTTTGACCAGTACCAGCCTGGCGGGCAGTCGGTCTGCGTACACGCGTTCGTACAGGCAGACGGCACGATATACCAGACGCTGCCGTGGGAGATGCGCGGCTGGCATTGCGGCGGCGCGGCCAACGGCACGCACATCGGCGTGGAAATGACGGAGCCAGACGTGAGCATGCCCTATGCCGAGGCGGCGGAGCAGATCACGGGCACGTACCGCACGGCCGTGGCGCTGTTTGCACAGCTGTGCACGCAGTTTGGGCTTGATCCGCTGGCGGACGGCGTCATCATCGGCCACGCCGAGGGACACCGGTGCGGCGTGGCCAGCAACCACGCCGACCCTGAGCTGTTGTGGAATACCTATGGCATGGGCTACACGATGGACGGATTTCGGCGCGACGTCGCGGCCGCGATGGCCGCAAAAAATACAGACACGGAGGACGAGGATATGACACGGTATAACACGATTGACGATGTGCCCGAATGGGCGCGCGGCGACTTGCAGCGCATGGTGCGCGAGGGCGTATTGCAGGGGGATGCTAACGGTAAGCTCGACCTGTCGGAGGATATGCTGCGCGCGATGATCGTGTGCCAGCGGATGATCGACGAAGCAAAGGAGACATAAATGGACAGACTCACAACGATCAAGGCGGCTGCTTCTGCGGCCGCCGCGGCGCTGACGGCATTCTGGGGCTGGACAGGCTGGCTGGCAGCTGCCTGGTTTCTGGCCATGGTGCTCGACTACGCCACCGGCAGCGCTGCGGCCCTGCACGCGGGCACGTGGAGCAGCCGCCGCGCCCGCGAGGGGCTGTGGCACAAGGCCGGCAGCGTGGCCGGCGTGCTCGTGGCGGCGCTGCTGGACTTTGCGCTGCGGGCGCTGCTCGGCAGCGTACCGGGGCTGGGCGTGCAGTATGACGTGCTGCTGTGCCCGCTCGTGACGGCGTGGTACCTGCTGACGGAACTCGGCAGCGTGATCGAAAACGCCGGGGCGCTCGGCGCGCCGCTGCCGCAGTTTCTCGTGCGGGCCATCGCCGTGCTGCGCGCGGACGTGTCGCAGCGCGGCGGAGGGGACGGTGACGCATGACGGACTTTTCCCCGCTGGACTTTCCGCTGCCGGAGCGCACCGGGCATGAGACCGTGGAGCAGCGGCTCGCAGCGCTCGAGGAGACTGTGCCGCGCCTGCTCGAGGCGCTGCAGTACACGCTGGCAAACCTCGGTGCGGAAAACTTCAACGCCGTGGCGCTTTCGCGGCTCGTCTCGCCGATCCATGCGCGCATCGACGGGGCCGACGGCGACATCGCGCAGCTGAGCCTTGATGCCAACGCCCTGAATGTGCGCCTGACATCGGCCGAGGGCAATGTCGCCGCGCTCGAACAGACCGTGAGCGACCAGGGCGCGCGCATCGCGCTCGTGGCCGACGCCGACGGCGTGAACGCGGCGTCCATCGTCGCCGCCATCAACAACGGCGGCAGCAGCGTCACGCTCTCGGCCGATAAGATCGACCTCAACGGCATCACGACCGTGGCCGACACGCTGCACATCGGCAGCGAGAACAGCCTCGAGCGCAAATATCTCATCTTTCACAAGAGCGGCGCAGTGATCTCCGCGACGCGCGGCGATGTGCCGGAGCTGAAGCTCTCGGCCGGTAAGATCGACCTGTGCGGCACGCTGTATCACAACGGGCAGCCGCTCGATCTGTAAGGAGGCAAGGCATGCATCTACCCACATTCCCGCGGAGCATGGCCGCCGTCCGGCACGTGCAGACCGCCTTCGGCGGCTACGACCACCGGCCAGCCTGCCCCGAGGGCGGCATTTACGAAATGATCAACGGCTCGGCAGCCGACAGCCCCCTGTTCGCGACGCGGCCGGGCCGCACGCTCAGCTACCCGTCCACCGGGCAGCCGAACGGCCTGTTCGCGGCCGGGGACGGGCTGCTCTGGTGCGCGGGCACGGCGCTGTATCATAACGGCGAGGCCGTGCCGGGCTGCACACTCACGGACACGGCGAAAGTGTTCGCCGAGCTCGGCGGCACGGTGCTCATCTGGCCGGACAAGATCTGGTTCCGGCCGGCGGACGGCACATTCGGCAGCGCCGAGCCGAGCTGGACCGGCACGGTGACGCTCGGCAGCAGCGACGACACCGGCGACGCCGGGCGCGCGAACGTGCTGCAGGCCGACGGCGCGGGCACGCGCTTTCGCGTGGGCGATGCCGTGACGCTCAGCGGCTTCGGCGACGCACGCAATAACGGCACGTACATCCTGCGCGGCATCGACGGCGCAAAGCTGATCTTCGACCCGAACACGTTCGTGCGCGCGGGCACGGTCAGCGGCGTGACGATCACGCGGCGCATCCCCGACGCGCAGCACGCGTGCAGCTACGGCAACCGGCTCTGGGCGTGCGCGCACGACACCGTGTGGTGCACAAAGCTGGGCGACCCGCTGAGCTGGTTCTGGTACGAGGCGGACGAAAACGGCGCCGTCGCCACGGCGGCGTGGAGCGTGGACGTCGGCGCGCCGGGCGATTTTTCCGGCTGCGCAGCGACGGGCAGCGGTGTGGTGTTCCTCAAGCCGGAGGGGCTCTGGCGGCTGTACGGCACGCGGCCGGACAACTTCCAGCTCGTGGCCTCGGCCGCGCTCGGCGCGGAGCAGGGCTCCGGCCGCACGCTCGTGACGGCAGCAGAGACGCTCTACTACCTCTCCCCCGCCGGGCCGGCGCGCACGGCGGGCGGACGGCCGACGCGCATCGGCGACACGCTCGGGCGCACACTCTCGGACGGCGCAGCGGGCACGGACGGCACACGCTGGTATCTCTCGGCGCACGACGCGCAAAACGCCTGGCATCTGTTCGCATACGACACGCGCAGCGGCCTGTGGAGCCGCGAGGACGATTTTCACGCGCGCGCCTTTGCCCGGCGCGGCGGCGCGCTCTACGCGCAGGACGCCAGCGGCGTCTGGCGCTTCGGAACCGGCAGCACGGCACAGATGCAGAGTCTGCTCGAGACGAGCGACTTCGTCAGCGGCAGCCCGGACTGCAAGCGCCTGCTGCGCGTACAGCTGCGGCTGGAGGCGGAAGCGGGCACAAGCATCACGGCAGCGGTACAGTATGATTCCGACGGACAGTGGCACACGCTCGCAGCCATGACGGCGGGCGCGAAGCGCTCGTTCACCCTGCCGGTGCTGCCGCGCCGGTGCGACCACTTTCGCCTGCGGCTGACAGGCACGGGGGCGTGGCGGCTGCTGTCGCTCACGCGCACGGAGACCGCCGCCGGACCGCAGCACTGAGGAAAGGAGACCTTATGGCCACAAAATACAAATACGACAAGAACACCGACTACGCCGCGCTCATGGAGCGGGCGGCCCAGCGCGGCGACAACGCAGCCGCCGCCGTCTACGAGCAGCAGCGCAACGCGAAGATCCGCGGCGAAGGCATGGCCGATCAGGAGCAGACGAACGACTACCTGCAGTACCTGCCGGTGGAGGACGTGCCGGACTATGACGGCACGCACCGCCGCGAGGCAGAGACGCTGCTGACCGAGCGCGGCACGACCGCCCAGCGGGACCGCATCGACCGGATGCTCGACACGCTGCTCGGCGAGGAATTTGACTACGATCCGGCATCGGACAAGCTCTACGCCGCCTACCGCCAGCAGTACGAGCGGCAGGCCGATCTCGCGGCGGCCAACGCCCTCGGCACGGCGGCCGCGCTGACGGGCGGGCAGGCCTCGACGGCGGCCGTTGCGGCCTCTCAGCAGGCGGGCGGGTACTACCGCGCAATGCTCGCGGGCAAGCTGCCGGAGCTGGCGCAGCTCGCCTACGAGCGCTACAGCGGCGAGCGCAGGACGCGCCTGAGTGCCATCGACAGCCTGCTCGACGCAGCCGACAGCCGCGACAGTGTGACGAAGGCGCAGATCGCCGCGCTGCTCGACATGGACGACGCGGACTACACCCGCGCGGACAGCAAGCTGCAGCAGCAGGCCAAGGCCCTCGCCGACGCCAGGGCCGCCGCCGACAAGAAGGCCAAGGACGAAAAGGACGCGGCCGAGAAGGACGCAGCCGCGCAGGAGAAGGCGGAAAAGGCCGCGCGCAGCGAGGCGCGGCGGCAGATCACGCTCATCCTGCGCAACGGCGGCACCGTGCCCGACGATCTCTGGCAGCAGAGCGGCTACAACGCCGTGACGATCGCGGCGATGCTGCGCGGGCGCAAGGGATAAGCGTTATGTAAACTCTAGCGCCGGTTCAGTTCTAAGAATTCTGCGATACGCCGTCTGGCATAAAGTTATGTAAACTGTACGAAAGAAAGGAATCCCCGGAAGCAAACTGCTTCCGGGGATTTGTGCGTGATGGGGTCTGCGCTCAGGCCATGGCCTGCTCAAAGCGCATGAGGATGGCTGCGACCTGTGCGCGCGTGGCGCTGCCCTGCGGGGTGAGGTAGGCAACACTGCCGCTGCCGGTGCCGGAGATGAGGCCGTTGCCGACGGCCCAGGCCATCTCCGTACGCGCCCAGGACGAGACGCTGGCCGCATCCGGGAAGCCGGCGAGCGAGCCGGTCGCCGTGAGGCTGCCGGGCGCGAACTGTTTCGTGTAGTTATAAAGGATGACGGCGAGCTGCTCGCGCGTGATCTCCCCTTCCGGGTCAAAGGTCGTGGCGCTCGTGCCGGAGACGACACCCGTGAGCTTCGCCCACCAGATGGCATCGGTATACCACTGGCCGCGCGGCACATCGTTAAACGGGGCGCGGAGCTTCGAAAGCTCATAGCCTTTGACGGTCGTGGGCTCGCCCTGCACGCGGTAGAGGATGCTCACGAGCTGGGCGCGCGTGCACACGCCGTTCGGCGAGACGGTGCTGGCCGAGGTGCCTGCAATATAGCCATGATAGATGCAGTAATCCAGGCCCTCATGCGCCCAGTCGGTGGGCACGGGCATGTCGCGGAAGGCGTAGCCCGGGCAGGTCGGGCCGCCGGGGCAAGCAGACGGCAAACCGGTAGCAGGAATGGTTTCTGCCTTTGTCTCTCCACAGACGGAACAAGTATAAACTCGAACCCCGGATGTTGTTGCAGTCGGCTTAATAACGACCTCTCCTGCATTCATCTTATGGCCAAACGCCGCCACTTCATTGCGGTGTTCTACAGCTCCGCATTTTGCACATGTATACAGGTCATAACCATCTTCCGTGCAAGTTGCAGGAACACGCTTTGTCAGCTGCCAAGTATGCACATGCACACCGGTCGCCGGAATCGTCTCCGTTTTGGTATCCCCGCACACAGTACAGGTATAGGTGCGGACACCTGCCATATCTTCTGTCGGCTTCGTTGTCACTTGCCCGCTGTTCCATTTGTGTCCCAGCGGTTCTGAAGCGTCATATCGCTGTGTCGTGCCGCAGACACTACATGTGCACAGGATATAACCGCCCGTCGTGCAAGTGGCCGGAATCTCCTTGGCAACAAACGTATGCTCACCCGTTGCAGGGATTGTCTCCGTCTTCGTCGCGCCGCAGTCCGTGCAAGTATAGGTGCGGACACCAGCATGAATGCAGTCCGGTTTCGTGGTCACGATGCCGGAATCCCAGGTATGGTCCCGCAGCTTCGGGATGTCCTCGCCCTCGCGCGTGTTGCAGCGGGCGCAGAGGTGATAGCGGTAGCCGGTGGTCGTGTACGTCGGTTCGATGGTCGTGACCCACTCGCCCCAGTCGTGGCCGAGGGCGGGGATGGTGTCGTTATAATCCTTACCGCACACCGGGCAGGTGCCCTTGTAGCGGCCGGACTCGGTGCAGGTCGGCTCGGTGCTGGAGGCGGACTTATAACTGTAGTCATGGCCCTTGGCGGGGATGACCTCATCGATCTTCACGCCGCAGCGCGCGCAGGTGCCGACGGCGCGGCCGGGCTGCGTGCACGTGGCGTCCGGGACGAGGTCGCAGCGGCTCAGGTCATGGCCGAGCGCATCGATCTTCTCGGTGCGGGTCGCGCCGCAGGCCGAGCATTTATAAAACGCCGTGCCCTGCGCGGTGCAGGTGGGCGGGTTCGTCTGCGTCTTGACCCAGGTGTGGTCGGTGGCGGAAACGAACGTGTCGTCCATGGGGTCATAGGGGCAGTCCTTCACCGTGCAGACGTGGTGCGTATAGCCCTGCTCCGTGCAGGTGGGGGCGACGACCGTGTCGGCGAACTGGGCGATGTGGTCGCCGTGCCAGAGACCGGTCTTGTAGCCCTGCCACGTGCCGTCGTCCTTGAGCTCGGCGGCCCAGGTATGGCTGTCCTGCGGGTAATAGACCACGCAGTCATCCGGGAAGGAGCGGTTGGAATCCGCCGCGCCGTAGATGCTCTTGGCGGGGTCGTTTTTGAAGACGGCGCGCTTGAGCTTCGTGACCTTCGCGATCTGGTTGAAGGCCGTGCTCAGGTCGCCGGCCTGATCGGCGTTCTGGTCAGTATCGTCCGGACGGAGAATGCCGTTGAGCACGCCCTCGACGAGGATCTTCATGGCATTATCCAGGCTCGTGAAGGCACGGTCCTGGATCGTGTCGATCCTGTCTCCGAAGTAGGCTTCCTCGAGCATCTCGCAGCCGGCAAAGGCGCACTTGTCGATCTGCGCGACGCGGTTGGAGAGGTCGACGGTCTTCATATGGTTGTCGCCGAAGAACGCGGCCTTGCCGATCGTGAGGGGCTTGTCACCGGGGCTGAAGGTGAGGTTGTTCATATAATAATCGCACATGAACGCGTAGTCACCGATGCTCGTGACGTTGGCCGGAATGTTGAGGTTCTTGTGGTGGTTGACGAACGCGAACGCGCCCGTGCCGATCGTCTGCAGGCTCGATGGCAGGCCGAGCGTCGTGTCCTCCTGACCGAGGATGCGGTCCCAGGCAAAGGCCCACGGGCCGATGTACGTCAGGCCGTTCGGCAGGCGCAGCTCGGCGAGCATGGTGCAGCTGTAAAACGCGTGATCCTCGATGCGGCGCAGGCGGCTGCAGGCACCCGCGCGCACGAAGGTGAGCGTGTCGCAGCCGTAGAAGGCGTACTTGTCGATGAGCTCAAGATCGCGCGGCATGTTGATGGCCGAGAGGTACTCGTCCGCATAAAACGCATGATCGCCGATGGTGGTAATGTCGTCATTGAGGAACATGCACGTGAGGTACTGGCAGTCCTTGAAGGCGCAGTTGCCGACGTTCGTCACACCGGTGTAGTGCTCCGTGCGGCCGTTCCACTCCTCATCCGTCGCACCGGCGATGTAGGCCAGGACGAGATAGTCCTCGCCGAGGTTTTCCACGACGGTCGTACCGAGCTTCTGCCCCTTGTCGTTATACTCCGTGACCTCCACGTTGCCCATCCACGGGGCTTTCTGACCCTTGACCGCGTAGTCCGCCATCGGGCCGTCGCCGAAGATATACACGCCGTAATACTGCGCGTCCTCGCGATAGTCGTGGATCTGCCAGATCTGCTGCAGGAAGGGGTTGTCCTGCACGACCGTGGGGTTCGTGACTTCGTAAATTTTATAATGTACGCTGGCCTCATCCCCGGCGGGGCCGCAATCGCCATGGGCGACCTCATTGCCGAAGAGTTTTTTGATCTGGCCGGGCTGTTTGATGAACTGCTCGAACGCACCCGCGATCGTGCCCGCCTGCGCCGGCGGGGCGCACACGCTCAGCAATCCGGCTGCGAGCACAAAGCACAGCAGCAGCGACAACACTCGTTTTTTCATATGGTTCCTCCCTCCTGGAATGGACATACGGGGAAATATGTCTACACAGCCAGTATACAGGACGCGCCCCGCTTTTGCAACGGGTCGTGCGCGCATGGGCGCGAAAAAATGCACATTTTATTTACACAAACGCAACAAAATGTAACGCTCAAAACGTTTTTTCTGGAAATCCCCATTGCACACTTTCCCGCTTATATGGTATATTCACGACAGACAGGTATTACGGTTGTACACACGCATCACAACAAAGGAGGAAGAAACGATGAAAAAGCGCGTGCTCTCGCTGGCACTGTGTCTGGTTCTGGTCGTGGGACTGTTCTCCGGCCTGACCGTGAACGCATCGGCCAGCAAAATCGACGATCTGAAAAAAGAGGTTGCCGAACGGCTCATCAAAGAGAAGATCGAACAGTTCAAAGAAGAGTTTGAGATCCCCGATCTCGACACGGACGCCATTCTCAACAGCTTCGCCACCGCCGCCACGGAGGGTGACTTCGGTGAGAACAACTGCCTGCACTGGGAGGTCACCACAGGCGTGATCAGCGGCAAGACGCTGACCATCTCCGGTAACGGCGCCATGCCCGACTTTGACTTCCCCAACGGCAACCTTGCGCCGTGGTGGAACTATGAGGCGCTGGGTATGCTCACGAGTTTCGGCAACTTCAAGCTCGAGGGAGAGCTGAAAAAGGTTGTCATCAAAGACGGCGTCACAAACGTGAGCAACTACGCGCTGTTCCTGCTGCCGGCCGCCACGCAGATCACGCTGCCGGACAGCGTGACGCGCATCGGCCGCTACGGCATCGCCATGTGCTCCAAGCTCACGGGTATGTCCATCCCCAAGGCCGTGACCGAGATCGGCGACTTCGGTCTCGCGGGCGACGGGCTGACCGCCGTCACGCTGCCCGACGGGCTGCAGAGCCTCGGCCGCGGCGCATTTGACACCTGCGCCAGCCTCACGAACACCACTCTGCCCGCCGCCATCACGGCCGTGCCCGGCAAGTGCTTTGCCGACTGCACGAAGCTGCTGAACGTCAAATACACCGGCACCGTGACCGCCATCGGCGATCTTGCGTTTGAAAGCTGCAAGGCGCTCACCGCAGCGCCCATCCCCGAGACGGTGACGGAGCTCGGCGCGTCCGCCTTCACCGGCTGCACCGCGCTGACGGATGTGACGCTGCCCGCCGGCGTGACCGCCATTCCCGAGGACTGCTTCCGCGGCTGCACCGCGCTGAAAGACATGAAGCTGCCCGGCACCGTGACGAGCGTCGGCCACAACGCGTTCACCGGCTGCACCGCGCTCAAGGACGTGCGCTGCTACGGCGCGGCCCCGACGGTCGAGCCGGGCAACTCGGAAGCGCACAGCTTCGAGCCCGCTATCGTCACCATCCACTATAACCCCGACCCGGTCTACGGCTGGACGCTCGACGCGGACGGCAAGTGGCAGGGCTACACCGTCAGCAGCAAGGGCGCGTGCCTGCACACCGGCTACGGCACGACGGAAAACACCGTGCCCGCCACCTGCGGCGAGGCCGGCCGCGTCGACACCATCTGCTCCAACTGCGGTGAGGTCATCTCGACCAAAGAGATCCCCGCCACCGGCGAGCACACCTGGGATAACGGCACCGTGACCACGGAGCCGACCGAGAACGAGCCGGGCGTGCGCACGTTCACCTGCGCCGTCTGCGGCGCGACCAAGACGGCTCCCATCCCCGCGACGGGTGCGCACGACTATCAGTTCACCAGGACCGTGGCACCCACGTGCACCGCAGGCGGCTATGATCTCTACACCTGCAGCGGCTGCGGCGCGACCGAAAAGCGCAACCCCACCGACGCGCTCGGCCACAAGTGGGACAGCGGCAAGGTAACCACCGAGCCGACCGAGACCGCCCCCGGCGTGCGCACCTATACCTGCACCGTCTGCGGCGAGGTCAAGACCGAGGTCATCCCCGCCACGGGCGCACACACGCACAAGTGGGACGCGGGCAAAGTGACCACGGCGCCGACCGCCACCACCCCCGGCGTGCGCACCTACACCTGCACCATCTGCGGCCTGACGAAGGAAGAGGTCATCCCGCCCACCGGCGGCAGCACCGTCTGCCCCGGCGGCCCGAGCTGCCCGAGCTACGGCTTCCGTGACGTGGCCGGCCCGGCCGACTGGTCGCACGAGGGCATTGACTACTGCGTGCGCCGCAGCCTCATGGTCGGCACCGGCGTGGGCACGTTCTCCCCGAACGCGGTCTGCTCGCGCGCCCAGATCGTGCAGATCCTCTATAACCTCTCCGGCGACACGGCCGACTACGGCAACTACTACCTGCCGTTCACGGACGTTGCACCCGGCGACTGGTTCTACGAGGCCGTCGCCTGGGCCTACGCCAACGACATCGTCGCCGGCACGAGCGCGACCACGTTCGCCCCGAACGTTGACATCACCCGCGAGCAGATGACTGTCATCCTCTATGGCTACACCGCCAAGTACGCGCCCGCGTTTACCGGCGGCGGCACGTCGCTGGGCCAGTTCCCCGACGCCGGCAGCGTCGCCAACTGGGCCTACGCCGCCATGAACTGGGCCGTCGGCAACGGCCTGATCTCCGGCGTCGAATCCTACGGCGTGACCTACCTCACCCCGCAGGGCAGCGCCACGCGCGCGCAGGCCTCGGCCATCATCATGCGCTACTGCCAGCTCATCGGCCAGTGAGCCGGCACGCAAACTGCATCGCCATCCGCCCCGGGAGCCGTGTGCTCCCGGGGTTTTTTGTGCGCGCAGCCGGCGGCCGCCGGGCAGAAAATGTGCGGCAGCAGCGGACACATGTGCCCGACCTGCAGAGCCGCAGTGAAGGCCGGAGCAGGCGGCGGAAATCAGCTCAATGTTAACATAACTTCGTTAATTGCACTGCATTTATGTTGAAAACTCTGTTGGCAATGTGGAAAAGTGGTTTCCATAACGCCGATTTCACCCGCGAAAACGGACAACCAGTGCAGTTTTACCCATACCGGTGTCGAAATGCCAGACTATGTAACAAATATTGCATTTGAAAACAAATTCGCTCTGCTTCTATTAACAGTTCCACTCAAAACGTTACATAATGTTACACATAGTATATATGTGTCCGTTGTGTTTTGACCGTTTTTTGCTATAATACATCTTGTAACCGGCAATACCAACCATCCGATGTCGTCTATTGTGTGGGACGGCGTTGGAAATCTTACGAAAGGGGTAAAGTAACATGGGTCTTATTCAGACTGGTCTTGGCATCGCTTCCGATATCCTCGGCAAGTGCGGCGAAGAGAAGGCGAAGGCGATCGTTGATGCGATCTCCGATGCGCTGCCGAACTGGCTCGCCATGTAAAAACAGCATAGAAAAATCCCGGAGCCGAAGCTCCGGGATTTTTTTATCGGAAAAACGGATGCTTCCCGCGTGCCCTACACAGCCCGCAGCATCGAAGCGCACAGAAAACGGCTGCAGCCGCCGGTGATACGGGAAAAATGACAAACGGTTGCGAATTTCAGCTAAACGTTACATTCTACGTTATTTGTCCATTGCGTTTTGCCTGTTTTTCGGGTATTATGGCCTTGTAACCGGTAATATCAACCATCCGGTGTCGCCGAATGTGTGCGGCGGCATTGGAAATCTGACGAAAGGGGTAAACGGACTATGTTGTATGGCGCTCTGGAACTGACTGCGAAAATTCTCGGCATCTGCAAGGAGTACGAAGCACAGGAAATCGTGCAGGAGATCGCAAACTCCCTGACCATGCCGATCGACTGATCTGGTTTGCAGCCGCCCCGGAGCAGAAATGCTCCGGGGCTTTTACACATAGCCGGCCGGCCCGGCAGAAAAATCTGTGAAAGGAGGAATATACGATGAACGATCAGATGGGTTACAGCAAGCTGTTCGACTGGCTCAAGGAACTTATGCAATGGTTTTATCAAGTAATGCCGCTTGGCAGATAAACCGGTAGGCAGCCCCGGAGCAGCAATGCTCCGGGGCTTTCTGCCGCGGCCCTTACACCGGGAAGACCCCGTCAGGATCCTATGACTTCCTTCTGCTCCGGCACACCGGTGTACTGAAACACGTAGTCCACGGCGCGGTTGCTCACACGCTCGAGCGACTCATACGTGCTGCCGCCGATGTGGAAGGTGGCGATGAAATTATCCAGATGGATGAGCGGATCGTCGCGGTCGGGCGGCTCGTGCACGAACACATCGCTCGCCGCGGCGCGGATCTGCCCCGTGGTGAGCGCGACGTAGAGATCGTGCTCGTTGACGATGCCGCCGCGCGAGGTGTTGACGAGCAGCAGGTCCGGATTCGCGGCGGCGAACACGGGCGCGGCAATGAGATCGCGCGTTTCGTCGCAGAGCGTGATGCTCACGTTCACGAAGTCCGAGCGGCGGAAAAGCTCCGGCAGGGTGTTGACCTGTTCATAGCCCCAGGCGGTGCACTCGGCGGCCGTGCGGCGCGGATTCCAGCACAGGACGCGCACGTCGAAGGCCGCGCGCAGGATATCCGCCACGCGGTGGGCAATGTTGCCCGTGCCGACGAGGCCGAGCGTGCGGCCGGTCATCTCGTGGCAGACGAACTCCTCCGCGCCGAAGTGGTCGAAGCGCCCGGCGCACAGGCCGTTGTTGACGAATTTCAGCTGCCGGTTGAGCGCCAGCAGCTGCGCCACGGCCAGCTCCGCGACGGCCGGTGCGCCGAGGCCCGGCACATTCGGCACCGGCACGCCGTACTCGGCGGCGGCCTCGGTGTCGATCGTGTCGCGGCTGACGCCATGCATGGCGATGACCTTCAGGTTCGGCGCGCGCGCGATGACCGAGCGCGGCACAACCGCGCGGCGGATGATCATGGCAGCGAGCTGCTCGGGGTGGTCGAAATTGTCCACGATCTCGAAATGGCGCGCAAGCCTTGCATACGCCGACGGCGCGATGTGTTCACTCAAGTAGACCTGCATGGTTGACTCCTCCCGTGAAAGAGCAGATGACGAAACTGCCGATTTGTGCGGAATCCAGTCGATTCCTGCAAAACGATGATACTACATTCACACCTGGCGTACAAGCGGCAGGTGCATTTTCTAAATTTCTAAACTCCTTCTTTTCGGCGGAATTTCTTGGCAAGCACAACGAAGTATGCTCATTATGTATGTATGCTTGCCTTTCTGCAAGCGCTTCCATTGCTGCAGGACCGGCGTCGGCGTGCGCAGCTGAGGGCAATCGGAGCCCAACGGTGCGTGCCGGTGGTCGGTTCTGTTTTTTGTTCGGATAAGATATCTGCGGCCGCTGAGCATCAGCGGAACATGAAAAAAAGCTGCGGCCTGTTGGCCGCAGCTTTTTGCTGCTCGGATATGCGGTTTGGGCGCTCAGCCGCGGCCGCTGCCGCGGCGGCGGCCGCGCGTGCGGTCGCTATAGAGGCGGTTGCCGGCCATGCGGCTGTCCGACTCCTGCATGAACTGCTTGAGCCGGTCTTCAAACGCAGCGTCCCCGCTCGGGCCGCTGACCTGCCCCGCCGGCTGGGCCGAACGGTTCTGGCGCGGTGCGCGCGGTGTGCCGTTGTTGGGGCGATTGCCGCCGGGGCGCCCGCCGTTCATCGGGCGGTTATTCGGGCGCTCGGGCGCCGGCTCCGCCTTCTTGATGGACAGATTGATCTTCCCATCCGGCGTTATGGCCAGCACGCGCACCTTCACCTTGTCACCCAGCTTCAAAAACTCGTTGACGTCGTTGACGTAGGTGTTGGCGATCTCGGATATGTGCACCAGACCGCTCCTGCCGTCCGGCAGGCTCACAAACGCGCCAAACTTCGTGATACCGGTGACGGTACCCTCCACAACTGCTCCGACTTCCACCTGCATACGGTTCGTTTCTCCTTGCTCAATCACTCGTGTCGTAAAAAATCTTTTCACCGGGCTTGACCAGACCGAGCTTTTCGCGCGCGACCGATTCGATCATGTCGTCGTCCTCGCTGTGGTCGATCTGATACTGCAGCTCGGCGTTGGACTGGGTCATCTCGGACACCTGCTGCTGCAGCGTCGCCGCGCGGTCCTGAAGCTGCCGGGTCTGCCGGTGCACCATGAACAGACTGATGACCGCGTACACCATCAGCACCGCGATGACCAGTTTCGTAAAGATGCTTGCCTTTTTGAATTTCACAGTCTGCAGAACCTCCCCCCGGATCGTATCTGCTTCCAGTAATACAGTCTATTCTAAAACATCTGCTGCGATTTTGGAAGCGTTTTTTTGCAAAAATCCAAACTTTTTTTGCGATTTTTTGTCCGGGGGCCGTGATTTTGCGCGTTTTTTGCGCGCAGCGGCGTGCAAATTTCTCCAGCGGCGGAAAAACCTGCCCGCTGACCCAGGCAAAATAGCCCGTCCAGCCGGCCGCGATGGCGAGGAACATGAACAGGCGCACCTGCCCAGAGCCGGCCGCCATGCCGAAGGCGAACACGACAAGGCCCACGCTCAGGCAAAGCACGGTGTCGAGCACCGCGCGGGTAAAGGCCCGGCGCGCATGGCGGCGCGGCACGCGCAGCACGTCGAACAGCAGCCCGAGCGCCGCGCCGAGCCCCAGCGCCAGCGCCAGCTGCCCGAGCTGGGCGAGCGGGTGCAGGCTCATCCGCCGAACAGGCGCGACCAGAAGCCGCCGCCGGACGCCGTCTCCTCCGTGTAGTCGAGCGCGTCAAACGCGCCGTCGATGGCCAGCTCCCCCGTATCGATCGCGAGCCGGCCGACGCGCAGCCCCTCGCCGTGCACGGTGAGCATCCCGCGCGACGTGCGCATGGACACCTCCATGTCGTCAAAGCGCACGACCTCGTCCACGCCCGTGACGGTCAGATGGCTGCGCTCGTCGAGCGTGACCGCGTGCGGCCGGCGCTGCGGCGCGGCCTTCTTGTCCTCGTATGGCATAGGCTCCCCTCCCGGTTCTGGTTTGTTACCAGCGTATGCGGGGCGGGCGGGCGATATGCAAAGGAGCAGCCGCGGAAGCTGCACGGCGCCGGAACGCCGCTGCCGGTGTGCGGCACGTCGGGACAGCCTTCCCCTTGAGGGGAAGGTGGCACGGCGGCCACGCCGTGACGGATGAGGTGTCTGTGTCAGACGACCTGAGCACCACCGGTGGCGCTGGAGGAAATGTGCGTCTCTTGCCGCGCCGCCGGTTGGCAATGCAGGATTCCATTCGAGGCGGGCCTTGCCCCCTCGGGCTCCCCTGCGGCGCAAATACCTTTCCATCACACGCCATTCAGTTGATTCTCTGTATTATGTAAACTTTTTGCCAAGACAAAAGCACAAAAACCAGGCCGTTCCGGATGCGGAACGGCCTGGTTTGATTTCATTATGTCAACCTACATTACTTATGTTAACCGATTTCGCTGCCGAGGGCGTCGCTCAAAGCGGCGAACTGGGCGAGGCTGAGCGTCTCGCCGCGCACGCGCGCATCGAGCCCGCAGGCGGCGACGGCCGCCGCGGCGCGCGCCTTGTCGCAGCCGGGCACACCGGCCGAGAGCGCGTTGATGAGCGTCTTGCGGCGCTGATTGAACGCCGCGCGCACGACGGTGAACAGCAGCTTTTCATCCTGCACCGCGACGGGCGGGGCTTCACGCACGTGCAGGCGCACGACGGTGCTCGTGACCTTCGGCGCGGGGACAAAGCAGTGCGGCGGCACGTCGAAGAGCAGCTCCGGCTCCGCGTGCCACTGCACGAACACGGTCAGCGCGCCGTAATCCGCCGTGCCGGGCCGGGCGCACAGGCGGCGCGCGACCTCGCGCTGGATCATGACGGTGACGGTGTCGAAGCAGCTGGCGGTGAGAAACGCCGTGAGCAGCGGCGACGTGACGTTATACGGCAGGTTGGCGCACACGACGGGGCGCAGTCCGTCAAAGCGCTCGGCCACCAGCTGCGGCAGGTCGAGCGCGAGCACGTCGCCAAAGACGAGCTCCACGTTTTCGTACCCCGCAAGCGTCTCGGCCAGCACGGGGCGCAGACGCTCGTCGAGCTCGACGGAGACGACCTTCCCGGCGCGCTGCGCGAGCTGCTCGGTCAGGCAGCCGATGCCGGGGCCGACCTCGAGCACGCCGGTGCGGTCGTCCGCGCCGGAGGCGTCGGCAATGTCGGCCGGGACCCACGCGGCGGTGAGAAAGTTCTGCCCCAGGGACTTGGAAAAGCGGAAATCGTGCCGCGCGAGCAGCGCGCGGATGTCCGCAAGATTCGTCAGATTCATACACAGGCCCTCACTTCAGCAGCTTTTCAAACGCCTGACGGCGCGGGTCATGTCCCGGCTCATCGCAGAGGATGTTGCCGCAGAAGCGGTAGCCGTGGCGCTCGAGGAGCTTTTTCTGCGCGCCGTTGTGCCGGTGCGTGTCCACGCGGACGGCGTGCGCGCCGTGCTCCAGCGCGAGCTGCTCCGCCGCCTGCATGAGATGATCCGCCATGCCGGTGCCGCGGAAATCGGCGCTGACGGCGTTGCGGTGCAGCACGGCGGCGTGGTCACGGTCCGAGCGCCAGCGCCCGTCCGTGAGCGCGTCGTAGGCCGGCTCCGGCGTGAAGGTGAGCGTGAACATGGCATGCACCGTGCCCTGATACGTGAGCACATGGCACGTGCCGGCCGCGATGTCGGCGCGGAACGTCTCCTCGTTCGGGTACACGCCCTGCCACTGGTCGACGCGGTGGCGGCGCAGGTAGTTGCGCGCCTGCTGCGCGATGGCGAGGATGGCGGGCAGGTCGTCCTCCACTGCGGGGCGGCAGACGGGCGGCTCTGTCAGCTGCGGGCGGCTGCGGTCGCGCCGAATCTTATCGAGCAGGCGCTGCTCCGCGGGCGTCGGCGGTGTTTCCTGAAAGAGGTCGGGGCGCTTTGTGAGTGTGCGCTCCAGACTCTGGCGCGTGCGCCAGGCTTCGATCTCGGCGTGGTTGCCGCCGCGCAGCACCTCCGGCACGGTGTGGCCCTCCCACGTCTCGGGGCGGGTATACTGCGGGTACTCCAGCCGGCCGGCCCAATGGCTCTCCCCGGTGTAGCACTCGGTGTCCGACAGAACGCCCGGCACCATGCGGCAGACGCAGTCCGTGACGACCATGGCGCCGAGCTCGCCGCCGGTGAGCACAAAGTCGCCGATGGAGAGCTCCTCGTCCACGCACGCCTCGATGAAGCGCTCATCCACGCCTTCATAGTGGCCGCAGACGAGCACGAGCTGGTCATAGTCGGCCTTGAGCTGGCGCGCCTTCGCCTGCGTGAACGTCGGCCCCTGCGGGGAGAGGTAGATCACGCGGCGGCGCTCGACGGGCACGGTGCTGTCCGCGAGCGCGGCGTCAAGGCAGCTTTTGAGCGGCTGCGCCATCATGACCTGGCCCCAGCCGCCGCCGTAGGGATAGTCGTCGACCTGCTTTTGCCGGTTTTCGGTATAGTCGCGGATCTGGTGGCAGCGGATGTCGAGCAGGCCGCGCGCCTGCGCCCGGCCGAGGATGCTCTCGCCAAGCATGGCGCGCATCGTGTCGGGAAAGAGCGTGAGAATGTCGATGCGCACGCGCTCACATCCCTTCGATTAGGTGCACGACCATGCGCCCGGCGTCCGGGTCGATGCTGCGCACAAACTCCGGCCGGTCGGGGATGAGCACCTCGCGCGCGCCCTGCACGACGTAGACGCTGCCGCGCGGCAGGTCGAGGATCTCGCGCAGGGTGCCGACGGGCTCGCCCGTGTCGGTCTCGACGGCGATGCCGAGCAGGTCCTGCTGAAAATACTGCCCGGCCGGCAGCGTGACGTCCGCGCGCGCGATGGACACAACGCGGTTTTTCAGCGTCATGGCGGCGTTGACATCGTCCACGCCCTGAAGCTTCACGACGAGCATGCCCTTGTGCACGCGGCTGTGCGCGACGTGCACGGGCGCGCCGTCGATATAAAACGTCCGGAAGCCGAGCAGGAACGCCGCGTCATCCGCCCACGGCTGGATGCGCACCTCGCCGCGCACGCCGTGCGTGTTGACGATCTTTCCTGCTTCCAGATACGGTTTTTGCATAGTTGGGTCCCCCTTTTTGGGTGTTGGGTGCAAAAAACGCACTGCACGGGTGCAGCGCGTTTCCTGCGTCAATCCATGATCTCCACGGAGACTTTCTTGCCCTTTCTCTGGGCGACGGCCTTCATCAGGATGCGGATCTCTTTGACGATCCGGCCCTGACGGCCGATGACCTTGCCCATATCGCCGTCGGCGACGCGCACTTCAAACACGGTCTCGCCGTTGGCCTCGCGCTCGGTCACAGAGACCTCGTCCGGTTTTTCCACGAGGTTCTGCACAATATAGGTCAGAAGCTCTTTCATCTTTGGGGTCTCTCCTTATTCCGCTGCGATGGCTTTCTTGAGCAGCACACGAACGGTATCCGTCGGCTGTGCACCGTTGGCGAGCCAGTAGTTGGCGCGCTCGGCGTCGACGACGATCTTCTTGTCCGCGCTCAGCGGATCGTACGTGCCGATCTCCTCAATGCATCTGCCGTCGCGTGCGAAACGGGAGTCCGCCACCACGATGCGGTAGTAGGGGGCCTTCTTGGCGCCCATTCTGCGAAGTCTGATCTTGACCATGTATCTTCACCTCCATCAATGTTCTCTGTATCTCCAACTCCCTGCGGGAGCTTGGAACCGATTTAGAATCCGTACGGACGGCCACCGCCGCCGCCAAACAGATTGCCCAGCCCGCCGAAACCGCCGCGGCCGCCGCGCTTCATGCGCTTCATGGCCTTGCTGTTGCCGGACATCTGGCGCACGAGCTGCTGCATGAGCTCGAACTGCTTGAGCAGCTTGTTGATCTCGACCACGCTCGTGCCGGCGCCCGCCGCGATGCGCTTTTTGCGGCTGGAGTTCAGGATGGCGGGGTTGTCGCGCTCGCCGGGCGTCATGGACTGGATGATCGCCTCGATGCGGCCCATGGCCTTCTCGTCGACGTTCGCGCCCGAGAGGGCCTTCGCGTCCATGCCGGGGATCATACCGGCGATGTCCTGCAGGGAACCCATGCCCTTGAGCTGCTGGAGCTGGTCGTAATAATCCGTGAGCGTGAAGCGGTTCTGCCGCAGACGCTCGGCCATTTCCTCGGCCTTTTTCTGGTCGAGGTTCTGCTCGGCCTTTTCGATGAGCGTGAGCACATCGCCCATGCCGAGGATGCGGCTGGCCATGCGGTCGGGGTGGAAGGGCTCGATCTGGTCGAGCTTCTCGCCGATGCCGGCAAACTTGATGGGCTTGCCGGTCAGCGCCTTGATCGACAGCGCGGCGCCGCCGCGGGCGTCGCCGTCGAGCTTCGTGAGCATGACGCCGGTGATGTCGAGCGCATCGTCAAAGGCCTGCGCGGTCGCGACCGCGTCCTGGCCGATCATCGCGTCGATGACGAGCAGGATCTCCGCAGGGTTGACGGCGGCCTTGATGTTCTGCAGCTCGGTCATGAGCGCCTCGTCGATGTGCAGGCGGCCGGCCGTGTCGAGAAAGACCAGGTCGTTGCCGTGCTTTTTCGCGTGCTCGATGCCGGCCTTTGCGATCTCGACCGGGTCGCCCTGCCCCATCTGGAACACGGGAATGTCGAGCTGGCGGCCGACGGTCTCGAGCTGCTGGATGGCCGCGGGACGGTACACGTCGCACGCGACGAGCAGCGGGCGCTTGCCCTGCTTGCGCATGAGCCCGGCGAGCTTGGCGCCGTTGGTGGTCTTGCCCGCGCCCTGCAGGCCGACGAGCATGACGACGCTCGGCGACTGCGAGCTGATGTTCAGCTTCTGGTTCTCGCTGCCCATGAGGGCGGTGAGTTCTTCGTTGACGATCTTGATGACCATCTGCGCGGGCGAGAGGCTCTCGAGCACATCCGCGCCCGTCGCGCGCTCGGTCACCTTGCGCACAAAGTCCTTGACGACCTTGAAGTTCACGTCCGCCTCGAGCAGCGCGAGCTTGACCTCACGCATGGCCTCCTTTACATCGGCCTCCGTGAGCCGGCCCTTGCCGCGCAGGCGTTTGAACGCCTCGGTCAGCTTGTCCGACAGGGATTCAAATGCCATGGTATCTATCCTTTCAGATCCTGAAGCTGCCGCAGCGCCTGCTCGGCCAACAGCCGGGCGTCGCCGCCGACGGTATCGCGCAGCTTCGTGAGCGTATCCTCCAGCGCAGCCGCGGCCGCGCGCTGCGCAGCAAAGCGCTGCACCAGACCGAGCCGGGCCTCCGTATCGCGCAGCGCGGCGTCCGCGCGGCGGATGTTGTCCCACACGCCCTGACGCGAAATGCCGCTGCTGGCGGCGATCTCCGCCAGAGAGAGGTCCTGATTATAATGGAGGTCGTAATACTCCCGCTGCTTGTCCGTGAGCAGATCGCCGTAAAAATCGAACAGCATCGTGCGCCACACGGTCTCGTCCGGCATGGTGGGATCCCTCCTCGCTGTAAACCATTTTTCCTTTACAGCACGAGTAGTATACGCCACCGTCGCGCGGGTGTCAAGTATTTTTTCTTGTCACCGCATAGTTTTCCCGCCGGATGGGAAAAATTCCGGTATTGCAATCCGTTTCTGGAGGGATCTTCATGGCCGAAATCAACACCGCCGCCCTGCGCGCACAGGGCGGGCGCGACGCCCGCGCCCTGTCCGTGACCAGCCGGGGCCGCGCGGACACCGGGCGCATACGGCGGGCGGCAAAAGCGCTCGCGCGCATGGCGCGCGCCGTCACGCCCGAGACGCCGAACGGCCAGTGGCTGCGCGACAACCGGAGCTTTGCCTGCGCCGCGGCGGGCGATGCCGCGGCGGCGCTGCGGCGCGCACGTGTGCGCACGGCGGGCGGGCAGACGGCACTGGGCGCGTGCTGTGCGGGGCTGCTGCGCGCGTGCGAGGGGGCGCTGACGGTCAAGGCGGCGGAGGCGTATCTGGAGGGGTTTCAGGACGTGCTGCCGCTCGAGACGGCGGAGCTTGGCCTGCTCGTGCCGGGGCTGCAGGCGGCCGTGGTGTGCGCGCTGGCGGAGAGCTATGCCGGGGACGGCGCGGCCGCGCCCGCGCTCTTCACCTCCCTGCGCGCACTCGGCACGGCGGCGTGGGGCATGCTCGCCGAGCGGTGCGACCGCGTGGGGCGCATCCTCGCGCGCGACCCGGTGGGCGTCTACCCCGCGATGGACGAGGCCACACGTGCTTACTACCGGCAGACCGTGGCGCGGCTGGCGCGGCGGACAGGCCGGGCGGAGATCGACATCGCCGAGGACGCGCTCGCGCGCGCGCAAAGCAGCGATGGTGCGCGGCGGCACGTGGGCTGGTTTTTGCTGCGCGAGGTGCTCGGTGCGCCGGAAAAGCGCGGCGACGGCGCGTGGTACATCGCGGCGGTCGTGGTGGGGACGCTGTTTTTGTCGCTGCTGCTGGGCTTTGCGACCAAAAGCGTGTCGGGCGCGGTGCTGCTGCTCATCCCGGTGTCGGAGGTGGTCAAGGGTCTGCTCGACGCGGTGCTGCTGCGCGTGACGAAGCCGCGCTTCGTGCCGCGGCTGGCGCTGCGCCGGGGCATCCCGCCGGAGGGGCGGACGCTGTGCGTGATCGCGGCGCTGCTCACCTCCCCGGACGACGCGCACGCGCTCTGCGCGCGGCTGGAGGAATACTACCTCTGCAACCGCGACGCGGGCGAGAACCTGACGTTCGGCCTGCTGGCCGACCTGCCGGAAGCGGATCACGCGCACGCGCCGGTCGACCCCGCGATCCTGCGCGCGGCCTGCGCGGAGATCGAGGCGCTCAACGCGCGCTGGGGCAGCCGGTTTTATCTCTTCACGCGCAAGCGGGTGCCCACACCCGACGGGAAATGGAGCGCGTGGGAGCGCAAGCGCGGCGCACTGCTGGAGCTGGCGCGGCTGGTGCTCGACCGGCCGGGCGCACTGCACTGCGCCGCCGGGGACGCGGCGGGCCTGAGCGGCACGGTGTACCTGCTGACGCTCGACACCGACACACGCCTGACGCCCGGCGCGGCGCGCGCGCTCGTGGGCGCGATGCTGCACCCGCTCAACCGCGCCGTGGTGGACGCGCAGCGCGGCGTGGTCACGCGCGGCTATGGCCTGCTGCACCCGCGCATGGCGACCGAACTGGAAAGCGCGAATGCCACCGACTGGGCGCGCGTGTTCGCCGGGCCCGGCGGCGCCGACCCCTACGGCGGCGCGTGCGGGGAGCTGTATATGGACTGCTTTGACCGCGGCGGCTTCACGGGCAAGGGCATCATCGACGCGCGCGCGCTGCTCGACTGCTGCTGCGGCGGGGTCATCCCGGAAGGGCGCGTGCTGAGCCACGACGCGCTTGAGGGCGCATACCTGCACGGCGGCTTTCTCGGCGACGTGGAGCTGACGGACACCTTCCCCGCAGCCCCGCTGGCCTGGGGCGCGCGGGCGCACCGCTGGATCCGCGGCGACTGGCAGAACGCGCCGTGGATCTTCTCGCGGCGCGCTCGGGTGCTGCACCCGATCGACCGGTTCCGGCTGGCGGACAGTCTGCGGCGGTCGCTCGTCGCCCCGGCAACGTGGCTGGCCATCTTCCTCGGCTGCGTGCTGCGCTGGCCGGGGCTGCGGCTGGCGGCGTATGCGGCGCTGCTGGCGCTGGCGCAGGGGCTGATCCGCGCGCTCGGCCAGCCGATCGTGCACCCGGCAGACACGCGCGTGCGCTATCACAGTGACGTGCTGCACGGGCTTGCCAGCGCCGTGGCGCAGACGGTGCTGCGGCTGATCCTGCTGCCGTGGGAGGCGGTGCTCAACGCCTCCGCCATCGTGACGGCGCTGTGGCGCATGGCGGTGTCGCACCGGAACCTCCTGCAATGGCAGACGGCGGCGCAGCGCTCCGGCAAGCGCGACGGGCTGGGCGCGTATCTGCGCGCGCTCTGGCCGGCGAGCGCGCTGGGCCTGCTCACGGCCATCCTGACGCCGAGCCCGACGGGGCTGGCCGCCGGCATCGTGTGGGTGCTCAGTCCCTTCGTGCTGGCAGCGCTCGGCGCGCCGAACACGGTTGGTGCCGCGCCCCTGCCGCGCGCGGCGCAGCGCGAGCTGCTGGGCTGGGCGAAGGCGACGTGGCAGTATTTTGAGACGTTCTGTACGGCGGAGGATCACTATCTGCCGCCGGACAACGTGCAGCTCCAGCCGCCGACCGGCACGGCGCACCGCACGTCGCCGACGAACATGGGGCTCGCGCTCGTGTCCGCCCTCGGCGCACACGCGCTGGGCATCGACAACGGACGCGGGCTGGAGCTGGCGGAGCGGATGCTCACGACCATGGAGCAATTGCCCCGCTGGAACGGGCATTTTTACAACTGGTACCACACGTGCACGCTGCGGCCGATGCCGCCGCTGTATGTGTCCACGGTGGACAGCGGCAACTGCGCCGCCGCCCTGCTCACGGCGGCAAACGCCCTGCGCGGCTGGGGACGGGACGCGCTGGCGGCGCGGGCGCAGATACTCTGCGACGGCATGGACTTTGGCCCGCTCTACGACCCGCAGCGGCGGCTGATGCACATCGGCATCGACACCGGCAGCGGCAAGTGGTCGGAGAGTTACTACGACCTGCTGGCAAGCGAGGCACGGCTGACGTCGTACTTCGCCGTGGCGCGGGGCGACGTGCCGCGCGAGCACTGGCGCGCCCTGTCGCGCGCGCAGGTGCAAAAAGATCATTACCGCGGCTGCGTGTCGTGGTCGGGGTCGATGTTCGAATACCTGATGCCGGAGCTGTTTTTGCCGCCGGTGCGCGACTCTCTGCTGTGGGAGAGCGCGAAGTTCTGCCTCTACGTGCAGCGGCGGCGCGTGCATCCGGGGCAGGTGTGGGGCGTGTCGGAGAGCGCGTACTTTGCGCTCGACAGCGCGCTGAGCTACCGCTACAAGGCGCACGGCTGTGCGGCGCTGGCCCTGCAGCCAGGCATGGACAAAGAGCTCGTGCTCTCGCCGTACAGCAGCTTTCTCGCGCTGGCGGTGGAGCCGCGCGCGGCGATGCGCAACCTGCGCAAACTCGCGGCACTCGGGCTGCTGGGGCAGCACGGATTTTTCGACGCGCTCGACTGCACCCGCGCGCGCACGGGCGGCGGCGGGCAGATCGTGCGCTGCGTGATGGCGCACCACCAGGGCATGAGCCTGCTGGCGGCGTGCAACGCGCTGTGCAGCGACCAGGTGCGGCGGTGGTTCTTCGCCGACCCCGCCATGCGCGCGCACGCGACCTTGCTGTCCGAGCGGCTGCCGCTGGGCGCGCCGGCGCTGCGGCGGCGGGCAGAGGAGCCGGCCGAAAAGACGCGCCGCCGCGCCCTTCCGGACTATGCGGCCGAGGGCACGGGCATCGACGCCGAGGCCCCGCGCTGCGCGCTGCTCTCGAACGGCACGTACTGCCTCGCCGTATCGGAGGCCGGGCAGAGTTTCGCCCGCTGGCACACGCTGAGCGTCTGCCGCCGCGGCACGCGCTCGGACCCCACCGCCGGGCCGGTCGTGCGGCTGGAGACGGAGCATTTCTCCGGGCCGCTGCTGCCGGGCACGGCCGACGGCGCGCAGTGGCGCTTCACGGTGCGCGCAGCGCAGTTCACCACCCGGCACGGGGACGTGACCGCCGTGCAGACGCTGACCGTCCCCGGCCGCGCCAACGGCGAGGTACGCGCGCTCACGCTCTCGTCCCCAAGCGGGATCGACGGCACGGTGCGGTTCGTGTTTGAGGCCGTACTCGCGCCGTGGGAGGATTATGTCAGCCACCCGGCGTTCGCGCGGCTGGGCTTTCAGAGCGTGCTGCGGCGCGACGCGCTGCTGCTGCGCCACCTCGGCCGCGGCGAGAAGCCGGAGGCGTGGCTGTGCGCCGCGTGCGACCGGCCGGGCACGTGGCGGGCCGAGGGGCCGGTGCCGGGGTGGCTGCGCGCGGGGCGCGTGGAGCTGACGGTGCCGGTGCACGCAGCGCCGGACGCGCCGTGGCGCGTGCGCTTTGCGCTCGGCGTGGGCGCGCGCGAGGACGATGCGTTCACGGCGGCGCAGCGCGCGCTCGTGCTGCCACCGGCAATGGCGGCGGCGCTGCCGGAGGAGCTGGCGGCGCAGTACGGCATGACGGGGGCGGAGCTCGACGGCGCGATGGCGGCGGTCTCTCCCCTGCTGTTTCCGGCCGTGGCGGCGGACGCCGTGCCGGAGCGGCTCATGCGCCCGGCGCTCTGGGCGCAGGGGATCTCGGGCGACCTGCCGGTCTGGTGCGCGGAGGCGGAGCGCGGCGTGCTGCGGCAGTGGGCGCTGCTGCGCGCGCTGGGCGTGGGGTGTGACCTCGCGCTGCGCAGCCCCGACGGCGGGGACTATCAGCAGCCGACGGCCGGGAAGGTGCGCGGCTGGCTCACGGCGCTCGATCTCGCGCACACGCTCGACACGGCGGGCGGTGTACACCTTGTGCCGGAAGAGGCCTTCCCCGCCGTGGTGGCGGCTGCGGCCATCCGCCCCGGCATGGCGCGCACGCGCTGCACGCTGCCGCTGCTGCCCCCGCCGGGCGACCGGCGGTATCTACCCACAGGGGCCGATGTGCACTGGGACGATGACGGCACGGTGTCCTTCACCGGGCTGCCGCCGCGCGCGTGGAGCCAGGTGCTGACCAACGGCCGCTTCGGCTTTCTCGCCACCGACGCGGGCACGGGCCACATGTGGCACCGCAACGCGCACACCGGGCGCATCAACCGCTGGCTGTGCGACCCGTTGGTGCTGCGCGGCACGGAGACGCTGTGCATGGCATCGCGCGCGGGCGCAGTGTCGCTCTTTGACGACGACGGGCAGGTACGGGTGGAATACGGCTTCGGCTGGGCGGCGTGGGAGCGCAGCGTGGACGGTATGTCCGTGCGCGTGACGGCGTTCGTGCCCGAGGACGCGGACGCGCGCGTGCTGCTCATCGAGTGCGCGGGGCGCGCGCGCATCACGTGGCACACCGACCTTGTCTGCGCCGCGCGCGACGCGGACGCCCCCGCCGTGGTGACGGCATACGCCGACGGTCTGCTCACGGCCGAGAACGTGCGCGCGGACGCGCCGACGCTCTTTAGCGCAGCGTCGGGCATGCCGCTCACGGGCTGGACGTGCGACCGGTTTTCGTTCCTGCGCGGGCAGATGGACGCGCGCGCCGGCGCGGGGCTGAGCCCCTGCTTCGCGCTCGAGGGCACCGTCGACCGGCAGGGCGTGATCGTCTGCGGGTGCGACACGCGCGCAAACCTCCTGCGCCTGACGCAGCCGGACGAGGCCGTGCACGCGCTGCGCGCGACGCGCGAGCGGTGGCTGGGTGCGGTGTCGCGCCTGTGGATGACGACGCCGGACGCGGACATGAACCGCTATCTCGGCGGCTGGGCGGCGTACCAGGCGCTGTGCTGCCGGCTGCTGGCGCGCACGAGCCTGTACCAGAACGGCGGCGCGTTCGGCTTCCGCGACCAGCTGCAGGACGCGGTGAACCTCCTGCTGCTCGACAGCGCGCCTGCGCGCGAGCAGATCGGCCGCGCGTGCGCGCACCAGTTCGCCGCCGGGGACGTGTGCCACTGGTGGCACGAGGGCGCGGGAGCCGAACACGGCGTGCGCACGCGCATCTCGGACGACCTGCTATGGCTGCCGTGGGCGGTGTGCGAGTACGTGGAAAAGACCGGCGACACGGAAATTCTAAGCGCCGAGTATCCCTTTCTCGCGGGCGAGGAGCTGGAGGAAAACGAGCACGACCGGTACCAGCCGCTCGAGGTGAGCGCGGAGCGCGGCACGGTGCTCGAGCACTGCCGCCGGGCGCTCATGCGCGTGCTCGCGCGCGGCGTGGGCACGCACGGGCTGCTGCTGATCGGCACCGGCGACTGGAACGACGCCTTTGACCGCGTGGGCGCACAGGGCCGGGGCGAGAGCGTGTGGCTGACGTGGTTTTTCGCCATCACGGCGCGGAAATTTGCCGCGCTCGTGGGCGGGCACGCAGCCGGGCAGCTCTGCCTCGCCGCCGACCACTGCACGCGCGCGGCCGAGGACGCGTGGGACGGCGCGTGGTACCGGCGCGGGTACTATGACGACGGCCGGCCGCTCGGCTCGGCCGGGAATGACGAATGCCGCATCGACGCGATCGCGCAGGCGTTTGCAGCCCTCGACACGCATGCCGATCCCGGCCGCGTGCACACCGCGCTCACAAACGCGGTGGAGCAGCTCTTTGACCGGGAGCACAACGTGGTGCGGCTGTTCGCCCCGCCCATCACGCGGCGCACGCCCGAGACGGGCTACGTGCGCAGCTACGGCGCGGGCCTGCGCGAAAACGGCGGGCAGTACACCCACGGCGCGCTGTGGCTGGCCATGGCGCTACTGCGCACGGGCCGCACGGCCGAGGGCGCGGAGATCCTGCACGCCGTGCTGCCCACGGCGCACGACCCCGCGCGCTACGAGGGCGAGCCGTTCGTGCTCGCGGCCGACATCGCGGGCGGGGACAACGCAGGCGCGGCCGGGTGGACGTGGTACACGGGCGCGGCCGGGTGGTACCTGCGCATCGCGGCGGAGGACCTGCTGGGGCTGCACCTGCGCGGCGGCGTGCTCTACCCCGAGCCGCACCTGCCGGCTGGCTGGCCGGAGTGTACCGTGCGCTGGCGCGACGGGGCCGGTCTGCTGCACACCATCCGCCTGCGGCCCGACGGCGTGACCGTGGACGGCGAAGGCTACGACGGCGGCGGCATCGGCAAAAAACGCCCGAAACCCTATTCCCAAGATAGGTGAGGCGTGATATAATGATATATTCAAAAATTATGGACACACCATAGGCGAAAGGAGCGTATCTTATGGAACGCATCCGCACGGAAATTCTCCCCGGCGTGTGGCTGACCGCCCTGCGCACGGATAAGTTCAAGACCGCGTGGCTGAGCGTGAACCTGCTGACGCAGCTGCGGCGCTCTACGGCGGCGTGCACGGCCGTACTGCCGTATGTACTGCGGCGCGGCAGCACGCGCCTGCCCGATCTGGAGACGATCGCGGCCGAGCTCGAGAGCCTCTACGGCGCGAGCATCACGCCGAGCGTGCGCAAGCTCGGCGAAATTCAGGCCGTGGGCTTTGAGGCCGAGTTTGCCGACGACGGCGCGGTGGGCGAGGACGTGTTTCCCCGGCTGGCGGCCGATGTGGCCGACCTCCTGCTGCACCCGAACACGCGCGGCGGCCTGCTGCGGCCCGACATTGTCGACAGCGAGCGCGAGAAGCTGCTCGAGCGCATCCGCGCCGGGATGAACAACAAGCGCGCCTACGCCATCGAGCGCCTGTACGCGCACATGTGCTGCTGCGAGGACTACGCCGTGCCCCGCCTCGGCGAGGAGGCGGACGCCGAGCGCATCCACTACCGCAGGCTCACGATGCGCTACCATGACGTGCTCTCGACGAGCCCCGTGGAAATTTTCTACTGCGGCTCGCTCGAGGGCAAGGCCGTTGCGCGCATCCTCACGGACGTGCTCTCGACGATGCCGCGCGGCGAGATCGATGAGGACATCGGCACCGATATCCGCATGAATGCGCTCGAAGAGCAGCCGCGCTACGTGACCGAGACGCTCCCGGTCGCGCAGGGGCAGCTCGCCGTGGGCTACCGGCTGGGCGCGTGCATGGCCGAGCCGGACATTCCGGCGCTGTTTGTCTTCAACGCGCTCTACGGCGGCTGCGTGACATCCAAGCTCTTTTTGAATGTGCGCGAGAAGCTCAGCCTGTGCTACTACGTCGGCTCGCGCCTGAGCACGCACAAGGGGCTGCTGACCGTGACGAGCGGCATCGACGTGAAAAACTACGAGCGCGCACTCGCCGAGATCACGGCGCAGCTCGACGCCGTGCGCACCGGCGACTTTACGGACGGTGAGCTTCAGGCCGCCATCCGCAGCGTGGCCAGCGACCTGCGCGCCACGGCCGACGCGCCCGACGCGCTGGCGTGGTACTGGCTCAACCGCACGGTGCAGGGGCTGGACATCGACCCGGCCGAGATGGCCGCGCTCGTGGAAGAGGTCACGCGCACGGACGTGACGGACATTGCCGCCGGCGTCGTGTGCGACTGTGTGTATCTGCTCAAGGGAACGGAGGGACCTGCCGATGACGAATGAACGACCCGAAAACGTCTGGGCCACGACGCTGCCGAACGGGCTGCGCGTGCGCGTGCTCTGCAAGCCCGACTTTCAGCGCAGCTACGCCGTGTTTGCCACCTGCTACGGCGGGGCCGACCGGCGCTTTCGCGTGGGTGACACGTGGACGGACACGCCCGCCGGTGTGGCGCACTATCTCGAGCACAAGCTCTTTGACATGCCCGACGGGTCGGACGCGCTGCTGACACTGAGCGAAAACGGCGCAGATCCGAACGCCTTCACGTCCACGAACATGACGGCCTATTATTTTTCCTGCACGGACGGGTTTGAGGAAAACCTGCGCACACTGCTGCGCTTTGTCTCGACGCCGTACTTCACGGACGCGAGCGTGGCCAAGGAGCAGGGCATCATCGCTCAGGAGATCCGCATGGGCGAGGACGACCCCGACCGCGCCGTGTGGCGCAACCTCATGCGCTGCCTGCTTGCGCGCGACGGGGCGCGCGATGCCGTGGCCGGCACGGTCGAGAGCATCGCGGAGATTACGCCCGAGACGCTCTATGCCTGCCACCGTGCGTTTTACGCGCCGTCGAACATGGTGCTGTGCGCCGTGTGTCAGGACACGCCCGAGCGTGTGGCCGCCATCGCGGCGGAGATCCTGCCGCCGGAGCGCGCCCCCGTCCCGGCCGCTGACCACGGCGAGCCCGAGGACATGACGCCCGCGAGCGCACGCATGCGCGTGGAGCTCGCGGTGTCCGCGCCGCAGATGCTGCTGGGCGCAAAGTTCCGCCCGGCGGAAAGGGGCGATGCCCGCCTGCGCCAGACGCTCACGGCGGAGCTCGCGCTGCAGGCCGCCTTCGGTGAGGCGACAGCGTTTTACAACGATCTTTACCGCGCGGGACTGCTCGGCGACGACTTTGGCTGCAGCGCGGACTACTGCGGGCCGATTGCACTGGCCGTGCTCGGCGGCGAGAGCAAGGATCCCGACGCCGTGTGCGCGCGCGTGCGCGAGACCGTCGCGCGCATCGCGCGTGACGGCTTTGACGGCCCGGCCTTTGAGCGGGCGCGCCGCGCCGTATACGGCGGCTGGCTGCGCGGGCTCGACCGGTTCGACGATCTGTGCGTCGACATGGCCGAGGGGCTCTTCGGCGGGTACGAGCACATGGACGCCTTCCCGCTGCTGGGCGCCATCACGGCGGCGGAGTGCGCCGCGTGGCTGACCGAAACGCTCGCGCCCGAGCGCCTGGCGCTCTCGGTCGTGGCCCCGAAAGGAGGCGAGGACGATGCCGACGATGATGCGTGACGCCGCCATCAGCTTTCCCCTGCTCGGCGACTGGAGCATTGACCCCAGCGCGTCGTTCACGCTCTTCGGCCGCACGTTTTACTGGTACGGCGTGATCATCGCCGTGGGCTTCATCCTCGCAATGCTCTACTGCGCACGGCACTGCCGCCGCTGCGGCATCGCGCCCGACACGCTCTACGACTTTCTCATCTGGATGATCCCGATCGCCATCATCGGCGCGCGGCTGTACTACGTCATCTTCCAGTGGGGCGACTACCGGGAGCACCCCATCGACGCGCTCAAGATCTGGGAGGGCGGGCTCGCCATCTACGGCGGCGTGATCGCGGGGCTGCTGACCGGCGTCGTCTGGTGCCGGGAAAAGAAGATCCCCTTCGGCGTCATGGCCGACGTCTGCGCGCCCGGTCTGCTCATCGGCCAGTGCATCGGCCGCTGGGGCAACTTCATCAACCGCGAGGCCTTCGGCCGCGAGACCGAGGCCTTTTCCCGCATGGGGCTCACGCTCCCCGGCCGGGAGACCGTGTATGTACATCCAACGTTTCTGTACGAGAGCCTGTGGAACTTTGTGGGCTTTTTGCTGCTGCACTTCTGGTTTCGCAAGCACGAGCGGAAGTTTGACGGCGAGCTCATTTTGCTCTACGCCGTGTGGTACGGCATCGGCCGCGCGCTCATCGAGGGCCTGCGCACCGACAGCCTGTACATCACCGGCACGGGCATCCGCGTCAGCCAGCTGCTGGCCGGGGTGTCGGCCGCGGCCGCGGCCGTCGTGCTCGCGCTGTTTTACACCGGAAAGCTCCATCACGCGCCGCGCTATGTCGACCGCGGCGAGCAGCCGAACGCATAAATCCCCATTTTGTATTTTCATTCTCCAAGGAGGTTTTTACCCATGAAAGATTACCATGACATGCTCAGCAGCCTGAAGGACAAGGTCATCGGCGCGGCCGGCAAGGCCACCGTCGCCGTGACGGACGCCGCCGGTAAAGTCAGCGAGACTGTGACCGACGCCGCCAACAAGGTCGTCAGTGACGAGATGCGCGACAAGGTCGCCGGCGCCGACCACGCCGTGGGCGACCGCGCCAAGTACGCCTCGCACATGGCGCGCCTGACCGTGGACTGCAACGCCGAGCTCGAGCGCGTCAAGCGCACGTACACCGAGATCGGCCGCCTGTACTACGAGAACTACCGCGACACGGCCGACGCCTTCCTCGCCGACCTCTGCCAGCAGGTGACGGACGCCAACGCCCACGTTGCCGAGCTCGAGGCGCAGATGGACGAGCTGCGCACCGCCGCGAAGGAGTACCGCCCCGCGCCGGATCTGCACACCGTGGACGCCGACGTCACCATCGAGCCGGAGGACATCGAGGTCGAGGTGACCGAGGAGCCCGCGCCGGAGGAATAAGCGCCGCCCGGCAAAACGAAACCCGCCCCCGTTTCCGAATCGGAAACGGGGGCGGGTCTTTGTCTGCTGTTACCGGTCACAATAGGTCATGAGAATCGTTGCTACCTGCGCGCGGCTGGCGTAGCCGCGCGGCGTGAGGCGCACGCCGTCGTCCGTGCCGACGCCGCTGACGAGCCCCTGCTCGACCGCCCATGTGAGCGCGGCGTAGGCATAGCCCGCAACGCTGCCCACATCCGGGAAGGCCGTGAGCGCGCTGCCCGTCGTGACCGGGCGGCCGGACTGCTCATAGAGGATGACCGTGAAGTCCTGCCGCGTGATGGGCGCATCGGGGTCAAACGTCGTGGCCGACGTGCCGGCGACGAGCCCCGTCCGGTACGCCCAGCGCACCGCGGCATAGTACCACGCGTCGGGCGCCACGTCCGTAAACGGCAGCGCGCCCGCGGTCTTCGGACTGCCCGCCGCTGCCCAGAGCAGCTGCACGATCTGCGCGCGGGTGGCGAGCGCCTCCGGCGAGACGGTGACGTCCGACGTGCCGGCCATCAGCCCCGCGCCGATGCAGTAGTCCAGCCCCGCGTGCGACCAGAAGTCCGGCTCCGGCATGTCGCGGAACGTGCGGCCCGGGCACAGCCGGTCGTGAAAATACTGTGTGAGCACCGGGAAGCCGTGGCCGTATTCGTCATCCCGCCCCGGGTCGCCGAGGTCATCGGCGTAGCGATAGAGCGTCTGGCGCACGCGCGCGGCGCTCAGCCCCGGCTGCGCGAGCAGCACGCAGGCCGCCGCCGCCGCGATATGGGGCGCGGCGAACGACGTGCCGCTGCGCACGGCCGTGCCGCCGCCCGGCGCTGCGACCGTGACATACGACCCCGGCGCACACAGGTCCACCGACGCGCCGGAGGCCGAATAGCTGTCGTCAAACGTGCGGCTGCGGTCCACGGCCGAGACCGTGAGCGCCGCCGCCTGATTGGCAGGGTAGACATCGTCCGCGTCGCCGGTGGGGTTGCTCTGGCTGCGGTTGCCCGCCGCCGTGACGACGACCACGCCCGAGGCATACGCCTGCGCGAGGACGGTATTTAAAAAGGAGTAGCCCTTCTCAGTGGCGTTCGACCAGCCGAGACTCATGTTGACGACGGCCGCGCCGTTTTCCAGCGCGTACTCGAGCGCCGTGAGCACACGCGACGGCTTCGAGAGATCGTCGTCGCCGTACACGCGCAGGACCATCACGTCCACCTCGTCGGGCGTGAGGTCGGCGAGGAGCCCGGCCGTGGCCGTGCCGTGGCCGTTGACGTCCGTCATATCGGCTGTGGCATTGGCAAAATCATAGCTGAGCGCCGACACGCGGCCCGCGAGCAGCGGGTGCGTGCAGTCGGCCCCCGTGTCGATGACGGCAACGGTCGTGCGCCGCCCGGCGGGCAGGAGCACGTCCGCCTGATGGCGCAGCGTCGTGAGGCCCATGGCGTGCCCGCCCCAGGAGCGGCTGGCCGTCTCGTCCCAGAGGCCGGCGAGCGTGTCGTCCGCCGTGACCGCCTCGTCGAGAAAGCAGCCCGTCACATCGGGGTCAGAGCGCAGGCGCGTAAGCGCGCGCTGCGCCGCCGCCGCGTTCGAAAATTCGAGCACATATTCCTGCCACGCTGCCAGATGCAGCACCCGGTCGGCGCCGTACCCGTCCGCGAGCGCGGGTGCGAAGGCGACTACGCGTGTCGGCTCCGTCACAGCGGCGCGGGCGCACAGCAGACCGCGCGGTGACACCGGTGCGGCCATCGCCTGCGCCAGCTCCAGCGCACTCGCTACCTCCACCGGCTGCGTCTGCGCGGCCGCCGCGGGCACCGCCAGCGACACCGCAAGCACCAGCGCGAGCAGCAGGGTCAAAAGTCGTTTTTTCATCCCGCGCCTCCTCAGGTCGTGATCGGTACGAACCACAGGTCGCGGTCCACGCTGCCGGAGATGCCCGGCACCGTGCCGTCATAGCTGTACTGCCAGAAATCGTGCGCGTAGTAAAAATCGTCCGCCGTGCCCGGCGCGCTCACCCAGAAGGCGTAGTCCTTGAGCTGGGCGAAATCGTAGTCATAGTACCCCTGCCAGCGGTTGCCGTAGACGGCGGCGTCGTAGCCCGCAGCCGTGACCGTCTCGCAGAACGCGACGGCGCAGGCCGTGACGTCCTCGCCGGTCATTGCCGCCGTGCGCACCGTGTCGCCCGCGGCGACGGTGCTCTGGTCGATGTTCTCCCAGTCGAACACGAGCGGCATGTCGATCTGATAATCATGCGCCGCGTCCACGAGCCACTGCGCCTCCTCGGCCGCCTCCTCGGGCGTGACCGCCTGCGAGAAGAAGTACAGCCCCACGCGCAGCCCGGCCGCGCGCGCCCCGGCGACGTTCTGGCGGAAGCGGTCGTCTTCGACGATGCTGCCCTTGCCGTAGCCCCGGTAGCCCGCGCGGATGACCGCAAAGGCGATGCCGGAATCCGCGACGGCCTGCCAGTCGATGTCCTGCTGGAACGTGGACACGTCGATGCCCTGCAGCACGCGGTAGGCCGTGCCGGTGTAGGTCACGGAGCCGTCCGCCCCGGCGGAAAAATCGGACGCCGGAATGCCGAACCTGTCCACGCCCCTGGCGGGGGTGATCCACGCGGTGTTGACGCCGGTGTTCACCTCGACCTGGCCGATGTGCAGCTCGCGCGGCGAGCAGCCTGCGAGCGCGAACGTCATCGCCGCTGCCAGCAGAACGGCCAGCACGCGGCAGAATGTGTGATTGTGATTATTTTTTATATGTAAGCGTTTCATGCCGATAAGTATACCACACCTGCCGCAGGAACGCAAACCGGGGCCGGTCTGCCTCAGTCGGGGTCGTAATAATGCGCGAGGTAGCCCGCCGTGCGCAGCGTCTCGCCCGCCATCTGCTCCAGGCGCGCGATGCGCGCCTCCAGAGCGCGCCGGGCGCGGCCGGCACGCGGCATGGCCGCCAGCTCCAGCCGCAGCGTGGCCGCGCGCGCACGCAGCGCGTCGCCCGTGGCGCGGTACTGCGCCGCCAATTCGTTCAGTTGCATGCTCTCCCTCCAAAAACATTTGATTTTCGAAAAATTTTTGTTGACAAACATAGTCGGTTTTGCTATGATACATAGGCCGGTGTTGTGCTGGTATAGCTCAGTTGGTAGAGCAGCTGATTTGTAATCAGCAGGTCGGGGGTTCGAGTCCGTCTACCAGCTCCACCTTCTGATAAATTGCATATGGGGGAATTCCCGAGTGGCCAAAGGGGACAGACTGTAAATCTGCTGGCAATGCCTTCGATGGTTCGAATCCATCTTCCCCCACCAAAAATACCGATTACCCGTTTGGGTGGTCGGTATTTTTTATGCCTTCTCCCGGCGGGAACGGTCGGGCCGTGCGCTGCCTTCTCCTCGAGGAGAAGGTGCTGAGCGCAGCGAGGCGGATGAGGTGGAAAGGTCACGACCGCCTCCAGTGCCGCCGGTAGTGCCTCCAAATCCAACAACACTTCATCCGTCGCGGCGTACCGCCGCGCCGCCTTCCCCTCAAGGGGAAGGCTTGCAAGCCCCTCTCTGGCTCCACCGCTGCTCAGACGCTTTGGGAGAAGCCGTCTATACGCCCCCTCACACCCCCGGTGCGCCCAGCCGCGCGGCCAGCTCCCGGCGGGACAGACCGCTCACGAGCGTGTCAAAACAGTCGGCACATACCGTCAGCCCGCCGCGCACGCACGGCCACAGATACGCCTCGGCCCACGACGGCAGCGGCGCAAAACACACCTCGCATCGCCGCATCTGCGTTCCACCCCCTTTCATCTGCAAAGTTATTATGCATTCGGATAACTTTCTCCATCATTTTATACTCGTTAGAATAATTTGTCAAGCAGTTTTTTTGCGCCTGCATAAAAATCGCGCCCGGTTGTTTCTGCATACGCGCAGAGTGTTGCTTTTTTGACGAAAACAAAGCGATTTAAAGTATTCTTTCTGACTTTTTGCACAAAAAAATCGAGAAATTATATGGAAAACGGATATTGCAATCTTTTTCCGTTTGCGTTACCATGATGAAGGAAATTGGCCGCTCAGGCCGTTTATGAGAGCAAAGCGAATAATAAGAAAGAGGTAAGAAAATGATCAACAATGCATATCTGAACCGCGTCTTCGCCGACCTTCAGAAGAACCACCCCAATGAGCCCGAGTTCCTGCAGGCCGTTGACGAAGTCTTCGAGAGCCTCCAGTACGTCGTTGACAAGCACCCCGAGTGGGAAGAAGCCGGTCTCATGGAGCGCTTCGTCGAGCCCGAGCGCATCATCATGTTCCGCGTTCCCTGGGTGGACGACAACGGCAAGGTTCAGGTCAACCGCGGCTACCGTGTGCAGTTCAACTCCGCGATTGGCCCCTACAAGGGCGGTCTGCGCTTCCACCCCTCGGTCAACCTGTCCGTCATCAAGTTCCTCGGCTTCGAGCAGATCCTGAAAAACTCCCTGACCACCCTCCCCATGGGCGGCGGCAAGGGCGGCTCCGACTTTGACCCCCACGGCAAGTCCGACGGTGAGGTCATGCGTTTCTGCCAGAGCTTCATGACCGAGCTCTACCGCCACATCGGCCAGTTCACCGACACCCCGGCCGGCGACATCGGCGTCGGCGCCCGTGAGGTCGGCTATATGTACGGCCAGTACAAGAAGATCGTCGACCGCTTTGAGGGCGGCGTCATCACCGGCAAGGGCCTGACCTACGGCGGCTCCCTCGCCCGCACCGAGGCCACCGGCTACGGCATCTGCTACTTCTCCGCCGAGGTGCTCAAGCACCTGAGAAACGACAGCTTCGAGGGCAAGAAGGTCATCGTGTCCGGCTCCGGCAACGTCGCACAGTACTGCGCGCAGAAGTGCATGCAGTTCGGCGGCAAGGTCATCGCCATGAGCGACTCCAAGGGCTACATCTATGATCCCAACGGCATCAACCTCGACGTGCTGTTCGACATCAAGCAGAAGCGCCGCGCCCGCATCAGCGTCTATGCCGACGAAGTGCCCGGCAGCGAGTACCATGAAGGCTGCAAGGGCATCTGGACCATCCCGTGCGACATCGCTATGCCGTGCGCATCCCAGAACGAGATGGATCTCGAGGGCGCGAAGGCCGTCATCGCCAACGGCGCCATGGCTGTGTTCGAAGGCGCAAACATGCCGCTGACCCCCGAGGCCATCAACGCGGTCATCGAGGCCGGCCTGCTCTACACGCCGGGCAAGGCTTCCAACGCCGGCGGCGTTGCCACCTCCGGTCTGGAAATGAGCCAGAACTCCCTGCGCATGAGCTGGAGCTTCGAAGAAGTCGACGAGAAGCTGCACGGCATCATGAAGAACATCTTCAAGTCCTGCTATGACGCCTCCGTCGAGTGCGGCCAGCCGGGCAACATGATGCTCGGCGCGAACGTTGCCGGCTTCCTGAAGGTCGCCAACGCCATGATGGCTCAGGGCATTGTGTAATTTCAAAATCTCTGTCTCTGCATAAGGAAGGTCCCCGAAACGTCTGTTTCGGGGACCTTTTTTGCGGGTGCGCAGGGATGCGGGGGCGGCGGAAGGGGCATGGTTTTTTCCGGCGGCTTCCGGTCATGCGGCATTCTCGGCTCCCTTGTGGAAAGGGAGCTGGCAGCCATCAGGCTGACTGAGGGATTGACATGCGCATTCTCGCACTGCAGCCGGTATCTGCACTCCCTCCGTCACGGTGCAGAGCGCTGTGCCACCTCCCCTTACACAGGGGAGGCATCGCCGGACTGCGATGTATCATAGCATCCAAGGCGGGCCTTGCCTCCTCGGGCTTCCCCGCTGCTCCGGTATTTCGGAAACAGCCAGTATTCGCCGCGCTGCAGGAACGCGCAGTCCTGCCTGTGCGGCAAATCTCCCCTTTGCGCGGCGGGGCGAAGCATGCTATAATGGCCGCAGACTTTTTCGGGAGGTGCGGCCATGGACACACAGAGACTATCGCAGACGGTGCAGCCGCTGCTTGACTGGTACCGCGGGCATGCGCGCGTGCTGCCCTGGCGCGCCGACCGCGAGCCGTACCACGTGTGGCTTTCGGAGATCATGCTGCAGCAGACGCGCGTCGAGGCCGTGCGTGGGTACTACGCGCGCTTTCTCGCGGCCGCGCCGGACGTGTTCGCGCTCGCGGCGCTGCCGGAGGCGCAGCTGCTCAAGCTCTGGGAGGGACTGGGGTACTATAACCGTGCGCGCAAGGCGCAGGAATGCGCCCGTGAGATCGCGGCGCGCGGCGGCGTCTGGCCCGACACGGTCGAGGGGCTACTGGCGCTGCCGGGCATCGGCCCGTATACGGCCGGGGCCATCGCCTCGATCTGCTTTGAGCGCCCGGCCGCCGCCGTGGACGGCAACGTGCTGCGCGTGTGCGCGCGCGTGCTCGACGACGCGACGCCCATCGACAACGCCGCGCACAAGGCGGCACTCACCGCAGCGCTGAGCGCGTGCTACCCCGCCGGGCACTGCGGTGACTTTACGCAGGCGCTCATGGAGCTCGGCGCGACCGTCTGCGGCCCGAACCGCGCGCCGCAGTGCGAGGCCTGCCCGATCGCGGCGCTGTGTCTCGCCCGCGCGCACGGCACGGCGGCCGCCCTGCCGGTCAAGGCGCCAAAGCGCGCCAAACGCGCCGAGGAGCACACCGTGTTCTGCCTGCGCTGCGGCGACCGGCTCGCCGTCGAACGGCGGCCATCGAGCGGCCTGCTCGCCGGGCTCTGGCAGCTGCCGAACACGCCGGGCCTGCTCGACGAGCGGCAGGCAGGCGCCTACGCCAGCGGGCAGGGCCTCGGCGATGTGCGGCTGCGCAGCGCGCGCGACGGCAAGCACATCTTCACGCACATCGTCTGGACGATGCGCTGCTACACGCTCGAGTGTTCGGCCATGCCGCCGCGCTACCACTGGGCCACGCCCGAGGAGCTGCGCGAGGAGATCTCACTGCCGACGGCATTCCGGCAGTTTGTGGACGCGGAATGATCGCAAAGCCGCCCCTGTCTGATCTGACAGGGGCGGCGGGATTTTAAATGTGTGCGAATCGAACGCTCGCGCTCAGCGCCAGAAGTCGTCGTTCCGGTCGCGGTACTGCGGCGGCATGGGGTACTGCATACGGCGGAAATAGTCAAACACCGTCTCGCGTGTGACACGGCGGTCATCGCGCGACGAGCGGTTCACGCGCCGGATGCCGAACACGTACAGCGCGACGAGATACGCATAAAACAGCAGCGTGAAGCGGCTGTCGCTCTCCTGCGTGAAGGCCAGAAAGTCATAGCAGCCGTGCATCAACACCGGCACGACGACGCTCAGCGCGAGGTAGGCCTTCCGGTCATCGTCGCGCCCCCAGTAGTCGGAGAGCTTGGCGTAGCCGTAGAAATAGCCCATGAACACACCGAAGATCGCGTGGCCGGGCACGGCCGTGACCGCGCGCACGATGCCGGTGGCGAAGCCGTAGCTGTAAACATACTTCACGTTCTCGAATGCGGCAAAGCCGAGCGCGACCATGACGGCGTAGACGATGGCATCAAACTGATAGTCGAACGCCGGATTGCGCCACGTCGTGCGCAGGAAGAGGAACTTGCACGTCTCCTCCGTCAGGCCGGCGACGACGAACGCCTCGAGAAAGTAGCCGAGGTAGACATTGCGCACGTTCAGCCGCTCGATGATGGCGCTGAGAATGAGCTCGACCACAATGGCCGGCAGGCACGAGAGCACGCCGTAACCAAGGAGCTTGGCAATCAGGGCCGGCGGCTCTTTGTCCGTGCGGTCCTTGCGGCAGATATACACCACCAGCACGACGGCCGGCAGCAGCGCGATGAACATCAAAGGGTCGATCATGGGGGAAACCTCCAATCTGGGATGTGCGGGAGTGGGATCCTACATCGCCGTTCGGCGATGCCTCCCCTGTATAAGGGGAGGTGGCAAAATCGAAGATTTTTGACGAAGGGGTTGTAAATACAAAGTCCATGCAAGGGCCGATTGATCAATCCCTCAGTCAGCCTGCGGCTGCCAGCTCCCTTTACACAAGGGAGCCAAGGGGCACGATACCGGCGGAAAGGCCGCAGGCTGCCGGTCAGAACAGCAGCCAGATCAGCAGCGGGATCGTCACGGCGGACAGAACCGTGCTGAGGAAAATGCACTTGGACGCGAACGCGTCCGACCGCTCATACTGCAGGCACAGCGCCGTGACGACCATGGCCGACGGACACGCCGCGAGCAGCACCGGGATGCCGAGCAGCACACCGCTGACAAATGGCCGCAGCACCAGCCACGTCAGCAGCGGACACACGAGCAGGCGCACCGCCGACACGGCATAGACCCGCCAGTCGGTCAGCGCCGCGCGCACGGAAATGGCGCCGAGCGACGTGCCGATGATGAGCATCGACAGCGGGATCGTCGCGCCCGCAAGCGTGGAGATCGTATCAGCGATGACGGCGGGCACATGGATGCGCGAGAGCAGCAGCACGACCGACAGCAGCGTCGCAATGACAGGCATGTTGAGCACCTGGCGCCAGTCAAAGCGCGCGCCGTCCGTGCCCGAGAGCTGCGCCGCGCCGATGGAATAGAGCGCGAGGTTGAACGGAATGTTGCACAGGGAGGCAAAAAAGACCATCTCGTCGCCAAAGATCGCTGCGACGACCGGCAGCCCCACGAAGCCCACGTTGCCGAACGCGGTCACGAGCCGCGTGGCGCCCACGTCCTCGCTGCGCGTGCGCATCAGCCGCGGCAGAAACCACGCCATGACGACCTGCAGCACGGTCGCCGCCGTGAGCACGAGGACATAATCGACAATTTCGCGGCCGGTGAAATCCGGCACACTCAGCACGGAATTGAGGATCGTCGCCGTGAGCAGGACGTTCATCACCAGCGGCGTGACACGCTGATTGAACTCCGGCCCCGTGATGCCGATGCGCGCACAAAGGTAGCCAAGGAGCATGATGAGCACCAGCATGGCCATCTTGGCAAAAACAATGGACAGATTCATTTTTCTCTTTTTCTCTCTTTTCTCGGATTCTCTCGTCGGGCGGCGCATGGTGCTGCCAACCCAGTGTAAAATAGTATATGCCAGACATCGTGTCTTGTAAAGCGGAATTCTCAACGGGTACTTGCCAAACGCCGCCCGGCCTGTTACACTGACAGGAAAGGGGGTGTGCGCATGAAGAAAACCGTCATCACCGTTATCCGCATCATCGTCATCGTCGCCATTCTGGGCCTGCTGACCTACGGCGGCTTTGTGGGGATGAACCGCGTGTCCGGCACCGGGGACTACACCATCGATCAGTACGCCGCGACCGACGACGGCGGTCTGCTGACCGTGACAAAGGCCGGCACGACCGTGCACGTCAAGTGCTCGGCCGATCAGCTCGCCGCCGTGGCCGCACAGCCGGACGGCACGTTCCACCTGTCGTTCTCCTACAGCCAGATCACGAACAGCGGCACGCTCAAAGACATCACGCCCGCCGGCTGACCACTGTGCCGCGCGGCTGACTGCCCGTCTGAACACGCCCGCCGGCTGACAACCGGCCGGGCGCGTTTCTTAACAATTCTGAATTTTTCGCGCGCGCTTGCACAATCCACACCGGTGCGCGTATAGTAGAGGCAGCAATTAACAGATTTTCGGAAACCAAACATTCTCCCGGAGGTGACCTCATATGCAGACAACCGATCCCCGCCGCACCCCGCGGCCCGACAGCGAGGAGCGCACGCCGAAGCAGGGCGCGGCCGCCCGTCCGCTCCCGGTCAACCGCCGTGCGCCGCAGCGCCGCGGCCCGAACCAGTCGATGCTGGTGTTTGCGGCCGTGCTGGCCGTGATCGTGCTGGCAGCAGTGCTGGTGCTCGTGCTCGTGAGCCGGCACAACCGCGCGCCCAAGGACGACCCCGCCGCGCTGGCCACGCCCACCGCACAGATCACGGAGCAGGACACCGTGCTCGCGGAGGCGAAGCACCTCGCCGCGCAGTATGACTACGACAAGGCCATCGCCGCTGTGACGGGCTTTGCCGGGTGGGAGAACGCACCGGAGCTGCAGCAGGCCAAGGCCGATTTCGAGGCGCAGAAGGCGCAGGCCGTCCGCTGGGCAGACCCGACGACCATTCCGCACGTCTTTTTCCACACGCTCATCGCCGACACTTCCCGCGCCTTTGACGGCGACCCCGAGCAGGGCGGCTACAACCAGTTCATGACCACGGTCAAAGAGTTCAACGCCGTGCTGCAGAGCCTGTACGAGCGGGGCTACGTGCTTGTGGACATCCACGACGTCGCCGGGCCGCAGCAGCAGGCCGACGGCTCGACGAAATACGTTGCGGGCGACATCTATCTCCCCGCCGGGAAAACACCCATCGTCATGTCGCAGGACGACGTGTGCTACTACGAATACATGACCGACAGCGACGGCGACGGCAGGCCCGACAAGGGCGGCGACGGCTTTGCCTCCCGCCTGCTGGTGCAGAACGGCAAGCTCACGTGCGAGTACGTGGACGCCGACGGCCAGACGCGCTACGGCAGCTATGACCTCGTGCCGCTGCTCGATGATTTCCTCGACCAGCACCCCGACTTTTCCTACCGCGGTGCGCGTGCGATCATCGCCGTGACCGGGTATCAGGGCGCGTTCGGCTACCGCATCAGCAGCGACTATAAGGCCAAGCTCGGCGACGAGGCCTTCGCGCAGGCGTGCAAGGACGCGCGCGAAGTGGCCGACGCGCTGCGTGCCGAGGGCTACACGATCGCGAGCCACAGCTACGGCCACCTGACCTACGGCGACATTTCGCCCGAGCGCCTGGCCGGCGACGCGCAGAAGTGGAACGATCAGATCGCGGCCGTCATCGGCGAGACCGACGTGCTGCTCTATCCCTTCGGCAGCGACATTGCCGGCATCGAGGCCTACAAGGGCGCGAAGTTTGACACGCTCTATGGTCTGGGCTTCCGCTATTTCTGCAACGTGGACTCAGCCAAACACTGGGTGCAGATCCACGACGGGTATGTCCGCCAGGGCCGGCGCAACATCGACGGCTACCGGATGTACTACCAGCCGAACCTGCTCGACGACCTGTTTGACACCAGGACCGTCTGGGACGATGCCCGTCCGACGCCCGTGCCGAAGATCTGACCGGGCGGGATACGGCGCACCGACGGCAATGAAAGCCTTCCCCTTGAGGAGAAGGCTATGGCACACCACCGGCAGCGCCGCATCCACCATCCGGCCCCGTTCCATATACGACAAAATCCCCTGACTGTTCGGTCAGGGGATTTTGCTTGGGATGGGAAAAAAGATAAGGGGGGATTTATCGACCAATCAGTCCTTGCGCTCGTCGCCCCAGAAGAACAGGGCCACGGTGCCCGGACCGGTATGGCTGCCAATGGTGGTGCCGACGCTGTAGATCTCGACCTTGCCGTTGAGCTTCGGGAACTTCTGCTCGATGGCATCGGCCACGGCGCGCGCGTCGTCATAGCACGCCGAATTGGAGATATAGCACTTGCCGGAGTAGTCGAGGCCGCCCTGCGCGTGCTCTTCCATGCGGGCGACGATCTCTTTCAAGACGCGCTTCTTGCCGCGGATCTTGGAGCGCGGGATGAGCCGGCCGAGGTTATCCATGTTCAGCAGCGGACAGATGTCCAGCAGGCCGCCGAACACGCCGGCCACCTTCGAGATGCGGCCGCCCTTGACGTAGAACGTCAGGTCCGTGGAGAAAAACCAGTGGTGCAGTTCGAGCTTGTGCGCCTCGGCCCAGTCGCGCACGGCGTCGATGGACATGCCCTCGTCGCGCAGGTCGGCGAGACGATCCATCAGCAGGCCGTAGCCCGAGGACGCGCCGAGCGAGTCGACGATGTAGATCTTCCGGTCGGGATAGCGCTCACGGACGATGCGCGCGGCGTTCTCTGCCGAGTTCGACACGCCCGACAGGCCCGAGGACAGGCAGACATGCAGAATGTCCTTGCCCTGCTCAAGAAACGGGGTGAAATAGTCCACAAACTCCGAGATGTTCACCTGCGAGGTGCGCGTCTCGGCGCCGTTTGCCATGGCGGCGTAAAACTTGTCAAACGGCATCGTCTCGCCCAGATCGTCCGGGTAATCCACGCCGTCGAGCGCATAGTGGAAGCAGATATACGAAATGTCACGCTGCTGGAAATGCTCCTTGGTCAGGTCGGCGGTGGAGCAGCAGCTCAGTACGAAATCGGCCATCGTGTCGGTCTCCTTTGCATCCTTCGATTTGCCCGCCGGGCGGGCAGACTTTGTTCCTTCACAATACGCAGGTATCATACCCGCAGCGGGGGCATTGCGCAACCTACAAAACGGAACCGGGGCGTAGAACACGGCCCTGCCCTGCTCTACGCCCCGAAAGACGCGCTCTACGAATCATAGAATGTCTGCAATATCAATGCTTTGCGCGGATGTGGAAGCTGAAATACACAACGGCTTCGGCCGGGATGAGAATGAGGAAAAGCTGCCAGAAATTCATCCCGAAGCGCAGCAGCACGAGGTAGCCGGCGAGGAAGATGCTCGCCACAAGACCAAGCACCACATACAAATTGCCCCGCCCGCCGAAAAATACGCTGTTGAGCACGAGGTAGGTAATGACCGCCGCCGGCACGAAGCAGGGAAACACGACCCACTCCACCTGGCCGAGCCACAGCCACAGCACCACAAACACCAGCACCGCCAGCGTGACGATGCCCATGAGGGCGACCAGGATGATGGCATGATGGCTGCGGTCGCACGCACTGGGCTCGGGTCCGGGCTGCCACGCATCATGCTCGTTGAGCAGGTAATCGACCGTGACGCCGAAGAGCTCGCTCATGCGCTTGAGCACCATGGCATCGGGAATGGCCTCACCGCGCTCCCACTTGGAGATCGACTTGTCCGAATAATTCAGTTGTTCACCAAGCTCCGCCTGCGTCATGCCCGCAGCCGTGCGCAGACGGATCAGGTTGCTGGCGAAGATGAGCTTCAGTTCGTCCATGGCGGCGACCTCACAATGGTTTTATCTCGTCTATTTTACGCACGTGCGCGCGCGTTGTCAACCGTCACGTCGCCAGACGATCTCCTCGGCCGTGCGCGCGGCGGTCTGCTCGTCGGTGAGCAGACGCACGAGCTCGAGTGCGAACGGGATCGCCGCGCCGAGGGCGCGGCCGGTCGTGATCGGCCCGTCGGTGACAACGTCGGCATCCACCATGTGCGCGCCGGTGCACTTGCTCTCAAAGCCGGGGTAGCACGTGGCGCGGCGTCCGGCGAGCAGGCCGTACTGCGCGAGCACGCTCGGCGCGGCGCAGATCGCCGCGGCGCGGCCGCCATGCTCGAGCGTGCGGCGCACGAGCGCCTCCACGGCCGGGCTCTTGGCGAGGTTCGTCGTGCCGGGCATACCGCCCGGGAGCACGACGAGCTCCGGCGGCGCGGCCAGCAGCTCCGGCAGCGTGCGGTCGCACGTGATGGGCACGCCGTGCGCACCGACGACGGTGTGTGCTTCCTGAATGGACACGGTATACGTCTCCAGTCCGGCACGGCGGAGAATATCGAGCGTGATGAGACCCTCGCACTCCTCGAGCCCTTCGGCAAACAGCAGATAACATTTCGACATGATGGGTTCCCCTTTCTCAAAAAACGGTTACATCAGCGGCGCAACGAGCTTGAGCAGCGCGGCCGCGATGCGCGTGTGCAGCGGGATGCGCGCAAGATCGCCGTGCGTGACGACCTGCGACTGGGCACGTGTGGCGTCATAATCCGCCACAATGTCCTTGATGCATGGACAGTCATAGAGATACACCGCGTCCTCAAAGTGCAGGTACAGGCTGCGGTAATCGAGATTGATCGTGCCAACGACGGCCTTGCAGTCGTCGCTGACGAACACCTTCGCGTGCACGAAGCCGGGCGTGTACTCGTAAATTTTCACCCCGGCATCGAGCAGCTCGCGATAGTGGCCCTTGGCGAGGGCGAAGGCGAACTTCTTGTCCGGCACGTGCGGCAAAATAAGCTCCACGTCCACGCCGCGCTTGGCCGCGAACGTGAGCGCCATGACCATCGTCTCGTCGAGGATAAGGTACGGCGTCATGATGCGCACATAGCGCTCGGCGTGGTTGAGGATGTCGAGATACACGCACTCGCCCACGCGCTCGTCATCGAGCGGGCTGTCGGCATACGGCAGGACGTAGCCGGAGGCCTCCGGCAGCGGGCGCTGCGGCACGCGGAGATAGCGGCCGTAGGAATCGGTGTCCGGCTCGCGCTCGTCCATGCCCCACATCTGCAGGAACATGAGCGTGAGCGAGCGCACGGCCTCGCCCTCCAGACGCACGGCCGTGTCCTTCCACACGCCGTAGACGCGCACCAGGTTCGCGTACTCGTCGGCAAGGTTCACGCCGCCGGTGAAGCCGATGCGCCCGTCGATGACGGCGATCTTGCGGTGGTCGCGGTTGTTGTAATACGTGCTCACGAGCGGGCGCAGCGGCGCGAACATCTTGCAGTGGATGCCGAGCGCCTCCATGCGCTTGGGGTAGCCGTACGGCAGGCGGTAGAACGTGCACGTACCGTCATAGAGCACGCGCACCTCAACGCCGGCGCGCACCTTTTCCTCCAGGATTTTCAGGATGCGGCCCCAGACGTCGCCCTCCTCGATGATGAAATACTCGAGGAAGATGAAGTGTTCGGCCGACTGCAGCGCCTCGATGAGCGCACCGATCTTGTCCTGCCCCATGGGGTAGTAGGTCACGGCAGTGTTTTCGTACACGGGGTAGTCGCCGGAGCGCAGCGTGTACTCAGCGAGGTTGTGCACCTCTGGCAGCTCGGTGCGCAGGCGGGCCATGAGCTCGGTCTGGCGCGGGACGTACTGCACGGTGCTGAGGATGCTCTCCTGCACGCGGCGGTTGGCGTAGCGGTGGCCGATGTCGAGCTGCACGAACAGGTACAGCAGCACGCCGAACGCCGGCAGTGCCATGACGAGGATGATCCAGGTGATCTTCGTCGTCGCGCTGCCGGACTTGTTGACAAGGTAGATGATGACCGCAACGCTCAGCACGCGCAGGACGATCGTCAGCGCGGGGTAGTAGCGGCCGAGATAGTGCGTACCGAGCACCATGATGGCGATCTGCAGCAGGAGCAGCAGCGTGATGACCATCGTGCGGCCGAACACGATGTCCAGCAGCCGGCGCTTGCCGCGGCGCAGCAGGCGGATCTCATTGTCGTCCTCAAACCAGTCGTTGTGCACGCGCGCACCTCCTTCGGTGTTGTTATCTTTCTATCATATCCGAAATTCCGGAAACGGTCAAGGGACATTCCGGTCGATTTTCCTGCAGCGCGAAACAGCGGCGCTCCCTCGTCTCCGGTCATGAAAAACCGCCCGCACGGGTCTCCGTGCGGGCGGGAACACTGCCTGTGCAGCTATTATGCGTAAAAGACGTGGTCGCCGATCGTGGCCGTGTAGGTCAGGCGGCTGTTGAACCACGAGGCATTGCATGCCGAGGGATTGATGAAATACAGGCTCTCGCCCACCGGGTCATACCCCTCGAAGGCGAGCTTCGCCGCGAGCTCGGCGTCCTCGTCCGGCGTAAGGCTGATGCGCCCGTCGGCCGTGGGCGAAAACTGCGCCACACCGCCACGCCGGTCGAACACGACCTCCTTGACGCTGTTGGGAAATCGCTCGTCCGCCACGCGGTTGAGCACGACATTGCCGACCGCGATCTGCCCGTCCATGGGCTGGTTGCCGGCCTCGGCATTGATGATGTGGCTGAGCCAGTAGACATCGCGCGCGCCGTAATAGCTCTCGCCGCTCTCGAGCAGCGCCTGCTCTGACGCGTCGACACGCAGGCTGGTATTGTCCGCGCTGAACGCGGCCGTGACACCGAAGATCTTTTCCAGATCCGCCAGCGGCAGCACCACTTCCCCATCGAGGGCATACACGCCGTCGGGCGCGTAGAAGCAGCGGCCGTTGGCCGTGTAATACGTCGCGCCGTAGGTCGCCGTGATGTCCGCACCGTCGACCGTGATGGTCTCGGTGTCCCCATCGGTGACGGTGTCGCTCTCGAGGCCGAGCATCTCGGCGAACGCATCCGCCGGGAGCCAGACCGCATCGCCGAGCACGTAGCAGTAGCCGCAGAAGCGGTCGTCCACGTACACGGGCGTGTAGTCGCAGGTGACAGTCTCGGTGTAGTCGCCGGCGTCCATGCCGACGGCGACCGTGCGCACGACCGGCGAGGTCGCCTGCGCGGCGGCCTGCACCGCAAGCTTCTCGTCGCGCTCGGGCGCGGCCAGGGACGCGTCCCCGCTCACGACCGCCTTTGCCGCCAGCGCGCTGCCGTCCGGTCCGGCGGCCAGCGCCGAGTTTTCACCGGCGAGCCAGAAAAATCCGCACAATAAGCCGCAAAGCAGGCAGACGATGCACATCAGCGACAGGCCCGACTTCACGGACAGGCCCGCTTTCTTCGTTCGATTCATGACGTGCAGCCTCCTTTGCTGATTCATCACAGGGTACACGGACTTCCATCCACGCGCCCCGTTACGGATAATTATATTCATTTTTCAAACCGCACGCAATCGGTAAAATGCACAAAGCATGTTTTTAAGTTCTGAATAATATCCACAAAAAATTGCAAAAACAACAAAATATAGCGTTGTGCGACGTTATTCTACGCAAGTTGTTGTGTTGTATACTTTGACTAAATCCAACGATTCGACGCAAAGTGACGAAAATAAAAAGATGCAAGTTCGCAAAATATTCTTGCAAACTCGCATTATGTCAACTATTTTTATTATTTGAAAGAATTATGTTAATCTTTTTCCCGCCTCACAGCGCCTGACGCAGCGCCTTGGCGAGCTGGTCCGGGCAGGAGGTCGGCTTGCCGCCGCAGCGCACGCCCTCCATACGCTCGATGGCCTGCTGCACCGGCATCCCCACCAGGAGCCGCGAAATGCCCTGCAGATTGCCGCTGCACCCCCCTTGCACCTCAACTTGGCGTATAATTCCGTCCTCCACCTCCACCCGCATCAGGCGGGAGCAGACACCTTTCGGACGGTATGTGATCGTCATGACGACGCCTCCTTCAAGATTTTTCTGCCCTTAGTATAGCAGATGCGGTGACATAATTCCACCCCCGAAACCATATATATTGTGGAGAATGCAATCGGAGGTGAGCAGATATGACGCTGCGGCAAAAACTGGCCTGTGTGGGGCTGACGGTATTCGGCCTGCAGATCGCATCGGCTGCGGCGGGCGGCGCGCCGCTCGCGGACAGGCTGCGGCTCTGGCTCGACCCGGAGCAGCTGCTGGCAGCATCGGTGCGCATGGAGCTGGGGGCACCGCCGGTGGACGCGTCCCCCACACCGGAGGCAGCGGCAGCGCTCAGCGCGGCCGCGCCCGCGCCGGAAGCAACACCCGCCCCCACATCCGACGGCGAGCCCGCCGAGGACGCCCCGACCACGACGGCCGACGGGCTGCCGATCGTGGCGACGAGCATTGCGGGCGGGCTGAGCATCAAGAATGAGACGGACATCGCGGTCGACGCGGCGGCGCTGCTGCAGCAGGGCCCGGCCGTGACGCTGCCGGCGGGCGAGCCGCAGATCCTCATCATGCACACGCACGCGAGCGAGGCCTTCACCCCCGCGGGGCGCGACCTTTACCCCGCGAGCGACACGTGCCGCACGGAGGACACCAATTATAATATCGTGCACGTGGGCGACGTGCTGGCCGACACGCTCGGGGCCGCCGGCCTGCAGGTGCTGCACGACCGGACCATCTACGACTACCCGAGCTACACGGGCTCGTACAACCGCTCGGGCGCCGCCGTGCAGGAATACCTGAATCAATACCCGAGCCTGCGCATCGTCATTGACCTGCACCGCGACGCGCTGTGCTCGGACAGTGTGGTCTACAAGACCGTGGCCGAGCTGCCCGACGCCGCGTGCTCGCAGGTGATGCTGCTCGTGGGCACGAACGCCTCGGGCCTCTACCACCCTTACTGGGAGGAGAACCTGCGTCTGGCGGTGTACCTGCAGAACGCGGTGAACACCGCGCACCCGACGCTCATGCGGCCGATCACGCTCGTCAACGAGCGCTACAACCAGCACCTCACGCGCGGGTCGCTCATCATTGAGGTCGGCAGCAGCGGCAACACGCTGCAGGAGGCCATACGCGCCGTGCGCCTGTTCGGCGAGAGCGCGGGGCCGGCGCTCGCAGAGCTCGTGCAGTGACCGGGCCCGACACGGTGCGACATATTATAATAGGTATAAAACCGCCCCCGGCGGGCGAGAATCTCCGCAGACGGAGCTTCCGGCCAAAGGGGGTGTTTTCATGCAGGTACGCAATTACATGACGGGTGCTGCCGCCGTGACGCATCCGGATGAGCCGGTCGTCGCCGCCGCGCGGCTGATGCGCATGCGCGGCATCGGCGCGCTGCCCGTGTGCGAGGACGACGGCACGCTCGCCGGGATGCTCACCGACCGCGACATCGTGGTGCGCTGCGTCTCGTCCGGGGGCGACCCGGGCGCCGTGACCGTGCGCAGCATCATGTCGCGCGACCCCGTGACGGTCGAGGCCGGCGCGGACATCCGCCGCGCGATGGAGACCATGCGCGCCGCGCAGGTGCGCCGCCTGCCCGTGACCGAGGGCGGCAAGCTCGCGGGCATCCTCTCGATCGACGACATTGCCCGCTCGGGCAAGTGGGACATGGAGTGCGCGCAGGCGCTGTGCGGCATCACGGCCAACGTCTGCCGGCGGTAAACCGCATCCGCCACACAATCCGGCCGCGCGGTATCCCGCGCGGCCGATATTTTTGCGCAAAAACACCGATGCGGGGCACGAAAAATACAGCAGAATGCACAATCTTGAGAATCATTCGCAAAAAGGGCTTTACAAATGCGGTTTCCTGTGGTATCTTCATATCAGTAATAATTCTTGTTACTGATTTGCAAGGAGGTGCTTCGATGCCCACACGCAAAAACAGCAAAAAGCGGCAGGTCATCCTCGAAGCCCTCGCAGCGACGACCGCCCACCCCACCGCGCAGGAGCTCTACCAGCAGCTCAAGCCGGACTACCCCAACCTGAGCCTCGGCACGGTGTACCGGAACCTGAGTCTCTTCGCCGAAGAGGGCAACGCGATGAGCGTCGGCGTGTTCCGCGGGCAGGAGCGGTTTGACGCCCGCACAACCCCCCACGCGCACCTGCACTGTGTGCAGTGCGGCCGGGTCATCGACGTGCCGCTGCCCGATCAGCCGGAGGTACAGCTGTGTGCCCTCGCCCAGAGCGCGACGGACGCAAAGGTGCTCGGGTGCAGCATCACGTTCACGGGTCTGTGCAAGACTTGTCAGCAAGCGGACAAGGGATCCGCTTCTAAATAAACCAACAATCGAAATCAAAAAACATCAGGAGGAATCTTACAATGAAAAAATGGGTTTGCAGTGTCTGTGGTTACGTTTACGAAGGCGAGCAGCCGCCGGTCGAGTGCCCGGTGTGCCATGTCGACGGCTCCAAGTTCATCGAGCAGAAAGCTGAGAAGTCCTGGGCGGCTGAGCATGTCGTCGGCGTGGGCAAGGCGTTCGGTTCCGATGTTCCGGCCGACGTGCAGAAGGAGATCGTCGACGGCCTGAGAGCCAACTTCGAGGGCGAGTGCTCCGAGGTCGGCATGTACCTGGCCATGGCGCGCGTGGCGCACCGCGAGGGCTATCCGGAGATCGGCCTGTACTGGGAGAAGGCCGCGCACGAGGAAGCCGAGCACGCCGCGAAGTTCGCCGAGCTGCTGGGTGAGGTCATCACCGACAGCACGAAGAAGAACCTCGAGATGCGCGTCGACGCCGAGAACGGCGCGACCGACGGCAAGTTCCAGCTCGCGAAGCTGGCCAAGCAGTACAATCTCGACGCGATCCATGACACCGTGCACGAGATGGCCCGCGACGAGGCCCGCCACGGCAAGGCGTTCGAGGGTCTGCTCAAGCGCTACTTCGGCGAGTAATCACTGCAACGGGAGATACAGCCATGAAATACGTCTGTGACATCTGCGGCTACGTCTACGACCCCGCAGCCGGCGACCCCGACAACGGCGTCGCCCCCGGCACGCCTTGGGAAGCCGTCCCCGAAGATTGGGTCTGCCCGCTGTGCGGCGTCGGCAAAGACCAGTTTAGTCCCAAAGCATAACGTGAAAACGAACAGAGGAAGCCGGGTGACCGGCTTCCTCTGTTTTGCTTTTGCACGGGCGGATATGTATCCCGTTGGGAAATTGACAACTGCCGCAGGAAATGTTACACTATGTTTGTCACATGACAGAAAATGCGGCCGCTGCGGCGGCGAAAGAGGGGGAAACACCATGAAATATTGCGCTCAGTGCGGCGCGCAGCTGGTCGATGAGGCCGTGGTCTGCCCGCATTGCGGCTGCGCCGTGGCGCCGACGAAGACCGTCGACCCGAATGCCAGCCCGAAATCACGCCTGATCACGCTGCTGCTGTGCATCTTCGTCGGCGGGCTCGGCATCCACCGGTTCTACGTCGGCAAGATCGGCACGGGCGTGCTCTGGCTGCTCACGGCCGGGTGCTTCGGCATCGGCGCGCTGGTCGACCTGATCATGATCGCCTGCGGCACATTCACCGACAGCGACGGAAAGCCGGTCACCGACTGGCAGACCTGAACGCTGCACAAAAAAATTGCTCCCCGGCCGGATGGCCGGGGAGCTTTTTGCACATTTTACGGGTCGATCTCGATGATATAGCCGATCTTGCCGCTGTAGAACTGCGGGTAGCGGCCGGCGGGATCGCCGATGCAGTCGTTATAATACCAGCCGCTGTTTGTGCGCGTGATGAGCACATAGTCCTCGGCGGCGCCGTTGGTATCGTGCACGGACGGCTCACCAGACGCCCAGTTGTAGACCGGGTCGACATTGTCCTTGACCCAGGCGAGCTCGCCGCTGTCGGTGCGGTGCAGGCCGATCCAGACATAGGTCAGGCCGGACTCGTCGGCCAGCTGGGCGACGCGCGTCCACTTCTCGGCGCTGTCGATCACGACGAGGTGGCCGCCCTTGGCCTCGGCCGCCGCTTCGGCGTCCGCCCAGGAGACGTCCGCCGTGACGACCTCATACGTCGGCTCCGGCTTTGGCGTCGGGGTGGGCGTGGGCGTCTCGGTCGGGACGGCGGTCTCGACGGGGACGGTCGGCGTCGGGGTGGTCTCCGCCGTGGTGGGCGTGCCGAACACGCCGAGTGAGCGCAGCAGCAGCACAGCCAGCACGGCCGCGCAGATGATGAGCACGGTCAGCAGGATGCCCGCCTTGTGCGACTGGCGCTGCTCGGCAGGCTCCCGCTTTTTCGGGGCGGGACGGTAGGCCTCCGGCTTTTTCGCCGGGGCGGGGCGCTTGCGCTCCGGCTTCGGCTTCGCCGGGGTCTCCGGCTGTGCCGGCTGCTTTTCGGGGCGGAATTTATTCGGCAGCGGCTGTGCGGGCTTCTGCTCCGGCGCGGGCTGCGGTTTGGCTTCCGGTTCGGGCTTGGCTTCCGGTTCGGGCTTGGCTTCGGTTTCCGGCTCGGCTTCGGTTTCCGGCTCGGGCTTGGCTTCCGGCGCCGGTTCCTCGGGCGCGGTCTCCGGCGCTGCCGGGGCTTCCTCGGCCGCAGGCTCCTCAACCACAAGCTCTTCAGCAGAGACTTCCTCGGCCGGGACTTCCTCGGCGGCAGGTTCCTCCGCCGGGGTCTCCGGCTCCGGTTCGGCCTCCGGTTCGGGCGCGGCGGCCTCCTCGGTGAGGATGGCGAGCATCATGCGCTCAACGTCGCTGAGCTCCTGCTCCGGCTTATGGAACATCTCCTGCGCGGTCGGCACATTGCGGCGCTGCTCGGCGTCGTACTGCTCGAGCGCGGCGCACAGCTCCGCCGGCGTGGCGTAGCGGTCGTCCGGCTTGCACTGCGTGGCGCGTGCGATGATCTCCGTGAGGCCGCGGCCGGCCTTGCGCGCCGGGGGCAGCGGCTCGCCGTTCATGCGGCGGCGCAGCGCAGCGGCCTGATCCTCGGGCTGCACGGCCCGGTCGTCCGGGTAAAACGGCAGGCGGCCGCCCGACACGCCCGCATACAGCAGCAGGCCGAGCGAATACACATCGGCCGAGGCGTCGCGCGTGCCGCTCCAGAAGACCTCGGGCGCCATGAATTCCAGCTCCTCGGTCGTCCAGTCCTTCGTGTCCGTGCGGGCGGGCGCGCCGAGACCGACCGTGCCGTCGGAAGCGCGGCTGATGTTGTCCGGGCGGATGCCGCCGTGATATTCCCCGCGCTCCGCCAGGATGCGGCACAGCGCCTCGGCCAGCGCGGTCAGCTCCGCGCGCGAGAGCGTCTGCAGCCGGTCACCGAGCAGGCAGGCGGGATCCAATGCGTGTTTGTCCATGTGATACGCACCTCTTTATGTCCGTGTTGGCATGTTTACATAACTTTATAAATAGTAACACACTTATGACGACAAGTCAATTCAATCTGACGCACCGGGCGCGGGTTTGTTCCGCCCGAGGCGGCCGAACCAGCGAAATGTCATCGGCCAGATGCCGGCGGCGAAGACGACCATGAGCGCATAGCGGATGAGGTTGGCGATGTTGTGCCCGCCGCACAGCGCGAGCAGCGGCGCCTTGAGCACGGCGCGCAGGCCGATCGTGATGGCGAGGCCCAGCACGGCCTTGAGCACCTGCGCCCACCAGACGGCGTGCACGTCAAAGTGCACATACCGCCGGTCGAGCCAGTAGGAAAATGTCATGCCCAGCACCGCGCCGAGCAGCGTGTAGGCGTTCTTGCGGCCGGAGGCGAGGTTGGCGGCGTCCACGTCCGCAGGAAACGGCCAGAGCTCGGCAAAAAGCAGGTACGCAAGGCCCAGCACGGCCATGGCGCCGAAGAGCCAGTAGAGGCGGTTCGGGTGGCTGTCAATATCGCGGAAGAGCGGATAGAGCGCGAACACGAGCACGAGCCCGATGCCGAACGACACGCCGACATCCAGTGGTGTGTGCACGCCGAGGTACATACGCGAAAACGCCGTGAGCACGATCACAACGGCACAGACCACGCGCAGCCACGTCCGCCGCGTCCAGCGGCCGAGGCAGCCGAAGGAGGCAAAGACATTCTGCGTGTGCCCGCTCGGGAACGAGTAGCCGGTGGCCTCGGCGCGGGCGCTCTCGACGATCTGAAAATTCGGGTCCTTCACCCATGGGCGCGGGATGCGGAACACCAGCTTGAGAAACTGGTTGACGATCGTGCCGACAAAGCCGACTGTGAGCATATAGTACCCGCAGGATTTGCTCACGCACCAGAACACAATGATGGCGACGGCCATGAACACGATCTCGCCGCCGCAGTTGGTGAGTGCGCCGAGCACCGTGTCCAAAAACGGTGTGCGCAGCTTCGCCAGCGCATAAAGCAGCTGCATAGATGATCTCTCCCCTCTGTGACTGTCTGCCGCCATTATAGCAAACCGCGCCGCCGGATTCAACCGCAATGGAAATTGACAGCGGCGGATGACGATGGTAGGATAAGGGCAGAATATCAGATATGGAGGCATGTCCCATGGACATCGAAAAAACCATCCGCGCCCTGACCGGCCGCGGCTTTGCCGTGCAGCACTTCGCCACGGCAGCCGAGGCGGCGGACTATCTCGACGGCGCGATCGACGCGACCACCGTCGGCATCGGCGGCAGCAAGACCATCGACCAGCTCGGCCTGTACGACCGGCTCGCCAGACACAACACCGTCTGGTGGCACTGGCGCACGCCGGGCTTCGACACGCTCGACCAAGCGCTGACCGCGCCCGTGTATCTCAGCAGCGCCAATGCCATTACAGAGGACGGCCAGATCCTCAACATCGACGGCCGCGGCAACCGCCTCGCCGCCATGGTCTACGGCATCGGCAAGACGGTGTACATCGTCGCGGGCACGAACAAGATCTGCCCGGACTTTGACAGCGCGCTCTCCCGCGCGCGCAACACCGCCGCCGTGCAGAACATGCGGCGCTTTGACGGCGACCAGCCGTGTCACACGGCCGGCCGCTGCCTCGACTGCCGCAGCAAGAGCCGCGGCTGCAACGCGCTGCTCGTGCTCTGGGGGCAGATGTTCGACATGGCCAAGGTCGAGGTCGTGCTCATTGACGAACCGCTCGGCCTGTAAGGAGGAGATCCCATGAAAATTTTCAAGCGCATCAAGTGGAGCTACGTCGTGCTCAGCGCGATGTTCCTGCTGCTCGGCATCTATCTTGTTGTGAATCCCGAGACGTCCCTCATCATGATCTGCCGCATTCTGGGTGCTGCCATGGCTGTGTTCGGCGTGATGAAGATCGTGCTCTATTTCATCCGCGAAGTCGAGGGCGTGGCCATCCGGTTCGATTTTGCCGTGGGCCTGTTCTGCATCATCCTCGGCGTGCTCATGCTCTGGCGCGCCCCGGCACTGACGGACATCCTCTCGGTCATGATCGGCCTGCTCGTGCTCGTCGACAGCGTGTTCAAGCTGCAGGTCGCCGTCGATTCGCGGCGCATGGGCGCGCACTCGTGGTGGGTCACACTCGTGTGCACGGTCGTGTGCCTCGTGCTGGGCATCCTGCTGGTCTTTAACCCCTTTGACGGCAAGCAGGTGCTCACGATCATGATGGGCGTATCGCTCATCGTCGACGGCGTGCAGAACCTGTGCACCGTCGTGTATGCCGCCGTGTTTGTCAAGGACGTGAAAAACGCCGTGCACGACTTTGTGGACAACGCCACCGCCATCGAAACGACCGGCGAGGTCATCGGCGAGGACAACGCCGGGCCCAGGCCAGACGACGGGCCGAAGGCACCGTGAAACATGAAATTCTGCTCAATTTTGCCGGGCGCGGAAATTTCTCCGCGTCCGGCTCTTTACTTTTTTGTCACTTTGGTGTAGAAAAGAAAAGAAAATGCGTGCGAATCGAAGAAGTAAGGGGGAGCTTCCGATGCTGGAGCAGAATTTTCAGAGCGTGTACGAGAAGTTCAAGCTGCAATTTTTCCGCCGCCTGTTTTCGCAGGTGCGCGAGCGCGAGGGCTCGCTGAGCGCGATGGAGGCGTTCTCCGTCGAGGTCATCCACGAGCTCGACGCGCCGACCATCGGTCAGTTTGCGGATTTTCTCGGCATCTCGCAGTCCAACGCGACCTACAAGGTCAATAGCCTCATCCGCAAGGGGTACATCATCAAGGAGAACTCCGACACCGACCGGCGCGAATACCACCTGAAGCTGTCGGACAAGTTCTACAGCTATAACGGTCTCATGCAGAGCTACATCGACACGGTGATGGCACGCATCCACGAGCGGTTCACGTCCGCGGAGCTGGCGACGTTCGAGCATGTGCTGGCCGTCATGAGCGACGAGCTGATGCCCGAGTGCGACGTACCGGAAAAGTGAACAGCACGCCCGAAAACCGGCGGCGGCCCATTTGGCTGCCGCCGTTTTTTTACCTGCGGGGAGCAGCCCATCCCAAAGTGCCCGAGGGGAAAAGCCCGCCTCGTATGAGATACAGCCATTGCCCTCTGGCGATGCCTCCCCTGTGTAAAGGGAGGTGGCAAAATCGAAGATTTTTGACGGAGGGGTTGCAGATACCGGCTGCGGTGCGAATTTGGACGTGTCAATCCCTCAGTCAGCTTTACGGCTGCCAGCTCCCTTTCCACAAGGGAGCCGGGGGTGCGGGACGGACACACGGCGCACCACCGGAATTGCTGCGCACTTTCTAAGCCTTCCCCTTGAGGGGAAGGCTTTGGCAGAGGCAGTCCCGGTCGAGCGGAAGCGCAAAGACGATCGCCTGTGTGCGTGACATCAGGGACTCCCTCCGTTTTCTTGTATTTGCGGGCAAAGTGTGGTTTAATGAAGGGGAAAAACGATAGAAACGGAGCATCGCCATGACGATCGCAGTCATCGGCGCGGGCGCGTCCGGCATGATGGCCGCGCTGACCGCCGCCGAGCAACCGGAAAACGAAATCCTGCTCTTCGAGCGGCAGGCGCGCGTGGGGCGCAAGCTCGCCGTGACCGGAAACGGCCGCTGCAACCTGACGAACACCGGCGCCGCGCCCGAAAACTACCACGGCACGCAGCCGGACTTTGCCGCGCCGGCGCTCGCGGCCTTCCCGCCCGAGGCGGCGCTCAACTGGTTTGCCGCGCACGGGCTCATGACCGTGACGGAGCCGGGCGGGCGCGTATACCCGCTCTCGAACGCGGCCAACAGCGTCGTAGACGTGCTGCGCTTCGCGCTCGCGCAGCCGAACATCACCCTGCGCGCGGGCGAGGCCGTGACGGCCGTGCGCCGGCAGGGACGCGGCTTCGTCATCGAAACGGAGGGCGCGAAATTTCCCGCCGAGCGCGTCATCATCGCGTGCGGCGGCGCGGCCGGGGCGAAGGCCGGCGGCGTGCGCGACGGGTATGCCCTGCTGCAAAGTCTGGGTCACCGGCGCACGGCGCTGCACCCCGCGCTCGTGCAGCTGACGACCGACCCGACCTATCCCCGCGCGCTCAAGGGCGTGCGCGCCGACGCGCGCGTGACGCTCACGCGCAGCCGGGACGTCCTCGCGCGCAGCGCGGGCGAGGTGCAGTTCACGGAAAAGGGCGTGTCCGGCCCGGCGATCTTTGAAATTTCCCGCGCGGCGAGCTGCGGCGGCGAGGGCCAGACCGTGACGCTCGACCTGCTGCGCGAACACAGCGCGCCGGACTGCCTCTCGTTTTTGCAGGCGCGGCGGGCGGCCGCACCCGCGCTCCCCTGTGAGGAAGTGCTGACCGGCACGGTGCACAACCGCGTGGGCAAGATGCTGCTGCGCTGTGCAGGCATCCACGGCGGGCGGCCGCTCGGCGACGTGACGGACGCCGAGCTCAAGGCGCTCGTGCGCGCCGCGAAGGGCTTTGCGCTGCCGGTGCGCGGCACGGAGGGCTTCGAGAGCGCGCAGGTCACGGCCGGCGGCATCCGCACGGATGAATTTGACCCCGCGACGATGGAAAGCCGTCTCGTGCCGGGGCTGTACGCCTGCGGCGAGGTGCTGGACATTGACGGCGACTGCGGCGGCTACAACCTGCAGTGGGCGTGGGCCAGCGGCCGCGCGGCCGGGAGGGCGTGCCGATGATCGCAATTTCGAACCTGAAGCTCGCCCCCGGCGCGGACGAGGCGGCGCTCAAAGCGCTGGCCGCCGGAGCACTGAACATTCCGGCCGGTGACATCACCGGCCTGCGCATCCGCAAAAAGTCGCTCGACGCGCGCAAAAAAGACGACATTCACTATGTTTACACCGTCGGCGTGACCGTACGCGGGGACGAACGAAAGCTCGTCCGCCGCTGCCGCGGCGCCGCGATCGTGCACGACAAGACCTACCCCATCTCCCGCATCGCGCCGCCGCAGACGCGCCCCGTGATCGTGGGCTTCGGCCCGGCGGGGATGTTCGCGGCGCTGCTGCTCGCGCGCGCGGGGGCAAACCCCATCGTGCTCGAGCGCGGGCCGGACGCGCAGACGCGCAGCGCGCAGATCGCGGCGTTTCGCGCGGGCGGGCCGTTTGACCCCGAATGCAACGTGCAGTTCGGCGAGGGCGGCGCGGGCACGTTCTCCGACGGCAAGCTCAACACCGGCACGCACGACGCGCGCATCGGCTTCGTGCTCGCGGAGTTCGCGGCGCACGGCGCGCCGGAGCACATCACCTACGACGCCAAGCCCCACATCGGCACGGACGTGCTCGTCGAGGTCGTGCAGAATCTCCGGCGCGAGATCATCGACCGCGGCGGCGAGGTGCGCTTCGGCCACCGCGTGACGGGGCTGTCCACACAGAGCGGACACATCGCAGCGCTGACCGTGGCCGGGCCGGCCGGCAGCTACACGCTCCCGGCGCGGCAGGTCATTCTCGCGATCGGCCACAGTGCGCGCGATACATTTGAAATGCTGCACGCGCAGGGCGTGCCGATGGAGCCGAAGCCGTTCAGCATGGGCGTGCGCATCGAGCACCGGCAAAAAGACATCAACGCCGCGCAGTACGGTGCGGCGGCGGAGCGTCTGCCGGCGGCGGACTATTCCCTGTCCTGCCACCTGCCGGACGGGTCGAGCGCGTACACGTTCTGCATGTGCCCGGGCGGCGAGGTGTTCGCCGCGGCTTCGGAACCCGGCGGCGTGTGCACCAACGGCATGAGCAATTCCCGCCGCGACGGGGAAAACGCCAACGCCGCCGTGCTCGTGACGCTGCGGCCGGAGGACTTTCCGGACCAAAGCACCCTCGGCGGTATGTACTGGCAGCGCAGCATCGAGCAGCGCGCCTATGTGCGCGGCGGCGGCAATTACCACGCCCCGGCACAACTGGCGGGCGACTTTCTCGCCGGGCGCGCGAGCACCGGCCCCGGCCGCGTGCAGCCGACGTACCGCCCCGGCGTGACGTGGTGCGACCTGCACGACGTGCTGCCCAAGCGCATCACGGACACGCTCGCGCAGGCGCTGCCCGCTTTCGGAAAAAAGCTGCGCGGCTTTGACGACCCGGACGCCGTGCTCACCGCGCCCGAGACCCGCTCGAGCAGCCCCGTGCGCATCGTGCGCGGGGACGACCGGTGCAGCACCGGCGTGCCCGGGCTCTACCCCTGCGGCGAGGGCGCGGGCTACGCCGGCGGCATCACGAGCGCCGCCGTGGACGGGCTGCGCTGCGCGGAAGCCGTGCTCGCCGCGCTGCAAAACGAGGCATGACCTGTGCCGAACGGCACATCCTATGGATATAAGGAGGTTTTCACGATGAAAAACGAAGCGTTTGCACCCACGCCGGAGCTGCTGGCCAAGATGGACGCCTGGTGGCGCGCGGCGAACTATCTGTCCGCCTGCCAGCTCTACCTGCTCGATGACCCGCTGCTGCGCCGGCGGCTGACCGAGCGCGACATCAAGAAGAAGATCGTCGGCCACTGGGGCACCGTGCCCGGCCAGAACTTCATCTACACGCACCTCAACCGCGTCATCAACGAATATGACCTCGACATGATCTACCTCTCCGGCCCCGGCCACGGCGGCAACGCCATGGTCGCGCAGGACTATCTGGACGGCTCGTACACCGACGTGTACCCGAACATCACGCGCGACGCGGCCGGTATGCAGCGCCTGTTCAAGCAGTTTTCGTTCCCCGGCGGCATCCCGAGCCATGTCGCGCCCGAGACGCCGGGCTCCATCCACGAGGGCGGCGAGCTGGGCTACTCACTCGCACACGCCTTCGGCGCCGTGATGGATAACCCCGACCTGATCGCCGCCTGCGTCGTCGGCGACGGCGAGGCCGAGACCGGCCCGCTCGCCACCGCGTGGCACGGCAACAAATTTGTCAACCCCGTCACGGACGGCGCGGTACTGCCGATTTTGCACCTCAACGGCTTCAAGATCGCAAATCCGACGCTCTTTTCCCGCATCAGCCACGAGGAGCTCGAGATGTTCTTCCGCGGCTGCGGCTGGGAGCCGCGCTTCGTCGAGGGCGACGACCCCGCCGAGATGCACGCCAAAATGGCCGAGACGATGGACTGGGCCATCGAGGAGATCCGCGCCATCCAGCAGCACGCACGCACCGCAAACGACACCGCGCGTCCCTACTGGCCGATGATCGTGTTCCGCGCACCGAAGGGCTGGACCGGCCCGAAGGAAGTGGACGGCAAGCAGGTGGAGGGTTCGTTCCGCGCGCACCAGGTGCCGATCGCGATGGACAAGCCCGAGCACCTCGTGCAGCTCGAGGAGTGGCTGCGCAGCTACCACCCCGAGGAGCTCTTTGACGACAACGGCACGCTCATCCCTGAGCTGCAGGCCCTCGCGCCGAAGGGGCAGCGCCGCATGGGCGCGAATCCCCACGCCAACGGCGGACTGCTGCTGCGCGAGCTGCGCATGCCGGACTTCCGCACGTATGAACAGCCCGTGCCGGCGCCCGGCGCCGTCGAGGCGCAGGACATGACCGTGCTCGGCGCGTTCGTGCGCGACATCATGCGTGAGAACATGGACGCGCGCAACTTCCGCATCTTCGCCCCCGACGAGACGGCCTCCAACCGCCTGAGCCCGGTGTTCGAGGTCACGGGCCGCCGCTGGGTCGCCGAGGCGACCGACAACGACGAGTTCCTCGACCCGGACGGCCGCGTCATGGACTCCATGCTCTCGGAGCATATGTGCGAGGGCTGGCTTGAGGGCTACCTGCTCACCGGCCGCCACGGCTTTTTCAACAGCTACGAGGCCTTCATCCGCATCGTGGACTCCATGGTCGCGCAGCACGCCAAGTGGCTGAAGGTCTGCAACCAGCTGCCCTGGCGGCAGGACATCGCCTCGCTCAACTACGTGCTCGCCTCGAATGTGTGGCAGCAGGATCACAACGGCTTCACGCACCAGGATCCCGGCTTCCTCGACCACGTGGCGAACAAAAAGGCCGACGTCGTGCGCATCTATCTACCGCCGGACGCAAACTGCCTCCTGAGCTGCTTTGACCACTGCATCCGCAGCCGGAACTATATCAACGTCATCGTGGCTTCCAAGCATCCGCGGCCGCAGTGGCTGACCATGGAGCAGGCCGTGCGCCACTGCACGCAGGGCGTGAGTATCTGGGAGTGGGCCAGCAGCGACCAGGGTGCGGAGCCTGACGTCGTCATGGCCTGCTGCGGCGACACGCCGACGCTCGAGACCCTCGCCGCCGTGACCATCCTGCGCGAGAAGCTGCCGGAGGTGCGCGTGCGCGTCGTGAACGTGGTCGACCTGATGAAGCTCCAGCCGCACGCCGACCACCCGCACGGCCTCACGGACGAGGACTACGATCTCATCTTCACGAAGGATAAGCCCGTCATCTTCGCCTTCCACGGCTACCCGAAGCTCATCCACGAGCTGACCTACACCCGCCACAACCAGAACCTGTTCGTCTGCGGCTACGTCGAGGAAGGCACGATCACGACGCCGTTTGATATGCGCGTGCTCAATGAGCTCGACCGCTTCCACCTCGTCATCGACGTCATCAAGCGTCTGCCGCAGCTCGGCAACCGCGGCGCCTACGCTGTGCAGCAGATGCGCGACAAGCTCGTCGAGCACCGGCAATACATTGCCGCGCACGGCGTGGACCTGCCCGAGATCGCCAACTGGCAGTGGACCGGCAGCACCAGCGCCGCCACGAGCTCCGAGCGCTGAGCGCGCCAGAGGCCGCGCAACCGCATATCCGCCGCCCGCCCCGGTTGGGGCGAGCGGTTTCCCTGTGACCATGGGCTTTTGCTTTTTTCTTCCTTTTCTGAAGGGGGATGTTTTGTGCAATTCGCTGCGTTTTTGCATTTCCCTCTTGCAAGCGTCCGCCCATTTGCTCAGAAAACTGGACGGTTTCTTGTTCATTCTGACAGTTTTTCGTCGTTTTCCATGTTAAAATTTAGATTTTTCGTTTCTCTCTTGTGGAAAATATGCAATTCCGCTATAATAGTGCCTTGAGGTGATTTTCATGTTCAAAATCGTCAATAACGAAAGATTATCTGACAATATGTTCCGCGTCACGTTCGAGGCCCCGCTCGTCGCCCGCAAGGCGCAGCCGGGTCAGTTCCTGATGTTCCGCGTCGACGAGTTCGGCGAGCGCATGCCCATCACGATCTCTTCCTATGATCGTGAGGCCGGCACCGTGTCGGTCATCATGCAGCGCGTCGGCAGCACGACGGCCCTGCTCGCCAGCAAGAAGGCCGGCGACTATGTGGCCGACGTCGTCGGCCCGCTCGGCAACCCCGCCGAGTTTGACGACATGCACAAGGTCGTGGTCGTCGGCGGCGGCTCCGGCTGCGCCATCGCGTGGCCGCAGGCCAAAGAGGCGCACCGCCTCGGCTGCGATGTCGACATCATCGCGGGCTTCCGCACCAAGGGCATCGTCGTGCTCGAGGACGAGATGCGCGCCTGCTGCGATCATCTGTACATGATGACCGACGACGGCACCTACGGCGAGAAGGGCTTCACGACCGTCAAGCTCAAGGAGCTGCTGGAGAAGGCCAAGGCCGAGGGCAAGCAGTACGATCACTGCATCTGCATCGGCCCGCTGCCGATGATGAAGTTCGTGTGCCAGATCACGAAGGAATACGGCGTGGCCACGATGGTCGATATGAACTGCATCATGATCGACGGCTCCGGCATGTGCGGCGGCTGCCGCCTGACCGTGGACGGCAAGATGAAGTTCACCTGCGTCGACGGTCCGGAGTTCGACGGCCACCTCGTCGATTTCGACGAGGCGATCGCCCGTTCCAAGATCTATGAGGCACAGGAGCAGAAGGTGTTCGAGCGCCGCCACCACTACTGCAATCTGCAGGCCATGGCCGACGCCGAGGAAGCCGCGCAGAAGAAGGAGGAGAAGTAATCATGGCGAATATGTCTCCCAAAAAGAATCCGATCCCGGAGCAGGACCCGAACGTCCGCAATAAGAATTTTGAAGAAGTCGCGCTTGGCTACACCGTCGAGATGGCGGTCGATGAGGCCAACCGCTGCCTGAATTGCCCGCGCCCGGCCTGCATGTCCGGCTGCCCGGTCAATGTCAAGATCCCGCAGTTCATCGCCCGCGTCCGCGAGCAGGACTTCAAGGGCGCTTACCACAAGATCCTCGAGGACAGCTCCCTGCCCGCCATCTGCGGCCGTGTCTGCCCGCAGGAGAAGCAGTGCGAGAGCAAGTGCGTGCGCGGCATCAAGGGCGAGCCCGTCGGCATCGGCCGTCTGGAGCGCTTCGTCGCCGACTGGAACCGCGAGAACGCCGACGAGATGCCCGAGAAGATCGCCACCAACGGCCACCGCGTCGCGGTCATCGGCTCCGGCCCGTCCGGCCTCGCCTGCGCGAGCGACCTGGCCAAGCTCGGCTACGACGTGACCGTCTATGAGCACTTCCACAAGGCCGGCGGCGTGCTGGCTTACGGCATCCCCGAGTTCCGTCTGCCGAAGGCCATCGTGCAAAAGGAGATCGACAAGCTCGTGGCCATGGGCGTCAACATCGTGTGCGACGCGACTATCGGCAAGTGCATGAGCATCGACGAGCTGCTCGGCAAGGACGCCGAGAAGCTCCTCGGCGACGACAAGTACGAGGCCGTGTTCATCGGCTCCGGCGCCGGTCTGCCGAAGTTCCAGAACATCCCGGGCCTGAGCTACTGCGGCGTGTTCTCCGCCAACGAGTTCCTCACCCGCATCAACCTCATGCACGCGTATGACGAGCGCTACGACACCCCGCTCATGCCCATCCACGTGACAGCCGTCGTCGGCGCCGGCAACGTCGCCATGGACGCCGCGCGCTGCGCCAAGCGTCTGGGTGCGGACGTGACGGTCGTGTACCGCCGCGGCGAGGAGGAGATCCCCGCCCGCAAGGAAGAGTACGAGCACGCGAAGGAAGAGGGCATCAACTTCCACCTGCTGTGCAACCCCGTCGAGATCCTGGCCGACGACAAGGGCTGGGTCCGCGGCCTCAAGTGCATCCGCATGGAGCTCGGCGAGCCCGACGAGAAGGGCCGCCGCCGTCCGATCGAAGTGCCGGGCAGCGAGTTTGAGATGGCCTGCGACTCCGTCATCATGGCGCTGGGCACCTCCCCCAACCCGCTGCTGCGCAAGGCGACGCCGGACCTCGAGTACAGCGATCGCGGCGGCATCGTCGTTCAGGACGACACCGTGACCACCATGAAGGACGGCGTGTTCGCCGGCGGCGACGCCGTCACCGGTGCGGCCACCGTCATCAAGGCGATGGGCGCCGGCAAGAAGGCCGCCGCTGCCATCGACGCGTACATCCGGAGCAAGTAACTTTCTGCATAAGATCAGCGGGCATCCAGAGGATGCCCGCTGATTTCTTTGCGTCAAAACGGCTTTCCATTGCGGAGCGGCGGCCCGGCTTTTCTCGGAGTCTTTGCCCCGCGGGGGGCGATGCCGAATTCCACCCGAGGCGGGCCTTGCCCCCTCGGGCTCCCCTGCGGCTCAGATACTTTTGAATGATGCACCATCCCCCCGCGAGGAGAAGGACAGGGTGCATAACGGTGCGCAATACCAGAAAAGCCTTCCCCTCAAGGGGAAGGCTTTTCGTTTCCGTCGTTTATGCCTGCGCGGGGAGATTGAGCACAAGGGCCAAAAACTCCAGCGGCTCGGGGCCGTCGTTGCGCAGGAAATGACTTTCGCCGTCACCCGTGAAGGTCACGGTGCCGGCGTCCACAGTCGTCGTCTCGCCGTTGTTGCGGTAAGTGCCGTGCCCGGAGAGAAAATAGTACACTTCATAGTTGCCGTGGTGGGTGTGCTCGCCAACTTCGCAGCCGGGCTGCAGCACCATGCGGGCGCAGACCGTGCCGGCGCCGAGCATCTCCTCCGGAGAGAGGAGGGCATAGCGCTCGAGGTGGCCGGCGCCGCCCTTGAGGTGCTCGATGCACTCGGGCGTGTCGGGGAGCTTGCGGATGAATGCCATAGAGATCAGCCTCCTGTTTCGTTTCTGCTCTATTCGTAGCACATGGCCGCGAAAATTGCAACCGTTTTTCACGCGGAGGCCGGCGGGGATCGCATTTTAAATATAAAAAATCCACGCACATGGCGTGGCGTCATCCGGCTCTATGGCTTCTCACTTGCTGCTGGGCTGCCAGCTGCTGTCCGAGAAGATCAGATCGTCCAGGTCCTGGACTTGATTGGTACGCATAACGTTATCACGCTCCTTTCTTTTTCAGTTACTTTTAGTCTAACAGAAAAAATGCAAGATTTCAAGCGGTGGTTTTCACAATTTGCCTAGAATTTACCTAGAATTTTGCAGCAAAACGCACAAATCCGGGGTGTATCCTGCAGGAAGCACCCCGGGGAGATTCATTTGTACAGGTCGAGGAACTCCTCGAGGCAGAGGCCGTTTTCCATGATGTAGGCAGCCGCCTCTTTCCCGACGTAGCGGAAGTGCCACGGCTCGTACATGACGCCGGTGATGTCCTGCTTGTCGGCGGGGTAGCGGAGAATAAACCCGTAGTCCTGGCAGTGGGCGTACATCCACTGGTAGAGCGCGGTCTTTTCAAGGTTCTGCGTCTTGACCTCGTAGAACTTGTCCGTGATGTCGGCGCACAGGCCGAGCTGATGCTCGCTCGTGCCGGGCCGGTTGACGATGCGGGCGGCCGCAGCCTCGTCGCCGCCGCACTGGCTGACCTTGCGGTTGAACAGATACGTCTGCTCGTTATAGCTGCGGTACGCGCTCGACAGGCACACGCTCAGCCCCTCGGCGCGCGCTGCGGCGATGAATTCCTTGAGCGCGTCCACGGCGCGGGCGTCAAAATAGCGGCCGCCCTCGAGCTCGGCCAGGTCAGGCACGGCCTCGCCGATGGAGTTGTGCGCGTTGACGAGCGTGAGCTCCCAGCTGCCGGTGTTGACCTTCGGCAGGCCGTTGTCCGGCTCGGGCGTGGGGGTGGGCGCGGCGGTCGCGGCCGGGGTCGGCGCGGCGGCGGCGGACTGCGCCGGGGCGTTCATCGGCGGCAGCACGCGCAGCGCGATGACCACGGCCAGCGCCAGCACGAGCGCGACGCACAAGACGGTTTTGAGAGCTTTTCGCATATCCCCACATCCTCGGTGACAGGTTTCGGCACAAAGTGACCGAAAATATGGTATCACGTTTCCGGCGGCGGGTCAATCCCAAAACCGCGGCTTGACACGCACCGCCGGAGCGGATAAACTGTCTCGGAAGGGGAGCGATTCCATGCATTCGAATGATTCCGGCCGCCCGCTGCGGCAGTTTTTGACCTATTACCGGCCGCACCGGCGGCTGTTCGCGCTCGATATGCTCTTCGCGCTGCTCTCGTGCGCGGCGGACCTGGCGTTTCCCTACGTGTCGCGCCAGGCGATGCTGCGCCTGCTGCCGCTGGGGCTGTACCGGACGTTTTTCGCCGTCATGGCGGCGCTGCTGGCGGCCTACCTGCTCAAGGCCGTGTTCAAGTACGCCGTGACCGTCATCGGCCACCGCTGCGGCGTGCTCATCGAGGCGGATATGCGTCAGGCGCTGTTTGAGCACCTGCAGACGATGAGCTTCCGCTTCTTTGACCAGAACCGCACAGGCGTGCTCATGAGCCGCATGACGAGCGACCTGTTTTCCATCACGGAGCTGGCGCACCACGGCCCGGAGTACCTGCTCACGGCGGTGGTCACGCTCGGCGGCGCACTTGCGCTCATGGCGCCGATCTGCTGGCAGCTGACGCTGGTGCTGCTGCTGCTCGTGCCGCTGTCGGTGTGGATCACCATGCGCCAGCGCCGGCGCATGAACGATGCGAACGTCGCCGTCAAGCGCCGCCAGGCGGAGATCAACACCGTCATCGAGTCCGGCATTTCCGGCGTGCGCACGGCCAAAGCGTTCACGAACGAGGCGGCCGAGCGCGAGAAGTTCCTCGCCTGCAACGACCGCTACAAGCACAGCAAGACCGACTGGTACCGCGCCATGGGCGTGTTCCAGGGCGGGATGGAGTTCACCATGTCGGCCATGCAGGTCGTGGTCATCGCGCTCGGCGGCGCATTCATCATGCGCGGGCAGATGGACTACGTGGATCTGATCACGTTTTCCCTGTACGTGACGACGTTCATCTCCCCCATCCGCACGCTCGTGAACTTCATGGAGGTGTTCACCGACGGCACGGCAGGCTTCCAGCGCTTTCTGGAGCTGATGCGCATCCAGCCCGACATTGCCGACGCGCCGGACGCGCGGGAGCTGCCGCCGGTGCGCGGGCAGGTGGACTACAACGACGTGAGCTTTGACTATGCCGGGGGCGTAAACGTGCTCTCGCACATCGACCTGCACATCGCTCCGGGCGAGACGCTGGCCGTCGTCGGCCCCTCGGGCGGCGGCAAGACGACGCTGTGCCAGCTGCTGCCGCGGTTTTACGACGTGACGCAGGGCTCCGTCTGCATCGACGGCATCGATGTGCGCACCGTGACGCAGGCATCCCTGCGCCGCTGCGTCGGCGTGCTGCAGCAGGAGGTGTTTCTGTTTGCGGACACCATCCGCGAAAACATCCGCTACGGCCGCCCCGACGCCACGGACGCCGAGATCGAGCAGGCCGCGCGCTGTGCCGAGATTGACCGCGAGATCCGCGCCATGCCTGACGGGTACGACACCTATGTCGGTGAGCGCGGCGTCATGCTCTCCGGCGGACAGAAGCAGCGGCTGAGCATCGCGCGCCTGTTTCTGAAAAACCCACAGATCCTCATCCTCGACGAGGCCACGAGTGCGCTCGACTCCGTGACCGAGCAGCGCATCCAGCGCGCGCTCGACACGCTCGCCCGCGGCCGCACGTGCATCCTCATCGCCCACCGGCTGAGCACCGTGCAGGGCGCCGACCGCATCGCCGTGATCGACGGCGCGCGCATCTGCGAGCAGGGCACGCCCGCCGAGCTCATCGCCCGCGACGGTGAATATGCCGCGCTCTGCCGCGCGCAGCACCTGATTTAACATACCGCAACGCAAGCAGCGCGCCGGGGCAAATGCCCCGGCGCGCTGTGTTTATGCATCGCCAATGTATGTGAAGCGGCGGAAAGTCCGCCCGTCGCGCTCGATCTCCTCGTCCCACATGGCGGCGGGGCGCACCCAGACGCCGCGCTCCCCGTAGAGCGCGCGGTAGACGACCATCGGCTCCAATGTCTCCGAGTGCGTGGCGACAAACAGCAGCTCGTACTCCCCGCCCTTGAAGTGCCGGTAGCGGCCGGGGCGGAGCGTCTCCGCCGCGCTCATGCGTTCTCCTCCGGCAGGCCGAAGCTCTGGATGAGCAGGCGCGTGAGCGCGTGCGCCCCCTCGCGCGTGAGCATGATGCTCGCGACCTCGCCGACCGTCTTTTCCGGCATGTCGATCAGGCCCTTGGGCTGGGGCGTGTAATTGTGCTGCATATACATATGGTAAAAGCTCAGCGAGCACTCCGAGCGGTTGTCGTTGACCGAGACGTTGAACACATTGGCAAACTGGGGCTTCATGACGGGCACCTCCTGCAGATTTCCTACGCCCATTATACCACAGCGGCTATGGAAACGGGTGGTCAATTTTTGCACATTTTCAGGAAAGATGTTCAAAATCTATTGCGATATCGGACAATGTCCTGTATAATGTGTCTACCAGTATGCGACTTTTTTAACATGGAGGGGAGAGCCGTTTGAAAGACCTGAAGTATCTCTACGAATTTGAAAAGCTGCTCGAGAGCGCGAACAACCCGCTCGTGCAGCAGGCGTGTGCCGAGGGGAAGCACGCGCTGGCCTACACCTGCTACCACATGCCCGAGGTGCTGCTCAACACCGGCGACTGCTTTTCGGTGCGTCTGCGCGCGCCGCTGACGGGGTCGCTGGACATCTCGTCGTACTATATGTCGAACTTCATCTGCGACTACTGCAAGTCGCTGCTGGAGCGCGGCATCGAGGGGGGCTACAACTTCCTGTCCGCCCTGCTGGCAACGGAGACCTGCTCGGAGATGAACCGTGCGCTCGAGCACTTCGAGCTGCTGCACCTCGTGGACAACGAGCAGTTTTTCGTTACCTTCCTCGACATGCCCTTCAAGGTCACGGACAATACCGTGCGCCACTATGTCGACCAGCTCCGGCGCAAGGTGCTCGAGCCGCTGCACGAAGTCTACGGCGTGGACGTTTCGGACGACGCGCTGCGCAAGGCCGTGGCCGAGCACAACGAGGTCTGCCGCATCCTGACCGAGATCGGCCAGTTCCGCAAGGAGGAAAACCCGCGCATCACGGGCTATGAGTACCACATCCTCAACCTCGTGAGCTACTGCTGCCCGAAATACCTCATCGTCGACAAGCTGCGCGAGACGCTCGAGGAGCTGCGCCGCCGCGAGCCCGACGCCAAGCCGAACTTCCGCGTGAAGATCGCCGTCGTCGGCAGCGAGATCGACGACCCCGGCTTTACCAAGCTCGTGGAGGAGGCGGGCGCGCTCGTCGTGGTCGACCGCTTCTGCTTCGGCTCCACGCCCGGTCGCGAGGAGATCCATCTCGACCCCGACCTGCCGGTGCTCGAGAGCATCGCCCGGCACTATCTCACCACGAGCCAGTGCCCGCGCTACATGCAGCGCGAAAAGGTGGAGGGCCGCTGGAAGCTCGTGCGCGACCTGTGCGAGGAGTACCACGCGCAGGGCGTGCTGTACGAACAGCTCAAGTTCTGCGAGTACTGGGGGTATGAGCGCGCGCTGGCGAGCCACGTCATCACGCACGACTACGGCATCCCGTCCGTCGCGGTGGACCGGCAGAACGCCACCGGCGGCAACGGCCAGCTGCGCACGCGCGTGCAGGCATTCGTCGAGAGTCTGGAGATCAAGCAGCTCCAGGCGCAGAGAGGAGGCAAGTGACCATGGCTGACAAGGAAAAACGCTCCCTGCGGGAGTTTCTCCGCCACATCAATGACTATACTTACCGCTTCGACCCCGAAAAGGGCCGCTTTCGCTACCGCGAGCTGCGCGGCGTGCGCGACACGGCGTTTGATTTCTATATGTGGCTCAAGTGCTGGAAGGACATGGTCGTCTTTGTGGCCAAGTGCCCGGTGTCGGCCGTGCGCGCGCTGTTTCGCTACCAGTGGTTTGCGACCTATCTGACCTATCCGAACTTCGTCGACCGCGGCACACTCGGTATGCGCGGCAACCAGCTGCGCATGGCCCGCGCGCAGTACGACCGCATCGTGAAAAAGGCCACCGACCTGCTGCGCATCTCGTTCGTGGCCGACGAGCACTTCCACCCCGGCAACAAGCTGTCGAAAAAGGTCGTGCTCTTTGACGAGCTCGTCCCGGGCGAGATCATGGCCGGCTTCCCGAACCTCATCTACCTGCCGGCGCAGGTACTGCCGGTGTTTCTGTGCTCCATCCTCGACCAGCAGATCACCCCGCCGTACCTCGACGCGGCCGAAAACTTCGGCATCCCCGCCGACGTCTGCCCCCTGCCCTCGGCCGAGGCCGGCTGCGCCCTGCGCGACGATTATCCCAAGCTCGGCACGTGCTTTGTCGCCTGCAATATGCCATGCGACGGCAGCGTTGCCACGACGTCGTATCAGGACCGGTACTTCAACCTCCCGACGTACTACTTCGGCGTGCCCATCCGCTACAATGAGGAGGCGGTGCAGGACTACGCCGTCGAGGAGCTGCGCGGCCTGATCCGCTTCATCGAGGAGCAGACCGGCGAGACCTTCGACTGGGACGCGTTTTTCCGCGCCATGAAGGTCTACAACCAGGAGACGGAGTACGAGTTGCAGAAATGGGAGGTCAACCGCACGCCCTACCCGCAGATGACGGGCGAGACGTTCTGGATCTACCGTATGTTTTTCTACCACCTCTCCGGCGGCATGGACCCGCATTTTCTCGACACCGACCGCCGCGTCAACCGCATCATGATGCGCGGCTACCAGCAGAAAAAGCCCTGCGCCCCCGCGATGCGCCACCGCTGCGTCGAGTGGTCGTGCCCGGCGAACTTCTACCCCGATTTCTCCGTCTGGGCGGAAAACTGCTGGGGCATCAACGTCGTGGCAAGCATGGAGTCGCTCATTTCCGACATCATCATCAACACCGAGGACCAGGATCAGGCGCTCGCCGATCTCGCGCGCAGCTACCAGCGCACCACCATGCGCAAGCACACGAAGGGCGGCTACGCGAACGTGCTCGACGAGCTGTGGATCGTCTGCAAACAGTACAACGCCGACATGGTGCTCATGTACGACCAGATCTCCTGCAAGGGCATGGACGGTCTGCGCGGCGTGTTCGAGGAGCAAGCGGCCGCGCGCGGCGTGCATATGCTCTGGGTCGCGCAGGATCTGCTCGATTCGCGCACGATCTCCAAGCGCGATATGCGCCGGCAGGTCAACCTCTATATGCAGACCGTCATGGGCGAGGAGCCCGTGCGGCCCGACCTCGTGGACTTTGACGATGCGCTGACGTGGTAATCCGCTCCATCGAGAACCGCTTCGTTGGGTTCCCGGCGAAATGCAAAGCCCTTTTTAAACACGCAAACTCCCCGCCCGAAGGCGGGGAGTTTTTGCAGGCCGTTACAAAAGGCTCGCAGAGTTTTCATGTCTGCGGCTGTTTTTTGATGTCAAACCGCCACACGGCGACAACGTAGGACACGAAGGCGATGGCCTCGATGACCATGCACGAGTACGAGCGCGCGAGGATGTCATACGTGAACCAGAACGGCGAATTGGTCAGGTAGAGCAGGCGCGTGCGGCGCATGTCGCGCGTCCAGAGCGCGACCGTCGTCATGCTCATGGCGATGCCGGGCAGCAGACTCACCGGCCCGTCCCACGTGAGGACGGTGTTGACGACGTACAGTGCCAGAAACGCCCACAGCCACGCGCGGCTCTGCGCCCACTTGCGGTCGTTGAAGTAAAACACGACGCTGCGCGCGAACGACAGAATGTTGATGGTCGCGGCGGTCATCGCGCCGAGCAGCCCGTAGTGCACGATCCACATCAGGCAGGCGGCGGCCTGCGCGGCGAGGATGACACGGCGGTTATTGAATTGCACCGAGACAAACACGATCAGGCTGCCGAGCAAACCCAGCGCCTGGTTGAGCCAGAAACCCATGTGCCCACACCCTTTCTTCCCGCGGGAAAGAGGATTGTAACACAAACGCGCGGAAAAGGCAAGCCTTCCCACGCGATTTTTCGCCCACATACAACGCCAAAATATACAAATCAGGAAGCCGCCGCAAGCGCCGCTTTGCTATTTATAAATGGTATCGCTCAAAACCACGCGGCGATCTGCTGCCAGACCGGCAAACTGACCAGCCAGCGGATGAGCGGCACGAACAGCAGCGCCGGCAGATAGTCCGCCACCTTGATCTTCGTGGCGCCGGTCTGGTTGAGGCCGATGGCCGCCACGAGCAGGGAACCCGCGCACGTGAGGTCCGCGACCGCCGCCTCCGAGAGCAGCGGCGCAATGGCCCCGGCCAGCAGTGTGAGCGCCCCCTCGACCACGAACACCGCCGCGCCTGCGAGCATGACGCCCGCGCCGAGCGTTGTGGCCATCATGGCGCAGAAAACGAGGTCGATCATCGACTTGGTGAGCAGGATGCTGTTGTCGCCGCGGATACCGGCGTCGAGCGAGCCGTTGACCGCCATGGCACCCACGCAGCACAGCAGGCTCGCCGTGACAAAGCCCTCGGCCAGCGACGGTCCGCCCTCGTGCCGGTGAACGTGCGCCTCGACCCAGGTGCCCAGGCGGTGGATCGCCCCGTCGATGTTCAGCAGCGCGCCCACGGCCGCGCCGAGCGACATGGACACGATGACGATGAGGATGCTCCGGCACTCCATCGCGCCCGAGATGCCGATATACAGCACGCACAGCCCGAGGCCGATCATGACCGTCTTGCTCACGCGCTCGGGGATGCCCCGCCGAAACAGCAGACCGACCGCACCGCCGGCCACGATGGCCAGTGCGTTGACGATGGCGCCTGTCATGCTCATGAATGCTCCGCTCCTTCCCGCCGCGTCCGCCATATTTAAATAAGGTATACCACACGGTCACGGCGCGCTGTGATAGGTACCGCTCTACGATAGCACAACCGCCCGGCAGTGTAAACACCCAAATGCGGCAGATTCAGCCGTGCGGCGCGGGGTTGGATGCCTTGAGCTCGCTCAGAAACAGCTGCCCGGCGGTGGACAGACCGGTCTTCTGCTTATAGATGACGCCGATGGTGCGCTGCAGCTCCGGAGAAAGCCGGCGCGCAGTGAGCCGCTGGCCGCTGCGGCGCAGCACGGCCTCCGGCAGGATGGACACGCCGAGCCGGCTCTCGACCATGTTCAGGATCGTGTAATCGTCGGCCACGCGGTACTGCACGTTGATCTGCGGGTGGCGCGCGAGCAGCTCGCGGATACAGCCGCCGCCGCGCCCCTCCTCGAGGAGGATGAAGGGCTCGGCCGCCAGCTCATCGACCTGAATGAAAATGTTCTCGCCCAGCGGGTGGCCCTTGGGCAGGACGGCGAGCATGGTGTCGCGATAGATCGGCTCGCATGCAAACGGCGTCGTGCGCGACATGTCCGTGAAGCCGAAGTCGACCACGCCCTCGCGCACCCAGTCCTCGATCTCGTAATACAGGCCCTGGTAGAGCTCGAAGCGAATGCCGCTGTGCTCGCGGCGGAAGCGCTCCATGGCCGGCGGCAGCAGGAAACTCGACACACTCGTGAACGTGCCGAGGCGGATCGTGCCCTGCTCGAGCCCGCTGAAGCCCGCCGCCTGCGACTGGAGCATGCGGTAGGCGTTGACCGTGTCGCGGATGTACGGCAGCAGGTGGCGGCCCTCGTAGGTGAGCGCCACGCCCGAGCGCGAGCGCACCAGCAGCGTCACGCCCAGCTCCTCCTCCAGCGACTTGATCATCTGGCTGACGGCCGACTGCGTGTAGCCGAGATCGCGCGCCGCGTCCGAAAAACTGTTGCGCTCAAAGACCTTCAGGAAGGCAATGTATCGGTTCATAAGCACCTCACAAATAAGAAACGCTAATCTAACTATCAGAAATATTTGCTTTACTTATCCATAAAGGCATTATATAATGGGCACTGTCAGATAGCAAGCGGGAATTTTCGTGACCGCACACGAACCTCTCCGCCCGCTGACTGGCACGCAATTTCTCCCCCAAGCAACATGATAATTCCTTTTTCCAACTCCATTTCTCCTATGGAAACGCTCCTGCCGGTTTGTCCGTTCCGGCAGGGGCGTTTTCCGTTTGTGGGGTGCGGGAATCCCGAAGTCCTCCCCTCAGGGAAAGGCTTTGCGGCGCGGGACGTCACAAAAAGCAAACCGGCCCTCCCGATTTGGGAGGGCCGGTACTTTTTCCTTCCGGCGCGCACACGGCGGGCCGAACGGGTCGAGCCGCGGCGCGGATGGCCGCCGGAGCACCCGGCATTCAGTCCGCGACCTTGACCGTCGCCGTGGTGCCGGACGCGGCGATGGCGTCCGCCTGCAGGGCGTCGGCCGTGACGCTCTGCAGCGGCAGACTGCCGAGTGCCGACCAGTCCAGCGACCCGGAAACGCCGCGCACCGTCAGCTCCGTCAGCCCGGTGAAATCCTCCAGACCGGATGTGCTGTCCAGCTCACAGCGGATGAGCGTGAGCGACGTGATCGCCCGCTCACGGTCGAAGCTGTGGAAGAAATCGCCGCGCAGATCGCAGTCCACGAGCGTGACGCGCGTGAGCGAGGACTTGTGCAGCGGGATCAGCAGCTCGCGGCGCGTGCAGTGCGAGAGCGTGACGTCCTGCAGCTTTGTGAGCGCGCGCAGCTCGGACAGGTCCGACACGTTTGCGCCGTTGAGGCTGAGCTTGCGCACATTCAGGCAGCGGCCGAGCCCGGTCAGATCCGTGACGGCGTTGCCGTCGGCCGTGAGGGCCGTGAGCTTCGGCAGCTGCTCAATGCCCGTCAGGCTCGTGAGCCGGTTGGCGCTGACATCGAACACCTCCACGCCGCAGGCGGGCAGGCTCTCGAGCGAGGTCAGCGACTGGAACTGCACCGAGACCACCGTCAGGCTCGGGAAATACGCGAGGTCGGACAGGTCGCGGATGCCGCCGCGGCGCACGGTGACGCTCTGGCCGGACGGGTCTGTGACCTCCGCCGTCTCGACGCCGGCGGCCGCCGCGTCCACGCCCTGCTGCGGGGCGGCGAACCAGTACCGGTCGCCGCAGACGTACAGCGCCGTGAGGCCCTTGAGGTCCGCGACCGTGAGCTCGCCCGCAGGCTTGCCGGCATAGTCGCGCGCGGCCTGCTCGAGCAGCGGGTTCTGGAACTGGGCCACCGTGTCGTCCGCGAGCGTCTGCACCGCGACGGTTTTCGCCGTGAAGCGGTAGAGCAGGCCCGTGAAGTGTCCGACGATGCCGGCCGCGATCAGACAGCCGGCGAGCACAATGGCAATGATCGCCGCCGCGAGGCCGCGGCGCTTTTTCTTCGGCCGCTCAGGCTTCGGCGCCTTGGGCGGTTTTTCACGTTTGGCCCGGCGGGGCTTTTCGGCGCGGGGCTTTTTCTCTTTCGCTTTTTTCCCGGGCGCGGGCGCCGGGGTGTCCGGCAGCTCCGGCGGATCGCCGGCGAATTTTGAAGCGTCGAGCAGCTCGGCCGAGAAGAGCTTGTCGTAGAAAAATTCCTCGCTCGGGTAGGTGTACTTCATGAGCGCGAAGAGGTTGCCGATCTGCATCTCCATGCCGGGGGAGAGCTCCGTCTGCTCGAGGTAGACGTTGATGACGGGTTTTTTCTTCGTCAGGGCATAGTGCATCTCCTTGCGGCAGTTGTCCGAGCGCAGATACGCCGGGGACAAGAACGCCAGCACGAGCTGCGCGCGCTCGAGATGCGACGCGATGCTCTCCGGCCACTCGCTGCCGGCCTCGATGCCCTCATCGTACCAGACGCGAAATCCGCGCGACTGCAGGGTGCGGATGATCTCGAGCACGGCCGCGTCGTTCTTGTGCGCGTAGCTGACGAAGAGATACGGCAGCGTGCCCTCATAGGGGCGCAGAAGGGTCTTCAAGGAACCACCTCCGGAAAAATTTCAAAAATTGACTGGATTTTGTCAGTTTATCACACCCGGCCGGGCCCGGCAAGGGTTTTCAGCCCGGCGAGCCAGGCATACGGCACGCACAGCCCGCCCCGGCCGGTGCCGAGGGCAATGTCCGGCTTGCGCAAGCCGTGGTAGTCCGAGCCGCCGGAGGGCGCGAGACCGAAGCGCTCGGCCAGCGCCTGCGCGCTCGCCGTCTGCTCAGGCGTGTAGGTCGTGTAGCGCACCTCGACGCCGAGGGCCCCGGCGTCCGCAGCAGCAGAGAGCATGGCGGCGCGCTGCGCATCGTCAAAGCGGTATTTGAAGATATGCGCCACGACCGGCACACCGCCCGCCGCGCGCAGGGCGCGCACGGAATCTTCCAGCGGAATGTTGTAGCGCGGGACGTAAAATTCCTTGCCCCGGCCGAGCAGACCGCGCATGCCGTCCGGCACCGACGCGATGCACCCGCGCTGCACGAGCAGCGCCGCGATGTGCGGCCGGCCGAGCACCGTCTGCCCCGGGAAGGCCGCGTGCAGGTCGGCCATCGTGATGGGGTAGCCCGCATCGTGCAGGCGCTGCACCATGGCCTCGTTGCGGGCGTTGCGCTCGTCCGTCGCGCGGGTCATGAGCGCGCGCAGGGCGGTATCCTCCGTGTCCATGAAGTAGCCGAGCAGGTGCACCTCCTCGCCGCCCCAGACGGTGGACAGCTCCACGCCGGGCACGACCTCGATGCCGCACGCCGCGCCCGCCGCAAGTGCCTCGGGCAGGCCGGCAAACGTGTCGTGATCCGTGATCGCCACGGCGCGCAGACCGAGCGCCGCCGCCTTGCGCACCACGTCAGCCGGCGCGTCCGACCCGTCGGACGCGAGCGTGTGCGTGTGCAGGTCAATCCGCTCCATGGCGCACCTCCAGCCCGTCCGGCAGCGCGTCGCCCTGCCAGAGGACATAGACCGTGCCGTCCGTGACGCGCACCGTGGCGGGCACGCCGGTGAAGGAGTTGCTCACGCCGAGCGGCATGGCGCAGCGCAGCTCCGCATCCGTGATCTCGTAGAGCAGGCCGCGCAGCGTGACGCCGCGCGCGGCATCGCCGCTGCTGAACACGGACACCGTGCCCTCCATGCCGGCGGGAAAGGTCAGCGTGCCGTTTTGCACCGCCGTGACCACCCAGCCGCAGCCGATGAGCCAGCCCGCGTCGCCCGGCGGCGACCTTTTCGGCCTTGCCTCCGGTCGGCATCCGCTTGAAGAAAAACGGCAGCCGGAAACGGCGGAAAACGCAACCGGCGATCCGGCACCGCAACAACGACTCCCGGCAGCATTGTTTACCGCCAACGTCAAACGGATCGTCGTACTGTATGACGATCAGACCTTCGAAAGTTTTACGCCGACGACAAAGCGTTAAAAAAATTCGTGCGGGCTGCGGAACGGAATACTCGATTCTCAGAGCGCAAAAAAGCCGGGTAATATTCCAAGGAAACGGAACCGGACAAAGGGTTACGGCAAAACCACGGACAATCCCAGCAATCTCGACCACCGGCAACAAATTAGCAAGGCAAGTTTTTTAAACCTGCCTTCTTAGTTTACACATTGGCGCAAATATCCAATTTGGCCGCCTTAACTTGCACATTGGCGCAAACATCAACTTGCCGCCTTATTTATTCAACGGATTTTCTTCGGCCGCTTCGACGCCGCAATCGCAAAAATGGAATTCCGAACGCGCCTTGTCCGGGGGAAACAGGAAATAAACGCATACGGCCTCCGTGCACAACACTTCGTGCCGGTCATAGATGCGGACTTCGATCTCAACGATGTTGCGACGCTGCCGACGCACGGAAGCCCGCAAAACGATATGGTCATCAGTCGTGTGAATCGGCTTGTGATAGCGGACCTCCATCTTCGAAGTAACGCCGCTCGTCTGAAACTTCCGGAATACGACCCAGCTGCTGATCTCGTCGGCCAGCGTTGCCTGAATGCCTCCGTGCAGCGTATTCACCCAACCTTGGTATTCGGGACGAGGATGCCAGACGCTCACGATTTCATCGCCGTTTTCGTAAAATTCCATCCGCAGTCCCTGCGGACTGTTCGGATCGCAGCCGTAGCAATGGTAACCGTCCATGCCGCGCCAAGGATTCGTTATCTTCTTCATAATATGCTATTCGATCGTTGCGGTGCGGACCGAATCTGTTCCGTGATCTGAGAATCGGTTCCGAAATCGGCCCGGTATAACAAAGATAGCCATTTTCCCGCGAATCTCACCGTCTTCGGCAATGCAAATCCGGTTCATTTCATCCGGAATATTATTCAATCCCGACAACAAAGTCACAGGGAGGAATCAACCTCCTTGGCGCAATGTTTGGTGTAATATTACCATTATGTAAGGAATCGTAAGTTTTTTTAGAAATAAAATAAAAGTTTTTAATCAATTTTAAACAACTCTTCTATGAAAAAGTTAAACCTTTTGAGGTTATTGTTCGGTGCGATGTTCCTGATCGCCGCGACGGCGTTTACATCGTGTGTGGATGATAACGATGACGACGGGATGCCTTATCTTGAGGTTGCTCCCGAAGCATTGACCTTTTCCGCCGAGGGCGTGGCCGAAGGTGCGTCTGCCGTTACGGTGAAAAGCAATCGTCCGTGGACGCTCGCTTTCGAATCGGGCGCAGACTGGGTGACTCCTTCCGCGACCGATGGAAAAGCCGGTACGACCGAGGTCGAATTCTCGATCCCCGCAAGCAACGAGAGCCGTACGGCAACGCTGAGTTTCCAGCTCAAGAACTCCTACGGCGCCTATTTCACCAAGACGGTTACCATTAACCAGGGTGAAGTCGTTCCCGAAAAACTTGTTTATAAAGAAACTTTCGGAACGACGGGAGATAAAACTCCGGTTGCTTCATACGATGGCTGGGATAAGACCGGTGAAGGCTCTTCGACCGTAACTTATGCCGGTGAAGGGGTTGATATTCGCAGTAATCTTTCCAGTGTCGGCAACGGAAGTGCCTATGAAGGTTCCGGTGGTTCTAATTTGATGTTTGGCACCGGAAACACTTATTTTACGGTTCAGGATATTACGCTTCCTCAGGGCCAAACCGGATATACTTTGACTTTCGGCGCAAGTTATTTCAATGCTCCCAAT
>ENA-UEYI01000108-UEYI01000108.1-human-gut-metagenome-genome-assembly--contig:-NODE-108-length-78257-cov-12.809849_pt1 | contig 78257 bp, 78 predicted proteins | sample MGYA00242900_ERZ507916 | MGnify/ENA primary metagenome ERZ507916 (study PRJEB26167, sample SAMN06115521) | human gut metagenome | host: Homo sapiens | place: China:Chongqing | collected 2015-09-02...
GGCATCTATGTGGATGTCGTCACCGGCGAGCCGCTCTTTTCCTCCACGGATAAGTACGAGAGCGGCTGCGGCTGGCCCGCCTTTACAAAGCCTATCGAGGGCCCCGCTGTGGTGGAAAAAGAGGATCTGAGCCACGGAATGCGCCGCACGGAGGTCAGAAGCCGCGCCGGAGACTCCCATCTCGGTCATGTGTTCACCGGCGATCCGGAGTCGCCCAACGGCGTGCGCTACTGCATCAACAGCGCGGCCCTGCGCTTCGTCCCCTACGAAAAAATGGAGGCCGAGGGCTACGGATACCTGCTGTACCTGTTTAGGGAGTGAGTTTTGGAACAGGGACAAAAAAAGACATCTCATCTGAAGTGACCTCAAAAAGTCGGTCAATATTCAAAAGAGAATTACTCAAGCCGCCGAAAGGGCTTGCTGTCTGTAAATTATAGGCAGCAAGCCCTTTGAATTTTTCGTGATCTGGGCAAAAGCAATCTTGTCAAATGCAAAGCCGACTATATGGCAGCATGAAACCTGGATACACGGCGTTAGAGTCGAAGCCGGAGGCATTGGGTGACTCCGGTGCGATCGACAGGGCAACTTGCGGGCGTCAAAAATATGTGATACAATTTATCATACGAGCCTTTGACCGAGGGGAGAACACATACATGCCTGCTCTCCTATTGGGAGCATCGTGCGTCCTGCGAAGCTGCGTTCTTCGTCAGCAGAAGAAAACTGCCTGACCGAGAATATTTCGTCACTTCATTCCGTCAAGGTGGCTACCCCCCTTGCACCGCTTATGCGGCTATTCCCTGTGGACTTGCCATCTGTAGACGGTTTTGAGAACCGTCCGTCGCCAGCAAGTTTTGAAAAACTGCTATGGAGGGAGTTGTAAAAATGCAGAGCTATAACATAAAGGCTTATTCAGTCGAATTTGATAGAACCGCAACAGTAGATTGGTATGAAAAATATGAAGGTTGGAGCTGTGATTGTGGTGACTGCCAAAGTTTTTTAGCATGGGTCAGGCAGAAACAGCTTCCATCCGCAGTAACAGAATTACTCCAAATTTTTGGAGCGTTGCCGGAAAAACCGACCTATGTATGTGAACTATCTCCAACTGAGCGGGGGCATCTTTATCAATTCAATTATCGTGTGGTCGGCTGTATGCTGAATGCTCATCACCCGCATGAATCTATTGGATTTGACTGGGGTTCGGTATACTGTGGACATGAAGATGATCCATGTGGTGCTCCGGATTTTCCTGAGCCAAACTTTGACATTATGTTCTTTGTGGACATACCGCCTTTTGACAGTAAGGGCAATGACGAGAATATAAAGCTAAAGAGAGAAGATAGTGAGGGAGATCAATAATAGATTGGAGCTATCAGAAGCGTCTGCCGCTTTGGTTGCCATACCTCGCGGAAATTCCACAGCAAATTTTGACATTAAGAAGACGCTCTTTGCGCGCTCCAGCCGACATTCCTCTGCTTTCGCTGTTCTTGGAAAAACTCACACTGTGCTGACTGTAATTTTTCCTGTGATGTAAACTGTAAAATGTTTTGCGGTTAACAACTCTTGCCGATTCATGCTTTACTCTGTCGGAACTAGCACAGAGCAGAACACAGAGAAGGTCCTAAAAAATGACCATAAACTCAGGGAGCAAAGCTAGAGATATTGTTTTCACCGGTGTTCTCGCAATACTTATAGCCGTCTGTTCATGGATCTCCATTCCCGCTACTGTCCCATTTACTCTGCAATCGCTGGGCGTTTTTTCGGCAGTCGGGCTGCTGTGCTGGTGCGCGCTCCCACTTACCGTCCTTAATTTGCTTAAAATTGCGGGTGCAGTGGTTCTGACGGACCGCCTTAGCAAGGTGGTCAAATGAAAAGTGCGGAAATAAGAGTAAGGACGCATCACGGGATGTGCCTTGCGTTCTTTGCGGGAAACGGATACAAGTGGCAGAAGCGATCCTTTCTCAGGGGAAGCGCGAGGATATCTGCGGAAGCTGCCAATGGGTGGCGATTTGCAAAGGAGCGGAGCATCGGTACTTGCAGGTTCCGCACAATTTGGCGTGGTGATCCTGTGAAAAAGGATATCGTAACGGCAAGCCCTGCGGCCCTGCGGGAAAAAGGACTGGGCGGCTCTCCCGCCCTGAACCTATATAAATATAAAAAAGCACCAAAAAGAGGGATTTCCTCGTTCCTTGAGTGCCGTTGCTGCCGTATGGACAGCTATGCAGCCTGGGATCCTCCACAAACCTCAGCGCTGTCGTAGACGGCTGAAAGCTTTTGCATCTGCGTAAAGAGAATAGTTGCATAGCTTCGGAGGTCGGACCTGCAATACATTGATCGACCAGATGGGTCTGCAAAAAATCGGCTGCGGCTATATCATAAATAGATAAAATGCGTCCCCTGTCTCTAAAGAGGCAGGGGACGTTTTCCTATAGAGGAGAGAGTACATTCGATAAAGATCAGATTGTTCGTAAGCGCTCAATAATGGCACGGCTGGAACAAAGGAGAAAGGTGTGCGAAAATCTTCCCATATGTCGAAAAACTTCCGGTAAGTTTTTCGAGAGAATGGGAGGAATAAGGGATGACAGAAGTCATGCAAGTACGAGAAGCATACCGAGTGGAACAGTGGCGGCAGCTTATGCAGCAGCGCAAAGATAGCCCCTTGAATAATCGGGAATTCTGTGCGCAGCAAGGGATCAGCGAAAAGAGCTATTACTATTGGCTGAAAAAACTGCGCGAGTCCGCAATGGAACGCGGGATCCCGCAGCTTGTGGCGTTAGAAGATCGTGAGAAGCCGGATGAACTGCGGATAAAGTATCATGGAGCCAGCATGGTACTGCCGGGACATGTGGACATCGATGCAGTCGCCGCAGTCCTGCGTTCGCTGCAGCAAACATGATAGACCTGAGTCGGGTAGAGAAATACTATGTGGCTTGCGGCTATACGGATATGCGCCGGGGCATAGACGGTCTTGCCGCCATCGTGTCACAGCAATTCGGGGCGCCACTGTGTGAGGACAGCCTGTTTCTGTTTTGCGGGCGGCGGACAGACCGGATCAAAGCGCTGTATTTCTCAGGGAATGGGTATGTACTGCTCTACAAGCGGTTAAACAATGGTGCGTTTCAGTGGCCAAGATCGGAGCAGGAGCTTCGGTTGTTGGATAAGCGAAGCTTTCGGTGGCTCATCAGAAAACCAAGACTGCTTTCGTGCCAAATGAGGAAATACGACAGGAATTGGCAAATGCCATCGAAAGCCGAAAGTGGGATGAGATGGCGGCATTTCAGCGGGATTCTAACAAACTTTTGAACGCCACATTGGATATGGATGGTGCGTCGGTTGCGATGCAGATTGAAAAGATCCATAACGAGTATGCATCCGTCATTCAGTACCATAACGAAAATTCCTTGAGCAGTGTCTTATCGATTGCGTATCTTGGTGCGATGCAGTACTATTTCAAACCGATTCGCGAGTTCCCAACAGGCAGAGGATTTGCAGACTTTGTCTTTATCCCGAAGCCTGAATACGGTTTATCTTACCCGGCAATGGTCATTGAACTGAAGTGGAACAAATCGGCTGAAACAGCATTACGGCAAATTAAGTTTTTTAATGATACGGCGACCACCGAGATCTACACTGGCAGTATTTTGTTAGTTGGAATCAACTACGATGAAAAGACGAAAGCGCATGAGTGTTCGATTGAGAAGTGCGACAAGGAGTAAAGACTTTGCACGCCTATTGCTGAGGGGGTGTAAGAGGATACGCTCTAAGGATGGTCGCGTCGTTACCCGTTCCTCTCCCGCCACGGAAGCGGAATAAAGGCGGAATGCGAGCGGAATATGTGGAAAATACGAAATAAATATAATTCTAAAAATTGCAAAAGCTCTGAATAATTGTATGATTTCCTTATTTTCCCCAACGAATAATCGAGGAGAAAGAATGGGGTTCAAGAGGCCGCTGGTTCGATTCCAGTCACTCGGACCAAAATGGGGAAAACCGTTGAAACTACTGGGTTTTGACGGTTTTTTCTTTTTCTCTTTTTCCTAATTCTGTCTTTTCAACGCGCTTGAATTTTACAACGAAAAAGGAGATTCAAGCACGATGAAAAAACGCCTGAAAGCCACTACGATTGACGAAAACTTCCGCACCTTCCTTGCCTCAAAGCGCTCGTCCGGTGTCAGAGAGAAAACTATCCTCTCCTATCAGCAAGCCTATCAAACCATCAATAAGCACTGCCCGATAGGAGAAATGGACATGACCGCATTGTAATCATCAACCTTCTTCTAAACTGTGGGTGCAGAGCAAGCACGATACGCAGCTTTCATATACAGGATTTGGATTTGGAAACCAGATTGCTCTTCGCACGTCATGTCAAGAACAACCGTCCCCAACCTTTGCCTCTTTGCTCTGATATGGTCGCTATCTTACAGGAGTATCTGACATATCGTGAGGGAAAGGCGCATGAGCCGTTGTTTCCATCCGACGCAGACCAGCCAATGACCGAAAACGGCTTGCGGTGCAGTGTTGCCAACTACAATAGGAAACGTGGTGTGGAAAAGACCTCTAACCTGATGTAGCTCATTGCCCCCCGGCGCGCCGGAGACCGGCGCGGGTGCCGCGCAGACGGCTGCCCCCGCGCAGACCGGCGGAGCGCCGAACGCCGTTGAGGAGCTCAAGCAGTATAAGTCGCTGCTCGACGCCGGCGTCATCACCGAGGAGGAGTTTGCGGCGAAGAAGCGCCAGCTGCTCGGCATCTGAAAAAGCATGAGAAAAGCGCCCAAGACGGGCGCTTTTCTTATTTGCGTCTAACAATTTTACGGCTGCGCAAACATGGACGCGCCGCCGCGCATAGGTTAAAGTAGAAACTAAGACCATTTGAGGCGGACCATGAAGCATACGCATTTCTTCCTCGGCGCGAACAGCGCGGAGGGCTTTTACGGGCTGTATGAACAGCTCCTTGATGCAAAGCTCTACGACCTGATCATTCTCAAGGGCGGCCCCGGCTGCGGCAAATCGACCTTTATGCGCCGCACGACCGCGGCGATGGAGGAGCGCGGGCTGGAGAGCGTATACATCCACTGCTCGGGCGACCCGGATTCACTCGACGGGGTAATTTTTCCCGCCATCGGCACCGCTATTGTGGACGGCACCGCGCCCCACGGTATGGATACCTTAGGACACCGGTGTGCTTATTTATCCTGCTCCGCCTGCTCCAGCTGCATGAGCGCATAGCATAGCCGGAGCTGCCGCACCCGATGGATGTTCATCTTTCCGTAGACCCTTTTGCGGTATGTGTCTATGGTGCTGAGTGCGTTGCCCGTCTGCTCGGCGCACTGGCGGGCGCTGAGCCCCTTGGCCAGGGCGGCGCATATCTCAAGCTCCTTGGAGCTCAGCTTGGCATAGCCCTCAAGGAATTTTTGATAGTCGGCCGGATCGAGCTCCTTTTTGCCGAGATAGGCCAACCGGCGGATCTCTGCCAGAGAATCGTCCAGCTGCTCCTGCGTGTCCACCACTTGGCTCTGCATGTGCTCGACCTGCCCTTGCAGGTCGAGCTTTTCCGTTTCCAGCACGGTGATCGTCTGCTCGTGAGAGCGCAGCCTTGCGGAGACGGGCTGCAGCTCGTCGAAGGTCATCTGCGTGCCGCCACTCTCGTCCTTGAGCCGCTCAATGTCCCGCAGGATGGGCCGCAGATAGCGGCGGGTGTAAAAGAGACAGCAGCTCACGGCGAAAAACAACAGCAGCATCAGCACGCCGGCGGCCTCCAGCCTGCTTTTGAGCAGGGCGCGGTCATAGTCGCTCTTGGGGATCAGCACCGTCAGATCGTGAGGTGCCTCATCCCCGGCAGCCACCGTGAACGGCTCCGAAATGCCGGCAAAGGAAAGCTCCGTCCCTACGAAAGCACTCAGTCCGCCGCGCAGGCTCTTTTCTGCGAGCAGCTCGTCGGGTACGAAGCAGAAGCCGCCCGCGGGATAGGTCAGCAGACCCTTTTGGATATCCAGCCCCTCCGCGGCATCCGACAGGACGCAGGCAAGGCTGCTGACAGCGGAGGGCTGCGCATGGTGCGCCGAGAAGTAGGTCTGGTTGACGGAAAAACCGCACAAACCATACACTCTGCCGTCCGCGCCGACCATGGGGACGCTCAGCAATATCGCCTGCTCCGTGGTGCCGGGCAGGGTCAGAAGCTCTGTGGTGCGGCAGGCGCGCTCTATGGGCGCGGACGCTGCTTCAAGCTGGTCGGCAAGGCCGGGGAAATCGGCCGGACAAAATTCCTGCGCCCACTTCCGATGAGGCATCACCCGATGCTGACGACCGATGTCCGCCATGCCCCGGTAGAGTAGCAGATCGCTGGTGGTATGCTCGGCGTTGCTGCGCTGCACATAAAGTCCGCTGAAGGAATCCGCCGCAGCATCTGGGTTGAGCGAGACGCTCAGCAGCACGAAGCCGCCGGAGCAATCTGCCTGCTGCACATACTGGCACAGGGACCCGAGCATGGATGCCTCGAGCTGCTCCAAGGCGTCCGCGCTGCCGGAGAGCGCGTCAAAGTCCTTCACGCGCTCCTCGATCAGGGCCGTCATATCCTCCGAGAGATGCACGCCCATGACCGAGACGTTCCGCCACAGGGAGGTCACGTCCGAGCGGAAGGCCTCCATCTGGAAGGTCAAGGATTTTTTCATCTCCTCCCGCGGGCTCTTGAGCTGCCCGAGCAGAAGCAGAACGGCAAAGAGCGAGAACAGCAGCAGCGCTGCCAGCGCGCCCATATAGAGCAGCAGCCGCCTGCGCATGGAGGGCTTGGCTCGTTTCAATTTTGAGAGCAAAAATTCGGGCACGGACGCTTCCTCCCTCGGCCAAAGCCTCACTCAGTGAATGGAGCAGAGCAGCTCCCAGGTTTCCTCCGCCAGCGCGTCGATGTCCTCGCCGGCTGCGGCGCGCGCGGGCAGCTCCTGCTGGAGTCGGCGCAGACCGTCGTAGAGGACGCTGATCCTGCCGTAGTAGCCCTCAAAGCGAGGCTCGGACACGGGGCTGTAGTCCTCTCGCATGGTCTTGAGCGCGGCGTAGAGCTGCCGATAGCTCTCTTCCGGCGCAGGGAAATTGTCGTAATCCGCGATGGCGTCGAAGGCGCCGCTGCGCACCGGCATATAGCCGGTCTGCGCCATAAAGTCAAGGTTGCGCTCAGCCTCCGTCAGCCAGCGGACGAAGAGCGCCGCGGCCTCCGCCTTCTGTTCGGTGGTCCTATAGGCGCAAAGACCCACGCCGGCCTGCGTCATTAGGGCGTCAGCCCCCGCCGTTTTCGGCATGGGCAGCACGCGCAGATCCATCGGCTCCTGCGTGCCGTCCCGATAGGTGACGGTGTCGTTATAGTAGAGGATCGCCGCGGAGGAGCTGAGTCCGGAGAGCACGTCGCCGGTCATCACCTGCGTATTGGAATAGAGGTCGGAGACCACCACATGCCCCTGCGCTAAGGAGCGGGCAAACTGCATCCAGCTCTCCTTGAATACCGCGTTGCCGGTATCGTACCAGCCATTTTCTGTGTAGAAATCCCCGCTGCCGCGCTCGAGAGCGTTGAGCTCCACGGCGCGAATGGGATAGTCGAGCGCACAGAAGGGCTTGTCCGACCAGTCGTAGAACCTGCCCGCGGCATCGTAGAAGCCCTCCCATGTGGCGAGGTCCTCATAGTCGACGCCGGTGGCGGCGGAAAAGCGGGCGAAGCCGCTGCCGTTGCACATCAGAAGCTGCGTGGACTTGGAAACGGGGAAGATCAGCAGCCTGCCGTCCTCCGCCGTGCCGTCGGAGAGAAAGCCGGGGATGAAGTCGGAGAGCTCGTCGGGGGTGAACTGCTCGTTCCAAGGCACAAGATTATCCTCGCCAAGCTCCAGCGCGTCGATGATGTGGCAGGTAAAGAGGTCGGGCATCTCCTGCACGTCCTTGCCGCCGCTCTGCGCCTCCTTCAGATAGCCGCCGATCTGGGACGCGCTGCTCATGCCGGTGACCTGCACCTGTACGCCACGCTCCTGCCCCACGGTGCGGTTGAACTCCTGCACCAGCAGGTCCATCGGCGAGCCTGCCTGCTCGCCGTAAACGTGCCAGAAGGACAGGGAGACAGGCTCCTTTTTATTCAGCAGCTTTTTTCCCCGCAGCCGGAGAGAGCAAAAACAAGGGTGCAGAGCAGCAGAAGAGAGAGAAGACGCTTTTTCATAAGGAGACCTCCAAAACAGAACTTGTGTTTGCAAGACGCCGCCCGAGAAGAAAAAACAAGGGAGCTTTTTGAAAAGAGGAAAACGGTATGCGGCGGAATAGGGGGGAGTATATGAAGAACTTGAAAAAGCTGACGATCCTGCACTCCAACGATATGCATGGCGACTTCCTCGCCGAGCAGATCGACGAGAGGCTGGTGGGCGGCGTGTCGCTGCTCTCGGGCTATGTCAACAAGGTTCGGCGTGAGGAGAAAAATGTGATCTACGCCATCGCGGGCGATATGTTTCGCGGCAGCGTCATCGACTCGGAGTATAAGGGCACATCTACCATCGGCATCATGAACCTAATGGGTCCCGATGTGGCGACCATCGGCAACCACGAGGTCGACTACGGCCTCGCGCATCTGCTGTTCCTTGAAAAGTGCGCGGACTTTCCCATCATCAATGCCAACCTGCACATCAAGTCCAACGGCAGGCGGATGTTTCGGCCGTTCTGGATCGCGCACATCGACGGCATGAAGATCCTCTTCATCGGCATCATCACGGAGGAGGTGCTGGCGGCGACGAAGAACGACGAGCTGATCGGCTCCTTCGTAGACATCGGCGAGGCGGCGCGCGAGGTGGGCAACATCTGCAACGCCTACAACGCCATCGACATCGACTTCACCGTGCTGCTCACCCACATCGGCTTTGAGGAGGACAAGAAGCTCGCCGCGCTGCTTGACCCCGACTGGGGCGTGGACGTCATCATCGGCGGACACAGCCACACAAAATTAGAGGAGCCCGCCAAGGTCAACGATATTTACATCGTGCAGGCGGGCACAGGCACCGACGAGATCGGCCGCTTCGACATCATGGTGGACACCGACCTCAACGCCATCGACACCTTTACCTGGCGGATGGTTCCCATCGACGATACGCACTGCCCGCGCGACGAGGAGCTGGAGCGCTTTATCCAGCACTACAAGAGCGTGACCTCGGAGAAGTACGACCGCATCATCACCCGCTTTTCCCGCGAGCTGACCCATCCAAAGCGCAATCAAGAAACAGCGCTCGGCGACCTCATCGCCGACATTCTGCGCGACAGCTTCGGCATCGACCTGATGCTGATGGGCTCGGGTGCGATCCGCAGCTATTCCCTCGGGCCCGTGGTCCACTACGCCGACCTTGTGGAGTGCCTGCCCTATGACGACGCGGTGTATATGCTCAAGGTCACCGGCACCCAGCTCGAGCGGATGATCCGCCATATTCTGCGGGACGAGGCATTCCAGGGGGAGCACACGGAGTTCTACCAGTTTTCCCACGGAATGCGCATCGTCTGGTCGAGGAGCGGGCAGGTGTTTCGCGAGCTGACGCTGGACGGCGAGGCGCTGCATCCCGACCGGCTCTACACCGTGGCGGTGCAGAAGTACCACTACAACAACCTCAAGCCGTTTTTGGACATCACACTGGAAGAGGCGGAGCAAAACGGCAAGATCCGTGTGCTGTCCACCTCGGCGCGCGATGTTGTGGAGGAATATCTGACGGTCAACCAGCACCTCAGCCGCGAGGTCGAGGGACGCTTGGTGGTCGAAGCATAAAAATTATAAGGAGGAAAGCACAATGCAAGTCAAGCTCAACACTCTGCCCGCGACGCTCGCGGAATTTCAGGCGCTCCCCCGCAGCACGCCGGAGGAGGTCTGCGCCGGGTTCCTGTGCGCCTTGAACCTGTACACCAAAAGCCCAAACGACGGCGTGGCCGCGATGGATCTGCTGCGTGGTCCCCGTCCCATGACGCCCTACGACAGCCAGTTCCTGCGCGACCGTCTGCGCGGCAAGGAATATCTGCCGCTTGCGTACTTCGACGGTGCGACGCCGCAGAACGGCTACAGGCCCACGGCCCCCTACACGCTCACCGTCCTGCCCGACCAACGGCCGCAGGATGTGGAGGAGGGCTATCTGCGCGTGTTTTTGCAGACGGCGGGCGCGGACGCGCCGCGCCCGGTGAAGCTGCGGCAGAAGCCGTCGACGGGCGAGTGGTTCCTCTGGGAATATTCCAGCCCGCTCAGCGGTATCCGGATACCGGCCTCGCAGGACCCGTGGGCGTAAAGCTGCGGTCGATCCTTCTATGACCACCCGGTAGAAAACACCTAAAGCGAGGGAGGTGCGTATGAAGCGGCGATTTTGGATAGGAGGTGTGCTGCTGCTCATGATTTTTACGGGAATGACGGGCTGCGGAGGCCCGAAGGAGCCGCCGCCGGAGCACATGCTGGACGGCCCGGACATGATGTACACGCCGGAGGATCAGACTCCCTATGCAGGGACATGGCAGAGCCGCGACGGCACCATCGTCATGAAGGTCGAGCGCGGCGGAGGGGCTGAGAGCGAGTCCGATATGAGCCTGTCGGTCAACGGCGAACCGGAGTTTGAGGCTAAGATGTGGGTGTATTCCACCGGCCATGTGGAGCTCTTGCGCGGAAAGGAGAAGGTTACGATCTCCGGGACGTTTTGCAATTTGCGCTTCAGCACGAGCGAAAACGCCTTTTACGGCTATCTTACCGGCAACACGGGGATGATCTGGCTGACGAAGGACGGCACGGAATGCAGCGGGAAGGATGTGGTCTACACGGAGAGGTCCGAGCAGCCGGAGCAATCCGCGAGGGTGTGGGTCTGCCCCGACTGCGGCGGAGTGCGCCCTGCGGCCTGCGGGAAGTGCGGCTGACAGCCCACAGACGGAAGACCTTCTGTGTACTGTCTGGAATGTGGAAGCCGCCTAAAATAAGGCGTACCGATATTGACCTGAAAATATAGAAATATTTGAAAAAAGGAGAAAAGAACTATGGGACTGATCAAAGCGATCGCGGGCGCGGCAGGCGGCGTGATGGCCGACCAGTGGAAGGAATACTTCTACTGTGAAGCGATGCCCGCAAACATTCTGGCGACCAAGGGCCACAAGAAGGTCACGGGCCGTTCGAGCAACTACAAGGGTGACGAGAACATCATCACCAACGGCTCGATGATTGCCGTGGCGGACGGTCAGTGTATGCTCATCGTCGAGCAGGGCAAGGTCGTGGAGGTCTGCGCCGAGCCGGGCGAGTTCCTCTATGATACCTCCACCGAGCCGAGCATTTTCTCGGGCAAGCTCGGCGACGGCATCGGCGACGTTTTCCGCAACATCGGCAAGCGTTTTACCTTCGGCGGCGAAGCGCCGAAGGACCAGCGCGTCTACTACTTCAACACGAAGGAGCTCATCGGCAACAAGTACGGCACGGCGTCTCCCGTTCCGTTCCGCGTCGTGGATCAGCGCGCGGCGATCGACATCGACGTGGGCATCCGCTGCTTCGGCGAGTACAGCTACCACATCGCCAACCCGCTGCTGTTCTACACGAACGTCTGCGGCAACGTGAGCGAGGACTATGACCGCTCGAACCTCGACAGCCAGCTCAAGACCGAGCTGCTCACCGCGCTCCAGCCCGCGTTCGCGAAGATCAGCGAAATGGGCATCCGCTACTCCGCGCTGCCCGGCCACACGGTCGAGCTGGCGGACGCGCTCAACGAGGCGCTGAGCGCCAAGTGGCGCGACCTGCGCGGCATCGAGGTCGTCTCCTTCGGCGTTTCCTCCGTCACGGCGAACGAGGAAGACGAGAAGATGATCAAGGAGATGCAGCGCAACGCGGCGTTCATGAACCCGACCCGCGCGGCGGCACACCTTGCGGGCGCGACCGGCGACGCGATGAAGACGGCGGCGGCGAACCCGAACGGCGCGGTCGGCGCGTTTATGGGCATGGGCATGGCAGGCGGCATGACCGGGAATCAGATGGCGGGCCTTTACCAGCAGGGCGCGCAGATGCAGCAGGCGGCTCCCGCCGCGGCAGGCTGGACCTGCTCCTGCGGACAGACGGGCAACACGGGCAAGTTCTGCGCGAACTGCGGCAAGCCCGCCCCCGCTCCGGCGAATGAATGGACCTGCGAGTGCGGCGCGAGGAACACGGGCAAGTTCTGCTCCGAGTGCGGCAAGCCCGCGCCCGCGAGCGAGTGGACGTGCGACTGCGGCACCGTGAACAAGGGCAAGTTCTGCTCCAACTGCGGCAAGCCCAGAGCCTGAGCGATCCACAAACGATAAAACGGTATGATCGGGCCTGCCGCGCTGCGCGGCAGGCTCCTGCCGACCTTATGACAAGTCTGAAAAAGGAGAAAAAAGCATGGCAAATCAGGTGACCAATTACAAGTGTCCCGCCTGCACCGGCCCGCTGCGCTTCGACAGCGCGACCGGCAAGCTCCAATGCGACTTCTGCGGCTCGAGCTACGAGGTCGCGGAGATCGAAAAGCTCTACGCCGAGAAGGACGCGCAGGCTGCCGGCGCGTTCCGTCAGGCGGAGGAACAGGCCGCGGCGGACGGCGAATGGGCCTCCGCCTCCGGCAGCGACTGGGGTGCGGACGCGGAAAAGCTGCGCGTCTATTCCTGCCCGAGCTGCGGCGCGGAGCTGATCTGCGACGAGACGACCAGCGCGACCTCCTGCCCCTACTGCGGCAACAACACCATCGTGCCCGGGCAGTTCAGCGGCGCGCTCAAGCCCGACTATGTGCTGCCCTTCAAGCTGGATAAGGCCGCCGCGGTCGCGGCGCTCAAAAAACACTACGGCGGCAAGAAGCTGCTGCCGAAGGCGTTCTCCAACGAGAACCACATCGAGGAGGTCAAGGGCGTCTATGTCCCCTTTTGGCTCTACGACGGCAGCGCGGAGGTCGACGTCCGCTGCCACGGCACCAAGGTGAGCGGCTACTCCACCGCCCGTGAAAACGTGACCGTCACGAACCATTACGACGTGCGCCGCGCGGGCACGGTGCGGTTCGAGCGCGTGCCGGTGGACGCCTCGAGCAAGATGCCTGACGACCACATGGACGCCATCGAGCCCTTCGACTACAAGGAGCTCAAGCCCTTTTCCACGGCGTATCTGCCCGGCTTCCTCGCCGACAAATACGACGTTTCCGTGCAGGACTGCGCCGATCGCGCGGACAGCCGCTGCGAAACGAGCGCCGTGGAGCTGATGGAGCAGGACGCCCGCGGCGACTACACCTCCTGCACGGTCGAAAGCAAAAACGTCACGCTCCACCGCGGCAAGGTCCACTATGCGCTCATGCCCGTGTGGCTGCTGAGCACGAAGTGGAACGGCAAGAGCTTTCTCTTCGCCATGAACGGCCAGACCGGCAAGCTCGTCGGCGACCTGCCGCTCGACAAGGGACTGTACTGGAAGCATTTCGCCGCCATCACCGGTCTTTGTATGCTGGGCGTGATGGCTGCCGGACTTCTCCTGAGCCTGTAAGGAGGTGGCATGATGATGAAGAAATATGCTTCCCTGCTCTTCGCCCTCGTCCTCGCGCTGTCGCTGAGCGTGTCCGCCGCGGCGGACAGCAGCGGCGTGTACGTCTACGACGACGCGGCCCTGCTCACCCAGGAGGAGTACGATACGCTCACCGCGTCGGCGATGGCGGTCGCCGACCAGTACGGCTGCGGCGTGTACATCGTGACCGTCGACGACATGGCGGACTACATCGACCCCGACGCGGTCACGGAGACCGGCGAGACCGGCATGGCCGCCTTCACCGAATACGCATGGGATGCGCTCGGGCTTGCCGCCTCCTACGACAGCAACGGCATCATGCTCGCGCTGAGCATGGCCGAGCGCGATTTCCAGATGCTCGCCCACGGCGACACCGCCAACGCCGCCTTCACCGACTACGGCAAGTACATCATGCAGGACGAGTTCCTCGACAACTTCCGTGAGGACGACTGGTACGGCGGCTTCGCGGACTACATCGCCGCGTGCGGCCGCTACCTCGAGGCCAACGCCAACGGCGCCCCCATCGACGTGGAGCCGTCCGACGAAACCGAGGAGGAATATGAACCGCTGAGCTTTGGGGATAAGCTTTTCTTTGCCGCCCTCATGGCCTTCCGGTTCGGTCTGCCCCTCGGCCTGATCGTGGCGTTCATCGTCTGCGCGGTCTATAAGCGTCAGCTCAAGAGCGTGCGCCGCGCGACCGAGGCCGCGCGCTACACCGTCTCCGGCGGCGCCGAGATCACCGCGCGCGAGGACCGCTTCACCCACACCACCGAAGTGCGCACGCCCATCAAGACGGAGTCCGACGACCACGACAGCGGCCCAAGCTTCTCCGGCGGCACGACCGTCAACTCCGGCGGCTTCTCGCACTCCGGCGGAAAATTCTGAATCCCCGAAAGGAAAACATCTCCCATGAAACGAATCCTTTGCACGCTGCTCAGCGCGCTGCTGCTGCTCACCCTCACCGCCTGCGGCGGGAAAAAGCCGGCGGAGGACCCCTCCGTGCAGCCGCCGGTTGAGCAGCCCGATCCCCCCGACTCTCCCGCGCCGAGCGAGGCGGAGCAGTCGCTCGCCGACCTGCGCGAGACCATCCGCGCCGCAGGCGCGGTGCTCGGCTGCGCCTACCTCGGCTCGACCAACGGCGAGGAGAGCGCCGATCTGACCGCCCTGCTCGAGGGCGCGGACTGTCTCACCGCCTATCCCTTCCTGCGTGAGATCCCCGCGGAGCAGGTCGTCGCCCCCGGCGGCTGGGACATCTACTGCATCGTCCCCGCCGATGAAAATGCGGACGTCGCCGTGAACGAATACGGCTGGCTCACCGAGGGCGCGGAGCTGCCCGAGGCCGGCGAGCTCCTCTATCACGGCAACGGTGCTGCGCCGGTGTATCTCATCGCCAACGAGAGCGACATCATGCCGAACACGCAGGTCACCGTCACCGCCGCGGACGGCACAGCCGTCATCTACCAGCCCTTTCTCAGCTTACGGGACGGCTCTCTCGCCGTCCCTGAGGACGGCACGGTGTACGACTTCACCGTTTACCCCGAAGGCTTTGTGCGTGAAACAACCGCCTGAGCCGCCAAATCCACAACAGATCGCGAGGTTTTAGCTTGTCTTCCCCCTCCCTGCGCGGCCTCTGGAACGAGTGCCGCGCCACCGTGCGCGGCCTGGAGCGCTGGCGCTGCTGCATGGCGTTTTTCTCCAGCGCGTTCCTGGCGTTCGGTCTCTACCACGTCCACTCCGTCTCCGGCATCACCGAGGGCGGCGTGCTCGGCGCGACGCTGCTGCTCGACCATTGGTTCTCCCTCTCCCCCGCCGTCTCCGGCTTTGTACTGAACCTGCTGTGCTACGGCTGGGGCTGGCGGCTGCTGGGCCGCGGCTTCATTGCCTACTCGCTCATCGCGACCGTGGGCTTCTCGCTGCCCTACAAGCTCTACGAGCTGTTCCCGCCGCTCTGGCCGCAGCTAGCCGAAATGCCGCTGCTCGCCGCCGTGGTCGGCGCGCTGTTCGTCGGCGTCGGCGCGGGACTTTCCGTGCGCGCGGGCGGTGCCTCCGGCGGCGACGACGCGCTCGCCATGTGCATCGCGCACGTCACGGGCATGGGCATCCAATGGGCCTATCTCTCCACCGACCTGGTGGTGCTCGGCCTGTCGCTGACCTACATCCCGCTGCGGCGCATCGGCTACTCGCTGCTGACCGTGCTCATTTCGGGCCAGCTCATCGGGCTTGTGCAGAAGCTCCCTCTCCCGTGGGATAAGCCGCGGCCGGAGGCTGCGGAATAACGCAAAAAGGAAGCAGATGCTTTGCATCTGCTTCCTTTTATTCCGCTTGCTTTTTGCCTCAGCCGACGAGGGATGCAGTATCCATGGCGATCATCAGCTCTTCGTTGGTGGGGATGAGCAGGACCTTGACCTTGGAATCCGTGGCGGAGATCACGCGCTCCTCGCCGCGGACGTTGTTGGCGTCCTCGTCCATCTTCACGCCCATATACTCCAGGCCGGACGCGATCTGCATACGCTCGAGCGCGTCGTTCTCACCGACACCGGCGGTGAAGATGATGGCGTCCACGCCGCCCATGACGGCGGCATACGCGCCGATGAGCTTCTTGACCTCGTAGGCGAACTTCTCACGGGCAAGCGCGCAGCGCTCGTTGCCCTTCTCAGCGCCCTCCTCCAGATCGCGGAAGTCGGAGGAAACGCCGGAGATGCCCTCCATGCCGGACTTCTTGTTGAGGATGTTCAGCATCTCGCCGATGGAGTAGCCGTACTTGTTCATCAGGTACTCCAGAATGCCGGCGTCGATGTCGCCCGCGCGGGTGCCCATGGGCAGGCCGGCGAGGGGCGTGAAGCCCATGGAGGTCTCCACGCTCTTGCCGCCGTCCACGGCGGTGACGGAGGAGCCGTTGCCGAGGTGGCAGGAGATGAGCTTCAGGCTCTCGATGGGCTTGCCGAGCATATCGGCGGCGCGGGAGGCCACATACTTGTGGCTGGTGCCGTGGAAGCCGTAGCGGCGGACCTTGTCGTTCTCGTAATACTCATAGGGAATGGCATAGGTGTAGGCCACGGGAGGCATCGTCTGATGGAAGGCGGTGTCGAACACGGCGACCATGGGCACGCCGGGCATGAGCTGCTGGCAGGCCTTGATGCCGATGATGTTGGCGGGGTTGTGCAGGGGCGCGAGGGGATTGCACTCCTCGATGGCGGCCATGACCTCGTCGGTGATGACGACGGACTTGGCGAACTTCTCGCCGCCGTGGACCACGCGGTGACCGACCGCGTCGATCTCCTTCATGGAGCCGATGACACCGTTCTTCTCGTCCACGAGGGCGTTGAGAACAGCCGCGATGGCTTCGTTGTGGGTGGGCATGGCGACGTCGGCGGCCTTGATGGCCTCCTTGCCCTCGAGCTGGGGCTTGTAGGTGAACTTGCCGTCGATGCCGATGCGCTCGCAAAGGCCCTTGGCGAGCAGCGCGCCGGTGGCGGGATTGAGAAGCTGATACTTCAGGGAAGAGCTTCCTGCGTTGATGACCAGAACATTCATGTTGTTTCCTCCGTTTTCCAGGGGGCGGCGTCTTGCAATGTGCCCCAATTTCAGGTAAGATAGAGATGGGAATTGCGGGAATTTGTCCGACGGACCAATACATACGCCTTTTATTATAGCAAAAATTTCTGTGATGACAACCATAAATTTTTTTGCAGGAGCCAAAATTGTAACCATTTTGAGATGATTTTTATGCGGACTGCTGGTATCATAAGTGAGTATAATCCATTCCATCGCGGCCACGCCTGGCAGATCGGCGAGCTGCGCCGCCGTCTCGGCGCGGAGACCGCCGTCGTCTGCGCCATGAGCGGCAGCTTCGTCCAGCGGGGCGATTTTGCCGTCATGCGGACGCACGCACGCGCGGAGGCCGCCGTGCGCGGCGGCGCCGACCTCGTGCTCGAGCTGCCGCTGCCGTGGGCGATCGCGTCTGCCGAGGGCTTCGCCGCGGGCGGCGTGGGCGTGCTGGCGGCGACCGGCGCGGTGGACACGCTGGTCTTCGGCAGTGAGTGCGGCGACACGGAAACGCTGAAAGCCGTGGCGGCGGCGCTCGAATCGGAGTCCTTTGCCGCGTATCTGCGTCAGGGCTTACAGGAGGGCGTCTCCTTCGCCGCAGCGCGCGAAGCCGCCGCACGCAAGCTGCTCGGTGAAAAGGCTGCCGTCCTCGCGCAGCCGAACGACATTCTGGGCGTGGAATACTGCAAGGCCATCGCGCGGCAGGCCGCCGCGCTGATGCCGCTGGCGCTGCCGCGAAGGGGCGTCGGGCACGACGGCGGCGCGGCAGAGGGCTTCGCCTCGGCGAGCCGCATCCGCGAGCTGCTCATAAACGGCGCGTGCGCCGACGAATTTCTCACGCCGGAGAGCGCGGCGATCTGCGCGCGCGAATGCGCGGCAGGCCGCGCGCCGGTGACGATGGCAAACGCCGAGCGTGCGATCCTCGCCCGTCTGCGCGCGATGCGCGAGGAGGACTTCACCCCCTTCGACGGCGGCGGCGAGGGCCTGTACCACCGCTTCTACGACGCCGTGCAGCGCGAGACGACGATCGACGGCATCCTCGCCGCGGCGAAGTCCAAGCGCTACGCTTATGCGCGGCTGCGGCGGCTGCTGCTCTCGGCTTACCTCGGTCTGACGGCGGAGCTGCCCGCGCGTATCCCTTATCTGCGTGTGCTCGCGTGTAACGAGCGCGGGCGCGAGGTGCTCAAAACGATGAAAACGACCGCCGCCGCGCCGATCCTCACAAAAAGCGCACAGGTTCGGCGGCTGGACGCGGCCGCGCAGCGGCTCTTTGCTCTGACCGCCTGCGCCGAGGAGCAATACGTCCTCGCCTATCCCGACCTCGCCGCGGCGAGGCCCGGCAGCGCATGGACGACCGACCCGGTCATTCTGTGACCTCCCCCCTCTTTCAGAAAGGAGACACCGCATGAAAAAACTGCTTTCCACCCTGCTCGCGCTCTCGCTGGCGCTGTCACTCGGCGCCTGCGCCGTCAAGGTCGATCCGAGCGAGCCCGACGAACCGGCAAAGGACGAGCTGCGCATCGTCTTTACCGAGGAACACCTGACAAAGGAAGCCGAGTACAAGGCCGACGACGGCACGGTGCTGCTCATTGAAAAATACGATCTGCCGCAGCTTGAGGTCCGCACGTCTGCCGACGAGGTCTATACGCCGCCGGTCAGCAACACGGCGGTCGACGTCCCGCAGGAATACGCCGCGGCGCTTGCCTTCAACGCCGAGATGCAGCGCGCCGCGGACGCGCTGGACGCCTCCGCGCAGGAGGCGCTGGCAATGGCGCGGGAGCATTACGCCGGCCTCGACGAAGAGCAGCGCGCCTACTGGACGAACTACGCCGAGGAGCTGATCGTGGACGACATCTGCCAGTTCAGCGGTCTTGTGAGCGTCTGGGGCGGGGGTTACTCCAACTACGGCGGCGCACACGGCTGGGAGAGCATCCGCGCCTGGAGCTTTGACCTGACGACCGGCGAATTTCTGACGCTCGACGGTCTGGACGCGCAGCCCTCGACCGACAGCGCCCTCGGCGAATCGCTGACGCACACCCTGGCGATGGCGGTTCTGGAGCAAATCGACGCGCAGGGGCTGAGCGAGTATTACTTCGAGGACTACGCCTCCTACATCTTCGACCTCGCTGCCAACGCGAGCTTCTACTTCAACGACAAGGGCATGACCATCGTCTTCGACCCCGCCGTCATCGCGCCCTATGCCGCCTCGGCGCAGAAATTCGAGATCCCCTACAGCCGCTTCTACAACGCGCTCGACAGCCACACACAGTCTCTGCTCAATGTGCCGCAGGACGAGATCATCATTGCGGACTATTACACCACCAAAACGCTCTGGTCGTGGTTCAACATGACCACCCCGCCCGTGGACAGCGGCGCGCCCGGCATCACGGTGGACGGTCTTCCCCTCGCCCGCGTCACGCTGGGCGACGTGAACACGCTCGACGAGCTGCGCGCGCTGCTGTGCGAGCACGTCAGCGCGGAGCTTGCCGACGAATGGCTCGCCACAGGCCGCTTTGTGGAGTCCGACGGCGCGCTCTACGCGGCGTGGGCCGACCGCGGCAGCGACATCACCATCGACACCGAGAGCTATCTGGTCGCGTGGAACGGCGATGCCGGCGAGATCATGCAGACCATCACCCGTCGGGAATGGAATGACGAAACCGGCGATTTTGTGCCTGTTCCCGGAAGCGAGACTTATTACGGCTACCCCTTTACCACGATGAACCGCCACGCGGTATTTTCCGCGTTCCCCTGCCCCTACTGAAAAAGCGCATAAAAAAAAGCGGAGACTGTTCGACAGTCTCCGCTTTTTTCTATGCGTTTCAATCGACGTGCTCGCTCGCCCGCATGGCGAGGATGGTGCGCTCGATGAGGGTATCGAGATCCCAGCCGAGCATCTCCGCGCCGCGCTCGATGACCTCGCGCGAGCAGCCCGCGGCGAACTTTTTGTCCTTGTACTTCTTCTTGACGGACTTGACCTCAAGGTCGTCCACGCTCTTGCTCGGGCGCATGAGGGCGACCGCGCCGATGAGGCCGGTCAGCTCGTCGGTGGCGAAGAGGACCTTCTCCATCTCGTGCTGCGGCTCGGGCAGGCCGTCGAAATGCAGGCCGTAGCCGTGGCTGGCGGTCGCGCGGATCAGGCGCTCATCCAGTCCCTTTTCCCGCATGATCTCCTGCGATTTGATGCAGTGTTCGTCGGGATACATCTCAAAGTCAAGGTCGTGCAGGAGACCTACGGTCTCCCAGAAGTCGGTCTCGTCGCCGTAGCCCAGTTCATTTGCGTACCAGCGCATCACGTCGCCGACGATCTGGCCGTGCTTGAGATGAAATTCACCCTTGTTGTACTCGTTGAGCAGCTCCCATGCCTGTTCTCTGGTCAATGCCATAACAATGCCTCCTTAGGGATTCTCGTCCGTGAAGTGGACGTGGTTGAAGATGTGGTCGGAGCAGAAGCAGTGGTAGCCCGCGCACTTCGAGCAGTAGCGGAACTGCAGCTCCGGATTCGTGACGTCGGTGCGGCCACAGACCGCGCACTTGTGGCGGTAGCCCTGGCTCTGCTGCTCGCGCTGCGTCTGGCGGACGGCGTTGTGGAAGTGCGCCGCCTGCTTGGTCCGCGTCTGCTCCCGCTTGGCAAAGCGCCTGATCTCCGGCGCGAAGAACACAAAGAAGTTCAGCAGCGCCACGAGCGGCAGCACCACGCCGATCCAATAGCGGGAGGCGGCGCAGAAGAAGATGATGTACGCGAAATAGCACGCGTCCAGAATGGCCATCCACTTGATCTTGACCGGAATGAAGAAGAACAGCAGCACCTGCGCGTCGGGATAGAGCGTGGCGAAGGCGAAGAACATGGCAAGGTTCACATACTCCGCGCCCGCCACCTGCCAGTCGTATCCGGTGATCAGGCTCGTGATGGTCGCGCCGAGCGCCGTGAGGAGCACGCCGCTGAGGTAGTAGATGGTGAACTTCGCCGTACCCCACTCGCGCTCGAGCGTCGAGCCGATCCAGTAATAGAAATAGCAGCTCACCAGCAGCCAGAAGGGGCTGGTGGTCATCGGCAGAAAGCTGAAGGACAGCAGCCGCCAGAGCTGCCCCTGCTTGAGGCCTGCCCAGCTGAAGCTGAGAATGGAGTAAAAGGAGCCTCCGTCAAACGTGGAGAACAGGGAGAGCAGATAGAAGGCGATGTTGCCGATGACGATGTAGAGCATCAGGTTCGGAATACCGAAATTCGGATGCAGCACACAGAAGCGGTCGATGCGGCGGCGCAGAGAATTCAAGGTCGATCCCTCCGATCGTGAAAATAGCTTATCCTGCATTGTACCCTATGCGGCGGAAAAAGTCATTACCAAATTATAAATTCCGCGAAAATTCCCGCCGCGCGGCGGGAATTTTTCGGCTCAGTAGTGATATTTTCTCCGCTTCGCGGCAAGGAGCGAAACGGTGACGAGCAGCGTGAGCGATTCCGCGGCGGTGACGGCGAGCCAGATGCCGTTGATGTCCAGCCACCTCGGCAGCAGCAAGATCGCCGCGACCTGAAACACCAGCGTCCGCAGGAACGAAATGAGCGCGCTGTCCGTGCCGTCGTTCAACCCGGTGAAGAACGCCGACCCGAAAATGTTGAAGCCGAAGACGAGGAACGAGACGGAGTAGATGCGCAGGGCGTTGACCGTCATATCGTGCAGCGCCGCGTCGTAGCCCACAAAGAGGTCGGCGATGGGACCGGCAAGGGTCACGGAAGCGCCGGTCATGACGAGGCTCACGAGCACGGTGATGATCAGGCTCTTGCGCAGGAGGCTTTTGAGCTCCGCATGGTTTTGTGCGCCGTAGTGGTAGCCGACGACCGGCGTGACGGCGATGGAATAGCCGAAGAAAAATGCCTTGAAGATGAAGTCGACGTACATCAGAACGCCGTAGGCGCTCACGCCGTCCTCCTGCGCGATGGCCATGAGCTGCACGTTGTAGAGGATGCCGACGAGCGAGCCGGAGAGATTGCTCACCATCTCGCTCGAGCCGTTACAGCAGGCCCGCCAAAGCGCGCGCAGGTCAAAGCACGGCCGTCCGAGCCGCAGCGGCGTGTCGTTCTCGCGCAGGAAGTAGGCGAGCGGAATGGCCGCGCCGACCGCCTGCGAAAGGGCGGTGGCGAGCGCCGCGCCCGCAAGTCCGAACGGAAGGACATAGACGAGCAGGAAGTCGAGCACCACGTTCGTCAAGCCCGCGAACACCGTCACCTTCAGCCCGAAGCCCGGTTTTTCCGCCGTGGCAAGGAAGCTCTGAAAGCTGTTTTGCAGCATGAAGAGCGGCAGCGAGACGAGCAGGATGCGCCCATAGAGCACGCAGTCGTCGATGGTCAGCTCCGTCGCGCCGACGGCATAGGAGATCGGCCGGATGAACACGAAGAAGACCGCGGCGAGCGCCGCGCCGCCGACCGCCAGGATCGCGACGAGCATCGAGAAGATGCCGTTCGCCTCCTTCGTCTTCCCCTCGCCGAGGGTCTTGGCGATGAGGGCGCTGCCGCCGGTGCCGACCATGAAGCCGAAGGCGGAGAGCGCCATGAGCACGGGGAAGATGAGGTTGAGCGCGGCGAAGGCGTTCTTGCCCACGCAGTTGGAGACAAAGAAGCCGTCCACGATGCTGTAGACCGAGGTGATGATCATCATGACGATGCTGGGCATCGTGAAGCGCAGGAGCTTTTGGTAGGTAAAATGATCGGAAAGCGTGATCCGCAAGGCGTTCTGCCTCCTTTCTGTCCGGCTTTTGCGGCAGTTAACTGAAGAAATCTCCGTTGAACTCCCGCAGGAGAAGACTCTGATAGTCGCGGACACACAGCACCACGTCTGGCTGATAGGCCGCGATGTAGTCGCTCAGGCTCTGCACCGTGTAGTGGCGCAGGTCGACCGAGCGCAGCTCGTTGAAGCTGTAGTAGGCAAGGCACTCCACCGGATTGGTAAAGCTGTCGCCGAAGATCAGGGCGTTGGGAAGCTCGGGGCGGTCGGTTCGGATGACCGTCTCAGCGATGTCGCCGCCCATGTAGAGGCCGTAGGTCAGCGGCTCGGCGTCGCTGCCCGGAAGCGCGTAGACCGTGGCCTCCGCCGCCGCGCCGTTATCGAAGCGGGTGAAGGGGATGTTCTCGGCGAACGAGGCCGTGAGGAGCTTTTCATCGTTGCCGCGCAGGCCGAGCAGCTTGCGCGTGCGCGAGCCCATGTAGGGATTGGGCAGCGCGGAGAAGGTCACGTCCGTCCCCTCCTCGGGAACGCGGAGCGCGCAGCCGTCCGCCGCGAGCCGTTCCGCCGCCGCACGGTAGGTCACATACGCGCCGCGCAGGCCGTAGTGGTTGTCCACCTTTGAGCTGAACTCCGGCAGATGGCCCTCGGCATCAAAGATCTCGCCCATGTCCACATAGGCGATGCCCCGCGTCTCCATGGCCTCGCGGAGCGCCGCGCGCTCGGCGGCGGTGTAGGCGGCGCGGTTTTCGAGGTAGGCGGGGTACTCGTCCTCGTAGTAGGCGTACTGGCAGGGCACGGCGAGATAGCAGTAGTATCCCCCGTAAGCCTCGATCTGATCGCGCAGCGCGGCGTTGTCCGCCGCCACGGCGTCGGCCTCGCGCACGATATCCTCGGCGGTGTCGGGCATGGTGTAGAGCTCCTCGAGCAGCGCGTCGGGCGTGACGACGACCTCGTTCACCACGGGGCGGTGGAAAAGGTTCAGGTCGCACCAGGTCACCGCGCGGAGCGCGGCGGTGCGCCAGGCGGCATAGTCGCAGAACATGGTCTCCAGCTCGCCGAAGACCTTACCGTTTGCGATGCTCTCGACGCTGATCTCGGGGAAGGCGGAGAGGTTGCGGTTTTCGTAGTAGGAGTAGCGCTCCTTCGGCAGCAGGATGGTCGCGGCCATCAGGACCAGGAGCGTGCCGGAAAAGAGCAGGGCCATCACCCACTCGCTGAATTTTTTCATGTCGGCGCCTCCTCTCAGAACCGGAAGTAGATGAAGGGATTGAACGATCCCGTAACGAGCTTGCAGTACGAGCACGCCAGCAGCGCCATCGCCGCGAGCTTCGGCCCCCACGTCAGCACGGCGCGGGCGGGCGCGGCGTCCCGCTTTTGAAGCGCCGTCTCCAGCCATTGCTTCACCGGCAGCGCGGCGATGCAGCAGCACAGCAGCTCCGGCCAGAACTCCAGCGCGTAATAGACGGCGCGGCTGCCGCACCACACGCCGCTGCTGCCGAACATGGCGGCGAAGTAAGCCGCAGCAGCCGTGAGCGTCTCGGCGCGGAAGAGCACCCAGCTGAATACGACCAGCACCATCGCGTAGGCGTGGCGCACGAGCGACGGCAGACGCTCCAGAGCCTTGCCCCATAGGAGCTTTTCCCCCACGAGCAGCACAAAGAACCAAAGTCCCCAGGCGATGAAATTCCAGCTCGCGCCGTGCCACATTCCGGTCAGGAACCAGACGACGAAGAGGTTCCACACATTGCGCGCCCTCGAGCAGCGGTTGCCGCCGAGCGGGATATACACATAGTCGCGGAACCAGGTGGAAAGTGAAATATGCCAGCGCCGCCAGAACTCCATGACGCTCCGCGCGACATAGGGGTAATTGAAATTCTCCAAAAAGTGGAAGCCGAACATTCGCCCGAGGCCGATGGCCATATCGGAATAGGCAGAAAAATCGAAGTAGATCTGGAAGGTGTACGCCACCGCGCCCAGCCACGCGAAGAGCACCGAGGGCATAACGGCGGCAAAGGCCGCATCCGCGATCCGCGCCACGGCGTTCGCCAGCAGCATCTTCTTGCCGAGGCCGAAGAGGAAGCGCACCGCGCCGGCGGAGAATTCGGAGACGGACTCATGCCGCTCGTCGATCTCCTCCGCGACGGTGGTGTAGCGCACGATGGGACCGGCGACGAGCTGCGGAAAGAAGGCGATGTAGAGCGCGAGCTTGAGCGGATCGCGCTGCACCGCAGCGTCGCCGCGGTACACGTCGATGACGTAGCTCAGGCCCTGAAAGGTGAAGAAGGAGATGCCGATGGGCAGCGTTACCTGCGGCACCGGAACGACCGGCAGCAGAGCGTGGAGCATCTCACCGAAGAAGCCCGCGTACTTGAACCAGCCCAGCAGCGCAAGCCCCAGCACCACGGCAAGCGTCATGCCGAGCCGCCGCGTCCCCGCGCGGTGCGCCGGCCCCGCCAGCAGCCCGCCGACGTAGTTGATGACAATGGAGAGCAGCATGAGCAACAGAAATTTCGGCCCGCCGCAGGCATAAAACGCCAGCGAAAAGGCCAGCAGGATAAGGTTCCTCAGATAGCGGCAGCGCCGCGGCACAAGGAAATACAGGACAAGCAGGCACGGCAGGAAAAAGATCAGAAAGCTGGCGCTGCTGAATACCATGACACTCTCTCCCCTCTTGAAAATGAGCAAAAAAAATCCGGTCCCTTTTTTGACCGGACGCATCCGACATCTTCTCGACCGCTGCGGCTGCGGCCGCAGGTCCTCCGATGACTCTCGCATTTCTTGCTGTGGCTATTGTAGCATAAGAAAGGGCAAAGTCAAGCATTTGCACAAATTCTTGAAATATCTGTTGACATCACATGGGAATCCGGGTAGAATAATTTCAGCAAATACCAGACAAGTTCATACTTCATCAAGAGTGGTGGAGGGAACGGCCCGATGATACCACGGCAACCTGCAGCGCAAGGTGCCAAATCCGTCGAACGAATCGAAAGATGAGGGAAAGCAAAAAGTTTTCGCACTCGACCGATTCGGCCGAGCGCTTTTTTTGTGCTCCCGCGAGAAAAGAAAGGAAAGAAGAATCATGGCAAAGCGTTTATTCACCTCCGAGTCCGTCACCGAAGGGCATCCCGACAAGATCTGCGACCAGATCTCCGACGCGGTGCTCGATGCCATTCTGGAAAAGGACCCCAACGGCCGAGTCGCCTGCGAGACGACTGTCTCCACCGGCCTTGTCCACATCATGGGCGAGATCACGACGGGCTGCTACGTCGATATCCCCAAGATCGCGCGTGAGGTCATCCGCTCGATCGGCTACGACCGCGCGAAATACGGCTTCGACTGCGACACCTGCGGCATCATCACCAACATCGACGAGCAGAGCGGCGACATCGCCATGGGCGTCGATAACTCCTATGAGAACAAGGAAAGCGGCGCGAGCGACCTCGACAACGGCGCGGGTGACCAGGGCATGATGTTCGGCTACGCCTGCGACGAAACGCCGGAGCTGATGCCGCTGGCCATCTCACTCTCGCACAAGATGGCCAAGCGCCTGACCGAGGTTCGCAAGCAGGGTCTTGTGGACTATCTGCGTCCCGACGGCAAGACGCAGGTCACAGTCGAGTACGACGAGGCCGGCAAGCCCAAGCGCATCGACACCGTGGTCGTCTCCACGCAGCACGCGCCTGAGGCGGAGCTGGAGACCATCCGCCGCGATATGATCGAGCTGGTCATCAAGCCCACCATCCCCGCGGGCCTGCTCGACAGCGAAACGAAAATTTATGTCAACCCGACTGGCCGCTTCGTCATCGGCGGCCCGCAGGGCGACAGCGGTCTGACGGGCCGCAAGATCATCGTCGATACCTACGGCGGCAGCGCCCCGCACGGCGGCGGCTGCTTCTCCGGCAAGGACCCGACGAAGGTGGACCGTTCCGCCGCCTACGCCGCGCGCTGGATCGCCAAGAACATCGTGGCTGCCGGTCTTGCGTCGAAGTGCCAGGTGCAGCTCGCCTACGCCATCGGCGTGGCGCATCCCGTGAGCGTGCTCGTCGAGACCTTCGGCACCGGCACGGTCGCCGATACGAAGCTCGAGGAGGCCGTCGAGAAGGTCTTTGACCTGCGCCCGACCGCTATCATCCGCGACCTTGACCTGCGCCGCCCGATCTACCGTCAGCTCGCCGCCTACGGTCACATGGGCCGCGAGGAGCTGGGCGTCGCGTGGGAAAAGTGCGACCGCGTGGAGGCGCTCCGCGCCGCGCTGTAAGTCTCGCGCACAAGGAAATACCGTTTCCCGAAGGGTCCCGCCGCGTACACGGCGGGACCCTCAGACTGTCAATAAAGTGGTAAATTCTCCGCGACGGAAAGGAAGAGTGTGCGCGGGAAACCCAAGAAGGGTGTCCTGCGCCATTGAAATCCTAAGTTTTCAGAACTTTTATAAAGTTCTGAAAACTTGCTCAGCGGGGAGAAAAGACTTTTTCGACACGCTGAGGGTCCCGCCGCGTACACGGCGGGACCCTTTTGCGTCCTCGCGCATAGACTGAAACGCAGGCGTATCGTCTGCGCTTCGGCGGCGTGCCGCCGAAAAATCAAGGAGGGTGATCGCTATCAATCGTTATCAGGGTAATTGCGGCAGCAGCTGCGGCTGCGACCAGCAGTGCTGCCCGCGTCCTTGCCCGCCTCCGTGTCCGCCGCCCCCGTATCCGCCCTACGGCGTGATCGGGCCGACCGGTCCGCAGGGCGTGCAGGGCATTCAGGGCGTTCCCGGTCCCATCGGTCCCACGGGGCCGCAGGGCGTGCAGGGTCTGCAAGGCCCGCAAGGTCCTGCCGGTCCGGCGGGCGCGCAGGGAGCACAGGGTCCCACGGGTCCTGCCGGCCCGCAGGGTCCGCAGGGCGCACAGGGGGCGCAGGGTCCCGCCGGCGCGACCGGCGCGGTCGGTGCTGCTGGCCCCGCCGGTGCTGTCGGTCCTGCCGGTCCCATCGGACCCACCGGGCCTACCGGCCCGCAGGGGCCTGTCGGTGCTGACGGTCCGCAGGGGCCTGTCGGCCCCACCGGCCCTGCGGCGACGATCAGTCCCGCGGCGGCGGTCGCAGACACCACCGATCCCGGCAACACGGCGGCTCAGCTCAACGCGCTGCTCGCCAGTCTGCGCGCGGCGGGTCTGCTCGCCACCTGAGAGAAGCAAAGCAACGCGGCGCGGAAATTCCGCGCCGCCTACATAGCATGGGAGGGATATTCGCTTTGAAGGTATGCGTTTACGCCATCTGCAAAAATGAGTCGCAGTTCGTTGACCGCTTCATGGACTCGATGTCCGAGGCCGACTATGTCTGCGTACTCGACACCGGTTCAAGCGACGACACCGTAAAAAAGCTCCGCGCAAGTGGAGCCATCGTGGGCGAGACGGTCGTCTCGCCGTGGCGCTTCGACACGGCGCGGAACGAGTCGCTGGGGCTCATTCCCGCCGACGCGGACATCTGCTGCGCCATCGATCTCGACGAGCAGTTCCACCCCGGCTGGCGCGCCGCGCTGGAGCGCGCATGGCAGCCGGACACCACCCGCGCCCGCTACCGCTACACCTGGAGCTTCCGGCCCGATGGCAGCGAGGGCATGGTGTTCTGGGCGGATAAAATTCACAAAAACGGCTGCTACCGCTGGGCAAGTCCGGTGCATGAGACGCTCTCCTACACCGGTGAGGGCGCGGAGCGCTTCGTGGACGCGGCCGGCGTGCAACTCGACCATCACCCCGACGAAACGAAGTCCCGCGGGCAATACCTGCCGCTGCTGGAGCTGGCCGTGCGGGAGGACCCGCAGAACGACCGAAACTGCCATTACCTCGGGCGGGAGTATATGTTCCACGGCGAGTGGCAGAAGGCCATTGAAACGCTCGCGCGGCACCTGACGCTGCCCTCCGCCGTCTGGGCGGACGAACGCTGCGCGTCGATGCGCTACATCGCCCGCTGCCTGCGCGCGCTTGAACAGGACGATTCGGCGGAGCGCTGGCTGCACCGCGCCGTCGCGGAGGCTCCGCACCTGCGCGAGCCGTACATGGACTACGCGCAGCTCCTCTACACGCAGGAGCGCTGGTACGGGCTGGTCGATGTGCTGTGCGCCGCGCTTGCCATCACGGAGCGCCCGCGCACCTACATCTGCGAGGCGGACGCCTGGGGAAGTCTGCCCTACGACCTGCTCTCGCTCGCCTACGCTCACCTCGGCGACGCGGAAAGCGCCGCTGCCGCCTGCCGCGAGGCCGTCGCGCTTGCGCCGAATGAGGAGCGGCTGCGGAAGAATCTTGCCCTCTTTGAGCAAATGCGCGAGCGGTGACGCTCGCGCATTGCTTCGTTCTGTCTATTCCGTCTTTTTGTCCGCCGCAGACCCGCTGTTCGGGTACTGCTTGGCGGAATAGGGATTTTTGTTCTCCCGCGGCTCGTCGCGGCGGCTGCCGCAGTCGCTCGCCCAGCCGATGACGAGCATCCACAGCAGGATGCCGCCGATCCACAGCGCGAGCGCGAGCCCCGCCCACCAGAGCGGCCAGCCGCGCCACCGGTGCAGCGCAAGCAGGAGAGCCGCGGGGATTGCCCCCTCCCAATTCAGCAGCACATTGAGCAGCAGGCAGAGGAAAAAGCCGCCGCTGCGGCGGGTCCTACGCATGGCTCACACTCCCTTCACGCGGATGCGGCAGGCTTCGCTTTACAGATCCTCGCCGCAGTTAGGACAGCAGCTCGGCATAATGCCGCAGACATTGTAAAGCCCGTACCCGCAGTGCGGGCAGCGGTAAAAAGCAAACATTTGAATAAGCGACACAGCGAGCACAGCTCCCGCTATCTTCGTGCTGAAAAAGCTGACCGCAATGGCCAGCACAAAGCCGACGATCAGTGCCTCAAGGCTTCGCTTGTGCTTCATGACCGCTTCCTCCTTTCTTTCTCTCCTCACGTATTGTGAGAACATTTTGATTTTACCACATCCGTCCGCTCCTTGCAAGCGCGGGCTTGCTTTTTCCCGCGCGGTATGATACATTATATCCACTTTTGAAATTTGGGAGCATCACGATGGAGCTTTGCGATTATTACCTCAAGTATATGAACGCGCTGTGCGAGGGTACGCTTGCCGCGCCCGAGGGCATTGCCCTCAGCGGCGAAACGCCCGAGGAGCGCGCGATGAGCCTGCAGGCCGCGCTGAAAAACGTCAGCGTGCCGGACTTCGTGCGCCGCTGCGCCGATGCTGCGGGCGACTCGCTGCCGGACGGCCTGCTCGACGGCTTCAACGAGGAGGACTTCGCCCGCGCGCTCTTCGCGCGCATGGCGCTCGGCGGCGCAGCGCAGACGGAAGCACCACCCGTCGAAAAAGCGGACGAGCCGGCCCCCGATCCCGACGCGGGCAAGCACGCCTTCGAGGTGTTCTGCGACTGCCTGATGCTCGACGAAAACCTCATCGCCTACCTCATCGACGTGCTCAAGGCGAACGACCGCGCGGGCTTCTACAAGCTCTCGCAGGTCACGACACATCTCGACCTCGACCCCGATGAATTTCTCTACTGGCTCGCCCACCGCGAGGACTACGCCGAGACGGACGAGGAGCGCGCCTGCGCCGTCATTCTGGACACCTGCCTCGACCGTCTGCGCGCGGAGGGGCAGATGGACGTCGCGGCGGCGCTGCTCTCCGGCGACCGCATGACCTTCGACGCCCTGCGCTGCGAGGCACCCGAGCTGCGCCAGCTCCCCGTCGCGACCTATGTGTGGTTCGAGAAAAACTACCTCGACCGCGACTACCCGCTGCGCTTCGTCCTCAGGTGCAACGGCGTGGAATTTCCCGAAACACTGAAAAAGGAGCCTTGATATGACAGCCGCTGATATTTACCAAGCCCTCGGCGTGAGCGGGGAGGTCCTCGCCTACGGCGAAAAAATACTCGAAACGCTCCGCCCCCGCTTCGCGGAGATCGACGCGCGCGCGGAGATCAATCAGGCGAAGGTGCTCGCCGCGATGCAGAAGAACCGCGTCAACGCCACGCACTTCGCCGCCTCGACCGGCTACGGCTACGACGACGAGGGCCGCGACAATTTAGAGCGCGTCTACGCCGACGCCTTCCACACCGAGGCCGCGCTGGTTCGCCCGCAGATCACCTGCGGCACCCACGCGCTCGCCGTCGCGCTGAGCGCGAACCTGCTGCCCGGCGACGAGCTGCTCGCCATCTCCGGCAAGCCCTACGATACGCTCGAGGAGGTCATCGGCATCCGCCCCTCGCCCTGCTCGCTCGCCGAATACGGCGTAAGCTACCGGCAGGTCGATCTGCTCGACGACGGCAGCTTTGATCTTCCCGCCATCCGCGCCGCCATCTCGGCGAAAACGAAGCTCATCCACATCCAGCGCTCCAAGGGCTACCAGCCGCGTCCGACGCTCTCGGTCGCGCAGATCGGCGAGGCCATCGCCGTCTGCCGCGCGGTCAAGCCCGATGTGACGATCATGGTCGATAACTGCTACGGCGAGTTCGTCGAGACGGTCGAGCCGAGCGACGTCGGCGCGGACATGATCGTCGGCAGCCTCATCAAGAACCCCGGCGGCGGCCTCGCGCCCATCGGCGGCTACATCGCCGGCACGCAGAGGTGCGTGGACCGCTGCGCCTACCGTCTCTCCGCGCCCGGGCTCGGGCAGGAGGTCGGCGCGAACCTCGGGCTGATGCCCTCGCTCTATCAGGGCTTCTTCCTCGCGCCGAACGTCGTCTCCGGCGCGGTCAAGGGCGCGGTGTTCACCGCCGCCGTGTACGAGTCCCTCGGCTTCCGCGTCGTTCCCGCCGCAAGCGAGGAGCGGCACGACATCATCCAATGCGTCGAGCTGAAAAGCCCCGAGGGGATGCTCGCCTTCTGCAAGGGCATCCAGTCCGCCGCACCGGTGGACAGCTATGTGGACCCCGTCCCCGGCGATATGCCCGGCTACGATTCGCAGGTCATCATGGCGGCGGGTGCGTTCGTGCAGGGCAGCTCCATCGAGCTGTCCGCCGACGGCCCCATCCGTCCGCCCTTCGCGGTTTACTACCAGGGCGGCCTGACCTGGTATCACGCCAAGCTCGGCGTGCTGCTCTCGCTTCAGAAAATGCTTGACGCAGGGCTGGTCACACTGCCCTGACTCTATATTGTCAGGAGGGTCTTGCTATGCTGATCCGAAGGACTCCCCTTACCAACCGTCATTTCCGGCGCAGACCCCCGCCGGAGACTGTCCGTTTTTTGATCTCAAAATACTGACAGATATAAAGGAGTTTGACAATTCTATATGTGGTTCTGGCTTTCTCTCATCGCGCTGCTCTGCTGGAGCGGCAGCGACCTCTTTTCCAAAATCGGCTGCCGCGACGAGGACGACCGTCTCAGCCATCTCAAGATGGTCATGGCAGTCGGCGTCGTCATGGGTCTGCACGCGGCGTTTGAGATCTTCGTCGGCGGGACGGAGATCAGCTTTTCTATCATCCTCACCTACCTGCCCGTGTCGCTGCTCTACATCGGCTCGATGACGCTCGGCTATCTGGGGCTGCGGTACATTGAGCTGTCCGTCTCGTCGCCCATCTGCAATTCCTCCGGCGCGCTCGTCGCCGTGATGACGCTTGTGTTCCTCGGCGGCGAGGATTATTCCCCGCTTGCCATCTTCGCCGTGCTGCTCGTGTGCGTAGGCGCCATCGGCCTCGGCGTGGTGGATGCGACCGAGGACCCCGAGCTGCGCGCGGCGCGTCAGGCCGAGGGCAACCGCAAGTACGCCAAGAGCTTTCTTGCTCTCGCGCTGCCGGTGGCCTACTGCCTGCTCGACGCGGCGGGCACCTTCGCGGACAACCGCGTGCTCGAAACGCTCGACGAGGGCAGCGCGAACGTCGCCTATGAGCTGACCTTCCTTTTCGCCGCCGTGGTGTGCTTCGTCTACGTCGTGCTGATCCGCAGGGACCGCCTTATTCCCAAAAGGGAGGCGCCGAAGTACCTCGGCGCGTTCTGCGAGACCGCCGGTCAGTTCGCCTACATCTACGCCATCGCGGACACCGAGCACCTTGCCATGTCCGCGCCCATCATCAGCTCCTACTGCGCGGCGAGCGTGCTGTGGAGCCGTCTGTTCCTCAAGGAAAAGCTCTCGTGGAAGCACTACGCGATGATCGCTCTCGTGGTCGTCGGCATCGCCATTATGGGCGTGTTCGACTTATAAAGAAAACAGAAAAGGACGGCTTTTGAGCCGTCCTTTTTTTATTCCTCGATGGGCACGTCGATGATGTTCACACCGCGGCGCAGGGCGTATTCGATGGTGTAGCGCGTGCCGCCGGGCAGACCGTCGTGCACAGCGATGAGCAGGTCGGAATGGTCGACCATGTAGCGGTTGCGCCGCTGCATACACTCGCGCGTATAGCGTTCCTGCACCATCGTCTCATAGTCGCACTGCTCCAGAATACGGCGGTAGCGCTCGCGCTGTGCTTCGCTCCAGCCGTCCGCCTGCGTCGGGCAGGGGATCGCCGCCTCGAGCGTCACCTCGCTGTGGCGCTCGCGCAGCGCCAGCACCGCCTCGGCGCAGTAGAGGTCGCAGCCCTCCGCCATACCGCAGATAAAGTGCGTGTAGCCGTCCTCTACGGCGCGTGCGATCACCTCACGCAGCCGCGCCTTGAGCCGCAGGCAGCGTTCGTCTCCCTCGTCCGTCCCCCACGGCAGCTTCGCCGGGCGGTGGCCCGTGAAGCAGCAGCTCACCGGTTTTCCGCGCACACGCATTCCTCCCCTCGTCGTTTATCCTTTATTATAGAACATTCGTTTTTATTTGTAAAGTGTTGTTTTTCCTCTTGCATTTTTTCCAACGCTGTGCTATGCTTTAGTCAAACTTGAAATACAGGTCTTCGAGGCGTGGTGAAATTCCACACCGGCGGTATAGTCCGCAAGCGGCAATTTTGCCGCACGATCCGGTGCGATTCCGGAACCGACGGTCACAGTCCGGATGAGAGAAGATGTGCTGCGCGCTGTTACCACGCAATTCCCTCGCTCTTTTTGCGTCATGCACCTTGGAAGACTCGTTCTTTCAAGGAAAATGAACAAAAGGAGTGTTTTTTCATGTCCGAACCCAACGTCAACGCCATCCCCTCCGCCCGCGCCGCGGGCCGCAGCCGCACGCATAAGGTAACGGTCACCGCCATGCTCTCGGCCGTCGCCTTTGTGCTCATGTTCATCGAATTTCCCATCCCCGCGCTCATCCCCGCCTTCGTCAAGCTCGACATCTCCGACCTTCCCGAGCTGCTCGCCGCGTTTTCGCTCGGCCCCGTCTACGGCGTGGTGGTGGCCTTTCTGAAGAACCTGCTCTTCGCCGTGCTGCACGGCACCTCGTCCGCCTACGTCGGCGAGCTGTTCAACTTCCTCATGGGGTCGGTGTTCGCCTTCTCCGCCGGCTTTGTCTATCAGCGCAACAAGTCCCGCCGGGGCGCGCTGCTCGGCGCGGTCATCGGCACGCTGCTCATGGCGGTGCTCTCCGTTCCGCTGAACTACTTCGTGGTCTACCCCGCCTACGTCGTGTGCTATCACCTGCCGCTCGAGACCATCATCGGGATGTACCAGGCCATCCGTCCCTCGGTCGACGGTCTGCTCGAATGTCTGCTCGTGTTCAATATGCCCTTCACATTTTTCAAGGGCCTGCTCGACGTGGCGCTGTGCTTTTTGATCTACAAGCCGCTCTCCCCCCTGCTGCACAAGTAAAAAGGCTCTCTCGGGCGGTCTGCCAAGGCAGGCCGCCCTTTTTATGCAAACAGCCGAAAATTTGTAAAAATTTTGTGCAAAACGTTGGGTATCTGCCATATTGACGATTTGCTCCCGCAAGACTATAATTCACTCATTCAATCCAATAAAGCGAAATGCAACGATCGAGACAAGTACCATGCGCCATTCGGTCACAGCGAGTCGGGGACAGTGGGAGCCCGATACACAGAGGCCATGCGAATAACACTCGGGAGCAGCGATCTGAACGGCTTCGGCCCGGTAGGAAAGACGCGGCGTGCGGCGTTAAGGCACAGGGGTTTGTTGGAACCCCGCAAAGGGGCCGGTCCTTGGATCGGCAAATTAGGTGGCACCACGGATACGCAGCGATTCGTCCTAAAATTTACAGGACGTCGCTGCTTTATTTTATCTGGAGGTGCTTTTTATGTGCGCTATCATCGGTTTTGATTCCCCCACCCTGACGGAGCAGGAGATCCGTCCTTACTTTGACCGCACCGTTTCCCGCGGTCCCGACATGAGCCGGATGGAAAAGGCCGGCCGCGGTATGCTCGGCTTCCACCGCCTCGCCATCATGGGCCTGCACGAGGAAGGGATGCAGCCCTTCCACCTCGGCGGCGACATGGCGGTTTGCAACGGCGAGCTGTATGGCTTCCGTCCGCTCAAAAAGGAGCTGGAGGCCAAGGGCTACACCTTCGCGTCCGAGTCCGACTGCGAGCTCATTCTCCCCCTCTACCGCGAGTACGGTGTGGAGATGTTCGCCAAGCTCGATGCCGAGTTCGCCATGATCATTTATGACGCCAAGGCCGACCGTCTCGTCGCCGCGCGCGACCCCATCGGCATCCGCCCGCTCTTCTACGGCTATCTCGCCGACGGCGGCATCCTCTTCGCCAGCGAGGTGAAGAACCTCGTCGGTCTGTGCGAGCGCATCATGCCCTTCCCGCCGGGCCACTACTACGCCGACGGCAAATTCGTCCGCTACGCCGACCTCACCACGGTGACGGAATACTCCAGGGACGATCTGGACACCGTGTGCAAAAAGATCCGTGAGAAGCTCATCGCGGGCGTGGAAAAGCGGCTCGACGCCGACGCGCCGCTCGGCTTCCTGCTCTCCGGCGGACTGGATTCCAGCCTTGTCTGCGCCATCTCCGCCAAGCTCCTCGGCAAGAAAATCCGCACCTTTGCCATCGGCATGGACCTTGACCCCATCGACCTCAAGTACGCCCGTGAAGTCGCCGACTTCATCGGCGCCGAGCACACCGAGGTCATCATGACGCGCGAGCAGGTGCTCGCCTCGCTCGAAGAGGTCGTTGCCATGCTCGGCACCTACGACATCACCACCATCCGCGCGAGCATGGGCATGTACCTGTGCTGCAAGGCCATCCACGAGCAGACCGACGTGCGCGTGCTTATGACAGGCGAGATCTCCGACGAGCTCTTCGGCTACAAGTATACGGACTTCGCGCCCTCGCCCGAGGCCTTCCAGCAGGAGGCCAAAAAGCGCGTGGACGAGCTATATATGTACGACGTGCTCCGCGCCGACCGCTGCATCGCGGTCAACTCCATCGAGGCGCGCGTGCCGTTCGGCGACCTCGATTTCGTCAAGTACGTCATGAGCATTGATCCCAAGCTCAAGGTCAACAGCTACCACATGGGCAAGTACCTGCTGCGCGAGGCGTTCGCCGCCGACCGCATCCTGCCCGAGGATATCCTCTGGCGGCAGAAGGCCGCCTTCTCCGACGCCGTCGGTCACTCGATGGTGGACGATCTCAAGGAATACGCCGAGAGCCTGTACACCGACGAGGAGTACGAGGAAAAGCGGAAGCAGTATTCCTTTGCGACGCCGTTCACGAAGGAAAGCCTGCTCTACCGCGAGCTGTTCGAGAAGTATTACCCCGGGCAGGCCGAGATGGTCAAGGACTTCTGGATGCCGAACAAGGACTGGGAGGGCTGCGACGTCAAGGACCCCTCCGCCCGCGTGCTCTCCAACTACGGCGCAAGCGGCGTGTGAGCTATACGGAATCAACAGGAAGAGGCCGCCCCGCAGGGCGGTCTCTTTTCATTTGAGAGAAAAGCCGCGCGGCGCATTGACATTCCTCCCCGCTGCGCCTATAATCAAGTTCTATTTTTCCCGAAAGAGGCCGCCTATGAAATATGTCAAGCAATTCGGCATCATTCTCCTCATTTCCTTTGCCGGAGAAGCGCTCAACTACCTGCTCCCCCTCCCTGTGCCCGCCAGCATCTATGGGCTGGTGCTGATGTTCCTGTGCCTGCAGCTGCGCGTCTTCCGTCTGGAGGACGTGCGCGATACGGCGCTCTTTCTCATCGAGATCATGCCGCTGATGTTCATTCCCGCGGCCACCGGACTGATGACCTCATGGGGCATCATCCGCGCGAAGCTCTTCGCCTATCTCGCCATCGCCGTTATCACGACCGTGCTGGTTATGGTCGTTTCGGGCCGCGTCACGCAGTTCTTCCTGCGCCGCGGCAAGGAGGTATGAGCATGGAATTTTTTGAACACTCCGTCTTTTTCGGCGTTTCGCTCAGCCTGCTTGCCTATGGGCTCGGCGTGGTGCTGCAAAGGCGCTTCCGTCTGGCGCTCTTCAATCCCCTGCTCCTCTCTGTCATCGTCACGATCCTTGTGCTCGTCACCGCGCACATCGATTACGAGGTGTATTACGCCGGGGCGAAGTACCTCAGCTACCTGCTCACGCCGGCGACCGTGTGCCTCGCCGTCCCGCTCTATGAGAAATTCGCATTGCTGCGCAGCAGCTGGAGGGCCATTCTCGCCGGTATCCTCTCGGGCGTGCTCACCACGCTGTGCAGCGTGCTGGCGCTGAGCCTCGCCTTCCGCCTTTCGCATGAGGAGTACGTCACGCTCCTGCCGAAGTCCATCACGACCGCCATCGGCATGGGCGTTTCTGAGGAGCTCGGCGGCTATGTGACGCTGACCGTTGCCATGATCATCATTACCGGCATCCTCGGCAACGTCATCGCCGTCGCCGTCTGCCGCGTGTTCCGCATCACCGAGCCGATCGCCAAGGGCGTAGCCATCGGCTCCGCCGCGCACGCCCTCGGCACGGCAAAGGCCATCGAGATTGGCGAGGTGGAGGGTGCGATGAGCGGCCTGTCCATCGTCGTGGCCGGACTGCTGACCGTGGTCGGCGCCTCAGTATTCGCCAACTTCCTGTGAAGAAAAGGAGTCCCCTGTCCGCACGGACAGGGGACTCCTTTTTGCTGCTTTACAGGAATATCTTCGCGTCGGCGCGGCGGGTGTAGTCGCGCTCGAGCATCGCCTTGTGGGAGAGGAACGCCTCGTCGTCGAAATACTTCGCGCCCGTCGGGCAGTTCCGCACGCAGGCATGGCACTTGATGCACACGCCCGTGACCTCGGCGGGGTCCTCGCGGCTGATGCTGCCCATCGGGCAGAGCGCCGCGCACACGCCGCAGCCGGTGCATTTGCTCCGGTCGGTCTGCGGCTTGGCCTTGAGGAAGTTTTTCGGCTCGCCGTCCAGTCCGAGGGGACGGTAGTAGGGCGCGTCCGCGTCGCCGTCGACCTGAACAGGCGCGGGGATCTCGGTCATTTTGCCGAGCTTCGTCACGACCGCCGCGCCGAGCTGCGCGAGCACGGTCATGTCCTCGCGGTCGGGACGGCCCGCAGCCAGCGTATCCGAAAAGGCGTGCTGGCAGGCGAACGCACCGGCGGCGATGGTATGGAAGCCCGCGTTCTCCAGACTCGCGCACAGCTCGGCGAGGGAGTTATCAAAGCTGCGGTTGCCGAAGGTCACGACCGGCACGGCAAGCGCGCCGTTTCCGGCAAAGCCGGTCTGCACAAAGGGCAGGAGCTTGTTGGGCACCTTGCCGGCGTAGGTCGGCGTACCGAAGATCACGAGGTCCTTGTCCGTGAAGGCATAGGTCTCCTCCCGCGCGGCAGGCAGGGTGAAGTCGACGGTCTCGAGCGGCAGCTCCAGCGTCTGCGCAATGGCGTTTGCCAGGGTGGTGACGACCTTGCGGGTCCTTCCGGTAGCGCTGAAATAGACGGCGTAAACGGTTTTGATCTCCATGATGCGTCCTTCTCTCTTCATTTTTATATAACTCTCAGAGGGAAAAATCCTCCGGCGAGTGCGCTTTGGGATCGAGCGAGGCGGGCCGCGGCGGCACGCGGCGCAGAGGGTCGTAGCGGAAGTGGCGGCAGTGGTCGCTGCCGTCCACCACGCCCCTGCGCGAGCAGGCGACCTCGCGCTCGTTCACCGCAGAGCCGTGGGCGCAGTAGGCACAGCGCGGCTCAATGTCCTTGCGGAACGGATTTCTCATGTCCTCTCTCCCCTTTTTCTTTCTTTTTTTATAGGCTCAAAAGGTCGATCGCGCCGTCCTTCATCACGGCGCGCAGCTGCGTGACGGGGTGGTCGTAGGAGTCGATGATGCGCGTGGCGATGACGTCCTCCAGCTCCTTCTGGATGGTGCGGCGCAGGTTGCGCGCGCCGTAGGTGAGCGAGTAGGACTTGTTCGCCAGATACGCGGCGACGGCATCGTCGTAGGTGAAGGTGAAGCCCTTCTCCTTCAGGCTGGCCGCCAGCTCGTCGAGCATGATGCGGGCGATGGATACGAAGTTCTTCTCGTCGAGGCGATTGAAGCAGATGATCTCGTCCACGCGGTTGATGAACTCGGGACGCAGGAACTCGCCGAGCGCCTTCATCGTGCGCTCGCGGTTCTGCTCGCTGACGCTGCGGCCGAAGCCGACGCTGCCCTCCTTGCGGTCGCTGCCGGCGTTGGAGGTCATGACGATGACGGTGTTTTCAAAGTTGACCTTGCGTCCGTGCGCGTCGGTCACCTCGCCGTCGTCAAGAATTTGCAGCAAGACGTTCAGCACGTCCGGATGCGCCTTCTCGATCTCATCGAAGAGAATGACGGCGTAGGGCTTGCGGCGAATTTTTTCGGTCAGCTGACCGGCCTCGTCATAGCCGACGTAGCCCGGAGGGGAGCCGACGAGACGCGAGACGGAGTGCTTCTCCATAAATTCCGACATATCGAGACGGATGAGGGAGTCGGGCGAATCGAAAAGGTCGGCGGCAAGCTGCTTGACCAGCTCCGTCTTGCCCACGCCGGTGGGGCCGACGAAAATGAAGCTCACGGGCTTGTGCTTCGGGCTGATGCCCACGCGCCCGCGGCGGATGGCCGCAGCGACCGCGTCCACGGCCTCGTCCTGCCCGATGATGTGCTTTTTCAGGCGGTCGGCCAGCTCGCTCAGGCGCTTGAACTCGGCCTCGCGGATGCGGCTGGCGGGAATTTTCGTCCACAGCTCGATCACGCGGGCGAGATTGTCCATCGTCAGCTCGGGATCGCCCTGCGTGCAGAGACCGTCCAGCTCGCTCTGCGCCTGAAGCTCCAGACTTTTCAGCTCAGCCAGACGCTCGAAGTCGGGGTTCTCGGTCTCCGCCTCGAGCAGCTCGCGCTCCTTGGCGTAATCGTCCAGCTCGCGGCGCAGCTCCATGCGGCGGTTGATGTTCTTGTCGTGCAGGTTCATATCCGAGCACGCCTCGTCGATCAGGTCGATGGCCTTGTCCGGCAGGAAGCGGTCGGTGATGTAGCGTTCGGAGAGCACGACGGCCTGGCGCAGGATACCGTCGGGAATTTTCACGCCGTGGAAGGACTCGTAGTAGTGGGCGATGCCCTTGAGAATTTTGAGCGTATCCTCCATGCTCGGCTCGTTGACCGTGACGGGCTGGAAGCGGCGCTCGAGCGCGGTGTCCTTCTCGATGTGCTTGCGGTACTCGTTGAAGGTCGTCGCGCCGATGACCTGAATTTCGCCGCGCGAGAGGGCGGGCTTCAAAATATTGGCGGCGTTCATGCTGCCCTCGGCGTCGCCCGCGCCGACGATGTTATGCACCTCGTCGATGACGAGAATGATGTTGCCGAGCTTGCGAATTTCCTCAATAAGACCCTTCATGCGGCTCTCGAACTGGCCGCGGAACTGCGTGCCGGCGACGAGCGCGGTGAGGTCAAGGAGATAGACCTCCTTGCTGCGGAGCTTGAAGGGCACCTCACCCGCGGCGATGCGCTGGGCAAGGCCCTCGGCGATGGCCGTCTTGCCGACGCCCGGCTCGCCGATGAGGCAGGGGTTGTTCTTCTGGCGGCGGTTGAGAATTTGAACGACGCGCTCGATCTCCTCGTCGCGGCCGATCACCGCGTCGAGCTTGCCGTCGCGGGCGCGCTGGGAGAGGTTGATGCAATAGCTGTCAAGAAATTTATGCTTGGCGGCCTTGTCGTTCTTCTTGCCGCGCTCGGCGCGGCCCGGGCCGTCCGCCGCGCCGTCCGCAGGCGCGGGCGCGTCGCCGTTCTGTCCTCCGAAAAGGCGGCCGAGGAACGGGAAGGTCGCGGTCTTGCCGTCCTCCTCGTCGTCGCCGTCGGGCGCGTCGATGCCCTCAAGGTTTTCGGCGCCGCCGAAAGCGCTCATCATCTCGTTGGAGATGTTGTCAAGGTCCTCGTCGGTGATGCCCATGCGCTGCATCATCTCGTTCACCTGCGGCAAGCCGAGATTCTTGGCACACTTGAGGCAAAGACCCTCGTTGATATTTTTACCGTTCTCCATGCGGGTGATGAAGACAACGGCAACGTTCTTTTTACATCTGGAGCAAAGTTGTGGCTGCATAATGGGAAACCTCCGTTATGTGAGAGATGCGATGATGGATCGCGGGGTGTTGTTCAGAAACCACGCGAGCAGGTGCGTGCCCGCCGCATGGTCCGCAAACCACGTCACGCCGAGGCGCGGCGCGAGGAATACAATGAGAAAAATAAGCAGCGCGCCTTCCATGAGCGAGAGCGCCGCGCCGCCGAGGCCGTTGAGCTGCGCGAGCACCGGCAGCGAGAAAAGGCGGTCGAGCCCGTGCGTGAGCAGACGGAGCAGCAGCATCAGCGCAAGGAAGAACGCGAGGAACAGCGCGGCCTGCACGATGGTCTTGACGAGCAGGTACGCCGCCCGCTCCGCCGCGGAAACGGCGGAATCGGTCACGCTCTTTGTCACGCCGTCGATGGCGTCGTCGGAGACGCCAAAGCGCTTGAGCGTGTCGAGCGCTTCGCCGAGCAGATCGCTCAGCTCGTCGGGCAGCAGTCCGCCGGCGCTCAGGTCGCCGTCCTCCGCGGCCAGCGCGTCGGACGGAATGTCGCGCTCAAACTGCTCAAGCACTCTCTCCTCCACCTTGGGGTAGACGAGGTCGGTGACCGGCTCGACGAACATCGCGGTGAGCAGCGTCGCGCCGATGAGCGCGACCACCACGCTCACGAGCGCCATCAGGCTGCGGATGAGGCCCTTGCGCGCGCCGAGAAGCGCGAACACCGCCAGCACGGCAGCCATGACGAGATCAATGATAAGTGCATTATCCATGCTTTTCACTTACCTTTCAAGTGAAACATTTTTCTAATTACGGCACAAAGAGCCAGCCGTGCTGCGAGCCGAGCAGCACCGCCGAGCCGTCGGCGCGCATCCGCACGCCGCGCGCGTACTGCGTGTCGGCAAGCGAGGCGTACTCGGCAAGGTCGGAGGTGTAGATGACCAGCTCGTCGCTGTAAAGCACGGCGAGGTACTTGCCCGCCGCGGAAATGTCCAGCACGTCGCGCTGCGTGTCGAGCGAGGCGATGAGGTTGCCCTCCGCGCCGACGGTGACGAGCTTGCCCGCGCTGCCGGAGCGGTAGCGCGAGAGCACGAGCGCGCCGAAATCCGTCCCGCCGAGCGTGCTGCCGCGCAGATAGGGATAGGCGTAGTCGTAGGAGCCGCCGAGCGAACCGTCGCCGCTGAGCGCGAGAAAGCGGTCGTCCGTCACGGCGACGAGCGTGCCGCCGAAGCTCGAGAGCTCGTAGAGCAGCGAATCGTCCAGCACGCAGGCGGAGACCGCCGTCTCCTGATCGAGCGCGTAGCGGCGGATCGTACTGACGAACATGGCGTCCTCCGAGCCGAGCGTCGCGACCGCGACGTGCTTGCCGCCGCGCTCCACGCAGGCGTCGATCATGTAGCGGTTGGAGGAATTGAAGGTGAACACGCGCTCTCCCGAGGCGTTGTAGACCGAGACGGAGGACTTGTAGCCGCTCTTGTCCGTCACGAGCGCCAGCATATCGGAGGAGTTGAGCTTCGCCGAAATAATGCCGTTTTCCGTCTCGGTACTCAGATCGCGCACAAGGCCCCTTTCACCGAGGATATAGAGCGTCGTGCCGCCGACGTCGTAGACCGCGGCGGTGCGGCCGCCGAGGGCGATGGCGGGAGAATCAAGCTTGACCTCCTGCGCGTAGACCTCGCTGCCGTCGTCGGCGAGCACGCTCACGCGCGTAGTGGAAACGACCAGCAGGCGGTCGCCGAGGAGGGCGAAGCGGTTCGTGCGGTCGTTGTCGTAATCATAGGTGTTCTCGCCCGCGGCGTCGGCCTTATCGTAGCTCAGCGCGCGGCGGAGACTGTCGAAATTCGACAGGTCCAGATACGCCGCGGCGAGCACCGCTCCCAGCACGACCGCGAGCACCGCCACCAGCACCAGAATACGGTGGAGCGTGCCGCGGCGCGGCGGCGCGGCGCGGTCCGCGCGCAGATCCTCGCGCGAGAGCTTATCCTTGTCAGTCATTGAGCCGTTCATCCTCATACCAAAGTCTGGTCATGTACAGTCCCCCCGGCGGCACCGTGGGGCCGGCGAGCGTGCGGTCGCCGGAGTCGAGTATTTTCGGAATGTCCTCCGCCGTGAGCTTGCCCTCGGCGGCGTAGAGCACCGTGCCGGTGATGGCGCGCACCATGTTGTAGAGAAAGCCGTCCGCGCAGACCTTGAGCTCCAGAAGCTCGCCGCGGCGCGTCACGCGGCAGTAGTGCACGGTGCGGACGGTGGTCTTTGTCTCCGTACCGACCGAGCGCACAGCGCGGAAATCGTGCGTGCCCTCAAACGCCCGCGCCGCCGCGTCCATCACGGCCTCGTCGAGCTTTTTGGGGTAGAAGTACGCACGGTTCACATAAAACGGGTTCTTGATGCGCGAATTGTAGATGCGGTAGGTGTATTCCTTCTTCAGGCACGAGCCGATGGCGTTGAAATCGTCCGCCACCTCCAGCGCCTCGCGCACCACGATGTCCTCGGGCGTGTGGGTGTTGACGGCGAAGGGCAGGCGGTCGATGGGGATGCGAGAGCTCGTGCGGAAATTCGCAACATAGCGCTCGGCGTGAACGCCCGCGTCCGTGCGGCCGACGCCGGTGAGCCTGACCCTCTCGCCGCAGACCATCGAAAGACCGCGCTGGAGCGTCTCCTGCACGCTCGCTTCGGTCCGCTGCATCTGCCAGCCGTGATAGGCCGTGCCATTATACATCAATTTTAGCGCAATGTTACGCATGATTCGTGTCCTTTTTTTGAATTTTAGAAAAACTTTTTCAGCGCGATCATCGCCGCGCACAGCGCGGCGTAGAACGCGAGCGTCAGATAGTCCCGCGTCTCGTAGCGCAGGACATGGAGCTTCGTGCGCCCCTCACCGCCGTGGTAGCAGCGGCACTCCATCGCCGTCGCCAGCTCGTCCGCGCGGCGGAACGCGCTGACGAACAGCGGCACGAGCAGCGGGATGAGCGCCTTGGCGCGCTGGAGCAGGTTGCCGCTCTCAAAGTCCGCGCCGCGGGCGCGCTGGGCGGACATGATCTTGTCTGTCTCCTCGATGAGCGTGGGGATGAAGCGCAGCGCGATGGACATCATCATCGCCAGCTCATGCACCGGCACGCCGAGCTTCTTGAGCGGGCCGAGCAGGTCCTCCAGCCCGTCGGTCAGGCGGATGGGGCTGGTGGTATAGGTCAGCAGGAAGGTGCCCATGATGAGCAGCGAGATGCGCAGCATCATGGCGATGGCGGTGATCACGCCCTCGCGCGTGACGTGGAAGATCCAGAACTGCGCGATGACGGTGCCGGGGGTGTAGAAGAGGTTCAGCACCGCGGTGAAGGCGATGATGAACAGCACCGGCTTGAGGCCGCGGAAAAGCGCCCTCGCGCCCACCCTCGAGATGCGCACAGAGACGATCAGCGTCAGGATCAGCACGCCGTAGGCAATGGGGCCCTTTGCCAGAAAGATGGCTATGATATAAAGAACGGTCGCCAGCAGCTTGGTGCGCGGGTCGAGCCGGTGGGCGAGCGTGTCGCCAGGGAAATACTGGCCGAGGGTGATGTCCTTCAGCATACGGCTCCCCCCCTTCGCAGCGCAAGCAGCGCCGCCTTCAGCTCCGCGACCGTGTAGACCGCGGGGTCGATGGGCAGCCCCTTGGCGCGCAGCGCCATGGCGACGCGCGTCACCTGCGGCACGTCAAGGCCCGCGGCAACCAGCTCGTCCGCGCGGGCGAACACCTCGCGCGGCGTGCCGCTCATGAGCACATGGGCATCGGAGAGCACGGCGATGCGGTCCACGTTCTGCGCGATCTCATCCATCGAGTGGCTGACGAGCACGACGGTGTTGCCGCGCTCCTTGTGATAGGCGCGGATATGGGCAAGCAGCTCCTCGCGCCCGCGCGGGTCAAGACCCGCGCTCGGCTCGTCGAGCACCAGCACCTCCGGCTCCATGGCGATAACGCCCGCGATGGCGACGCGGCGCTTCTGCCCGCCGGAGAGCGCGAAGGGCGACTTTTGCAGCAGGCCCTCGTCCAGTCCTGCGAAGCGGGCGGCGTCATGCACGCGGCGGTCCAGCTCCGAGCCGGTCAGGCCCATGTTGGTGGGGCCGAAGGCGATGTCGCGGTAGACGGTCTCCTCAAAGAGCTGGTACTCCGGATACTGGAACACCAGCCCCACGCGGAAGCGCACGCTGCGGATCTTCTTCGGGTCGGCCCAGATGTCCTCGCCGTCGAGCAGCACGCGGCCGCCCGTCGGCTTGAGCAGGCCGTTGAGGTGCTGGATCAGCGTCGATTTGCCGCTGCCCGTGTGCCCGATGAGGCCAAGAAACTCGCCGTGGTAAATGTCGAGCGACAGGTTTTCCACCGCGCTGCGGCGGAAGGGCGTTCCCTCGCCGTAGGTGTGGGTCAGATTTTCAATACGAATGATCTCGTTCAACTCAGTTGTCCTCTTTTGCGGATTTTCCAAAGCACCTTGCAATGGCGTCGGCGCACTCGTCCACGGTGATGGCCGTAAGCGGCAGGTCGCAGCCCGCGCCGCGCAGCTCGTATAAAAGCTCCACCGTGTCCGGCACGGTCAGGCCGATGGACTTGAGCTTTTCCACCTGCGCGAACACCTCGCGCGGCGCGCCGTCCATGGCGACGCGGCCCTCGTTCATCACGATCACGCGGTCGGCGTGCTCGGCCTCGTTCATGTGGTGGGTGATGAGCACAACGGTGATGCCCTCGTCGCGGTTGAGCCGTTCGATGGTCGAAATGACCTCGCTGCGGCCGATGGGGTCGAGCATGGCGGTCGCCTCGTCGAGCACGATGCACTGCGGGCGCATCGCCAGCACGCCCGCGATGGCGATACGCTGCTTCTGTCCGCCGGAGAGCAGATGCGGCGCGTGCTTTGCAAATTTCTCCATGCCGACGGTGCGCAGCGCGTCGTCCACGCGCCGCCGGATCTCCTCCGTCGGCACGCCGAGGTTCTCGGGCGCGAAGGCCACGTCCTCCTCCACCACGTTCGCGACGATCTGGTTGTCGGGGTTCTGGAACACCATGCCCACGCGGCGGCGGATCTCGAGCAGCAGCGTTTCGTCCACGGTGTCCATGCCGTCGACGTACACCCTGCCGCCCGAGGGCAGCAGCACGGCGTTGAAGGTCTTGGCGAGCGTGGATTTGCCGCTGCCGTTGTGGCCGAGGATGACGGTGAAGCTCCCGCGCTCGATGGCAAGCGTCACGCCGTCAAGCGCAAGCGTCGGCTGCTCGTTTTCCTCGCCCGCGGGATAGGAATAGGTCAGATTTTCAGTCTGCAGCATGGTTGACATAATTTGTTCTCTTTTCGTTTATTCACTGCACCAGCGGCCGGTCGCGCCGCAGGGCAGCGCGAGCCCGGTCTCGGTGACGGGCAGACCCAGCTCGTCCCACGTCACCCTGCCGCCGTACTTCTCCGCGACGAGCAGATGGAGCATATAGCCGAGCACCGAGGGCGCAAGGCCCGTGGTGTAGGAATTGATGATGACGAACAGCGGCTTTTCGCTGAGCACCTGAGAACAGAGCTTCACGAAGGGGAAGAGGTTATCCTCCAGCTTCCAGACCTCGCCGCCCGGGCCGCGGCCGTAGCTCGGCGGGTCCATGATGATGGCGTCGTAGGTCTTGCCGCGGCGGATCTCGCGCTCGACGAACTTCGCGCAGTCGTCCACGATCCAGCGGATCGGCGCGTCGGCCAGTCCGCTGACCTTTGCGTTCTCCTTCGCCCAGGCGACCATGCCCTTGGCGGCGTCGACGTGGCAGACGCTCGCGCCGCTCTTGGCGCAGGCGACGCTCGCCGCGCCCGTGTAGGCAAAGAGGTTCAGCACGCGGATGGGACGGTCCGCCTGCTCGATCTTCTCACGCGCAAAGTCCCAGTTCACCGCCTGCTCGGGAAAGAGTCCCGTGTGCTTGAAGTTCATGGGCTTGCACTGGAACGTCAGGTCGCGGTAACGCATCTGCCACTGCTCGGGCAGCTTTTCCTTGTCCCAATGTCCACCGCCGGTGGACGAGCGGTGGTAGCGTCCCTGCGCGTTTTTCCAGCCGCGGTTCGCGTGCGGCGTCTCCCAGATGGCCTGCGGGTCGGGACGCACGAGGATCTGCCGCCCCCAGCGCTCCAGCTTTTCGCCGCCGCCGCAGTCGATCAGCTCGTAATCCTCCCACTTGTCCGCGATCCACATAGGCTCTATCTCCTTCGCCGGCGCACAGCGCCGCATATTAAATCAATGTATTATACTATAATCGCGCACGGTTCGTCAATTGAAAAAAGGGGCGTTGTCAAAGGCTTTACAATATGTTAAACTTTTGAAGGACGGCTCCTTCGCGGGAACCTTTTTCCGCGTTCGTCCGTTCAAGAAAATACCGATAACGTTTCGTGAGATGACTTTTATGGATAAAATTCTTTTACATTCCTGCTGCGCCCCCTGCTCGGTCTACTGCGTGGACACCCTGCGCGGCGAGGGCATCGAGCCGGTGTCGCTGTGGTTCAACCCGAACATCCACCCGTGGACGGAGTACGACCAGCGCCGCTCGACGCTGCTTGAATACGGAGAAAAGGAGCGGGTCGAGGTGCATATCTTAGAGGACTACGGCCTGCGCGACTTCGTCCGCGCCGTCGCCGCGGACATTGACCACCGCTGCGCGCACTGCTACACCATCCGTCTCGGCACGGCGGCGAAGTACGCGAGCGAGCACGGCTACGAGGCGTTCACCTCCTCGCTGCTCATTTCCCCCTACCAGAACCACGAGCTGCTCAAGGCGGTCGGCGAGACGATGGCGAAGAAGTACGGCGTGGAGTTTCTCTACCGTGACTTCCGCCCCGGCTTCCTTGCGGGACAGGCAAAGGCTCGTGAGATGGGGCTTTATCTCCAGAAATACTGCGGCTGCATCTTCTCCGAGGAGGACCGCTACGAGAAAAAGATCGGTCGGGCGCGCACGCGCTTTGCCGAGGAATGAGAAAGGCTGGACTGCACGATGAAAAAGCTGCTTTTCGCCGCGCTCTACGACGCCGTGTTCGAGGGCGTCACGGAGGATAACCTCTACACAAACGCCTACAGCGCCGGCGCGTGAGCGTCGCTGCCTGTCCGAACCAAATTCAAGGAGGTCTGCGCATGAGGTTGAGCGTCATTCAGATGGATATGCGTTTGGGTGAGAGCGCCTATAATTTCGCGCACGCGGAGGCGCTGCTGCGCCGCGCGGCGGCGGAGGGCGCGGACACCGCGCTGCTGCCGGAAACTTGGAACACCGGCTTCTTCCCCGCCGATCATCTGCCGGAGCGGAGCGACCGCGGCGGCGAGGCGGTGAAGGCGCTGTGCGCGCCGCTCGCCCGCGAGCTGAACATGAACATCGTCGCCGGCTCGGTCTCCGACCGGCGCGGCGGGCGCGTGTACAACACCGCCTATGTCTTTGACCGGCAGGGCGCGTGTCTCGCAGCCTACGACAAAACGCATCTCTTTACCCCGATGGGCGAGCACGAGCACTACGCCGCCGGCGATCACCTCACGACCTTTTCGCTCGACGGGCACAAATGCGGCCTGCTCATCTGCTACGACCTCCGCTTCCCCGAGCTTTTCCGCACGCTGGCGCTTCAGGGCGTCGAGCTGCTGCTCCTGCCCGCGCAGTGGCCCGCCGCGCGGCGGTATCATTGGGAAACGCTCACAGCGGCGCGCGCCATCGAAAACCAGTTCTTCCTCGCCGCCTGCAACTCCTGCGGCACGGCGGGCGAGACTGTGTTCGGCGGCGCGTCGCGCATCCTCGGTCCCCGCGGCGAGCTGCTCGCCGCCGCCGGAGCGAGCGAGGAGATCGTCACCGCCGCGCTCGATTTTTCCGTCCTTGCGGAGGTCCGCAACTCCATCAACGTCTTTCACGACCGTCGGCCGGAGCTATATCGTCTCTGAAATAAAACGTCGTACCGAGGTCATCGACGCCGTCTGGCACGAGGTCTGAGTCCTCCCGATCGTCCGCTGCGGAAAAAAATTTCCGCGGCGGACGATTTTCTCTTGCATTCTCCGTTCAGTTGTGGTATAACCTTCCAAACGTATGGGAGATTTGGACTGCTGTTTTTCTCCCATATGACCACAACGGGCCGCGCCAAAAGCGGCCATTCTTTCTTTAAGGCGGGTGAATGATCGGATGGACACCTTTTTTTCGCAGCTCTCCTCGCTCTCGCTCCTTTCCATCACGGTGCGGCTGCTGCTCACGACCGTGTTCGCCGGCACGCTCGGCTATGAGCGCGAGCGGCACCGGCAGGCGGCGGGCTTCCGCACCTACATCATTGTCGCGGACGCTGCCGCGCTGGTGATGATGACGAACCTCTACATCGGCGACGTCTTCGGCTCGACCGACCTCGTGCGTATGCCGGCCTCGGTCATCACCGGTCTGGGCTTTCTCGGCGCGGGCACCATTCTTGTCACCAAGAGCCATGAGATCAAGGGCCTGACGACCGCCGCCGGACTTTGGGCGGTATCCATCATCGGCACCGCCATCGGCGCGGGCTTCTACACGGGCGGCACGGTGTGCTACGCCTTCATTCTGCTGGCAATGAACGTGCTGCGGCTGGTGGATGTGCGCATCCAGAGCCGGCAGAAGACCGCCACCGTCTACTTCGAGCTCCGCTCGAAGCTGAGCATCGGGCAGCTCGTCCGCCTCGCGCGGGAAAAGGACTGCACACTCTCGGAGCTGGAGCTGTACGCCGATTCCGGCTACGGCGACAACCTTGTGTGCGGCACGTTCACCCTCTGGGCGGAGGGCCGCACGTCGCTCGACGATATCCTTCGGGAGTTCAGCGCCGTCGAGGGCGTCATCTACCTCACCAGGATCTGACCACAGCGGCATGGGACGCCGAGGCATTCGCTTCGGCGTCCTGTTTTTCTGCCGTCCCGACGGGACGTTCCCCCTTGCAAGCGGGACCGCTATCCCCTATAATGAAGAAAAAAGCACGGGAGGCGGCGCGCCATGGTGACTGACGATATTCTCTACCGCCGCTATCTCGGCGGCGACGAGGACAGCCTGAGCGCCCTCATGGAGCGCCACGGCGACAAGCTCACGCTCTACCTCGACGGCTGCCTTCACGACCTCCACGAGTCCGAGGACCTGATGATCGAGGCGTTCGCCTACCTGATCGCCAAACAGCCCCGCATCCGCGACGGCGGCTTTCGAGCTTATCTCTACCGATCCGCGCGGCGGCCTGTCTTGCGGCGATCCTCGGTCTCGCGCTGGCGATGCCGTCCGTCACGGCGCGCTTCTCCGGCGCGGACTACTATGGCGGCATGACCGCCAGTCTGTTCACCGGTGAGAGCCTCGGCTATCTTTTAGTGGGACTGCTGGCCTTCGCGCTCGGCGTGTGCGTGACGGTGCTGTGCGTCCGCCTGCATGAGCGGGAGCGGGACGAGGGCAGCGAGGAGGAGCGCGGCGATGCTTGAGCTTTGGGATTACCTCGTACAGTTCCTTGTGACGGCCTACGGCTTCTGCGCCGCGCTGCGGGAATACTACCGGGCGCGCCGCCGGCCGTGGTTCCTGCTGACCTGCTTTTATGCGACCTTCGCGCTCGGCACGCTCTACTGGACGCTGCATTTGCTGCTGCGGCAGGAAACGCCGCAGGTCTTCTACGTCTCCGACCTCGCGTGGCTCGCGAGCTTCGCCACCTTCGAGAACGTCTGCTACCTGACGCAGAACGGCGCGGGGCAGTTCGTTTATCTGCTCATCCGCGGCTTCGGTACGGGCGCGATGCACATCGTCTGCGGCAGCGTGTACGGCCGCGTCCTGCGCCCCGTGTGGGGCAGCTGCCCGCTCCGCACGGAGTGTCTGTTCGGTCTGCTCTGCGTCGCCATCATCTACCACGCCATCTATAATCTGCTCGTGAGCGTCGGCGGCACGGCGCAGCTGCTCGCCTACGCTATCCCCCTGCTCACGGCGCTGTGCTTCCGCCTGCTCGGGCAGCAGACCGCAGCGCAAAGGCAATAAGATCATCGGACCGTCCGCATCCGAAATGGGTGCGGACCATTTTTTTGTCAAAAATCTTCCAGCTTGTTCCTTGGATAAACTGGCGCGATTTTCAAAGACTAAGGTCAGTAAAACGACGTTAAAGGAGAATCGGCATAGATGAAAGCAACCGGAATCGTGCGCCGGATCGACGACCTTGGCCGTGTGGTCATTCCCAAAGAGATCCGCCGCACCATGCGCATCCGCGAGGGCGACCCGCTATTGACATCATTGACAGCCGATGAGAGAGCGCTCCGGTACATAACCGAGCTCGGAAACCGGCTGGAGAGTTGAGAAAAACGCCTTGTGTGGTGGTCGTGGCCAACCGTTGCGATTGCCACACTCAATCCAATTTTTGAGGGGGGCGAAATCTGCCTTTAGGTAGTCTCCAACAATCTGTTGTCGCAGCTTGTTTCCGTGGAGTAATCGAGTTTTGCTCTCTTTGAATTCCAGAAATCCCTGTTCCGTGGGAGGGGTTGCGGTACGGTCATCTGAAAAATGTTCAAGTTGGTTATTTTCACGCCCTGCTGTAAAATACAGGAAACGGAGGCCGAAGCGGTTCGCTTCGGCCTCCGTTGTTCTATGCGCTTTCCCTTTCCACAAGGATTTCATTCATGCTCACGCCCCACAGCCTTGAGACCGCGTAGAGGTTATCTACGCTCGGAAGGCTCCTTCCCGCCTGCCATTGGTACACGCTCTGCGGGCAGCCCAGACCGAGGTATTCCTGCAGCTCCTTCACGCTGTACCCCTTCTCCAGCCGCAGGCGGCGGAGGTTTCGGCCCGTGGCGGCAGCGTCGATAACGGGATAGCGCGGCAGTTCCCTTCTCTCCATGCCGCCGCCTCACGCGCTGCGCCCAAGGCGCAGCAGGTTGGTCCGGGTGACGAGCTTGGACTTGCGCGGGTACGGGATGCACTGCATCGCGGTGTTCAGCGCCTCGCGGCTCCCCACGAGGATGACCTCCTTCCTCGCTCGTGAGATTGCGGTGTAGAGCAGGTTGCGATACAGCATTCTTGCAGTCGCCATGCTCACCGGCATGAGAACGGTGTCGTACTGGCTGCCCTGACTTTTGTGTACCGTCAACGCATAGGCGAGCGCAAGCTGCGGCGGGGGCGCGTCATCATGACCGATGCCGTATTCGCCCTGTCCACGGTCGATCTGCCATGTCTTCAGCGTACCCCTGACTGCCAGCGCGGCGACACGGTGCGGCTTCTCTCCGCGAATATGCAGCACACCGACATCGCCGTTGCAGATGTTGTAATAAGCGTTGTTTTGGGTAACGATGACACGGTCGCCGTCACGGAATTTTCCCCATGTCGGCTTTTCCGCCGTCAGCGGGTTGACTTCGTTCTGCAGGCGCGTGTTGAGCGCCTGCACCGAAAAGCCGGTTTTGGCCTTCACCGGTGAGAGGACCTGGATGCTCTCGCCTGCCAGATAGCGACGCGCAGCCTCCTTACACAGAAGGTCCGGAATCGCGCGGTCATCCGCGGGGAGCAGGCGGAAGCTGTCATCCCACCGCAGCTCTTGCTCCCCGTTCAGCTTCGGGAAGTCCACGACATTCTGACGCAGAGCCACAGCATCCGCGCTTTGACGGTACTGCTGCGCTAAGCGGATAGAGGGAACACCAAGCTCCAAAAGGTCGGAAAGGATGTTTCCTGCCCCGACAGACAGCAGCTGATTCGGGTCGCCGAGCAGGGCAACGCAACCCGCGCAGAAAGAAGCCCAATGACTACGGTACGGGGATTCCCTATCACGAGGTAGAGACCCTTGCCCGTGTCCTGCTCCTGGAGATACAAGCGTTCTTTGAGAACGAGGACGGGCAGCGGGAATACGCCGAGTGGAAAGCGAAGCAACAGGCCGAACAAAAGAATAAGGTATAACAGAGGCGGGAACATCTTAACCGATGCTCCCGCCTTGTTATACTTTTAATTGCTCTCATTCTATACCTAAGAATCAACAATGTCAAAAGGAAAGTAAAAAAAGTCATTACTATGAGCTAAGCCGAAAATAATTCGGTATTTACCGACAGATAGTTGGTCATAGTCCGTCAGAAAAAAATCTACATTCATTGTCTCTCCTGATGGGATGTAAAGAAGATTATCTGTATCTCTTATATGAGGGGATTTTTTTACAATAACCCATGTTTCATTAATATTTTGTTCGAGATATGGCAGATAGAGTTCCGGGCTATTATCGCTATGATTTGTTATGCAAAGAGATATCTGCTTAGTATCAATAGTGTATTGTGCTTGCACAGCCTGAATAGAGAATCCGCTTATCGGGGTCAAATTTTGATAAGGGGATTTGGGGGATTGAGAGGGTTTAATTAAATAGAACAAAAGAATACACAAGATGACTGTTGGGACAATGGCAAAGACTCTTTTTTTCATGGTATACTCCTTCTTTTTCCCCTGTCCATCGCCGTTTACTTCTTCCCTTTTAGAATATTCCAAACTGTTGATATTGTTAGTTACATCTATATAGACGCTAAATTTTTTAAAATGTTCCCATTTTTATCATTATAGTGTAAAATATAAACAAAGGCAAGGACAAGAATTGTCCCTGCCTTTGCTTACTATAGAACATTTTCAATAGAAATGATAAATCCGAACACATTACCCAGCTGGATAATGTAGTTCGGATTATCATTACTTGGTCCGAGTGACTGGAATCGAACCAGCGGCCTCTTGAACCCCATTCAAGCGCGATACCAAACTTCGCCACACCCGGATATGCTGTTTTTCTGAACTCAGCCTAAATAAGATAGCATATCCCGGCGCAAATTGCAAGCCTTATTTTCAAGTTTTTTTAAAAAAGCGACAAAAACTTTTTGTTTCTTCCTACATTGTTCCTTTCAGGTAGCGATAGTCCATTTTCATGATATTGCGCAGGAAGGGCACGAGCAGTACGGCGTCCGCCGCCATCCAGGCAAAGGGATCGGCGAAGCAGAGGGCATAGACCGCCGCGCGCGGCGCATCAGAATTGACCGGACCGCCCGCGATCAGCGGCGGCAGCAGCAGGCACACGCTCACGCGTGCAGCCAGCTCGGCCGCGCCCGCACCGAGCACGAACTGCGGCTTGCCGATGCCCTGCACGCAGTTGCGCACGACGAAGATGAAGCCGAGGAAGAGGTAGAGCGACAGGTCGACATAGAGATAGGTGTTGCCGTAGCGCATCGTCTCCGCCGTGACCTTATCGGGTGAGAGGAAGATATAGAGATACCCGCCGCCGCGCGAGAGCAGCAGTCCGGCCGCGATGGAGATGAGGCACATCGTCCAGACAATGATGAGCGCCTGCACCGTTCCTTTCTTGATGCGCGCGTGGTCGCCCGCACCGAGGTTCTGCGCGGTGAAGCTGGTCATCGCCGCGCCGAGGCCGTTGAGCGGCGTCATAAGAAGATTGTTGAGCTTGTTCGCCGCACCGAAGCCGTTCTGCGCCGCGTTGGAGACCATTTCGCCGCCAAGCGTATCGAACTGCACGATGACGCTCTGCATCACGATGATGCCGATGGCAAGGACAGAGAACTGCAATCCGAGCGGGATGCCCTGAATGAGATGTCGCGTAACGTCGCGCCTTGTGATGCGCCAGTCCTCGCGGTGCAATCGCAGCTCGGGATACTTCAAAAAGGCGTAGAGAAAGCAGCCGAGCGTGCTGATGAGCTGCGCCGCAACGGTGGCGATGGCTGCGCCCGCGACGCCCCAGTGGAACGAGAGGATGAAGAGCAGATCCAGCCCCACGTTGAGGATCGTCGAGAAAAGCAGGAACGCGAGCGGCGTGGCGCTGTCGCCCATGCTGCGCAGGAACGAGCAGATGAAGTTATAGAAAAGCTGCGCGCCGATGCCGCCGAAGAGGATGGCGCAGTAGGTATAGGCCGCGCGGTAGACCTCCCCGCTCGCGGGCGTGACGTTGATCCACGCGAGCATGGGGTCGAGCAGCGCCAGCGCCAGCGCCGTGAGAACAGCGGTCAGCGCCGCGGAGAGGACGATCTGCGTCGCCATGGAGCGGCGGACGCCCGCGCTGTCACGCGCACCGACAAAGCACGATGTCACGGTGCAGAAGCCCGCGCTCGCGCCGAAGGCGAACTGCAGGAAGATCATCGCGAGCGAGGTGGTGTCGTTCACACCGGCGACCTCGCTCGCCGTCAGCGTCTGACCGACAATGGCGGCGTCGCTGATGGAATAGACCTGCTGGAGCAGGTAGGAAACGATAATGGGGAACGCGAACACGAGCAGCGTCTTCCAGCACGTTCCCTGCGTGAGGTCCACGGGCTGAAAGAACGAACGAAGTGAAAACGACGACTGATGATTCATAAGCCTCACCTTTTACCACGGTGTATTTTGATGTCTTTCATACGAGATTGTGATTATAAATTTGTAGGAAAGGGTTGTCAATGTCACTTTTGTCCAAAAAAAGTGTGCACCTCGCGCCGCATCTTTTCTCTTGCGCCAAGGGCGTAAAGGGAGTAGAATAGCGCCGAAAACAAAGGGTGTCTCCCCTTTCGGAAAGGAGCGCGGAACGCGCCATGCTTGCTTTTCTCCTCGCACCGTTTTACCTGCTTTTCAACCTCTATCTGTTCCGCCGCATCATGGGCTGGGTGCGGGCGTGGTTCCCATGGTTCCGCAAGCGGAAGCATTGGGCCGTGCCCGCCGCGCTGTACGCCTTCTTTGCGCTCTCCTTTGTTCTGGCCTTTCCGCTGCCTGCCGGACGGCTGAAGCGCGCGCTCATGCTCATCGGGAATTATTGGCTCGGCGTGCTGCTCTATCTGCTGCTGGCAGTCCTGCTCACGGACGGACTGCGGCTGCTGCTCGTCCACGGTCTGAAGCTCCGCTCTCTGCGCTCGGCGCGGATGCACCGCATCGCGGGCTGTCTGTGCGCGGCGGTCATTCTTGTGACCTCCGTCGGCGGCGTGATCAACGCCCGCGTCGTGCGCGTCACGCCCTACGAGGTCACCGTAAACAAGTCCGCCGGCAGCATGGAGAGCATGAAGGTCGTGCTGCTCGCCGATCTCCACCTCGGCTACAACGTGGGTCTTGCGCAGATGGAGCGCATGGTCGCGCGCGTAAACGAGCAGGATGCCGATGCGGTCATCATCGCGGGCGACATTTTTGATAATGCCTGGGAGGCCGTGGAGGAGCCGGAGCAGATCGCCGCGGTGCTGCGCGGCATCCGGTCGAGGTACGGCGTCTACGCCGTCTACGGCAACCACGACATTGAAGAGCCAATCTTAGCGGGCTTCACCTTCCGAAGCGACGGGAAAAAGCAGAGCAGCCCCGAGATGGACGCCTTTCTCGCGTCCGCGAACATCCGCCTCCTGCGCGACGAGGCCGTGTTGCTCGGCGGCGAGGTTTATCTTTACGGTCACCCCGACGCGCAGCGCCCGGGGCGCGGCGTCGAGGTGCGCAAAACGCCTGCGGAGTTCGTCGAAGGGCTGGACGCGGACAAGCCCATTCTGGTCCTCGACCACCAGCCGCGCGAGCTGGAGGCGCTGGCCGCGGCGGGCGTGGACGTCGATCTCTGCGGGCACACGCACGACGGGCAGATGTTCCCCGGCAACCTCACCGTCCGGCTATTTTGGGAGAATGCCTGCGGCTGTCTCCGCGTGGGGTCGATGCACAGCATCGTGACCTCGGGCGTCGGTCTCTTCGGGCCGAATATGCGCGTGGCGACCAGAGCTGAGATCTGCCCCATCACCATCCGCTTCGCTGAATGAAAAAAGGGAAACGGTTTTGCAAACCGTCTCCCTTTTTTATTTTTTCTCCGGCAGCTCGTTCCAGAGTGTGAAGCCGAGGATCAGCGCACCGCCGACAAGCTGCGGCGCCGTGACCGGCTCGCCGAGCACCGTCACCGAGACGATGACCGCCACAAGCGGATCCATGTAGCTCAGCAGAGCGACCTCCTGCCCCGGCAGCTCGCGCAGGGCGGAAAAATACAGGCAGTAGGTCACGCCTGTGTGGAAGAAGCCCACGATGAGCAGGCAGACCCAGCCGCGCGCGTCGAGCGTCCCCAGCGATACGCCGCCGGTCGCGGCGACGTAGGGAATGAGAATGACGATGGCGGCTAAAAACTGCAAAAAGGTCCGCTGGATGCCCGCGACGCTTCGGATGAACTTATTGAGCAGAATGACCGCGGCGTAGAACGCCGCCGCGCCGAGGCCGAAGAGCACGCCCCGCACATCTGCGCCGCCGCGGAGCCCCCCGACGCCGATGACCAGCACCAGTCCCAGCGTGGACATCACGAAGCAGACGATCTGCTTTCCCGTCAGCCTTTCGTGAAAGAGCAGAGGGCAGGCGGCGGTGACGAGCACGGGCGCAAAATAGTAGCTCAGCGTCGCGACGGACACGGTGGTGTAGCGGTAGGCCTCGAAAAGCAAGATCCAGTTCACGCCCATCGCCATGCCGGAGAGGAGCAGCAGCGCGGCCTCGCGCCGATTCGCGCGCAGCGCGAGCTTCTGCCCGCTCACGAGCAGATAGCCGCCGACGAGCAGCGCCGCCATCACCGCGCGGTAAAGCGCCAGCTCGCCCGAGGAAACGGAAATGCCGCGCACGAACGGCGCAAGCGTACCGAAGATAACGGCCGCGGCTGCAAGCATCCCGCGCGCCCTCCGCTGTTCCATGAGTCCTTCCTCCCTGCGCGAAAGAATGTCATCATTATAAAGGCTTCGCCGCAAAATGCAAGCTGCGGAACGCACAAATCGCGGCATTGAGACAGAGGAAACGACAGCAAAAAGGGAGAGCTTCCGGCGGAAGCTCTCCCTTTTTTGCACACGGTGCGTTATTCCTTTTTCTGCGCGTCCTCCGCGCCGTTCTTCTCCTTCCGCTCGCGCAGGATACGCCCCACGCACACGAGCGCAAGGAGCGCCCACAGGGCGATGCCCGCCGTCCAGCCCTTGAGGTAGCAGCCGACCGCCATCAGGATCGTAAGCGGCAGAACGATATACAGCGTCCGAATTTTGATCATGGTTTCTTCCTCCCTGTTATTCCAGCTCGTCGAGCGTCATGGAAAAGCTCTCCGCGCAGTGCTCCATAAAGTAATCCAGCTCGGGCAGGCCCATCGCGTCGAGCGCGGCGCGGGTCTGCTCGGCGGCGCGGCGAAACTCCGCGTTGCCCGCCTTGAGCTCCTCGACGCACTTGATGTAGGCGGATAGCTTGTCCGCCGCCTTGACCAGTTCGAGCACCTCGCCGTCCGCGCAGTCGAGCACGTCGTCGTAGTCCGGCCTGAGCTCGTCGGGCAGCATGGCAAGGAGCCGTCCGCAGGCGACCGCCTCGACCTTCTTGTAGGCGTCGCGGATCTCGGGCGCGTAATACTTGATAGGCGTGGGCATATCGCCGGTGATGATCTCGCTCGCGTCATGGTAGAGCGCGGCCGCGGCAACCTGTCCCGCGTCGATCTGCCCGCCGTACACGCGGTTTCGGATCACCGCGAGCGCGTGCGCGAGCACCGCGACCATGTGGCTGTGCTCCTGCACGTTTTCGGAAAAGGTGTTGCGCATGAGCGCCCAGCGCGTGATGTAGCGCATCCGCGCGATGTAGGCAAAAAAGTGGCTTTTCATGTCTCCTCCGGTTCCCCGCGCAGGCCGTCGCCGTTGACGGCGGTGATGCGCACGTTTTGCACGGTGTTATGTAACCCTTTCATCCCCACCGTGACGGGCATATAGTTCGGCGCGTGGCCGACGCTGCCCTTGCCCCTGTCCTGCTCAAAGAGCACGGGAAAGCTCTTTCCCACGCAGCGGGCGAGATAGCCTTGGTGCATCCGCTCCGCGACGGCGGCGGCGCGCGCCGCGCGCTCCTCGCGCACGCTCATGTCCACCTGCGCCATCGCCGCGGCCTTCGTGCCAGGGCGGACGGAATAGGGGAAGATGTGCATGGCGGCGAAGCCGCACTTTTCAATGAAGGCGAGCGTCTCGCCGAACTCCTCCTCCGTCTCCTCCGGGAAGCCGGTGATGAGGTCGGTGGTGATGGCGGGGTCGTCAAAATATTCGCGCAGCAGCTCCACAGACTCATAATAGCGCGCGGTGTCGTACCGGCGATTCATGCGCCTGAGCGTCGCGTCGCAGCCGGACTGCATCGAGAGATGGAAGTGCGGGCAGAGGGTCGGGAGCTTTTTCGCCCGCTCGCAGAATTCCCGCGTCACCGTGCGCGGCTCGAGCGAGCCGAGTCGGATGCGCATCTCCCCGCCCTCGCGGGCGATAAGCTCCAGAAGATCGATGAGCGTCGTGCCGTCCTTGAGGTCATGGCCGTAGGAGGAAATTTCAATGCCGGTGACCACGAGCTCACGGTAGCCCTGTGAGCGCAGGGCGCGCACCTGCTCCGCCGCCTTGTCCATCGGCAGCGAGCGCACGGGGCCGCGCGCGTAGGGAATGATGCAGTAGGTGCAGAAGTTCACGCAGCCGTCCTCGACCTTGAGCATCGCGCGGGTGCGGTTCGCCATGCCGCCCGCCGGCAGCACCTCGAACGTGCGGCGGCGCAGCGCGTCGTCGATGTCCGCGACCGTCTCGCGCGTTTTCACGGCCTCCTCCAGCCGGTCAAGGAATCGCGCGCGGTCGTTCGTGCCCATCAAAAGGTCGATGCCGAGGCTCTTCGCCTCCTCCTCGTGCGTCTGGACGTAGCAGCCGCAGGCGGCGACCACCGCGTCGGGACTGTTCTTCTTCGCGCGGCGGATCATCTGGCGCGACTTCTTGTCGCTCACCGCCGTGACCGAGCAGGTGTTGATGATGTAGGCATCGGCGGGAGACTCAAAATCCACCAGCTCGTGCCCGCGGGCGGTCAGCTCCTGCTCCATCGCCTGCGTCTCGTATTGATTCACCTTGCAGCCCAGGGTGTAAATACCGATCTTCATGCTTTCTCCTTGCTTTTCGTGGATTTTCCGCATATAATCATACCATGTTTTCGCTTGATTGCAAGTGCAAAGAAAGGAATGCTTTGCTATGATCTATCTCGACCATGCCGCCACCACGCCCGTCGCGCGCGAGGTGGCGGATACGATGTACGATGTTTTACTAAACGGCAGCGGCAACCCCAGCTCGCAGTATCCTTACGGCGCCGCCGCGAAAAAGCGTCTGGAGGCGGACCGTGCGGTCATCGCCGCCGCGCTCGGCTGCAAGCCGGACGAGCTGTACTTCACCTCCTGCGGCACGGAGAGCGACAACTGGGCCATCCGCCTTGCCGCCCACCAGAACCGCCGCGTCGGAAAGCACATCATCACCACCGCCGTGGAGCACAGCGCCGTGCTCGAGCCTTGCCGTCAGCTGGAGCAGGAGGGCTATGCCGTCACCTATCTCGCGCCCGACCGTCAGGGGAATATCACCGCGCAGCAGGTCGCGGACGCGCTGCGTGAGGACACGGCGCTCGTCTCCGTGATGCTCGTGAACAACGAGACCGGCTGCGTGTTCCCCGTCGGCGAGATCGCGCGGCTCCTGCGCGAGCGCGGCTCCAAGGCGCTGCTGCACACCGACGCGGTACAGGCGTTTTTGAAGCTCCCGTTCCGCGCGGACACACTGGGCGCGGACCTCATTTCCGTCAGCGGACACAAGCTCAACGCCCCCAAGGGCGTCGGCGCGCTTTACATCGGCCCGCGCTGCCGCGCGGTGCGTCCGCTGCTCGCGGGCGGCGGACAGGAGCGCGGCCTGCGCTCGGGCACCGAGGCCACCGCGCAGATCGCGGGCTTCGCCAAGGCGGTGGAACTGCGGCTGGAGGGCTATGAGGAAAAGCTCGCCCGCATGGCGCAGCTCAAGCAGTACGCGCTCGAGCAGCTTCTCACCATCGACGGCGTGGTGCGCATCGGGAACGGCGACGCCCCGCATATCCTCTCCGTCTCGCTCGTCGGCTATCCGAGCGCGAACGTTGTCACCGACCTCGGCGCGCAGGGCATCTGCATCTCCGCCGGTTCGGCCTGCCACCGCGGCAAGCTCAGCCACGTCTACGCCGCGATGAAGCTCGACAAAAAGACGGCTGCGGGCGTTCTGCGCGTCAGCTTCGCGCCCGAAACGACCAAAGCGGACGTCGACGCGCTCGTTTCCGCTCTCCGCAAGCACAAGGAAACACGCTTCCCCATGCTGTAAATTTGACGCTTCGTCAGCTTCTTTGAGGTTTATTATGTTCTCCTATCTTCGTCAGCCCGTGGGCTTTTACCGACGGCTTTTTCTGCTCGCCCTGCCCATCATCGTGCAGAATCTCATCACCACCTCGCTCGGCTTCCTCGATACCTTCATGGTCGGTCTGCTCGGCAGCGAGCAGATGTCCGCCGTCACGGTGGCGAATGTGCCCATCTTCATCATCCAGCTCATCGTCTTCGGATTGCAGAGCGGGTCAAGCGTGCTCATCAGCCAATACTGGGGCCGCGGCGACCGCGAGAGCATCAACCGCGTCATCGGCATTGGCTTGTGCATCGCCGGCAGCGTCTCGACGCTCTTCGCGCTCATCATGGCGTTCTTCCCGGCGGATGTTCTGCTGCTGGTGACGGACAATCTCCGTCTCGTCGCGATCGGCACGCCGTATATCCGCATCGTCGGCTTCTCGTATATTCTCAATTCCCTCTCGTCCATCTACATCGGGATGCAGCGCAGCATCGAAAATCCGCGCTTCGGTATGCTGGTGTTCGGCGCGTCCATGCTCTGCAATACCGTGGGCAATTATGTGCTCATCTTCGGCAAGCTCGGCTTCCCCGCGCTCGGCGTCACAGGCGCGGCGGCCGCCACGCTGCTCTCGCGCGTGGTGGAATTTGCGCTCGTCTTCGGCTACGCCCTGCGCTGCCGCACCGTGCCGCTCCAATGGAGCGCCCTTCTCCGCCCGGGCCGCGAGATGCTGCGCCGCTTCATCCACTACAGCGCGCCGGTGCTGGCGAACGAAACGCTCTGGGGCGTGGGCTACTCGCTCATCACCGTCATCATGGGCCACATGGCCGCGAGCGGCGACCTCATCGCCGCCTACACCGTGGCGGGCAGCATTGACAAGCTCTCCACCGCCGGCATTTACGGCATCGCCAACGCAGCCGCCGTCATCGTCGGCAAGGAGATCGGCATCGGCAGCAGCCGCGAGAGCGTCGTGCGCATCGGCAAGGCCGTGTGCCTCACGGCATTTCTCTTCGCGCTCGCCCTCGGCGGCGTGGAGCTTCTGGCCTTTTTTACGCTGCTCCGGCCGTATGTGCTGCCGCTTTTCTCCCTCTCGGCGGGCGCGGCGGCGATGTGCGCGGTCATGGTGTACTGCTACGCGGGCGTGATGCCCCTCCACGGCTTTTCGTCCACGATGGTCGTGGGTGTGCTGCGCGGCGGCGGCGACGTGCGCGCCTCGCTGCTCATCGACAACTTTCCCCTCTGGTGCATGGAGCTGCCGCTGATGTGCCTGCTCGGCCTTGTCCTTAAGGTGCCGAACGAGATGTTCTGCCTGTGCATCGCCATCGAGCACCTGGCAAAGACCCCCATCGGCCTCTGGCGCATCCACGGCGGCAAATGGGTGCATGACATCACACGAAGCGATTAAAAGGAGCTGCCGGACATTTTGTCCGGCAGCTCCTTTTTCACTTTTTGCCCGCATTGATGCGCTTGACGTCGAAGCATGTCTCCTTCAGGATATTCCCCTGCGCGTCCGCAATGGCAAAGGAAACGGTAAAGATCCCTGTTTTGGCGCTGTAGCTGATGAAGCCCGTTTCCCCCGTGCCGGTCGTCCGCACCCGCAGGCCCTGCGGGTAGGAGGCCGAGCCGAGGAGCCGGAACTCCTCGCTGTCGGTCGTCTGAATGACGACCTCGCCGTCGTCGCTGATCGCAAACGAGCCTCCGCCGCCGCTGTCCGTCGTGCCGACGCCCTGGATGAACATATTCTGTCCCACCTCGCCGCTGTAGCGCAGCTTGTCGCTGATGGCTGCCGTCAGCGTGGAGCAGAGCAGCTCCGTCTCCGACAGCTCCATCGACTCGCGGTACGTCCGCACGGCAAAGCGCACGCCCACCGCCAGCATCGCGCTGATGAGCAGCACGATCAGCACCGTACACAGCGTTTCGGTGAGCGTCACGCCGTGGCTGCCGCGCAGTTTTTTCATGGCGTCACCCCCGATGAGGTCGTGTCCGTATAATATTGATATCCGTTGTCCGTTGTATAGAGCGTGACATTCCTTCTGCCGGTCTTTTGGCTCGTGCCGGAGCCAGCTCCCTCTGCCATTACGGTCACCGTCTCTTTCCGCTCCGCGGTATAGCGGAAGGAAACGTCCTCGCGCGCGGTGGCGTTGATCCGCGCCGCGGTCACCGCGGCGGTCGAGAGAAGGGCGAACGCCAGCGCCGCGATGAGCACGGAGACCAGCGTCTCCACCAGCGTCTCACCGGCCTTGCTCCTGCGTTTTTTCATGCGTTCCCCTCCACTCCCTTGGTGATCTTTGGGTTGCTCCAGGTGATGGTCAATTCGTCGATCCTGCTCCAGCCTGCGGTGTTCGCATAAACGTCTGTACTTTCGCTGACGCTTCCGCTCAGTCTGAGCGTCATGCGGCAGTCGTCCGCGTCCCCGGCGTCGGCCAGAGAAAAGGCGATCCGGATATCATAGTCCCCGCTTCCCGTTCCCCGTCCTGTCATGGAAAAGCTTGCCTTGACCGGCGGGAGCGCTTCATCCGGCAGCGTGATGGTGATAGTATCGGTGCAGCCGCCGTTCCGCGCGCCGTCCGTGAGCCAGTCTCCCATCAAGCCGGTCGGCAGCTTCTCTGTGGAGGAGCTGCCGGTTTGCAGATAGCTCCCGTTCTCCTCGTCCCATTCGTAAGTCGTGGTGGTAGTCTCGGTATACCGCATCTGGTCAACGCTGTCGCGTACGAGCTCCGCCGCCGAGCTGACGGCAAGGTAGTTCTGCTGCGCGGTGCGGTCGCCGTTCACGCGCCGCGCGGCGCTGAGCGCCGCGGAGAGAATGACCGCGCTGACCACCGCCGCGGTCAGGACCAGCAGGAGGGCCATCAGAATGGTCACGCCCTGTTCGTTCTTCAGTTTTTTCATCCCGATGTCCCTCCTTTCCTTTTTACGCCGTGCCGTCGGCTGCCTTCGCCAGCACCGTCACCGGCACGATGCGGCTCACCGTGACCGTCTCAGTCGCATTGATCCGATAGTTCGCCGTGATGAGCAGCGTCGTCTCGCCCGCGCCGATGCCCCGGACGCTCTGCGGAACGCCGTTTTTCCAGACGATCTGTGCAGCGCCCGTCTCGGCATTGGCGACCGTCCAGCTGAGGTCTTTCGTCAGAGCCTTGCCGCCGCGGTCCAGCGCGGCGAGTCCGAGCGGCACCGTCGCGGCCTCATTCACCGTGATCTGCTTCGCGCGCTCGATCTCGTCGCTCATCCGGATCGTCAGCTCCGCGGTGACGCTTACCATCAAGCGCGCCACATGGCCGTCCAGCGCCGCGGTGATCTCCACCGAGCCATTCGCCAGACCCTCCAGCGTCACACGGCAGGTCTTTGCGTCAAGCGGCTCGAAACCCGTCACCCTTGCGATGCTCTCATTGGTCGAGCGGAACGATTCGGGCGTCAGCCCGTCGAGCTTTCCGTCCTCCATGTTCTCCAGCTTCAGCACCGCGGTAATAACCGCGCTGCCGATTCCGGCATCGTAGTCGGTGATGCGGTCGATCGTCACGCTGCTCTTCTCCCAGGCCGGACCGACGAGCGGCCAGTCGCCGTAGTGCAGGTTCGCCCTGCCGCTGTCGGTGTGCTCGCTCGCCTGTGTGAGCACGGTCGGGAACGGGTAGTCCTGCCCGTCGAGCACGGCGATGTTTTTGCCCGGGAAGCTGTATTTCCCGTGGACCTCGGCCTGCGCCTCCTCGACGGTGACCCAGCCGAAGACGCTGTCCCCGTTTTGATTCAGCAGCTCCAGGATCCCTTTGTCCTGCCCGTTCTTCGTGACGTCCTTCCTGCCTGCCATCTGCTCATAGCTGAGCTTTGTCAGGTCGATCGAATAGCTCGGTCGATGATTTCTTCCACCGATGTATTTACTGAGATACGAAAGATCGCCCTGCAGCATCTTTTCCTTCTCCTCATCGCTCGCCAGGATCGTCGCAAGACTCTTTTTGCCGCAGTGATACTTCGGCAGGTTGTACTGGACATCTGACTCCGCATAATAGTAGCAGTTGGTAATGGTCACGCTCGGCGCCCATTCATAGCGGTCGGCAACACTGCCGATGCGGGAGATCGACATGATCGTTCCCTGCATGGTCGGCAGCCCCGTATAGGTATAGCAGTTCTCATACTCCGGCTCTCCATCGTCCGTGCCGTTCTTGTTGGAAAAGTTGCGGAAGTTGGAGGAAAAGCCGCTGCCGCCGATTCCGCCGATGTAGACATAGGTCCCTTTCGCGTTCTCGACCTCTGTCTCCTTCTCTGTACTGGTCTTCACGGTGACAAGGCTTCCGCTCTTGTCCACGCGCTCATTAAGCGTATCGCTGCCGATCGTGATCGTTCCGCCGGTGTAGCAATTTGTCACCTTGTACTGCACGCCGCCGACCAGACCGCCCACGCGGACAAAGTTGCCGTATTGAGCTCTGGTCAGTTTGCCGCTGTCGCCGGCTTCCCGGTGCGTGCAGTTGACCTTGATATCGACCACCGCCGAGCAGCTGTTCAAATCGACCTTGGATACGCCGATCAATCCGCCCACCACCGCCTCGCCGAGCTGGAGCGGGTTGGTGCTGTTATCCTCGATGGTATAGCCCGCAATGGCGCAGTTGGCGATCTCCGCAGCGCGGTTTTCAACATCGACCCATTTTCCGTTCGCGTCGTAAAGGTAGTCATACGCGATGCCCACCAATCCGCCGAGCGCGTAGGCGCAGCGGTAGTTACGGTAGTCCGTGCCCGCCGGTGTACTGCGCTCGATCGTTCCGCCGTTGTCACTGTAGAGCACGATGTTTCGGATCTCCGCGCCCGCCGTCGTGCCGAAAACGCCGACATTGTAGCAGGGCGAGTCGATGTTGATGTTCTTGATGTAGTAGTTATCGCCGTCGTACACACCGCCGAACCAGCTGTAGAGGTCTACCGCATAGCCCTCGTTGTTTGGATTCTCCGCCGCGTTGTTAAAAACCGCACCGGCGATGGGATGGAACGAGGTATTTTTCGCGCCGACCTTCGGAAATTCCCGGTCTGTGCCGTTGAGGTCATGCGACTGCTTCCAGCTGCGCCGCGGACGATCCCGCTCCGCCGCACTCTGTGACTGACGGCTCACGCCTGTGACCGTGGCGTATTGCAGATAGGGGAACTGCGGGTAGGTCGCCGCCGTTACCTCGCGGTCTGTGCCGGTTTCATAGGTAAACGTGTAGTTTGGGTCCCGTCGGCTTCCTATGTTCTTCGATGTGACCCCGCAGCTCCAGTTGATGAACTGCAGCTGCTGCACTGAGCGGACCTGATAGGCCGCCCGGTCCGTACCCGGCTTAGCATCGTCCGCATAGCCGAAGGCGTCCGCGAAAAACGGACAAATCGTGTAGATATACTTTTCATTCAGCGTCCATGTGCCATTTGCCTGGAGCGTATAGCTGCCTTTTCGGCTGTTGGTCTCTGCCTGCAGGCGCAGACCGGTCTCGCCGGTCTCGTAGGCGGCGAAGGTATACTCCGGCATCTGCGCTCCCAGCGCCGACGCCGCCGCCCTGGCCTCCTCCGTATCGCCGCCGTCCATGACAAAGCCGCCGCTCGCCGTCAGCCTCGGTTCCTCAGAACGCTTCTCCCAATAATAGCCGTAGCCGTAGGCGGTGATCACGCCGCCGTCATCGTGTGCGGTGCAGAGGGTGCTGCCCTCCTTGCGCTCTGTGCCGACAAAGCCGATGTAGGAGAGGTGATAGCCGCTGTTCGCGCCGTCCTCCTCCTTTTCCCAGTAGAACACGCCGACCTCGCCGACATTCGTCGGCACCGGCCAGTCGCCGTAGTGGACGAGTACGCCGCTCGCGTCCTGCATACAGGCGGGATAGGGGTAGCTGTCCTCCGTATTTTTCCGACTATACCGCGCTTCCGCCTCCGCTTGCGTTTCAAAGCCAGACAGCTTGAGCGCCTTCAGTTCCGCCGCGGTCATGGGCTGCGCGCCGCCCGCGGTCTCCGCGCTGTACAGCCGGTCCTCCTCCCAGAAGCGGTAGGTGCCGCCGTTGAGATAGTAGCAGCTCTGCACGCTGCCGGAGGCGGTAAAGCCGTCCGCCCGCGCGCCCGCCGAGGACATGGCCGTCGCGCAGTAGGCGCCGCGGATGATGCCGCCGTTGTGCGCGGCGAAGCCGCCGAGCTCCACCTCGCCGCCGCGGACGGTAGGGACATTGATCGCCGCGATGCCATAGCAGCCCTCGATGCGCCCGTCGTTCTGTCCTGCGAAGCCGCCTGCGCTGAGCTGCGCGAACACGTTCTCGGCATAGACTGAGGGGCTGCTCACGCTGCACTGCTCCACATAGCCCTCATTGTAGCCGATGAAGCCGCCGACATAGACTGCGCTGCCGCTGTTGGCCAGCGCCTTGGTGCGGTAGCCCGCTGCCGCGCAGCCGCGCACCGTGCCGGAATTGTAGCCGACGAGCGCGCCGATGTAGGCGCTCCTGCGCTGGATGCCGCGGTCAAAGCCGACGATCGTATCCTCCCTGCCGGCAATGAGCACGATGTCGCGCAGCTCGCCCGCATTGCAGCCGAACAGGCCCGCATAGACCTCGCCCGCGTTCTCCGTGCCGCCGCGCCCGAGACCGTTCCCGGTGATCGGCGCGCTGATGATCTCGTGCCGCTGACCGTTGTAGGTGTGGATGAACGGCTTAGCCGTGCTGTCGCCGATGGGGAACTGGGGGAGGTTCGCCGAGGGCTCGGTGCCGTTTCTGCCATAGTCCTTCCAGTCGTAGCTGACATAGTCGATGCCGCGCTCCTGCACAAAAACGCTGCCCTCATCGAGCCGCTCCCGGTATTCGTCGTAGTAAAGGCTCAGCGCGTAGAGCTGGCGCGCCGTGCGGATGGAAACGCCCGTCGGGCTCTCCACCGTGCCATCCTCGCCGGGCGTCGTCACCGTGCGGGCAAAGTGTGGGGCATAGAGGTATGTCGTGTTGCCAACCTTGACCTCCTGATAGAAGCTGTTCGGATCGACATATTCCGTATTCACCGCCCCGGTCGGCAGCGGCAGGAGGTAATAGCTCCTCCCGTTGTAGGTGACCTGCACCGCGGCATCCGCGGCATCCGCGGCAAGCATTTCTGTCTTTTGTACCGCGACGCCCGTTGCCGTCCAGGTCCAATAGGTGACCGTGACCGACGCGGTCGGCTTGCTGTCGTAAATCATGCCGTAGCCGTCGCCCAGCACCGTTTCGTCGTCCCGCAGGGACGACACGTTGCCGCCGAGGAAGCCATAGCCTGCCGCCGTGCCGTTTTGATAATGCTCGTAGTACGCCAGCGAGCCGGACTCAAACTCCGCCTTCCAGTCGCCGTAGTGAGGGATCCCCTGCAGCTTCGGGTAAGAGTAGTCGGTCAGGCCCATGCCCTCCATGAGGTTGTAGGCGTTGGTGCTTCCGCCGCCCGTCACGGCGGTAAATGCGGTGCCAAGTCTCTGCGCCGCGGCGGGGCGGCTGACGCCGCTCCATTCTCCGTAGCCGACACCGGCCGTTTCGGCGATATGCTGTGCCTTCGCCGCCCGCTCTTTCAGATAAAAGGTCCTCGCCGCCGCGGTCTGGACCTGTGCATCCGGCTTCGCCGTCGAGTAGGTCAGATCAATGTCCGCATTGAGCGGAACGCTCACGCTGTAGCATCCCGTCATAGCTTTGACCGGTCCGGCGGACAGGCCCGCCGTGACCGCTGCCTCCTGAAAGCCCGCGGCGTAGCAGCTTGTCAGACGGATCGTGCTCGTCCCGATGCTCCCGCCAAACAGACCGCCGGTCTGTCCGTTCGTCTTATCGCTGTTGTAGAGGTAGCAGTCGGCGTAACAGCGCTCCGCCGTCACAGCGCCGTCCGCCTGTCCGATCAGTCCGCCCGCCGCCGTCGTACCCCGAAGGACCGAGGCGGCAAAGCTACTGTCGATGGAGACCTCCGCGTTCCCGCTCACATAGCCGACCAGACCGCCGGTCACATTGCCGACGAGCCAAATATCCCGCTCCGTTTTTGTGCTCAGACCGTCACTCGCCGGGTCCAGATAGACGCGGCAGCCGGTAACGCTCACCGTACCGGACAGCGTGCCGGCAAGACCGCCAACCCTTCCCGTGCCGCGGATCTGCGCACCGGTGAGCGTGATGTCCGCCAGCGTGCCGCCGGAAAAGCTCTCAAACAGGCCCGCGTCGCCGTCCGTATCCACCGGCAGGTGCGCGATCACCGGACGGTACGTCGTGCCGTCCACGGTATAGCTGCCCCGGTATTCACGCAGCGCCGTGTTAACAATGGGCCGGAACTTCTTCTCGCCGTAGACCGACGCCCAGCCGCTCGCGCCGGTGAAGTCGATGTTCTTCTCCTGTACCGCGCGGGTGACGGCCGACGCCAACTCGGAGGTCTCGTCCAGATTCTGCAGGTGGCGGGCGCAGGTGACGACCGCCGTATCGCCGCCGCGCAGCGTATGGAACAGGCCATTTGTCTTTTCGGGCACAAATCGCGCGCCCTCCACCAGCGGGTCGTCGCTGGTGACCTCAACGGTGACGGTCAGATTCTCCCCGGGCGTCAGCATTTTCAGCCATTCCTGCTGCGCAAAGCGGCGGCTGCCGTCGCCGCTCAGGTCGTCGAGCGTCACCGTCACCTCGTAGTCCCGGAAGCTCTTCTCGATCGTGGTGAACGTCTTGGTATCATTTTTCAGCTCGGTGCGCGCCGTCTCATTTCCTTTGTCGTCGCGGATGGTGATGAAGAAATGGAGCGGACGGTCATTCGGTGCCTTGCAGGTGATGCGCACCTCCAGCGTCTCCCCGTTGAGGATCTCCGCCCGCGGCGCGAGCACGCCGGTGTCATTGACCGCCGCCGCGTCGCCGCCATAGTAGCCGACCTTCGCTGTTTTCATGCGCTGGCTGCGGTAGCGCAGCACGTCGAGGTCGGTATGGGTACCCAGCGCCTCCTCGCTGTAAAACACCGCGTAGACGCTGCCGCTGTCCGCGTTGTACTCCACGAGCCAATGGCCCTCGCGCAGCTCGGCGTCGGTCTGCTCCTGCGGCAGGATATAATACGCCGCAGCGTCGGCGTTGTCCTTGTCCGCGTCGGTCACATACCAGAGCGGAAGCCTGCCGACATCGGTCTCGTCGTACTTGTCCTCTTCCGCGTCGAGAGGGATATAGGTAAAGCGCTTCACGTCGCCGCCGCTCTTGTATTTCTCCTCCATACCGGCGGCCAGAAGCTGCGTCATGCGGTTCTGCGCGGTCTGGAATAAGATCTCCGCCTTGCTGTCCAGCTCCGTCTGGCGCAGCTCGCGCCGCATCTTCGAGACGGGAACGGCGGCAAGGGCAAACAGCACCACAAGGATCGCCACCGTCAGAAGGACCTCCGAGAGTGTGAAGCCGCGGTCATTGTGTCTGTTTGCCCTGTTGTTTTTCATGGTGCCCTGCTCCTCTGTGCGTTACGGCGCGACCTCGAAATAGGTCACCGTCAGCACGGTCTGATAGCCCTGTCCGCCGCCGCTCCGTTCGTCGCGGCGGATGCTCAGGTCGGATATCCGGTTGATGTTGTCGCTCGCGCTGAGGCGGTCAATGATCGCGCGCGACTGCTCGTAGGTGCTCGTGCGGTAGGTCATGGAGACGGGGCGCAGGACGATATAGCCCTGCTGCGTCGTGCCGTCGCCGAAATTGAGGGAGTATTCCCCCGTGCCCGCGAGCAGGCCGCGCAGCTCGCGCAGCAGCGCCTCGCTGTTGTTGAAGCGCGGGATCGCCTTGCTGCCGCCGGCGGCGCGGATATCCGCGAGCGCCTGCTCCATCTTTTCCATCTGCGCCAGCCTGACCGCGTTCTGCTCCAGCGCAAGCTGCTCCTGCGCCGTGTCCTCGCGGCAGCGCGCGATGCGGTCGCTGACCGGCTCGTAGAGGAGTTTGAAGTAGCCGAGCACCATCACGAGCACGATCAGGATGAGCAGCAGCACCTTTTCCCGCAGGGTCAATTCACGGTTCATTCCGCCGCCTCCCCTCTCAGCACGATGTGCAGCGTACACTTCATCACGTCGGCGGGGCGATCCTTCTCCGTTTCGGCAAGCTCCAGCCCGACCGACTCCACGATGCTCGACGCCTTCACGGCGCTGAGCGCCTCGGCGATACGGTCAAGGTCCGTTTCGTTCAGCTCGACGTCCACGCGGTCGCCCTGCGCCTGCAGGGCGCTGAGCGTGCCGTAGGGCATCACCGTGCGCTCGATCAGGTCGAGCATTTCCGTGCGCTCCACGGCAAAGTTGAGGTCGGAGTCCTCGCCGTCCTCCATCCACTCCATCGAATAGGTGCGGTACTCCGAGAGCACCTCGTCAAAGTGCGAGAGCTTCTCCTGCGCGGCGCGGTTCTCCTGCTGCGCCTGCGCATACGCGCTCTGCGCGTCGGCGAGCCGGTCGTAGAGGTCGAGGACGCCGAACTTGGCGACCGCCAGCGCAAGCACGGTGATGCACAGCGCGCCGATAAGCAGCGTGAGCACCGTGCCTGTGCGCTTTTCGTGCAGATTGAGGTTGATGCCCGTCTTCTGCGGGCAGCGGACCGGACGGCGGGGCGTGTTCGCGCGGGCCGTTTTCTTCTCCTTCTCCGCGATCATGCCAGTCCCCCCTTGATGCCCTCGCTCACACCGCCGATGGCACGCAGATACGTCCACGGCTCCTCGGTCGAAAGCTGCTGCGAGAGCAGCTCGGAGACCGGATGGAGCGTGAGCCTCGTCGTTTCGACGATGGTGCGCAGCATCGGCTCGATGCCGCCGCCACCGCCGCAGATGTAGAGGTCGTGCAGCTCGCGGTCGCGGTTGTTGTAGTTGTAGAAATTGACCGCCTTCATGATCTCGACCGCCAGACGGCTGTACGCCTCGCGGGCATAGTCCGCCTCAAGCACGCCGTTGTAGTCGCTGCGCATATAGCTGTGCGCCAAATGGATGTCCACGCCGCAGTGCTCGGCGATCTGCTCGTCGATCAGCCTGCCGCCGACGTCGATCTCACGGCGGCTGTCGAACGTCGCGCCGTGGTAGATGTAGAGGTGCGTGCTGCGGTGTCCGATGGAGACGATGCAGCGGTCCTTATCGTCGTTCTCCGCGCCCGTGCGCCTGAGGTATGCGCCCAGTACCGCGCCGTAGGCGCACTCGGTGACGGTGAGCACGCGCAGGCGGAAGCCCGCGCGGTGCAGCATCGCGCGGTAGCCCTCCACCGTGGTCTTGAGAATGGCGCAGGCGAAGAGCTCCATTTCCTTGGGATGCCCCGTCTCGTCGTTCACGATGCGGCGCACGGCGTAGTCGAAGAAATATTTGCTCTTCTCCTCCGTCAGAAAGTCGCGGAACTCGTAAGGCAGGTTGTAAAAAAGCTGCTGCTCGGTCATAGCGGGCAGGGTGATGATGCGGGTGTAGACCTCGCTCGCCGGCACGACCAGCGCGGCGTTCGTCAGTGGGATGCCGCTGCCCTTCGCCGCGTCGTGCAGGAAGTCCGCCATCGCGTCCATCGAGAGGATGCGCCCGCCGGACACCATCGCGTCGGGCAGCTCCAGCTTTGCGGTCCTTTTCAGCTCGCGGCCCACAAAATAGGCCATTTTTACGCTGTTTTCACCGATGTCAAGGCCAACGATCTTGTTCATGCTCATTCTCCTTTCAGCGGAGTGCTGCGAAACGCGCCTTATAAAAGGCTCAGATACCAACGGATAAACGGCTCGCCCGCGAGCGCCGTGACCCACGCGCCGAGCGCAATGGACGGCCCCCACGGGATCGGCGCGCCCTGCTCCCCGCCGCGCCGGGCGGCGAGCAGGCCGAAGACGATGCCGAAGATACAGGCTAAGATCAGGCAGAAAAGGTTGCCCTTCCAGCCGAAAAACAGGCCGGTGACGAACAGCAGCTTCAAATCGCCGCCGCCCATCGCCTCGCGCCCCATGCGCTTTTCCAGCACCGTGACGACCGCCAGCAGGCCGAGCGCCACGCCGAAGCCGCCGAGCAGCCCGTCCGCGAGCCGTCCGAGCGGTTCGGGCGCAAAAAAGAGGGACGCGATAAAAAGCACAAGACCGGCCGCTAAAAAGCGGTCGGGAATGATGTACCCCTCCAGGTCCGCGAAGGAGCAGGCGAGCAGAATGCTTGCCAGAAGCCACGCTTCGAGAAGCCGGAGCGAAATATCATAATGCAGCAGGAGCGACACGAACACCGCCGCGCCGATCACCTCGCCCCACACATGGCGGCTCGAGAGCTTCGCGCCGCAGTAGCGGCACCTCCCGCCGGAGGCGAGATAGCTCACGATCGGAACGAGGTCCCGCGCGCCGAGCACATGGCCGCACGCGTCGCAGTGCGACCGCCCGCGCAGCGCACTCTCGCCATGCACCACGCGCCACGCCATGCAGTTCAGGAAGCTCCCCATGCAGGCGCCGAGCAGCGCGGCGAGCACGCAGCAGTATACGGTGAGGAAGGGGGTGAGATGGAGCATCGTAAAATTCCTCCTTGGAAAAAGTCCTTCGTGGGGGATGGCCGCCGACCCTCGGCCACCCCCTTATTTCTTAGCATAGCGCCGAAGATGAGCCCTCTGCAGAAACGGCTCATCCAAGAAGGAAGGGGGCGTTCCCACGCCGGAGCGTACGCTCCGGCGCGGGCTCAGAAAGGGAAATCCGCTATATTGTTACGGAACAAGGTCATAGGTAGCCGCAGTGGAAAATGTGCAGGTACCATCAGCAGAATAGTTAACAAAGATTTCTGTACCCTTTACAATGCCCTTCACAACATCACCAGTCTTGAGATTGACACCACCAATGGTAACATCATCGCCAAGATTCGCAAAACCGGCAACGGTCTGAACAGGATCAACCTTCTGGCTATAGCCAGCTTTGTTTGCAGTATCACTAATTACCGCGACGGCGCACTCGGCGTAAGCGGCACGCAGGTTCGCAGCGTCGGTAGCCTCGCGGGACTTTTCAAGCGCATTATTGAACGTGGGGATGGCAATAGCGACGAGGACCGCGATGATCGCGACGACGATCAGCATTTCCATAAGGGTGAAGCCCTTTTTGTTGGTGAGTTTCTTCAGCATAATAAAAATTCTCCTTTTCCATTTCTTTCTATATCGTCCCGCGCGGGGTGGTCGCGCGGAAATGATAACGTATCAGATGCTGCCGTACATACTGAACATCGGCAGGTACACCGCCAGCAGCAGCACGACCACGATGACCGCGAGCACGATGGTGATGACCGGCTCGAGCACACTGAGCAGCCGCGTGCTCTGCGTTTCGACCTCGCTGTCGAAGTAATTGCCGATGACGTCGAGCGTCTGCGGCAGCGAGCCCGCGCGCTCGCCCACGCCCACCATCTCGGTGAGCATCTTGGGGAAGCACTCTACGCCCGCCATGCTCTCAGCAATGCCGCGGCCGCGCTCCACGTTCTCCTTCACCTTGCGCACGCCGAGGGAAAAGAGGTAGTTGCCCACGACCTGGCTGGTGACGTCCAGCGCACGCGGCACGCCGAGCCCGGCGGTGAGCATGGTGGACATGGTATTGGCGAAGCGGCCCGCCGCGCTCATGCTGCGCAGCCGCCGCAGCGGCGCGCGCTCGATGGCGTAGGACGCCAGCACGAGCTTGCCGCGCTCGGTGCGCTTGAAGGCGAGATAGGCGATGACAAGCGCCGCCCCGATGAGCAGCAGCAGCCACCACCAACGGTTGAAAAAGCCGCTCACGGCCATCAGCGCCTTCGTCACGCCCGGCAGCTCGCCCTCGCCGAGGTCGGCAAAGGCGTCGGTGAACGCCGGCACGGCGACGGCGATGATGATGATAAACACGATGATGGCGACCACAATGACCATCGCGGGATAGGTCATTGTGCTGATGATCTTCGCGCGGGTCCTGGCGGTGCGCTCGTAGTAGCGGTGCAGGCGGTCGAAGCACAGCGCGAGCGTGCCGGACTCCTCGCCCGCGCGCACGGTCTCGATGAACGTGGCGGGCAGATAGGGGGCATTGCTCTCAAAGCTCTGCGCGAGGGAATAGCCCGCGCCGACCTCTTCGGCCACCTTTTCCAGCATCCTGCGCGTGTACTTATTGCGTGTCTGCGAGGCGACCATCTCCACGCAGCGCATCACGCTCAGCCCCGAGGTAAGAATGATGGAAAACTGCGAGCAGAGCAGCGCCAGCTCCTTGTCCTTGAGCCGGAAGCCGATGGGCTTATCCAGCGCGTTCCCGCGCTCCTTCACCGGCTCGATCTTGGTGATGAAGGCACAGGTGTCGCGCAGCTTGGCGACGGCCTCGAACTCGTCGTAGGCGCGCACCACGCCGCTCACCCTTGCGCCGCTGAGCGACTGGCCCTTGTACTTATAGGTCGTCAAGCCGATTCACCTGCCTTTTTCTTTGGTCATTCCGTTCAGCTCTCGATGGTGGAGCTGATGGTGCGGGCGGCCTCCTCAGCCGTCGTTTCGCCGTGCAGCACCAGGTCGCGGCAGCGCTCGCGCATGGTGGTGAAGCCATGCCTGCGGGTCTCGTCGGCAAGCTCGTCCGCGCTCGCGCCGGCGGTGATGAGGCGGCGCAGCGGCGCGTCGATCATCAGGATCTCGAACACGGCACGGCGGCCGGTGTAGCCGGTGTGATGGCAGTCCGGGCAGCCCTCGCCCTTGTAGAACACAAGGTCCGGCGCGTCGTCCAGCCCCAGCAGGGCCAGCTCGTCGCTCGCGGGATGATAGGCTCTTTTGCAGTGCGGGCAGATGCGGCGCACAAGCCGCTGCGACACCACGCCGCGCAGCGCGCCGGAGATAAGCCACGGCTCCACGCCGACGTCGCGCAGACGGTCGACCGCGGAGGGGGCGTCGTTGGTGTGCAGGGTCGAGAGCACCAGATGGCCGGTGATGGCCGCGCGCATGGCGATGCTCGCGGTCTCGCCGTCGCGGATCTCGCCGACGGAGATGATGTCGGGGTCCTGGCGCAGAATGGCGCGCAGACCGCCGGCAAAGGTCATGCCGGTCTTTTCGTTGATCTGGCACTGGCTGACGCCGGGGATGTAATATTCCACAGGGTCCTCGAGCGTGACGATGTTCACTTCCTCGCGCGCGAGGTCGCGGAGCATCACGCACATCGTCGTGGATTTGCCGGAGCCCGTGGGGCCGACCAGCAGGATCACGCCGCCGGTATTCCGAAGCAGCGCCTGATAGGACTCAAGGTCGTCGCCCTCCAGCCCGATGGCGTCGCGGGAGAGGATCTGTGAGGTCTTGTTGAGCAGGCGCAGCACGATCTTCTCGCCGTACACCGTCGGCATTGAGGAGATACGCAGGTCGATCTCGCTGCCCTTCACGCGCAGCATGGCGTGGCCGTCCTGCGGGACCTTGCGCTCGGCAATGTCCATGCCGCCCATGATCTTCAAGCGGGAAATGACGGTGCTCTGCAGCTCGGCCGGCACGGTCAGAACGCGGCGGAGCAGGCCGTCGATACGCATACGCACCACCATCTCGCCCTCCTGCGGCTCGAGATGGATATCGCTCGCGCGCTCGGCAAAGGCGCGCTCGATGAGGGAGTTGACAAAGCGGATGGTCGGCGCGCCCTCGCTGCTGTCGCTGTCCTTCACGAGCTGCGCGGGCACGATATCCGGCCCGGCGGCGCCCGCCTCGCGCTTCATCTCCTCGATGACGCGGGCGGTGCCCTCGCTGCCGTAGAGGCGGCTGATGGCCTGCTCGGTCGCGCGGTGCGTGGCGATCATCGGAATCACGCGCTTGCGCGAGGCGGCCTTGACCTCCTCCTGCGCGATGAAGTCCAGCGGATCGCTCATCGCGAGGTAGAGGGTGTCGCGCACCAGCTTCACAGGCACCACGCAGTATTTCTTCGCCAGCGTGCGCGGCACATATTTCGCCAGCTCCACCGGAATGGAGACCGCCGTGAGATCGACGAACTCCACACCGAGCTGTATTTTCAGCGCCTCGATGAGCTGCTGCTCGGTGATGATGCCGCTCTGCACCAGCACGTCGCCCAGCCTCTCCTTACTTTCCTTTTGCAGTTCCAGCGCCCGCTCAAGCTGCTCGTGCGAGATCACGCCCGAGGACAGCAGCAGGTCGCCCAGCCGCATATATGCCATAGGGATTCACCTCAGGATCAATAAATGGGGGCCGCCGCAGGGGGTCGGCGGCAAAAAAACAGACTGACCGCAGGAAATGGTGCGGCCAGTCTGTCATGTGAACCTTTTTCAAGGGTGTTCATTTAGACACTATAGCTTTGCGTCCCGGCCTTTCGATCGGTTTGCCAACAGGATGAACTTGCGGAGACATGTAAAGGCTCCGTTAAGAAAATGCCATCAAGTAAAAGGTATAATAACCCATATTTCGACATTTGTCAAGCATAAATCTACAATTTTTCCATCTATTTCTTGTGCATTTTGCTTATTTTTTAATTGTCAGGTCCTTGGTCATTCTCCCGCCTTTTGAGCAGCGCCACCGTCTCCACATGGGACGAGGAAACAGTATTGATGTCAGGTTGCCCCCGATAGTTCTCGGAAACAAATCGACTAACCGCTTTCGTCCCGGTTATTATCATTAGTTCTCGGAAATAAATAGCAGTTTTTTAATTCTTTCAAAATGCAACTGCTATTAGTCTTTTTTAGGATACTTCCATATTGTAATTAATTCATCTGATAGCATTTCTGCTCTGGCTAAAATTTCATCTTCGCCCCATTTGCTTACAGTTGTCAAATAACTGCTAATTTTTATTGGTGTGTGTCTATATCCTATGGCATTTCCTGCCTTGTCAGTACAATCAACTTTATCCGAGAACCTCTTGTTCTGATACTCAGAATTATACCCAGTTAATGTAAGATTGCCAATTGTATGGACATAGGTTTCATGAATTCGATTCGCATCTGCTCCAAGGTCAGATTCCCAATCATCAGACAGTGTTTGCGGCATAATATGTTCAATTGTATACTCCGAAGTAGGAACATACTCTTTTCTTCTATTATTCTCAAGTTTATCCAGAATTGTTTTAGTCCTGGAAGAACTTAATGAATAAATTTTTAGGGTTTTGAGCGTGTCCTTAATTTCAGTATCACTTGGCATTCTCTGTGCCCAAGTCAACGAAAAGAGATTTGCTTTAAATGATTTTAACTGATTGGTAGCATTAAGGCTCTTCAGCATAGAAATACAGACCGGCTACAGGGTCACGGTCCACATGAGCGCGGACGCGCGGCAGTGGAAAAAGGACCTGCTGCGCGCAAAGGGCGTAA